>Ga0307995_1001491_pt1 | contig 14548 bp, 16 predicted proteins | sample EllFjometagen262_FD_203132 | JGI IMG/M metagenome (GOLD analysis project Ga0307995, IMG submission 203132) | Marine microbial communities from Ellis Fjord, Antarctic Ocean - #262 | ecosystem: Environmental > Aquatic > Marine > Unclassified | place: Southern Ocean | collected 2014-11-02
AAAATCTTCATTTTTTATAGGAATATCTTTTTCATTTAAGAATACATCAAAATTTTTTTTTAATCTTTCCTCAGCCGAATCCATAATTTTTCTTGTAACTAAAATTTTTTTTTTCATAATTAATGTGAATTTCTTGGAATTCCTTTTTTTTTAACAATGTCAAGATAGACACCTCTAGAGTTAATACAAGCACCATCTTCTAGTTGACCTACGGTATCCCTCGAAATTTCTTGCCAAGGTGTTTGGCTAACTAGTTTTGGAAGTTTTTTCTTCTTTCTTCTTTTTTTAAACTCAGCTGCAGAAATTAAAAGATCAACCCTACTTTTATTTAAGTCTATTTTAATTTTATCCCCTGTTTTAACGATAGATAAGTCGCCACCCACAGCTGATTCTGGTGAAACATTAAGAATAGAAGGGCTTTCCGAAGTACCACTTTGTCTACCATCGCCTAAAGTGGGAAGGGCATTAATACCTTCTTTTAATAATCTATCAGGTGGTTGCATATTAACTACTTCGGCAGAACCAGGATATCCTACGGGTCCACAACCACGAACCATTAAAATTGAATGTTCATCAATCTTTAATTTATTACTATTTATTCGATGGTGATAATCCTCTGGTCCTTCAAACATTACCGCTTTTCCCTCAAAAACATTTGGATGATCGGGATTTGATAAATATCTTTCTCTAAATTCTTCACTAATTACTGATGTTTTCATAACTGCTGAATTAAAAAAATTACTTTTCATTACTATGAATCCGGCATTATCTACCACAGGATCATCAAAAGATTTTATGACATCTGTGTCCACATTAATTTTAATCTTTAAATTTTGTTCCAGTGTTTTTCCACTGACTGTTTTAACAGATTTGTGTAATTTTTTTTGTTTTAGCAATTCTTGCATAACCGCAGGAATACCTCCGCTTCTATAAAATCTTTCCATTAAGTGCTCTCCTGCAGGCTTACAGTTTACTAGTAAAGGTATGTCATGTCCTAGCTTTTGCCAGTCGTTTAAATTAATTTTTACACCCATATGTTTTGCTATAGCTGATAAATGAGGAGGGCAATTACTCGAAGCACCTATAGCACTTGCTACTACAATTGCATTCTCAAAAGCTTTTTTTGTCATAATTTTTGATGGAGTTAAATCTTCAAAAACCATTTCAACAATTCTTTTTCCTGTTTCAAAAGAAATCTGACCCCGCTCTCTGTAAGGAGCAGGAATAACAGCACATCCTGTTAAAGACATTCCTAATGCTTCAGCAACGGAATTCATAGATGAAGCTGTACCCATTGTATTACAATGTCCAATACTTGGAGCAGAAGAAGCAACCATATCCATAAATTGATCGTAGTTAAGTTCTCCTTTGCCTAAAAGTTTTCTAGCGTCCCAAACTACAGTTCCTGATCCAACTAATTTTCCATCATGGTACCCGTCTAGCATTGGCCCACCAGACAAAACAATTGCTGGAATATTTACTGTAGCGGCTGCCATTAAAGCTGCAGGAGTAGTTTTATCACAACCCGTTGTTAGAACCACACCATCAATTGGGTATCCATATAAAATTTCAACAAGAGACAGGTAAGATAAGTTTCTATCTAAAGCGGCTGTTGGTCGTTTACCTGTTTCTTGAATAGGGTGAGTCGGAAACTCCATGGGGATTCCTCCAGCTTTTCTAATACCATCTTTTATTCTTGAACTGAGTTGTTGAAAATGACGATTACAAGGAGTGAGATCACTACCTGATTGAGCTATACCAATAATTGGGCTACCTGACTGAAGTTCTTTTCTAGTTAAACCGTAGTTTAAATAACGTTCAAGGTATAAAGCCGTTTGCTCTGGATCTTTAGGGTTATCAAACCACTGTCGACTTCTTAAATTTTTTTTAGCCATATGTATTAGTATTAAATAATTAAGTAATTTCTATAATATAAAATATTGATTAACTTTATAAATGGAATAATTGTATAATAAAAGCATGAATAACCTAATCATTCTAAACAAAAATGACAATGTAGCAGTTACATCTTTTGTGATTGAACCTAAAACGAAAATAGAAAAGCAAAGTATTGTAAGTGTTGATTTAATTCCATTTGGGCACAAGATTTGTTTAAAACCCATTAATAAAAGCGAACCTGTAATTAAGTACGATCAAATTATTGGTTTTGCATCAAAAAATATAAAGCCTGGAGAACATGTTCATTCTCATAATTTAGAATTTAAAGAGTTTAGTAGAGAATTTAGCATCACTGAAAAAAACAATATAGTTACTGAGAAAAGCAATCTATTTTTTGACGGTATCCTTAGAGACAATGGAGATGTTGCCACAAGAAATTATATTGGCATTATTAGTACTGTAAATTGTTCGGCGACAGTTAGTAAAATGATTGCTGAAAAAATAAAATATAGCAACATTCTTAAAGACTACCCAAATATTGACGGCATTGTTCCGATTACTCATTCAACAGGCTGTGGAATGAATACTGCCAGTGAAGGAATGCAAATATTTCAAAGAACAATTGATGGTTTTAAAAATCATCCTAATTTTTCACATGTTTTTGTGATTGGCCTAGGTTGTGAAAGCGCACAAATAAACTTATTTTCTGATTCAATAAAGAAACATAATCGTATCAATTTTTTAACTATTCAAGACGAGGGCGGTACAAAAAAAATTGTCGATAAAGTTTTTGGGCAGATTCAAGATTTATTAAAAGAGGCTAATAATATTAAAAGAACTCCTCAAGCAGCCCACAATTTAACATTGGCATTACAATGTGGAGGCTCTGATGGCTACTCAGGTATTTCCGCAAACCCATCCTTAGGTGTTGCCGCGGATCTTCTTGTTAAAAATGGAGGAAGCTCAATTTTATCTGAAACACCAGAAATTTATGGAGCAGAACATTTGTTAATTAATAGAGCTATTAACAAAGAAGTAGCAGATAAATTATTAAAAAAAATTGAATGGTGGAAGCATTATACAACTATTAACAATAGTTCGATGGATAACAATCCTGCACCCGGAAATAAAAAAGGTGGATTGACAACAATACTTGAAAAATCTTTAGGTGCTGTTGCAAAGGGTGGTAATTCTGTTCTTGAAGATGTTTTAAGTTACGCAGAACCTTTAAAAAAAAAAGGTTTTAATTTTATGGATTCACCTGGATACGATCCTGTTTCTGTAACTGGGCAAGTTGCCTCTGGTGCTAACATTATTTGTTTTACAACTGGGCGAGGGTCTTGTTTTGGCTGTAAACCCGTTCCTAGTTTAAAATTAGCAACAAACACTAATATGTTTAATAAAATGAGTGAAGATATGGATATAAATTGTGGAACAGTTATTGATAGTGAAAAAACAGTAGAACAGGTGGGCCAAAAAGTTTTTGAACTAATTCTAAAAACCGCCTCTGGACACAAATCTAAGAGCGAGAACAACGGCTATGGAGACGAAGAATTTAATCCATGGCAAGTTGGCGTAGTAATGTAATGACAGTTAAAAAAGTATCCACATTTACAGTTATATTATTAGCATCTTCAGCATATTTCCTATTCGTTGCTATGGACACTTTATCTAAATATATGACTCAGCATATTGAGGTAAATCAACTTGTTTGGGGAAGGTATTTTTTCCACCTAATAGCCATGTTAGCTTATTTTGCTATTTTTAAGCCAAAACTTGACCTAAAAAAAAATTTTAACATTCAGATAGTAAGATCGGCGCTTCTAGTTTTTGCGACCTTTTTGATGTTCAATGCTTTAAAACTTTTTACTTTAGTGGACATATACGTTCTTTTTTTTACTGCACCATTAATTCTAGCGTTGCTCTCAGCAATATTTTTAAAAGATAATCTGAGTTTGATAGGTTGGATTCTTATGGGGTTAAGCTTTATAGCTATTGTTTACACACTTGGTCCTAGCATGAAAGTGATGTCAGTTAAAGTTGCTTTCCCTTTTCTTATCCCAATCTGTTGGTCGCTTTATCAATTTTTTACTAAATTAATATCAAATAATAGAGAGCCATTTGTTGCTGTTTTTTATAGTGGTTTGGTAGGAAGTATTGTTTTCTCTATTTATAGTTTCAGCCATTGGAACGTCATAGATTCTAATTGGATATGGCTTGGCCTCATTACACTTGGAGTTTTTGGTTTTATTTCTCATTTGATTCTTGTCTACGCAATTCAGCTTTCTAACCTTTCTTTTGTGGCTAACTTTCAATACTCACAACTTGTATGGTCATCTATTTTAGGTCTACTAATATTTGGTACACCAGTTGCGCCAACAAGAGTATTGGGAATGATTGCAATAATAATTTTTGGAGTTTTATTTATTAAATTTGAATTGAGTAAAAAAGTTTAATCTTTCCATTCAGGTTTTAATTTTTTTAAAAAAGAAGTGATGCCAATTTTTGCATTCTCACTATCTAATAATTTATAAAAAGCATTTCTTTCTTGCTTTAAATTATTGTCAATATTTAAATTATTACTAATTAATTTTTTAATTTCAATTAAACTTGATTTAGGTTTTAGAGATATTTTAGTGACAACTTTTATTGCCTCTGAAGAAAAATTATTTTTGTCCAATAAAACACTTACAAAACCAAGTTCATAAGCTCTTTGTCCAGAAATAAGATCTCCTGTCATGCAAAGTAAATTAGCATTATGCTTTCCGAGATAATGCTTTAATCTTTGTGTTCCACCTATTCCTGGTAATAATCCTAAATTAACTTCAGGTTGTCCAAATTTAGATTCTTTTGATGCAATAATAATATCACATAACAAAGCAAGCTCCATACCTCCACCTAAAGCATAACCTTCAACCGCAGATACAACTGGAATATTAATTTCTTTTATTTTATCAAAAAAGTCAAAGAGACCCTTTGACCTTGCAGATTCTACCTTTAAATTATTAAGTTCTTTTATATCAGCACCAGGAGAGAAAAATTTCTGATTTCCTAGAATTAAAATGACTCTAACAGAAGAGTCTATTTCTAATTCTTTTAAACCTTCGTATATTTCCCAAGAGGTTTCTATGTTTAAAGAATTATTTTCATCTGGCCTGTTAATAGTAAGCAGACCTAAATGTTTGTCGACACTAATAATTATATTTTTGTATGTTTTCAAAATTATTTTTTTTAAATCCTATCCTAAAGAATCTATAATACTTAAAAAAATCATAATTGAGTACCCTAAGTTTTATTAGACCCATTTTGGTCTAAAAGACTATTATATAATCATATTATTAATTATAAGACTGCGCATGACAAACAGGCTTAAAGAAAATAGTATTTCCGTAGAAAACAGCAAAGACCTAACTAATAAATCAAAATTGAGAACAGCGAGACCTAATATCGATCATTTAATAAAAAGAATATTAAATGAAAGGAGAAAGGAACAGAAGAAAAATTTTTTAATATTTGCATCCATTTTTTTAATAATTGTTGGGTCAGTAGTATTTTCTTATTAAGATTAAGTAATTTATGGCTCTCATCTTAATTTCTTTATATTTTAGTCTAATCTAAAATTTTAATTATTATAAATAAAATAGTTTTTATTTGTTTATTGACTTATAGTAAATCTAGGTCTTATTTGCCTAAATCAATCACCAAGAATATAAATTAAACACTTATGCAGTTGCCATCAGAAGAAAATATAGAAAAAGTAATTCTAGAAAACTATCTTGAGTATCAATATTTATTTGTGGAGTTTCAATCTAAATTCTTATCAGACCTTTACGGTAGATACCAAAGTGTAGAACACGGTAATCTTGTTCTGTACTTTACAAAACAAGCTCATCAAGATATTTTAAGAAAAAAAGATTATGACCTTAGTTTTAACCTTAGTCTTGAAAAATTTTGGGATAACTGTCACAAAACTAATCCCACACGAAAACCTATAATTAAAATTGCAAAAGATATCTGTTTACCTAAAGAGACTACAAGAAGAAAAATTTTAGAACTTGTAAAACAAAAAGTGCTTAATAAAAAAAATAAAAATATTAGGTGGCCATCTGCTGAAGAACATAAAAAAAATTACAATCTAGTTACTAACCAAGAAATTGAAAATGTGGTCAAGTTAATTAGTTTTGTTTGTAAAAAACTAAATTATTCTATCTCTAATGAGGCAATGCAGGAAGAGATAAAAGATAAGTTTAGCTTTTATTGGTTTCATTATTTAGGAGCACAGCTTGATTATCTTAAATTATGGAGTAAGCAACTTAATGATCTTGAGCTTGGTTTTATTTTTTTACAAACTGCACATTTATTTACATCAAAAGCAAAAAAAAAAAATTTAAACTATGCAGACTTATATGACAATCCAAGTATAATTAAAGAATTTATAGGCACAAGTATAAGTGCTACCTCTATAGCAGAAGTTACTGGCATACCGAGAGCAACCTGTGTTCGAAAACTAAAATTTTTAGTAAAAATGAAAGCACTATCAGAGGATGAAATATCAAAGAGATATTATTTTATTCCTAATACAATGTCAGATAGTTTTTTTTCACGAGAAATAACTAGAAAAGTAATTAAACTTTTTAGTAATTTTTTTTTTATTTGTTTAAGACCAGTGGATATTAAAATTTAATGCTAATTAAGGATAAAAAAATTAAGCATAACAAACAAAGTAAAGCGACTAAGGCCGTGGTATAAAAATTAGAACGCTTAGAAATGTTCAATCTTTTATTTAACACATTTATATCAACTCTATGTGCGGGCCTGTCTTCTTCCCTTTTTAGATATCTGAATTCATCCGAGCTTAAACTATATGTCTTATGTTCTTTAACTCTCATTACTCTCTATTAAAATTGATTTAAAACTTTGAGTCAATTATTTATATACAAACTTTATTTAAGGTAACAGTTATGGCTTGAACCGAAACTAGGTATAGTATGAAAAATTATAACTAATGCTTCATGTGCTAAAACTTGAAGAGGTGCAAACCCAAACTGGTGTTCTATTTATTTTAATAGTATTAAATTTAACACTACTGCCTCATGTATTGATTAATACTTTTTCTTATTTTTTCAAATATCTCATCAATATGTTTTTTTTCAGAAATAAAAGGAGGTGCCAAAACCAATGCATCACCTGTTGCTTTAAGATTTACTCCATTTTCATAACAAGTTTTGTAAACCTGAAAGCCTGCTTTACCTGGTTTATCTTTCTTTTTAATATCTACACCTCCTAGCAAGCCATAACCTCGAATATTTTCTACGCACTCTAAGTCTTTTAAAGAATGTAAAGCTTCTTGAAAGTAAGGTGAAATTTCTTTTACTTTATTAAATGTATTTTCCTTTTCAAATATATCTTGTACCGCTAAAGCAGCTGCTACAGCAGCGGGTATTCCCGAGTAGGTATAGCCGTGAAACAATTCTATTGCTCCTTCTGGCGCAGAATTAGTAACAGTATCATATATTCCATCTCGAACGGTTACAACACCCATAGGAACAACTCCATTTGTTGTAGCTTTTGCTAATGTCATAATATCTGGAGTAACATTAAATTCCTGAGCTGCAAAAGGAGAACCTGTTCTACCCCAGCCAGTAATAACTTCATCAAAGATTAAAAGAATACCATGCTTGTTACAAATTTTTCTTAGTCTATCTAGATAACCTTTGGGTGGAACTAGAATCCCCGTTGAACCTGCAATTGGCTCTATAATACACGCAGCTATTTCTCCCTCAAATTTATTCGCAATCAATTCTAAATCATCAGCTAATTCAGCTCCTGTATCAGGCTGTCCTTTTACAAATTTATGTTCTGGTAAAAGAGTATGTCGCATATGCTGAACACCCGGCATTAAAACACTGGTACACATCTCTTTATAATTATTGAAACCACCAACAGATAAGCCACCAATATTCATACCGTGATATCCTCGATCACGACCCACAAATCTAAATCTTTTTTTGTTACCCTTAGCAGCATGATAGGCCATAGCAATTTTAATAGCTGAGTCCACTGCTGTTGATCCACAAATCGTATAAAAAATTTTATTTAAATCTTCAGGTGTTTGTTTTGCAATTTTTGTTGCTAGTTCAAATGATCCACCAAATCCTTGGTTGAAGGGAAGAACAAAATCTAACTCTCTCAGCTGTTTGCTAACAGCTTCTGCAATTTCTTCTCTACCGTGACCTAAAGGATTACAAAATAACCCACAGCTAGCATCAATCAAGGTTTTGCCTTCATGCGTTTTTAAATACAAGCCTTTTGCGCTTGTAATTAACCTTGGATTTTTTTTAAAGTCACGATTGGAAGAAAACGGCATCCAATGTTCATTTAAAGAGTTAGGTATATTTGTTCTGTGCGCACTCATTTAATCTGTAAACTAACTGATTGTTTAAGTTATTCAATCCTTAATATATAAAGTTTTTTATTACTTAAATAGAGCAATCTTTATACTGATTAAAATAATGAAAAAATTAAAAAATTGGGACAAAAAAACTTGGTTATCTTCATTCAACTACACCTCAAGTGTAATTAATTTTTTAGAAAAGAGAATTAGATTTAATAAAGAAATAAAAATTTTAGATATTGGCTGTGGACGTGGAAAAATTATTTCTACTTTTTCAGAAAAATATCAAATGAGTAACTTTCCTGTGGGTATTGATATTGTTGACCACAAGAACACTGTAAGAAAAATAAATTTTATTAAAATTAATGCCACAAAATATTTAAGTAAAACAAAAGAAAAATTTGACCTTATTTTATTTAAGCAGTCTATTCATTTTTTCAAATTCACAGAAATTAAAAAAATATTAAATTCTTCAAAAAAAATTCTTAACTCAAATGGAAAAATTATAATTTTGGCATTACACCCCAAAAAAAATTATTGGCCTTTATTTAAAGTTTTTAAGATAAAGCTCATACAAAGTTTAAAAAAAGATGAAAAAATTTTAAATCTAATTAAATTTAATTTTAAAGAATATAAAATAAATTATTTTATTTTTAAGGTAAAAATAACTAAAGATTCATATCTTCAAATGATTAAAAATAGATTTACTTCGTGCCTTTTAAATCTTTCATCTGAAGAATTAAAGGCAGGAATAGAAGAAATAAAAAAAAAATATAAAAAAAAATTAATGTTTCACGATAAACTAATTTGTATTAGTTATAAAAAAAAATGATAACCCATCTTTCCCTTCTGCTAATATCTTTTTTAGCGGCTACTATTCTTCCATTATCAAGCGAGCTAGCTTTGGGCAGTTTACTGAAAACAAAAGAATATAATTCATTTATTCTCATAGGCACGGCGAGTTTAGGAAACATTTTAGGTTCTGTATTTAATTGGTTATTAGGGTTTTATTTATTTAAGTATATTAATAAAAAATGGTTTCCCTTTAAGGTAAATCAAATAAACGCGGCTTCTAAAAGGTTTAGAAAGTTAGGAGTTTACTCTTTATTATTTGCTTGGATACCAATCATCGGTGACCCACTTACCTTTATAGCAGGGATTCTGAAGGTAAATTTTTTATTATTTATAGTTTTAGTAACTATTGGGAAAATCAGCAGATATTTCTTTGTGTACGCTTTAGTAAATTAAACTAATCTTTCCAGAAAAAAATTCCACTACCAAAGCCCAAAAGAATAGCAGAAACTATCCAGGCATTTTCTTCATTTGAAAAAAAAATAAGAACACCAAAAAGGGCAATCGATATACCTATTGTTTTTTTAGTCATGTTTAATTTTGTGTGTTAATTCATATTATGCTATCAGGTTCAATATTTTAATCTAACTTATAATGAATAAAAACCTTTGGATTATTGCTGTAAGTCAAATATTTAGTTTTACTCCAGCTCCTGTAAACGTTTTTTTAAGTGGAATTATTGGCAGTACATTAAGTCCAGTAAAATCTCTTCAAACAGTCCCAACTTCTTTAATGATAGTTGGTGTTGCAGTCTTTTCCTTTTTTGCAGCTAAAATTATGAGCAGAATAGGAAGAAAAGCTGGATTTTTATACGCAGCTTTTTTTAGTACGCTTTCAGTTTTAATGGCAGCTTATGCAGTATGGGACAAAAATTTTTATTTATTTTGTCTTGCTTGTTTTTTTATTGGTAATGGTATGGCTTTTACTCATCAGTATCGTTTTGCAGCAGCTGAAAGTGTAAAAAAATCTTTCGTACCAAAAGCACTCTCAATTATAATGCTAGCTTCAATTTTTTCTGCACTCCTTGGTCCTAATATTGCTAACTTTAATAAGGATTTAATTAATGGGCACGTATTTGTTGGATCTTATTTATCTTTAGCTATCTTAACATTCATACCTGTTATTTTTTTAATTTTTTACAGTCCGAAAACAGGGCTAACAAAAGCCAAAGAATACAAAGGAAGAGGTTATTTTGAGCTCATTTTAAACCCTAAGTTTTTACAAGCTGTTGTATCTGCTGCTTTTGCATATGCCGTTATGTCATTTTTGATGACCGCAACACCTATTAATATGCATGTTATAGAAAATTATAGTTTAACTAAAACTAGTATTGTTATTCAACTACATATCGTCAGCATGTTTTTACCTTCTTTGATTACAGGCTATTTGTTAAAAAAATATGGACACAGCAAAATAATATATTCTGGTGTGACTTTTTTTTTCTTAACAATTTTATTAAGTTTTTTACAACCTTCTTTCTTTAACTACTTATTTTCTCTAGTTTTTTTAGGAATAGGTTGGAATTTTTTATATTTATCAGGTACCGGTCTGCTTGTTTTATCTTACAGAGAAGAAGAAAAATTTAAAGCCCAAGGATTTAACGACATTCTAGTTTTTTCCACACAAGCTTTAGCTAGTTTATCAGCAGGGTACATGTTGAATATGACTAGTTGGAAGACAATGAATTTAATTGCCATTCCTTTTTTAATTTTAATTATTCTTTCGTCAATTAGAGCTGATTTATCTAAAAATAGTAAATTAATAAATTAAAATTTTAACTAGAAGATTTTAATATTTTTAAAATTTTATTGTGTAGTTTTTTATTAGAAGTAGCCAATATATTTCCACCTTTTATTGGAGACCTATTATTCCAAGTAGTAACAATTCCCCCAGCTTTTTCAATTATAGGAATAAGAGGAACTATATCGAAAGGTTTAAGATTGGTCTCGATCACCGCTTCCACTTTACCTTCAGCAAGAAAACAAAAATTTAAAGCATCAAAAGTTGCTGCGCCAAAATAAGCAAATGAGGAAATAATTTTTTTTATTTTTTTTTTTTCAAATAACATTTCGTGTAAATGTCCTATAACCTTACATTTCTTCAAATTACTTTCTTTAGAAGTTTTTAAAATAGTTTTTTTATTATTAATTAAATAAGATTTTTTCTGATCATTTATGTAAAATTTATTTAAAGCTGGAAAATTTGCTAAACCTAAAATAGATTGATTTTTATGAGTTAATCCAATTAAATTTGACCACGTTGGAGCTCCAATCATAAAAGCTTTTGTTCCATCAATAGGATCGATGAACCATTTATAATCGTTATCAGAATATTTTTCTAAAAATTCCTCACCTAAAATAGCATCTTTAGGAAATTGTTTTACGATAATATTTCTTATAAACTTCTCAAAACTTTTATCTAAATTTGTTACAGGATCAAATTTTTTTTGATTTCTAGATTTATTACTAATCCTAAGAGAATATTTAGAATTTTTATTATAAAAATTATTAAGTTTATTAGGTAGACTTTTTAATAACTTTAAAGGTTTAATATAGTTCATATATTTTTATATCTTAATTAACCAATATATTTATTAATTAATATAAATAAAAATATAATTAAAATTAAAATTTAATTCAATCTCAAGCTTTATTTTTTGTAATTGTTTTATTAAGTAATGAAAAAATATTTATAGACCAATTAAGAAAATCGACCATTAATTCTTCCGAAGGTCTTATATTCTTTATTTTAGCATCTCTACCAGGTTCGCCATCTGGCTCTTGAGTTATATAAATGCCTTGTGCATTACCATCGTCAATAATCTTTGATATTGTTTTGTATGAATACTCAGGAATTTTTTTTGCAATTTCTTCTTTGTAAATTTCATCACCCTTTTCATTTGCATAAAATATTTCAAGAAATATTTTAAATCTTTTTACAGTTGAAAAAACCCATTTTAATTGATTGCTGTCAACTTGATTGTTATAAATTTCAAGAAATGCCAACGAAATAGCATTTCCAAGAACTTTAAAATTTTCTCTTTTTAATACAAAAGGAAGTTTTTCTAATTTTAATTTAGAATATATTCTTTCTTCTCTCTGTTTTTGTTTATTCATAAAATCATACTTTAATTTTTTGTAAAAATTTTATACAGAAAATATTTTATATAGAATTTAAACAGTATTGTTATCTATGACTATCTAACTACAAAAAACAGTAATAGCCTAATACTTTTAGCTATAAAAACCCAAAACTAACTACTAGCTTTCTTTACTATATACAGACCAAAAGCTACAGCAGGACCAATGCCTATAGCATATAGTAAAGTCCCAAAACCAATAGTTCCACCTAATAACCATCCACACAAAACTACAAGAACTTCTATAGCTCCCCTTATCTGCGCAATAGAAAAACCAGTTTTTTTTTGTAAACCAGTCATCAAACCGTCTCTAGGCCCTGGACCTAATCTTGCTATCAAATATATACCGCTCCCCACACCAATCATTAAAACTGAAACAACACATAGCAAAAATTGATTAACCCAAAGTACTGGTGCTTCAAAAAAAAATATTGTTAGATCAATCATAATTGCAATGATAATAAAATTTAATATTGTACCCATTCCTATTTTTTCATCTAAAAAAAACCATAACAATAAAACTATCAAACTTACTAGAAAAGCCCATGTACCAATTGACAAACCTAGATTTAAAGTGAGACCTTGGTGCAAGACATTCCAAGGCGATGCCCCAATAGTTGAAATGATTAACAAACCCTCACCCAAACCAAATATTGTTAAACCAAAACACAATAAAAAAAGAGTTTTAAAAGAAGGTTTAAGATTTCTTGGTGATTTTGAACTCCAGGATAACCTAGGAATTTTTTTAATTTGCAAAAACATTGACCTGTTTATCAAATGTACAAAGTATACACAATCAACATATTAATCTATATTCTAACAGTATATGACCCAAAAAAATTTTTTTGATTTTAATTTTAAGAGTTTAAAACATTTCCTAATTAAAGATTTACAAATCGAAGAAAAAAAAGTTTCTATGCGCAGTAAACAGATTTGGCAATCTGTCTACAAAAAAGGATCTTTTGAAATTAATAACCTAACTACATTTCCACTAGAGCTTAGAGATAAACTCAAAAATTTAATAAGCTTGCGGAAGCCAAATATTACAAATACGCAAACTTCAAGTGATGGGACTATAAAGTGGTTGATTAAACTTTTTGACGGTAATGAAGTAGAGTGTGTGTATATTCCAGAAAAAACTAGAGCAACACTTTGCATCTCTTCACAGGTAGGCTGTACATTAAATTGTAGATTTTGCCACACAGGTACCCAACGGCTAGTAAAAAATTTAAGTTTTGCAGAAATAATAAATCAAGTAATGATTGCTAAAGAACAGATTAATGATTGGGATGAAAAAAAAAATATAACAAACATTGTACTTATGGGTATGGGAGAGCCTTTTTATAACTATGACAATGTTAAAGCTGCGGTTGAAATACTAAAAGATAAAGAAGGTTTAAATTATGGATCAAAAAAAATAACCGTTTCGACGGCAGGCATTGCTAATAGAATACCAGAGGCTGCGAGTGAAATAGGTACTTATTTAGCCTTATCTCTTCACGCTCCAACAGATGATATCAGAGAGATGATTATGCCTATAAATAAAAAATTCAAAATTAAAGACCTGATTGCTCAATGTAAATATTATAGCTCAGTTGTTAAAGAAAAAATAACTTTAGAATATGTAATGTTGAAAGGCATCAACGACAGTATGGAGTGTGCTAAACAGTTAGTTAAACTTATGGCTCAATTTCCTTGTAAGGTTAATCTTATAGAGTTTAATCCTTGGCCAGGAGTTCAATATTTACCGACGGAAAGAAATGAAATGGAAAAGTTTGGTAAAATTATTCAAAATGCAGGATATGTGGCAACGATAAGAAGATCTCGAGGTCAAGATATTTTAGGGGCTTGTGGACAGCTTAGAACAGAAAGTCAAAAAATTAAACTAACATAGGCAGAAAAGATAATCTCTTTTTTTTAGATAAAGTGAATGATAGTAGTACTTAAATGAATAAAAAGAAATTTGGAGAATATACAAAAAATCTTAATTTAAAACAAATACACACAGGAAGTATCTGGACCGAAGGACCTTGTTATTTAAATAAATTAAATAAAGTCATCTGGAGTGATATTCCAAATAATAGAATGTTAAGTTTTGATTTTAATAAAGTTGAAATTTTTAGGTCACCCTCAAATTTTTCTAACGGAAATACAACTGACGATCGAGGTAATTTAATAACGTGTGAACATGGAGCAAGAAGAGTTACTACAACAGATCAAAACGGTATCATTACTTTAATTGCAGATGAATACAATGAAAAAAG
>Ga0307995_1001492_pt1 | contig 14519 bp, 16 predicted proteins | sample EllFjometagen262_FD_203132 | JGI IMG/M metagenome (GOLD analysis project Ga0307995, IMG submission 203132) | Marine microbial communities from Ellis Fjord, Antarctic Ocean - #262 | ecosystem: Environmental > Aquatic > Marine > Unclassified | place: Southern Ocean | collected 2014-11-02
TAATTCTTTTGTGTAATTATTATTTCCAAAAGCTTCTAAATCTGGAAAATCTATGGGATCTTCTGCGGTACCTCCATTATGAGAAAAATTAAATTTAATGAAGAAAAAACCTGCTTTAGCAAAGATTAATGCCATTAAGTTCCAAGCACCCCAGTCTTTAAAGCCTTTATACCCATGACAAAAAATAACTACTTTTTTGGATTGTTTGTTTTCTTCATAAAAAACATCTGTTACAATTGGCCTGTTGTGTCTTCCTTCAATAATTATATCTTTTATAGTGCGCATTTTTCTTTAAATAAATAGTTTTATAAATGTAATAACAGCAACTAAAGCGGTTAAAACACTTAAAATAATATTGATGTCTTTTGTTAATTTTCCTGTTTTTTGCTGAATTCTCTTTGCAAATTTTGCATATGCAAAAAGGATGAAAAAAGTACCAAGTATAGTACCTAAAATAAAAAATAAGATAGGGAAAAACTCAAAACTAAAAAGTTTAAAAAGATCTAAAGCAACAATAATTCCGCAGAAAAAAGGAATGGCAAACATATTTAAAAATGATAAAGTAATTCCTGTTAAAAAAGGGTTTTCTTTTTTAGACTTTATACTTTCTGTTTTAATTTTTCCTTTCTTAGATTCATTATAGAAATAAAAAGACAGTCCTATAAAAATGACAATTCCTGCTTTTTCTAATATCTCAAGTATTGTCGGGTTTTCAGCAATATACTTGGTTAAAATAACGGCAATAACCACTTGCGGAATTGCAACAATAGAAACACCAAGAGCATATTTTTTAGCCGCTTCTATTCCTTCTTCTAAACTAACCCTTATAGCTGTCATGTTTAACATACTGGGTGTTATAGAGCCTGTAAAAGAGAAGAAAAATCCGAAGAAAAAAAGAGAAATAAGAATCATTTATAAAAAACAAGTTTGGTAAATATCACTTTTAAAAATAAGTTGCACAAAAAAAACGCATCAAAAAATTTGATGCGTTTATATTCTATTTTCTTTAAACTCTCAGCTACTTACACAACACCTTGCGCCAACATAGCATCTGCAACCTTTACAAAACCAGCAATATTTGCACCTTTAATATAATCTATAGTTCCGTCTTCGTTTTCTCCGTATTCTACACAAGAATCATGAATGTCTTCCATAATATCTTTTAATTTATCATCTACCTCTTTACGAGACCAACTTAAACGTAATGAATTCTGACTCATTTCTAAACCAGACGTTGCAACACCACCAGCGTTGCTCGCTTTTCCTGGAGCAAATAAGATTTTTGATTTTTGAAATTCGTGAATTGCTTCTGGCGTAGATGGCATATTTGCTCCTTCAGAAACACACATACAACCATTTGCAATTAGTGCTTTTGCTTCGTCTCCATTTAATTCATTTTGAGTTGCACATGGCAAAGCAATATCACATTTTACAGACCAAGGTCTTTCTCCTTCAATAAATTTTGCCTTTGGATATTTAACTACGTATTCACTAATTCTTCCACGTTTTTCGTTTTTAATAAACATAACGTGTTTTAATTTTTCTGAACTTATACCGTCCGCATCATGAATATAGCCTTGAGAATCTGATAATGTTAAAACAGTAGCACCTAATTCTATTGCTTTTTCCGCAGCGTATTGTGCTACGTTTCCAGAACCAGAAATAACTACTTTTTTATCTTTAAAAGAATCGTCTTTACGCATTAACATGTTCTGCGCAAAATATACAGTACCATACCCTGTTGCCTCTGGTCTAATTAAAGAACCACCCCAAGATGCACCTTTACCGGTTAAAACACCCGTAAATGCGTTGTTTAATTTTTTGTACATACCAAACATAAAACCAATTTCTCTTGATCCAACACCAATATCCCCGGCAGGAACATCTGTATTATGTCCAATGTGTCTATATAGTTCACTCATAAAAGCGTGACAAAAACGCATAATTTCGTTATCTGATTTTCCTTTCGGATCAAAATCAGAACCTCCTTTTCCTCCACCCATTGGCAAGGTTGTTAAAGAGTTTTTAAAGACTTGTTCAAAAGCTAAAAACTTTAGAATACTTGCATTCACAGAAGGGTGAAAACGCAAACCTCCTTTATAAGGACCTATTGCAGAATTCATTTGAATTCTATACCCTCTATTTACTTGTATTTCACCAGCATCATCTACCCAAGAGACTCTAAAAGAAATTAATCTTTCTGGCTCTACCATTCTTAATAAAATATTTTTTCCACTATAAATATCGTTATTTGCGATATACGGAATTACAGTTTCTGCAACTTCTTGCACCGCCTGTAAGAATTCTGGCTCATGGTTATTTCTTTTTGTAACCATTTCCATAAACTCATTTATCTTTAATTCTTCTTTTTTAACCATGTTTTTTAGGAATTTAATAAAATTTACCGAACACAAAGATAGTTAATTTCTGAATCCGCAATTAAAAAAACAATAATTATTTATTCCTCAAATTACCTTATTTCAATCGATTTCGAAAGCACATATTGTTTTATTGACTTTAGGTGGATAAAACGCTAAAAAAAACACTAAATTTGTACCTTAATTTTACCCAAAAATGTTAGATAAAGTAAAAGAGCTTATTGGTGATGTACAGGCTTTTAAAGCAAACACCAAAGATGAAGTAGAAACATTTAGAATTAAGTTTTTAGGAAGCAAGGGTTTGTTAAAAGACCTTTTTGCAGAATTTAAAAATGTAGCTCCTGCGTCTCGTAAAGATTTCGGTCAAGCTTTAAATACTTTAAAGAGGTCAGCAGAGGATAAAGTTACAGAATTAACAGATACTTTAGAAAGCAATTTAAGTGATAAGTCTTTTTATGGAGATTTAACACGTCCGTCTGAACCAATTAATCTAGGTTCTAGGCACCCTATTTCATTAGTAAGAAATCAAATTATTGAAGTTTTTAATAGAATTGGTTTTACGGTTTCTGAAGGTCCAGAAATTGAAGATGATTGGCATAACTTTACGGCATTAAACCTGCCAGCACATCATCCTGCAAGAGACATGCAAGACACCTTCTTCATTGAACAAGATCCAGATATTTTATTAAGAACACATACTTCTTCTGTACAAGTGCGTTATATGGAAGAGAATAAACCACCTATTAGAACAATTTCTCCTGGTAGAGTTTTTAGAAATGAAGATATTTCTGCAAGATCACACTGTATTTTTCACCAAGTAGAGGGTCTGTATATAGATACAGATGTTTCTTTTGCTGATCTAAAACAAACGCTTTTATACTTTACAAAAGAAATGTTTGGAAAGTCTAAAATTAGATTACGCCCTTCATATTTCCCGTTTACAGAACCAAGTGCAGAAGTAGATATTTATTGGGGTTTAGAGACAGAAACAGACTATAGAATTACAAAAGGAACTGGTTGGTTAGAAATTATGGGTTGTGGTATGGTAGATCCTAACGTGTTAAAAAACGCAAATATAGATCCAACAAAATACTCTGGTTATGCTTTTGGAATGGGAATAGAACGCATTGCAATGTTGCTGTATCAAATACCAGACATTAGAATGTTTTACGAAAATGACAAACGTTTCTTGGAACAATTTAAATCCGTAATATAATGAACTACTTTACACAAATTTGGGACGAAGAAAGAGACGATGAATATGCAAGTTGGGGAACCTCTACTTGGTATTTTGAAACGAATACTGCTGATGAAGTTTTAAAACAAATTACAGTTTATAAAAACGGAAAGGTTACAAAATACGATTTAGAGAAGCAAGAAGATGAATTTGGTGGTTTGTGTGAGGGAGCATTAACTATTGATGATTGTGACGGCGATGTAGTCTCTAAAGAAACTTTTTATACCCTTTGGTAAATTATATAGACTCTTAAATAAGTAGTACATAGTTGAAAAAAGACATACAAATACCTGCAGTTACCGGTGTAGAAATGGCAATGGTTTATGAATACAATGATATTTATAAAACGGACGACTGGAACGTTTACCTTATTAACAATAAAAGCGTGCCTTTAGAAATGCTTGTAATTGTTTCTCAGGGTTTTTCTGAAACAAAAACAACCTCTTTATTGCGCAAAAAACTAGCTGTTTTACCAGCAAACTCTTTTGCTAAAATTGAGTATATTCAACCAGAACTATTCAAGCTCCACAACCGTTTTCAAGTTACTTTTTTTGAAGGAAACACATTGTATGAAAAAACATTTATCTTCGAAGAAAACACAGTTAAAGAAAGTGCCTTACACACAATTGATGAAATTAAAAAACGAGGTATTTTAGCAAAGTAACAGTATCACCCAAAAAAACCAATGATTAAATACATAAAAACCGTAACCACGCCGCCAATAAGTGCATATGGCAATTGTGTTTTTACGTGATCTATGTGATCGCTAGCAGATGCCATAGAAGAAATAATAGACGTATCTGAAATTGGCGAACAATGGTCTCCAAAAATTCCCCCACCTAAAGTTGCAGCAACGATAATAGTTATATCAGAACCATGCATATTTGCCATTGGAATTGAAATTGCCAACATAATTGCGAAAGTTCCCCAAGAAGTTCCTGTAGAAAATGCAATAAAAGAACTCACTATAAAAACGATTGCAGGCAATAACTCAGGAGATAACCAGCTTTCTGTAATATTAGCAACATAATTACCCGTATCTAAAACCTTACAAGCGTCTCCAATGGCAAACGCTAACAACATTAACAACGCCAAAGGCATAAGCTCGCTAATTCCTTTTAAAGTTAAAGTAACCACTTCTTTTGGCTTCATAATACCTTGTATAAAATACATAATCATAGCAACTAATAAAGCGGTAATTACCGCATATAAAACAGAAGAAGACCCAGAACCCTTTCCAATGGCTTGTGAGGCATGATTTAACAAAGATGATGCGTTTTCAACAGCGCCCCAGCCTGTATAAATTAAATTAATTGGCATCATAAAAACCATCACCAAAAGCGGCACAATCATATTGTAGGCCTTCGCTTCAATTCCCTCTTTTGGCGGAAACGAAGTAACGGCATCTGAAACCATAGGTTTCGAATTAGGGTTCATTAGCGATCCAGTTTCTTTGGTTCTTTTTTCAGCCTTTTTCATCGGTCCAAAATCTTTCTTTGTAAGAACAACAATAAAAACAATAACAATTGCCAGTAATGGGTAAAAATTATATTTAATAGAGGCTATCATGACTGAAAACGGTTGTTCTATACCCTGTGTTAACAACAACCCCATAATAAATGCACCCCAGGCATTAAAAGGGATTAAAATAGAGGATGGTGCAGAACTAGAATCTGCTATATAAGCTAGTTTTTCTCTAGGAATTCCTAATTTATCAAAAATAGGCCTGTATAAAGTACCAACAGTTAAAGAACTTATACTGGTTTCTACAAATAAAAGTAAGCCCGTACATGTTGCTAATACCTGAACCATTACCCTGCTATACCCCGATTTCTTTTCTTCTAATTTTACTAGCTTTCTGTTTATAATATTAATAAAACCCTCTACGCCTCTAGAATATTGTATAAAAATTAGCAACGCACCCACTAAAGCACTAAACATGATGGTTCTTGTGTTTCCTTTAGATTGAAAAACATTTACCATACCCTCAATCATTGCCAAGGTTCCTGACAATGGATTCCAACCTTCCACAATTAACCAAGAAAACCAAATACCAAACAAAAGCGCTATGTAAACTTGTTTTGTTTTCAAAGCTAAAACAATAGCAATAATTGGCGGTATTACTGAAAGAAACCCATATTCCATAAAAAGAAATTTTAATTTGGTTAAAGGTAATAATTAAAACAACAACTTATAATAGACAGAACAACAACCGTTATAATTTCTAATTATAAAATAAATTGTTTTAGCTTTTTAATTTAAAATTTAATTAATTAGAAACTGTAATCTTATTTACTAACCTCTTATTTCCTTTTTAAAAACCTAAGTAAGTACACTTGTTTCGCGTCGTAATGATTTCAATATTTATAATAAGCAACTCCTCTAAAAAGTTATATTATTGATTGGCTTAGTCTTAAAAAATTCAGACACCTTAACGCTGTAAAAACCATTGGAAGGTGCTTTTCTATAATCTTCTACTTGAAAACCTCCAATAATATAAAGTTTTCCGTTGCTAAAATGCATTTCAGAACCCTTTAATTTTATATCTATATTATACTCTTTTAAAACTTTTGTTTTTGGTTTGAATGTTATTATTTTACCATCTTCTTGCAAGTAAATAAACTCTTTATCCTTAGTTATTGCGGGTTTTCTCATCCCCCTAAAAAGAGTTCCTTCTTTTTTCCATTCCGCTGTTTTTAAGTCGAAAGACTCAACATCTGTAAGGCTTTTCTGATTATAACCCCCAAATAAATACAACTTATTTTCAAAAACAATACCCGTAACCTCCTTGCCTTTAGGCATTTTGGTTAGCAAATACCAATAACCAGATTCTAAATCAAGAAAGTGGATTTTATTAGAATATTTCATACGCCCATTTTCAAACTTCTTTGTGAATCCGCCAAAAATCAATACTTTATTCTCATAAATAGCTGTTCCGAAGTTTACTGCCTGATGTGGGTTTGATTCATCTAACTTAATTGACAAGTCTTTTAACGACACAAACTCTATTTGAGAAGATAATAACTCTCTAGATTTTTTTTTAGTCAACATCTTACCACCAATTAAAAGAACCGTGTCTTTGTGAATTAAGGCTTTATGATATGCTCTTTTAACCACTTTTTCTTTTTTGACGCTCCACTTTTTATTGGAAATGTGGTATGTTTGAACAACCCCTAAGTAGTTATTAAAATTAATTGGTTTCGGCTTTTGTAAAAACTGCATGATTTCTCTTTCGTTGCTAAACTGAACCTGACTTAACCCTTCTTTGTTTTTCTCATATTCACTAGAGGTGTCTCCTCCAAAAACATAAATTTTACCGTCATTTATAACAGACGCAAATGCATATACTGCTTTTGGTAAGCCTAAAAGTTTTTTAAAACCAATAGTTTTTTTAAGACTTCTCTTTGTGTAAATTTCTATACCTCCTAGGGTCTCTTGTTTTTCTTTCAAAAAAACAACTTTTGGCGAAGTCCCTTTTTCAAATACAACTTTTTTTGTTTCGTAATTAAGGTGTGTTACAGAAAAAGAAACGGCTTTTAACTTATTTAAACTGAAAGAAAACTCCCCTTTTTCGTTCGAATAAATAGTTTCATGTATAAAAAAAATATGTGCTTTCTCTATTGCTGTATTTGTATCGTAATCTAAAACTTTTAAAGTAACTTTTTGAGAAAAAAAAGCAGTTGAATACAACAAAAAACAAAAGATGTAGAAATATTTCATAAAGTGTTTTTCTAATTATCTATCAAAAATCATACCTTAAAAATAAGGTATTATGTTTGATTTTCGTTTTCTTTAATTTCTTTTGTTAAATCTAAATCCAACAACACTGGATTTACAATACCGGTTGTTACCACTGTAATTATTGTCATGGTTCCACCAAAAACAACAGCGGCTACAGGTCCAATTAACTTCGCTGCTAAACCACTTTCAAAAGCACCCAACTCATTAGAAGAGCCAACAAACATGGAGTTTACAGAAGAAACCCTACCACGCATGTCGTCTGGTGTTTTTAATTGTAAAATAGTTTGTCTAATTACCATAGAAATTCCGTCTGCGGCACCACTTAAAAATAAAGCCAGCACACTCACCCAAAAAAGAGAAGACACCCCAAAAGCAATAATACTTAATCCAAAGATAAAAACAGAAATTAGCATTTTTTTTCCTGTATTTTTATTTATAGGTATATAAGTGGTTAAAAACATAGTTACAATACTTCCCATAGAAATAGAAGCGTTTAAAATACCAAAGCCCTCTGGACCAACCTTTAAAACGTCTTGAGCAAAAACGGATAAAATAGCAACAGTCCCTCCAAATAAAACAGCAATCATGTCTAGGGTTAACACCCCTAAAATTGCCTTGTTTTGAAATACAAAACGAACCCCTGCTTTTAAACTCTCTTTCAATGGCTCTCCAATTTTTTTATTTAAAATAGGTTTCTTTTTAATGAAAAATGTACAAATTAAAGACAAAATAACTAAGACAAAAACAAGACACAGTGTTTTATCTACACCAATAATACTTATTAAGAAGCCCGCAGCAAGTGCGCCAGAAACAGATGCGGTCTTCCAGGTACTTGTACTCCAGGTTGCAGCATTATGATATATTTTTTTAGGAACCAACAAAGCTACTAAAGAAAAAATTGTAGGTCCAAAGAACGCCCGCAAGAACCCGCCAAAAAACACCAACCCGTAAATTGAATATAAAACAGCGTTTACAGACCAACTAGCAATAATGCTTTCTGTTGTTAATAAAAACAAGCCTAAACTAATCAAAGAAAAGGCGGCGGTGCAAATGGCTAGTAAATTTCTTTTTTCTCTTTGATCTACAACATGACCCGCAAATAAAGCCATTGAAAAAGCCGGAATAATTTCCATTAAACCGATGATTCCTAAGGAAAGTGGGTCTTTGGTAATCGAATATACCTGCCACTCTATGACAATAAACTGCATAGACCAACCAAAAACCAAAAGAAAACGTACGAATAAGAAAATATTAAATTCTTTTATTCTAAGCGCCGCATAGGGATCTTGTTTGCTCATATATTACTTCAGTTTCATATCCATTAAAATGGCAAAAGTTTGATTAATATCTTTTTCTTTCACAACAATTGTCATTTCATTTGTTGTAGAAATAATTTCTTGTAAAGAAATGTCTGCCCAGGCGAGTTGCTTTAATATAAAATAATAAATACCTGATTGTTCCTGGTTTTCTTTTGGAAGTTTTATTGTTAAAGAAGCGAGTTCTAAAACGTTCGCGATTAAATTCTCTTTTTCGAAAATTTCATTTACAAAAGGTTGTAGGTTTTTACTAGTAACAATATTTGTTTCAAAAATACCCTGAGAAACTGTTAAAAAATAATCTGAACTTTCTGAAGATTTGGTTAAAATCTTTGCAATTTCTTTTAAAAGTGATGGAGTGTTTTTAAAAGTAAAATCACATAAGTCTGACCGAACAATTACATCTCCTAAGTCTAATGCTAATTTTTTAATGTTTTTTCTAATGCGCAACTCACTTGCTGGAGATAAACGATTAATTGCCATCATTACCGCACCTACTTTAACATCTTTCTTTAAAGCCTCAGACACTTCTGGTAAAATAATTCTTGCCAAAGAAGAAACGTTTATTAATTTCTCATTTAATGCTTCTTCTATAAAAGGTGTTTTTCTAATAATCCCCTCTACAACTTCTTGTATTGTTTTCATTGTATTTGTTTAATAAAACATAATAATGTTCAAAATTAAACAATTAATCTAATGTATTCGTCAACTTTTCGAATTCTTTTTTAGCATTTGTATGGTTGTACAGTACATTATAAACAGCATTAATAATTGGTGTGTCTGCGCCATTTTCTTCCTTCATTTTAAAAGCGCTATTTATTGCATAATATCCTTCTGCAATCATACTCATCTCCATTTGAGCAGATTTTACAGTATAACCCTTCCCAATCATATTACCAAACTGTCTATTTCTACTAAAAACAGAATAACCCGTAACCAATAAATCTCCTAAATAAGCAGAGTTATTAATATTCCTTTTCATTTTGTGCACTTTTTTAATAAAGCGTTTCATTTCTCTAATTGCATTGCTCATTAAAACCGCTTGAAAATTATCACCATAACCTAAACCGTGAGCAATTCCAGCTGCAACCGCATATATGTTTTTTAACATGGCCGCATATTCTGTACCAATAATATCGTCGGAAATCTTAGTTCTTATGTACCAACTTTTTAAAGAATTGCTCATAAATTCTGCATGCTCTTCGTTCTGACTGGCGATTGTTAAATAAGACAACCGCTCCATTGCAACCTCTTCTGCGTGGCAAGGTCCGGTTATTACGCCAATATTTTCGAAAGGAACAGCGTGCTCTTTATGAAAATGTTCACCAACAATTAAACCTGTTTCTGGCACAATTCCTTTAATTGCAGAAAAAATAATTTTATTCTCTAATGGTTTTGTTAGGTTTTTAAGTTCACTCATTAAAAAAGCAGACGGAATTGCGAAAATAAGCACGTCGTAATTGGAAACAATACTATTAATGTCGTTTGACAAATCTAACTGATCTGCATACACATCTGCTGCTCTAAGGTATTTTGGGTTGTGGTTGTTTTCCTTTATATGTTCTATTGCGGAGCCACTTCTCATATACCAACCAACCATGTCTGAGTTTTCTGATAACATCTTTACAATTGCAGTAGCCCAACTTCCTCCACCTAAAACCGCTATTTTTTTCTGATCTTTCATCATTCCTTCGTTTAAGCTTCAAAAGTAATAAAATTAGTGTCTAATGATATATCCTAATCCGAATTATTATATTTGTAATAAATTATCTACTAAAAATGAACGTACAAATTATCAATAAATCGAAACACGCAACACCTAATTACGAGACTAATGGTGCTGCAGGAATGGATTTAAGAGCAAATATAGAAAGTAGTATTGTATTACAGTCCTTAGAAAGAGCTGTTATAAAAACGGGTTTATTTATAGCTTTACCTATTGGTTTTGAAGCACAGGTAAGGCCAAGAAGTGGTTTAGCGGCTAAAAAAGGAATTAGTGTTTTAAATTCTCCAGGAACTATAGATGCAGATTACAGAGGAGAAATTGGTGTAATTCTTGTAAACCTTTCTAAAGAAGCGTTTGTTATAAATGATGGTGAAAGAATAGCACAACTGGTTATTGCAAAACACGAACGCGTAAACTGGCAAGAAGTTACTGTTTTATCTGAGACAGAGCGTGGCGCAGGTGGTTTTGGGAGCACAGGTGTCTAAAAGTTATAGTCTTTTATAAATTTGACTCATCTTTCGAACAGCTACGTGTAAAAAATCAAAAGTTAAAAAAACATGAGAATGATAGTTATACCCTAATTTTTTATAAAATTGAAATGTTTTTAGTTGGGCATTCATAGCGTCTAGCCAAATAATTTCGTATCCTTTTCTTAATGCTTTCGCATCTAGCCAAGCAAGTAGTGTTTTACCGATTCCGTTTCCTTGCGCTTTCGGGTGAAGATAAATTCTATGCAATTTTAATTGATTTTCTTTTGATAAACCTATTAGTTTTTCATCCCAAATAAATCTAAAGTTACCTATAATCTCATTATTAAAAAGAACAAAATAATCTTCAGAATTTTCATCTATCAGTTCCTTTAAAATATTCTTTTCACAATATTGTGTGTTTACATACCAATCTCCTTGATCGGTCCAGAAATGACTGTATGCTAGTGGATAAATCTCTTTCATTAACGTAAAAAGAGATTTAGCATCTGAGCTTAAAACTGGTTTTAATTGTATGTTTTCTGTAATATCAATCATCTCTTAAATATAAAAAACTGCTATAGATTGATTAATTCTATAACAGTTTATTAAAAATAAATAGAACTTTTAAGGTTTATTCTTGATTTTCAATAGCATCTTTTATTTTCCCTTCAAGTTCATCCGCTAGTTCAGGGTTGTCTTTAATTAAACCTTTTACCGCGTCTCTACCTTGTCCTAATTTTGTTTCTCCGTAACTAAACCAAGAACCACTTTTCTTAACAATACCTAACTCTACACCAATATCTAAAATCTCACCAACTTTAGATATCCCTAAGCCGTACATAATATCAAATTCTGCAATTTGAAAAGGTGGTGCAACTTTATTTTTAACAACCTTAACCTTTGTACTGTTACCAAGAACCTTATCTCCGTCTTTAATTTGTGTTCTTCTTCTAATATCTAAACGCACAGAAGCATAAAACTTTAATGCATTACCACCAGTAGTTGTTTCTGGATTACCAAACATTACCCCAATCTTTTCTCTTAACTGGTTGATAAAAATAACTGTACATTTTGTTTTAGAAATAGTACCTGTTAATTTACGCAATGCTTGAGACATTAAACGTGCGTGAAGCCCCATTTTAGAGTCTCCCATTTCTCCTTCAATCTCTGCTTTTGGAGTTAATGCTGCAACAGAATCGATTACAACAATATCTATTGCCCCTGAGCGAATTAAATTTTCTGCAATCTCTAATGCTTGCTCACCGTGATCTGGTTGAGAAATAATTAAATTATCTATGTCCACGCCTAAGTTTTCTGCATAAAATTTATCAAAAGCGTGTTCTGCATCAATAAACGCTGCAATTCCTCCAGCTTTTTGAGCCTCTGCAATTGCGTGAAGCGTTAGTGTTGTTTTACCAGAAGATTCTGGACCATATATTTCAATAACCCTTCCCCTTGGATACCCACCAACACCTAAGGCTAAATCTAACCCTAAAGAACCAGATGAAATTGCATCTATCTCTTCGGTTACCACATCACCTAACTTCATTACAGCCCCTTTTCCGTATGTTTTATCTAACTTATCTAATGTAAGTTGAAGAGCTTTTAACTTTGCTGTTTTTTCTTTGTCTGCCGCCATTGATATTACTTGTTTTGTTTTTGAATAAGACCGACAAGTTACGAAAATCTAAGATTAATTTCCTAAAAAATAACATGGAAATTTAGACTATTTTTGTAAAAAGTCTTTGAAAAATGAGTTCAATAATATATTTAAAAAACAACAATTGTAAAGTAGCAATTGAAAACGGAGAATTAATTAGTTTTAACAGTGAAGGGTTAGAATATATTCACCAAAAAGGAAGTAAGGGGTGGCGCAATTCTGATATTGAAATGTTTCCTGTAATTGGCCCAATTTCTAAAAATAATTTTCGAGTACATACTAAAAATGGCGATGCTATTCAAGACCAACATGGGTTATTGCGAGAACTTAATTATACTTTAATTTATTCAGACGAAAACACAGCGTCATTTCTGAAGAAATATAAAAAAAATACAGAAATAAATAATAGTAAATTCCCTAATAAATCAACCGAACAAAAACTATTTTGGCCCTTTAATTTTTCATTTGAAAAACAATATCGCTTAGAAAATAATAGGTTAAAAATAAATTTTATTCTTACTTCAGAAAAAGGAATGCCTTTTATGTTAGGTTACCATCCTGCATTTTCACTATCTAATACAGGTGAAGAAATTTTGACTTCTAATCATATAAAAGCTACTTTAACTGAAGTTCAAAAAGTGGGAGATAATGCTTTCCTTTTTTTAAACTGTAATAAAATTACATTAGAAAATATTGGTAAAAAAAATTTAGAAATCGTTACAACAGGGTTTGATAATTTTATGATTTGGTCTCCTGTAAATAATATGCTTTGTATTGAACCAATTACACAATATACTTCTTACACAGATGAAAAATTTTCTGAAAAAAACATGCGTTTATCAGAAGGAAAAAACAGCTTTTCTTTTGAAATAAAGGTTTTGTAATTTGATAGAAAAGCACCGTCATTTTATAATTCATAAACCCTGGGGAATGATTTCTCAGTTTGTAAATCCTGCAAAAAGAAAGAAAGCCTTATTGGGAGATTTGTGTGATTTTCCTGAGGGCACTATGGCTATTGGCCGTTTAGATGTGGCTTCTGAAGGTTTACTTTTACTAACAACAGACGGTAAAGTTTCTGCAGAAATTAGAAGTAATAAATATGAAAAAGAATACTATGTACAAGTAGATGGATTGGTTACAGAAAATAAAATTGAACAATTAAGAAAAGGAGTACAGATAGGTGTTAAGGGAGAAAAATATACAACAAAGCCAGGAAAAGCTTTTTGTATTGAAAATCCTAATTTTCCATTAAGAAGTCAAAAAATTAGAGATGAAAGGCATGGCCCAACAAGTTGGATTTCTATTATTATAAAGGAAGGTAAATTTAGACAGGTTCGTAAAATGACAGCTGCTGTTAATTTACCAACACTGCGTTTAATTAGGGTTAGAATTGGAGATATAAAGTTAGGGGAATTAAGGGTTAGTGGTGTAAAAGAGGTTTCTTTTTTAATATAATATTAAAGTTATAAACGATCCATTCTTATGTGTGGAATTCCGTCTTCTAAATACTCCCTACCTGTTTGAATAAATAGATGTGATTCATAGAATTTTTTTAAATATTTTTGAGCAGATACAGTAATTTTTGTAGCTTCAAAGTGCTTTTTTACTACTACTACCGAAGCTTTCATTAATTCATGTCCAAAACCATTTTTTCTTTCAGAAGCTACTACTAATACCCTTCCAATACTAGCGTTATCAAAATAATCTCCAGGTTTAAAAATACGTGTGTATGCTACAATTTTATTGCTTTTATATCCAATAACATGTAACGCTTTTTGGTCTTTAAAATCGATATCTTGATACACACAGTCTTGCTCTACTACAAAGACTTCAGATCTTAATTGTAATATTTCGTACAACTCTATAGTATTTAATTCCGAAAAATATTTTGCTATAAAGTTCATATGTTAACAAGAAATTTTATCAACTCTAGTTCCATGTCTTCCTCCTTCAAACTTTGTATTAAGAAAAACATCTACAAAACCAATAGC
>Ga0307995_1001494_pt1 | contig 14514 bp, 17 predicted proteins | sample EllFjometagen262_FD_203132 | JGI IMG/M metagenome (GOLD analysis project Ga0307995, IMG submission 203132) | Marine microbial communities from Ellis Fjord, Antarctic Ocean - #262 | ecosystem: Environmental > Aquatic > Marine > Unclassified | place: Southern Ocean | collected 2014-11-02
ACCAGTGAACCAAGATAAAAAACCTACGTATACCCCAGTCAATTTAAATGGTATTACTCAAGAGCCTACTCTATCTCAGACTTATTCTCACGATTCAGTTGCAGATAAAGCAGCCTTTGCTGCACGCTTAGGTGTAGGGGATACCTATCGTGGTATCAAACAACTATTTAATATACAAGAAGATGAGATGGCTGCAGATATGGCTAAGCTCAATGAGTATATAGCCGACCCAGAATCTGGAGGTACTATATTAGCTGCTTATACAGCAGGTTTGTTTGGTGACCCAGTAGGTTGGGTTATACCCGGAATGAAAGCTAAGAATTTATGGAGTGCTACTAAAGCAGGTATGATGGTTGGAGCACTATCAGCACCTATTGGTTACGTTGACAAAGAAGCAGGCAACACAAGGTTATCTAACACAGCTTATGGAGTTGCTGGTGGTGGAGTCTTATCACCTGCTATGTTTAAGTTTAGTAATTCTATGTTACCTGCGATGAAAAAGGGATACTCTAATCTAGGTGTTGCAATAGACACCGGTAAAGTAGCTGAAGATTTAGGAATGATTTCAAAGGGAGTAGCTAAAGTAGGCGCTAACGTAGGTGCACCTATATATAACCAAATAAAAAAAGGTGGCACTGCTATTAAAGAGACCGAGTTTGGTCAGACATTTGGTAAATATTTTATTGATAATTTTGGTCTTCCTAAAGCATACGTTAATGCTAAGATGAATAGAAGACAAGCAGAACAACAATGGGCTTCAAGGTTTGACGAGGTAGTAGGCAAGTATGCAACGCTAGGTTTAGCTGATGATAAGCTACTATATAAATTACTCACTGGTGAAGAAACTAAAATGCCCGGTCATCTTAAAGATTTAACTGATGAAGGTAGGAAACTAGTAGACGAAATAGGTCAGGAGTTAGTAGACTTAAAGATACTAGATGAAGCAGTGTATAAAACAAACAAAGGTAAGTACCTATACCGTTCTTATGAAAAACATCAAGACCCTTATGTTAAGAAAAGAATGGGTGCTGAGAAAGAAATAAGAGTATTTGGTGCTGAGTTTATGCGTAGAGGTGAGACTAAAGTTATTGCTAAAGACTTAGTTGGTGCTCATACAAAAGATGGTTGGAGAATAGTTAGTGAAGACGTAGGTGCTAAGACCGTAAAGGTTAATAAAGACTGGAGTCCAGAAGATAGAGCAAAGATGGGTGAGGTATTAAGCGCTGGGTTTGCTATGGCTAAGACCGGTAATCTTATGGTTAATGACATCTCTGCTTTTAAATTCTATGATGATATAGATAAAATGATTATAGATGGTAGCCCTGTATCACGTTCAAAGAAACCTGCAGATTCAGGGGATGAGTGGATGCAGATTCCCGGAACAACTATTAAAGGAACTGATGTAAAAGAGTTTGGTTCTCTGTCTGGCAAGTGGGTTCCTAAAGAAGTATATACTGACCTTACTGTAGCTAACAGCTATAAGAGATGGAACAGGGGTGATGGTAGCTTTGGTGGTCTTACTAAGTTTCATCATAAAGCCCTTCAGTTTTGGAAGAGAGGTAAGACAACTTTAAATCCTACAGTACACACTAATAACGTAGGCTCTAACTTTGTCTTGTATGATATGCTTGATGGTGATTGGAAAAAACTACGCAGTGCTGGTGGTGATTTCTTAAGAGCAGGTTTAAAAGGTGAGAAGTCAGAAGATTTTAAATTAGCAGAATCGTTAGGTGTCTTTGATGCTGATATGATGTCAAGAGAATTAAAGGACCACGAGATTGCTATCTTTAAAAAGTATATGTCTCTTAAAAATAAAGATGATGCACAGTTCTCAAGTACACTACAGAGAGGTTGGGATAAAGTTAAAGCATTTGCTAAGCAGACTCCAATGGATACACTCTATCAAGTAGAGGACCAAGTGTTCAGACTTGGTGCATTTAAAACTAGACTAGCAATGGGCGAGAGTCCTGATGAAGCTGCAAGATTTGCACGCAGAGCTATGCTAGACTACGAAATATCAGCCCCAGGAATTAGGCTCCTTAGAGAGTCAGCCTTACCTTTCATTGCCTACACTTATAGAGTCGCTCCTATACTAGCTGAGACTGCTCTAAAGAGACCTTGGAAGATGGCTAAGTGGGCACTAATATTACAAGGTGCTAATATGGTAGGTGAAGACATAGCTCCGGGTGACTATGAGTTAGAACGTAAGTACCAGAAAGAATTAAATATGGGCTATGACCTAAGTTCTTTAGGTATGCCGGGTGTCTCTAGTTCTTTAATTAAAGTTCCTAGAACAGACAAGAGTCAATACCTTGATACTACTAGGTTCATACCGGGTGGTGACATACTAGACATAGAAGGCTCAGGTATACATATACCTATGGTTCCTGCTCCGTTGCAACCATCCTTTGGTGCTATCGGAAGTTTAGCTAAAGCTGCTACTGGCTTTGATACCTTTAGTAAGTCTATGCTTCCGGGTGTTGGTTCTGACATACCAAGCTACGAGACAGGCGCACGAATGAATATATTAGAGAAAGAATTTTTACCTATGTATCATCAGTGGAGTAAGTTATCTGCTGCTATTAAAGCTAATGGTCAGAAGCATCCTACTAAAGATGACTCAACTATTAAAGAAGCTATGCTAAATCTGATACCGGGTATTAAGTTAAAGACTTATGACAAGGACCAGATGAGTAAGTTTAAGAATCGTATAGGTATGAAGTATACTGGTCAGATGGAATCACTTACTCGATTACTTAATTCTTCCTTTAAAGATTATAAAGGTGGAAGACTAAGCAAAGAAGATTACAATAAGAAAGTTAAATCTATAAGGGCTGAGCTTAATAAGATGAAGAAAAAAGCACAACAAGCTTTGAAGAATTAATGGAAGGTATATTTACAGCTAATGAACAGCAGGCTATTGATAGTTTATTAAGAGCAGGCTTTGAGTATAAAAACTTAGCTCCTCTATTGGCTAACATATCTGTTGAGACTGGTGGTAGTTTTAGTGAGGAACAAAAACAAGACGGTGGTCCCGGAAGAGGGATGTTCCAGTTTGAGAAAGGTCAGCTAAGAGACTACAATAATTTTATAAGTGATGGTGAGAATACTAAAGACAAACAAGCTAAGTTTGTACACTCAAACATCTATGGCGAGAAGGGTAGTAGACCTCACGACCTAGGGTGGAGAGCTAGAGGTATGCTCTCTGATTCATTTAAAGGTCAAGGGTCAGTACAAGATAAGGCTCAAGTATTTTCAGAGCAGTATGAGAAGCCTTCGGACCCTCACTTAGAAAGAAGAAGAGAAGAAGCTGATAGATACAATAGATTATTATTCTTAAATAAGGTAGGTCTATAATGGGTTGGTTTACTGACACACTTAATGCACTAGACAAACCATCCAATGCACTACAAGGATTAACTGTAGGTGGTCTTGAGGGTATGCAACGAGGGTGGAATCAAGAAGAGAACTATGACTTTGAACAAATATGGGATGAAGATTTACAAAAGAAAGGATGGTCGGAACGAGAAGGGTTTGGTGAGACTGCTAGTTACATAGGTTCAACCGCTCTTAACTTAGTCTTTGACCCTTTGAATTTTGTTGGTGTAGGTATGTTTAAGAAAGGTGCAAAAGCTGCAGGTGAAATGAAAGGTGCTTTAACTTCTGTCAATCCTAATATAATTACAGATTACTATGGTCCTATGGCTAAAACTTTAGGCGCTATGGATGAAGCAGAAAAGTTTGCTAAGCTGGCTGGTTTAGGTAAGAAAGAAATTAAAATGATGAGAATGGGTGAGGCTTTGGTTGGTAACGTAAAAGGAAAAGCTGTTGCAGGCGCTGAAGGATTAATGAATGCTGCTAAAATGCAACTACCTAAGAACAGAGCTACATACAGAGACACAGGTATTAGTAGACCTCTGTTTGAATCAGCCGAAAGAGCTCAAGGCTCTCACGCTATGAATGATAGAGAAATGATAGGCAGGGCTATCTTTAATAAATGGGTGGCAAAACAAGCAGGTAAGAAAGGAAGTACAAAAGCATTAGACGATGTAGTTTCTAGGGCTGTGTATGTTGACGAAGTAGGTGATGTTACAAGACCCTTAAAGAAAGGTTTCTTTGAGCACGCTAATATTAAAGCAATGGGTGATGTGTCTAAACATTTGACAGACAAAGAGATAGCTGACACTGAAAGATATCTTATGGATACTTGGCGACAAAAAAATGCTGGTCAAGTTATGATGGATGTAGGTAAGAAAGGATTAAATAAACTAGGTCAGTGGGGAATAGACTATCCAGTTACAGGTTTTAATATGTCTAAAGGAAAAGCTTTATCTTATGACACTGGCGATTTAGTTACAATCAAAAGACCGGCTAATAAAAAAACAGGTAATCACTGGAATGATTGGAACCACTCAACCCAACTAAATGCAATAGCAAAGCAATCCTTTAATGTAGATTCTCTTCCTAAAACTGTTGATGAGTTATATGATAGTATGAAAAATGTTACTTACATAAAGAAGAATAAAATCACAGGTGCTGATGAAGTAAGTAAGTTAGCCGGATTAAAAAAAGATACGGATGGTGTGTACTTTGCTTTTAGTAAAGCAGGTTCTGGCATAGTAGAAGGCGGTGCTAACTTTAGAACTAAAATTAAATTAGATGGTGATGGGTTTGCAGTTATGAGTGATGAGCATAACTTAGCAGAAGCACTAGTTGGCAATAGATTAAAAAGATTAATTACTGTTAGTCCTCCAATGCACTTTAATATATTTAGAATAAAACCAAGAGCTAGCCAAACAAACTCTGGGAAACTTATACCTAACCCTGTTAAGCCTGAAGTAAGAACTCACGCAGGTAAAAGCTGGACAGAAAAAAGAGTGGGTGGTAAGAGAGGCGCGGGAAATAAAGGAACAGTGGTTAATACAGGTATGCCTGATGTTAAGAAATTCCTAATGGACCAACAGCCTTCTGCTGAAACACTCAGAGCTGAACGAATGTTTATGGCAAGAAAGATGTTGGGCGCTGTGTCTATATCAGGTGGTATGCTTAGTGACTCGTCCTCTCGGTAAAGGACATAAGAGCATCGTCTATATGTAGATACCCTACCTCTTTGTCAATCCAACTCCTCCCTTTGAACTCCGTGTTCTTAGGGAGTTTTTTTGTGTGCCACTTAAAGTCATAACCTTCTTCTTCATCCTCCATATTGGCAGGGTCAAAGACATAAATAATCGTGACACCGGTGTCAGCTTTTTCATCCGGCATAGCCACCGCGTACCAAAATTCAAAATTGTTTTTCTCTGCAAACTCTTTATTCCAATCATATTTCATCCTCTCAATTATAGTATCAGGGTAATGTTTATTCCTGCATTTAATCTCTAACATAATACCGTGGTCTTTATCAAAGGCATCATACCTAGAGAACTTGTCGTCCATCGGTTCAAAGTTATACTGCAAACCGTTGAGTGCTTCTATAACTTTAGTCTCATTCATACAAGCCATCCTTTCTGTAGTGCATTTAAAAACATAACTACATACACCATACAACCTGCTGTTGTACCTGCTATTAATAACATAATTAAATCTCTTATTTTATATATCATTCTTCTGTCCTCCATCCGTCACACATATTAGAATCAAAAGGTTTACAGATTAACTGCTCCTCAATTATTGTTGGTAAATCTTTAGGGCTGTCGTCAACAAGCACAAGCCCTACGCCTATTAGTAGTATTATTAGAAGGTTCATTCTACATCCCTCTCTTCTTCTACTAGGTCAACTAACTCACACACACTACCAGTACAAGCTAATGTCTTTGAGCCTACTGTCATATCTGTAAGCTCATACTCACTGATTAAGTCCCAGTTCACAGACTTAGGCATCTTCTTAGCCAGTGCTGTGTACTCTTTCTTAGTACAGTCTTCGTATGGTGCTTGCTGATATGAATGGTCAGAGTGTGGTAGGAAACTAACACCACTAACTTCATCAAAGTGTTTGTATACCCACGCTCCTACTTCCATCCACTCGTGCTCTCTAACACTAATGGTTACACTAGGCTTGTGCTCACAGTAATATCTTTGGTAAGTAAGCCATAGCTCTAGCTGTTGCAAAGCAGTCCTATCATTCCTAAGTATAGCTCCTTCAGGTGCTTTCATAGGGAATGTAAACACCTTAACACTATTAGGTTTCATAACATCAGGCTCACAAGGTATGCCTTGGTCTTCCATTAGCTGTGCTATTGGGTCTTTAGCATCTGCTCTAACTCTACGTAGGTAGTAATCGTTGTGTCTAGTATGTATACCACTAGCACTATCAACTAACTGACTGACTGTACCACTAGGTTTAATAGCAGTAGTAGCAGTAGATTGATTGATACCCATTAGTTCAGCCCAATGTTTATTTGTTGCTACTGTTTCTTTACGTAAGTCTGCAAGAAAATCAGGTAGGTTACGCTTACCGTAGTACCCTCTGTCTGTTCTCTCACTGCCATTCATAAATGAGTTATCCATAATGCCAGTCAAAGACACACCAAGTAGTGCTTCCTCTTCTGTATTGTGCACCCACTTAGGTCGTAACCTTTTGAAATTAGTTAGTGATGATTGGAACGTACCCAGTATAGTAGCTAGTCTAACCTTACGGAGTATGTCTGATTGTTTATCGTGGGCTCTTACTACTACCTCAGTTAGATTACAGAACTGTCCGTCTCTTAATAGTATTTCACTACAAGGATTACACCCGAAGTCGTGGTTAGTATCACGCCTGCCACTCTTAGCTACCTGTTTAATCGCAGCTTCTCTATTAAAGATACCACGCTCACCAGACTTAGACTCGTACAAGGATGTCCACTCTTTCATAAAGATACCAATGTCTGGCTTCTCTGTGTAGCATACACTGTTGTTACTCAATGCCATCTCAGGTGTAACTGACCACCACTGCCCAGACTTAGCACCACGCATACGTTCATCAGTTAGATTAGATAGAGACATCAGTGCACTTCGTCTAACACCACCCACTACAACTACTTCTGCTATCTTACACATCATACGGTGACACTCGTAGCTTGTTAGCTTACGCCCACCTGCTTCCTTAAAGATGTTAGTAGAGAAGTTAAACAAATCAAGTAGAGGTTCAGGTCCACTAGCTCTACCACCAAAGGTATTGAGCCTAGCACCTTTAGGTCTGACATTAGAGAAGTCCCACTTAGGCATCTCACCATCATACAAGTAAGTGATTAGCTTGCGAAACGCAGACTGCCATCCTTCTTTAGAATCCTGGACTACTATAGTGTCTTCTACTTCTACCATATCTGTTGGTACTTCAGGTAGCTTGTTAACAAACTGACGTTCAACACTAAAGCCTACACCAGTACCGTGCATCAAGACAAACAGACATTCATCAAATGCTTTAGGATGGTCGACACTAAGGTAAGCACAGTTGTATCCTGCTATGTGGTTCTTAGCTAGAGCAGGTCCTGCTGTCATCAAGGCTCGCATACTAGGCATAACTTCTAAGTTAAGTACAGCATCCTCAAGTACCTTACGAGTCTTAGGTACTAGCTCTTGGTTAGTATTCTCTTTGAGATGTACTTCCATAAAATCAAAGTAACGAGCGACAGTCTCTGCCCACGTCTCTCGTCTCTTCTTCTCAGGTAGCCATCGGGCGTACCTACTAAGTGCTATAAAGTTTTGGTAATCATTTGGTAATGTGTTCATTCATCCTCCATTGGGTCGATTTCAATGTTGACCATCTTGTTGCCATTGTCATCTAAGTAAGTATTATAGTGTAGTCTTCCTTCTCTGTGCATCAGTATAGCATCTGTTATCCCTCGGTCATAACACTTAGTTCCGTGTCTCCATAATAATAAACCTCCTATTATTAATAGAGCTGACATCAGTAGTGAAAAACTTTCAATCGATATCATCATCATCTTCATCTTCAAACTCCTCTCGTTTATCCATCAGTTTATCCTCGAACTCGTGTAGCAAATCTTCTGTTGTTATGTCTAAGATTTCACACAGAGTACAAGGGTCTACTATCTCTTGAACTATACGTTCCTTTAGTTCATTCAGTGTTAGAGCCATACTGACCTCCTTCGTGCTCTATAAGTTTATCTAAAAACCACCGAGCCTTCTTTAAATCTTCTACACCATTCTTATCACGCCACCTAAAAACATATTTGCAAATACTGGCGGTGAGATAATCCATATCTTGGTCTAGAATAAAATCAATGCACTCAATATTACCACGCTTGTAGTGGTTAGGATTTATATTATCTTCGTCCATTCTTTTAGCTCCTTAATTTCTTTCGTTGAAAATATTTTAATATTATACTTATCACACCACTGTCTATAAGTAATCTTATTACCCTTGGCTACCTTAGCATCAGGTCGGGGCATTAGGAAGATTAATTCTTTGCCTTCAAATGTCATTTGCTCAGCAATAGATTTATACTTCTGTCTGTCCCCGCTTCTGAAGAACCCTTTAACTTCTATATGATACTTACCCTTAACAAAGTCAGGGGTGTAGTTCTTTCGTATCGTATAGGCTATCCTACAAGGCTCATACAACCACTCTTTACCGAGAGCTTCTGAGCATTCCTTCTCTAGCTTACTCCGAAATTTTGTTGCCATCTTTATCAACCTCCAGTACAGACGGTACGTTCTCTACCTTTACTAAGTAGCGAGGACCAGTAGAATAAATAAAAGTTCTAAGCTCGTCACCCCAACACTGTTGCTTGTACGCACAGTAGCTACAACCTACAGCAAGTTTCATATTGCCTGACTTACCATCAGGTATAGGTTCATAACATCTCTTAGGTGGCTCTGCTTGTTTAACTACTCTCTTAATATTCTTAATCCTATCTACTATTGAGAAGAAATTAAGCTTAGTCCAGTACCATTTAGATTCATCTTCCATATCATACTTTAGATATGTCAGGTGTCCATTAGTCTTATCCATTACCAACCAACCTACATCTTTAGTCTTCTCAGAGTGAGCGTAGCCTTTGATTTGGTCTATGTATCCAAAAGGGTCATCATTAATAAGAGAACCATCCTTGAATTTCTTGAACCCATAAGGTGATGCTGACTTAACATCTGTTAGTACACCATCAATCTTACAGTCCATAGAACCTTTGATACCGTTGACCTCTGCTTTCTTCTGAGTATCTGTAACGCTATGTCCGGATAGTTTAGTAAGAGCGAGAGCTAGTTCTTCAATCAAGTGACCATAAAGAAACTTAATTCTAGTGTGGGGCATAAGCTCCTCACCTTTGTACCCGTTGTATGAGTACCATAACTGTCTATCTTTCTTACCTATGTTAGACATACGTAACTTACGTCTATCAAACTTACTCTCTGTGATGTTGTTACGCATCATCTGTTTGCAATTCTCACCAAAGGTTTCTATTGCTTCTTCGACATCTACACCTTTAGGTATTACCTTGGTGTCAATCATACGATATATGTCGTCTACTAGTGTGTCTGTTGCCACGTTTTACCTACCTTATATTCACCGTCCAGTGGACAGTTTAGTTTAAAAGACTTACCTGCTTGGATGATAGACCCTACCGCTAGACCACCGAAGAAATCAGCTTGGTCATCTCTGACCTCACACTGGAATTCATCGTGCACATTGAGTACAAACTTATAATCTATCTTGTACTGTGTAGCATATGCATCTAGTAACACCAACGCTTTCTTCATTATAACCGCACCTGCACTCTGTAATAGAGTATTTAGTGCTGAATGTTGAGAGCGTATGTGTAGCTTACGTCCATCTAACCCAGTCACCCATCCTTTCTCACTGGATTTAGTGACCTTAGTTCTTAGTAATTTTAAAGAAGGAGTATTATCAAGGAAGTTCTTCTTAAGTTTACGTCCGAGATATGACCCACCTCCTACAACCTCACCAATCTTAGCATCACCCGCACCATATAGGAACGCATAGATAAAAGTCTTAGCTTGGTCTCTAGTCGCAAGACCGGCAGACAATTGATTGGCAGTATGAATATCACCAGTAAGTATCTCATTGGTGTACTTAGCATCATTCATATAGTGAGCGAGCATCCTAAGTTCTAGACCACTAGCATCACAACCTACCAAACTATATCCATCAGGCACAGTCCACAAGTCACGACAGTCAGCACCATAGCCACCCTCAAAACCCCATAGTATGTCACCGGTTTTCTTGTCGTGCCTAGTCGCAGGGACTTGAGCACAGTTAGGCTTAGAGTGTGTCATACGTCCTGTTACCGCACCGCAAGGATTAACATTACCGTGTATCCTACCAGTATCTTCATTGATAGCTTCGACCCAACTCTTAACCATCGCAACACGCTTGGTAATAGTAAGGTAGTCAACAATCAACTGTGCTTCAGGTATCTTAATATTCTTAAGAACCTTTTCATCAACGATAACACTACCCTTCTCAGTAAATGCCATAGGTCTCCAACCAAAGTGCTGTAGATACTTAGCTATCTGCTGACGAGAACCAAGATTAAACTCAGGATGTTCAAAGTAACCCCAATCGCCATCCTCTATACTATCTTGTATGTAAGGGTCATTTTTATCAAATGCTGTAGTCCTATGACCTGCTATATCACCACCAAGATAACGCCTAGCACCCCTATCTAGTTGTGCTTGATACCTTTTAGATATACTCCCATCTTTGTTGTGTTTCTTTTCTTTAGGATGTGGTAAGCTAATCCATACAGGCAGAGGTTTAAATCTCTTGTGTACCTCGTCCTCTATGTCAAACACTTTCTCTTTCATCTCAGCTAACAACTCGTATGCTCTGCTCTCATTGAGTTGCATACCGTTGTCGGTCTGTGTCTTAATGATGTTAGCAGTGTTATGTTCTAAAGCTACTGCTGGTTCACTGGTGAACCCGATAAGATGCTTATACAAAGCCTTAGTAACACGAACATCTTGTTGGCAATAAGATAACATCTCTGGGCTATACTGTTCCCAACCACCTTGATAGTCATCCTTGTAGTTACCTAGTCGCTCACCCCAAGACCTTAGACTATGTCCGCCGTCAAGGCTAGGATTGTGTAGTCGACTAAGAACCAAAGTGTCCCGAATATCAAAGTCCCAACGAAGACCAGTAAGCCTACGCAAAACAGGAACATCAAAGCCAATAATGTTGTGTCCGATAAGAGTGTCGACATCTTCTGATGCCAACCATTTTCGAAAAAGTCCATTCGCTTCCCCTCCTATAAAATTATAAACAGTGTCCTCGTCATTATCTAACATCGCACAAATGCAGTGTACTTTGGTAGCATTAAGACCATCAGTTTCTATATCAAAAAAAGCTTTCTGTTTCATCTAGTACCTCCGATAGTCTACCTGTGTCTGCATCATACTGTAGCTTACAAGCCTTACCAGTTAGACCTGAGAACCTATTCTTTATAACCCTTAGTGTAGTCTGATTACGTAGTATAGGGTCGTCTGCCTGTTGGTTACGCTCTAAGCCTATAACTATGTCAGATAACTGAGCAATTGCTGCGGAACCTCTAAGTTCTGATAGGCTCACCTGTCCACCTTCTTCGTGTGCCTTACCTTGAGGTCGTCTGAGGTGAGATATAAGGAACAAGCCTACGCCAGTCTCTTGTACTATCTTCCTAAGCTTGGTCATAATAGCATCGATTGCCTTACGCTCGTCAAGTATACCTTCTTGGTCTGACACCACGATTGATAGGTGGTCCAAGACAATCCACTTACAGTCATAAGACTTAGCATAAGTTCTGATTACATTGAGCAAGGAATCCTCAGACATACTACCGAAGTGGTCATAGAAGAATACGTTCTTATCACCAACAGCTTCCTGCCAAATAACTTTCTTATCATCTGTGCTTAACTCACGCTCATACTGTGGTATATGTATAGGTAGGTTAGCTTTGATAGACATCAAGCCTTTAACACTACGCTCTATAGATTCCTCAAGGTGAATGATAGCTAGGTTGTCATCAGTCTTATCAAGTATGTAGGATTCTAATTCCTTAACGACACTAGTCTTTCCCATACCTGAGCCACTGGTGATAGTTACAAGTTCCTTAGCACGAAAGCCATACGTCAGTTTGTTAAGTCCTTGCCACGGATAGTCGACAGTCACTAGGTTCTCATCTTTTAACAAATGTTCCCAAGTATCTTTACCTCTGACAATACCGGCAGGTGTGTAATCTTCAGCTGACCACCAAGCATTAGTAAACTCTTTAACCTTACCATTGACTAGCATATCACTAGCATCCTTCATAGGTAGCTTACAAACTTTCAGCTTACCAACAGATACTATATCTTGAACAGCCTTGACAGCATCATTACCGGCTTGGTCTTGGTCGAAACACAAGACTATATTATCAAATGATTCTATGTATTCTAGATTCTCTTTGATGTCACGTGATGCAGATGACGCTCCGTTCTTGAGTGATACTACCTGCCACTTACCATCGAACATCTCTGAAATCGAGAGGGCATCAATTTCACCCTCGCAAATAGTCAGATACTTACCGCCTGAGCGATTAGCATTCTGTCCGAACAGACCTGCTCCTTTGTTAGTACCAATGATTTGAAACTCTTTAGTTGCGACAGTCCTCTCTTTATAGCCGAGTAGCCTGTTGCTCTCGTTAGAGTCGTAGTATGGATAGTAGTGTTTCTCTATCTGACCTTTCTTGTCGAAACTTACAGTCACACCAAACTTTGATATGATGTTAGATGATATGCGTCTCTCTTTAATTGACGCATTAGATACACCTCTCGGTGTGATTGTCTGCATAACTGAATCCTCCTTATAATCTTGGTTCACTGGTGAACCACTATTTGCATAGTGTCCACAAGCATTACAATAACCGTGACCGTCTGAATAGACAGCCAAGTTATCACCTGACCTATCACCACCTGTATTTCTACAGGCGGGACAGGGCTTATGCTCTACGAATGTAGATTGATTATCCAAAGAATTCACTTGTCTCAGCATCTGCAGACTTGTACCCTTCAGTACGGTTAGTGACCTTAACAGCAGTTAAGTATGTTGCAACTCCGTGTTGCGGGTGTTTTTCACCAGCTTTCCAAAGCACCTGAACAATTGACTCTGCTCCGAAGTCGTGACCAATGGCTTCACCCTCGTCAGTCTTTATCATATCGAAAGGTAATGGATACTTAGTAGAGAACTTACGCGCTCTATAAGACCCACCATCTTCAGTCTTGATAGTCCTAACCTTAACACCGGCTTTCTCTAGTGCCTTAACTTCCTCGTCCTCAACAGCGACAGTAAGTGTATACCTACCAGTGTCATCACCATTGTATTTTTCTGTACTGTCTAGATAGACGTACTTTGCTATACCTGTAGTTATCATAATTGTATTTTCCTCAAGACCTATAAAAGAGATTGCAGTGCCGGTCTATAGAAACACCGCAAAACTTAAACTTAAGACTCAACTAAAGTGATAATCATAATGATTAATACTTTAATTTAATCTATAGTAATATTTTAAACTATTTATCAACCAAAGTCAACCAGAATCAACCTTAATATCAAGTTTATTTATTACGTCATCATCATCAAGATAAGAATAGGGATTGGAGTGGTATCTACAGACACCACACAAGTCTAGAAACTCACTCTTTTCTTTAGGGTCTCTAGCTTTAGACTCCCATTCAGTCAATAGATTATCACAACATTTACATCTCATCTCTGCTCCTTACTTTATCTATCATATCTTGTATTTTACGTGTTGATAAGACTTCATCTTCCCATCCTGTGTTAACATTTAAAAAATAATCTTCGACCTCGTCTATAATGAGACTCAAAGCATCATTCTCTTTCTTTAATGTCCTATTAATCCTTAGGGCTTCATCATTAAAGTTCTTGTTGTTATTGGGGTTACTCATTTAAGTCCTCCTCAGACAGTACGTCTTTATTTGCGTAGGTTATAGCTGTGTCATCATCTAGTACCCTTACGTGTTCTTCATCACGTCCTATAGAGTATCCTTCGTCCTTCATAGCATACATTCTAGCTGTAAGCTCGTCTAGACCCTCAGCCACAACTTGTCCGTATTCATCACTGACAAAGTAATTATATTGCTGCTCTTTATAGACTTTTGCTAGTCTGCTTATTAATGATTCTTTATTCACTATTATTCTCCATATAAGTATTGTTCTGAGTTATTCTTACCATCAAATAGAGCGGTTTCAAGTGCAGTTATACGCGCTTCTAGGCTCTTATTCACAGTGAAACGGTGGTCATCGTAACCACTAACCCACCCTATTTTGTTTTTGAGATGCTCTACGGTCTTTTCTAACATACTAATTTGACCTTGCATATCACACATTATACTTAAATATGTGCGTGGTTCCAGTGCATAATCGTAGTCATTTAAAGTAAGCCTGTCATTTTCATCAAATAACTGATGACCATACACATTCTCAATGTTAAAACTCTTTTCAACTTCCTCGTCAAAATTTCTTACATCAGTTGCATATATAATTATATCCATAAGACCTCCTAGTCTATTAAGTCC
>Ga0307995_1001495_pt1 | contig 14513 bp, 12 predicted proteins | sample EllFjometagen262_FD_203132 | JGI IMG/M metagenome (GOLD analysis project Ga0307995, IMG submission 203132) | Marine microbial communities from Ellis Fjord, Antarctic Ocean - #262 | ecosystem: Environmental > Aquatic > Marine > Unclassified | place: Southern Ocean | collected 2014-11-02
AACAGTAAGTTTTGGTGAATTGATTTCAACTTCTATTATTTCAGCATATTTGTCTGATAAAGGACTTGAAAATAAATTTCTAGATGTAAGATCATGTATTAAAACCAACACCAATTATCGAGATGCAATTGTAGATTGGGTAGAAACTCAAAAAAACATTTTAAAATGTGTTCCTAAAAAGGGAATTTGTATCACTCAAGGCTTTATAGCTTCAGAAAACACTCATAATTTCACCACTACTTTAGGAAGAGAAGGAAGCGATTATACTGCTGCTATTTTTGCTTATTGTTTAAATGCACAAAGTGTTACTATTTGGAAAGATGTTCCTGGTGTATTAAATGCGGATCCAAGACATTTTAAAAAAACGCAATTACTACATCATATTTCTTATCGAGAAGCCATAGAGATGGCTTTTTATGGCGCTTCTGTAATTCATCCAAAAACATTACAGCCATTGCAACGAAAAGAAATTCCATTATATGTAAAATCATTTTATAATCCCAAAAATAATGGTACTTGTGTTGGAAAAGGAATTGCTTTAGACCCGCTGGTTTCTTGTTTTATTTTAAAGAAAAACCAAGTGCTTATATCACTTTCATCTTTGGATTTTTCATTTATGATGGAAGATAATATTGGTGATGTTTTTAAACAATTACATCAATATAAAATGAAAGTAAATTTAATTCAAAATTCGGCAATAAGTTTTTCCGTTTGTGTGGATAATAAATTTAATAAGTTAGAATTATTGCTAGGAAAGTTAAGAGAAACATTTAGAGTGACTTGGAATGAAGATGTTATTCTTTATACGATACGCCATTCTAAAACAAGTGAAATTAAAGAGTTATTAAGGGGGAAAGAAATGCTTTTAAAGCAAGAAAACAGGGAGACAATTCAGATAGTTTTAAGGAATAATACAATCTGATTTTAACTATATTTGCTTTATACTGACAGATTAGGTGTCAATCAAAAAATAATTATCATATATGGGATTAGTCAATGCAAAAGAAGTAGCACAGACCATTAACCTAGATAAATTTGGGTTTTTAGGTACTACCTTTGGTTGGGCATTGATGAAAATCCTAAATCTTAATACTCTTAATAAGATTTATGATAAAAACAAGCATTTAAAAGAAATTGATTTTATAAATGCGTTGATTAACGACTTTGAAATTAAGTTTGAAATCCCAGAAGAAGATTTAAAAAGAATCCCAAAAACGGGACCTTTTATTACCATATCTAATCATCCCTTAGGTGGAGTTGATGGAATTTTATTATTGAAATTGTTATTGGATCACCGTCCTGATTTTAAAATATTAGCTAATTTTTTATTACATCGCATCGAACCTATGAAATCATATGTGATGCCTGTAAACCCTTTTGAAGGAAAAAAAGAATTGCAATCTAACTTAGGCGGTTTTAAAGCATCCTTAGAACATTTAAAGGATGGACACCCCTTAGGTATTTTCCCGGCTGGAGAAGTTTCTACGTATAGAGATGGCAAATTAATAGTAGATAAACCTTGGGAAGAAGCTGCAATGAAATTGATACAAAGAGCAAAAGTTCCTATCGTTCCAATTTATTTTCATGCTAAAAATAGTAAGTTATTTTATAGAATGGCTAAAATGAGTGATACCCTACGTACCGCTAAATTACCTTCTGAGGTATTAACTCAAAAACAACGATTAATAAGGGTTAGAATTGGAAATCCAATTTCTGTTAATGCTCAAGATGAATATAAAACACTTGAAGATTTCACCAATTTTTTACGTACTAAAACGTACTTGCTTGCAAATCCTTTTGAAAAGAAAAAACTTATAGATAGCCTTCCAAAAAAATTAAAGTTTCCAAAACCTACTAAAAATATTGTAAATCCAGTCTCCGTTTCTACTATTGAAAAAGAGATATATTCACTGCAAAAAAATGATAAAAGATTGCTACAAAGTAAAAATTATGAAGTTTACTTAGCTGAAGCATCAAGTATTCCAAATATAATTCAAGAAATAGGAAGACTTAGAGAGATAACATTTAGAGAAGTAGGAGAGGGAACTAATAAGGCCATAGACTTAGATAAATTTGATGCATACTATCACCATATGTTTTTATGGGATAAGGATGAAAAAATGATTGCTGGGGCTTATAGGATGGGTTTAGGTTCTCAAATTTATTCAAAATACGGAATCGATGGGTTCTATTTGCAGGAACTATTTCGATTTGATCAAGAGCTATTCCCAATGATGAGTAAATCCATTGAAATGGGAAGGGCTTTTATAATTAAGAAATATCAAATGCGCCCCATGCCATTGTTTTTACTTTGGAAAGGAATAGTACACACAACATTAAGATATCCCGAGCATAAATATTTAATAGGAGGAGTTAGTATTAGTAATAAATTTTCTGAATTTTCAAAATCGTTGATGATTGAGTTTATGAAATCTAATTATTACGATCCCTATATTGCACAATATATTAAGCCCAAAAAAGAATATAAGGTTAAGTTAAAAGATGCTGATAAGGATTTTATCTTTGATGCAAGTGAAGCAGATTTAAATAAGTTTGATAAGATTATTGATGAAGTAGAGCCAGGAAGTTTGCGATTACCTGTTCTAATTAAAAAGTATATCAAGCAAAATGCAAAAGTGGTTGCTTTTAACGTAGATCCATTATTTAATAACGCAGTAGATGGTCTTATGTATATTCGAATTGCAGATTTACCAGAAAGCACCGTAAAACCTGTAATGGAAGAGTTTCAGGCTGAATGGGAAAAGAAGATTAATTCTCAAACAGAAGATAAAAAATAAAAAAGCCTTTGGTTTAAATCAAAGGCTTTTTTAATAACGAATTATCTTATCTTTTCGTTATAATAAAATCAGATCGTCTATTTTTATCGTTTTGTTCTTTTGTACAGTTACTGCCACAATCAAAAAGTGGTTTTGTTTTACCAAACCCTTGGCTAGTTAATCTAGCTTTATCGATTCCTTTAGAGATAATGTATTGCACAGTAGAGGCTGCTCTTCTGTTAGAGAGTGCCATATTATATGCTGCCGTACCACTATGATCTGTATGACTTTCAACTTTAATTTCCATTGATGGATATTTTTTCATGATCGCCACTAATTTATCAAGTTCAAAAGCAGCTTGTGATTTAATGTTTTGCTTGTCATAATCAAACAGAATCGGATTTAAAATTACTTTATTATCTGCAATAATGTTTTCTATAGTACGAAGCATTAACGTTCTACTTACCGGCCCTTGATTGGTTGGGCTTATTCTTAGACTATTACTTTCGTAACCCTGCAAGAAACCTAATACTTCATTTTGTTTATCACATTCCACTACAAGTTTTACAAAACCATTGTTATCTGCTATTTTAGTAGTTAGTTTGTTTTCAGTATTATCATAAAGATCTACACGTGCACCTGGCAATGCTTTTTTTGTATACTCATCTACTATTTGAACATTAAGTTCGTAATCACATAATGGAGCGATTAATTTAGCGGCATAAATATCATCACTACCAACACCACCTTTTCTATTAGAAGAAACATATCCTTCTTTAGTTTTAGGGTCATATTTAAAAGCAAAATCATCATTTTCACTATTTACATCGGTTCCAATATTTCTAACATTAGCAAAACTTAATCCACTAGCCTCTGCATAGAAAACATCTAATTCTCCTAATCCCATATGCCCATCACTAGAGAAGTAAAGGGTCCCATTTGAGTCTATAAAGGGGAATGCCTCTTTACCTTCGGTATTAATTTTATCACCTAAGTTTTCTGGTTTGCCAAGAGAACCGTCTTTATTTACGGCTACTTTATAAATATCAGACATTCCTTTTCCGCCAGGCATATCGCTTACAAAATAAAGCATATTTCCATCAGGGCTTAAAGCAGGTTGTCCAAAAGAGTTTTCATTGTTATTGAAACTTACCGGTTGAATGTCTTTCCAAACCCCATTTTCTTTTAGGGCTGTATATAAGTTAATTTGGTTAATACCTTCTTCACTTTTTTTGTATTTACCTTTATAGTAATCGTTTCTGTCAAAATACATTCTTTTACCATCTGCAGTAATGGCTAAATTACCTTCGTGGTATTTAGTGTTTACATCTCCAGCAATTAAGTTTGCATTTTTAACGGTTCCGCCAATAATTTCTGCAACATATATATCTAAAAATGGCTCTTCGTTCCAACCGTAATTTTTTCTAGCGGTATTTCTAGCCGAAGAGAAGTAAAAAGATTTGTCCATAACGGTACCACCAAACTCGGAATATTCGGTATTAATTTCTTTCATATTGGTCAGCGAAAACTTTTTAGCATTTTCTAAATACTTAGGTAGGTAATTTGGATCTTTCATAAAAGCAACTGATCTAGAATCTGCTGGTTTCATTTCAGCAAATTTCTTCATCCAAGTATTATAATCACCGTATTTACCATTGGCTTTTAAAGCTTGGGCATAACTGTATACTGTTTCAGGTTTTACTTTTTTTCCTTTCACTACCCTTTTGTAATATGTTTCAGCTTTTTTAGAATCGTTGATAAAGTAATAGCTATTTGCTAATTGTTCATAAACGTATTTAGTACCTTTTCCTTTTTTTAATAATTTTTGATAGGCCTCGGCAGCATCAGTATAAGCTAATCTACTATATAAGTCATCAGCTTTTTTGGTGTCTTTATTCTGTGCGAAAGTAATGGTCGTACTTACCGCTATTAGTATAATGAATATGTATATTTTTTTCATTTTAAATGTGCTTTGTTAAAGATTAGAAATATCTAGGTGAACGTAAGGCACGTTTATTGAAATACACGTCCCAAGTTAAAATAATTTCGTGCGATGATCCGGCAATGGCCTTAATATCTGAAACGATATGATCGTATGCATATCCTATGCGAATATTAGGATTGATTTGAAAACCAACCAATGCACTATAAGAATCATCTAATCGATACGAAGCTCCGAGTTCAAATTTTTCATAGAACAAAGCATTTAAATTTGCATCATAAGATAATGGCGCATCAAATGCAGCTATCACCATTGCAGAAGGCTTTAACTTTACATTTTCTCCTAACTGGAAAACATAACCTGCCGTTGTAAAGATGTGACTGGTTTCATTACCAAATTTGATTGCCTCTCCCTCAAGAGTTTCATCTAAGTGAACAGATTGCAAAAAGTTAGGAACCGATACACTTAAATAGAATTTATCGCTGTATAAAAACAAACCAGCTCCCACATTAGGATAAGTGCTTTGAATATTTTCAGAAAAGAATGGATCGTTAGGATCTTGTAATTCTAAATCTGTTAGACTTACCTCGTGAAAGGTAGCTCCTGCTTTAATACCAAAAGCTAATTTTAAGGCATTCCCTAAATCAATGGTATACGAGAAATCTGCATATATATTAGATTCTGCCACAGGACCTAACTGATCTTTAATGGCCGATATTCCTAATCCCACATTATCTCCAAAAGGAGAATGTGCTGAAAAGGTGAATGTTTGAGGATTGTCAGCAATACCGGACCATTGGTTTCTATAAAGAGCTGTAATGGATAAACTCTCTTTAGACCCGGCATAGGCAGGATTAATCACGTTTAAGTTGTACATGTATTGCGTGTACTGTGGGTCTTGTTGTGCGCTTGCTTCTTGGAAGACAATTAGTAGTCCGAGAATTATTGTTATTAAATATATTTTTTTCATATGTAACTATTAGGTAGTTAGAAAAGAGTTTTAAAATTAGTTTGCGTTTCTATTTAAATAAATCCATCCACTTGTTTGAGGACCATAAACATCATCTGCACTTGCAAAATCTATTACATAATAATAGGTACCTGTTGGCAGATCGTTTCCGTTTTTATCTTGTCCCTTCCATTCGTTTATATAATTGTTTTTATTAAAAACGATGGTTCCGTATCGGTTAAATATTTGAAGGGTTGTAATACCTCCAACACGATCACTTAAAAACTCTAAATCTAAATAGTCATTAAACCCTGGAGTTGCATCAGGAGAGATACCTTGAGAGATCACACAATTAGAAACATCGTATAATTGTATATCTACATCATCGGTTCCTGTACAACTACCTTTGGTAATTGTTACCGAATAGTTTTGAATACTAGAGAAATCCTCACTTACAACGAAGGAGATGGTGCTGCTAGTTTCCCCAGCAATTACATCGGTATTTAAATACCATTGGTAACTAACTCCTTCTTCACTCGTGGTAGCTGTTAAAGTCCATTCTTCTCCTACACAGGACTTGAAGTCATCGTTAACAGTAACATTTAAATCTGTTCTTCCTGAAATTGTAATTGATTCTTCAACTTCACAATCATCATAAGAAGCTGTAACGGTATAAGTTCCTGTTTCAGTCACAATTATAACAGGAGTAGTTGCTCCTGTACTCCAAAGATAAGTTACATCGTCTGGATTCATATTTGAAGGTGTAGCATCTAATACAATATCATTTTCAAAACAAGTTTCTATATCTTCACCTAAATCTATCAAAGGACTGTTTCCAAAGCTTATAGTAACACTTTCTGATAAAGTGCAATTACCAACAGTAACTTCAACCGTATAAGTATCACTTTCTGTAACAGTTATTGACTGAGAAGTTTCACTGTTACTCCATAAAAAAGTTGCATCCGTTGGATTTGCATCTGTTAAAGCTGCTGTGATTGTGTAATTTTCTTCATCACAAAAATCTTGGTTTCCTCCTAAGTCAATTATAAAGCCACCCGTAAATGTTACAATAACCTCGTCAGTTTCAGTAATGACAACTCCATTACAGTTTGTGTAAATTGCTTGTGCAGTATAAACAGTTACCTCATTGCTTGGACAAACATTTATAATTGGATCTGTACTTATTACTTCATTATCTTCATTTAACCAAGAAAATGCTACATTACTGTTTCCGTTTGGTGTAAATCTCCAAGCTTCATTAGTAGCAGACCAGTTACCTGTATTTCTGTCTGGTGGTGTAATGCCATCTGTACCATCTTGATTTTGCAAACCAATAACTGCATTACCACTATTCCAGTTAGAACAAGCATTAGACCTATGTTCTAGGTAAATTTCAACAACATTGGTTGTCTCATAAATTACTATTTGAGTAGTCATATTTAATTCAGTACAACTAAAATAAGGAATTATTGGAAAATTAACCACCATGGTTCTACAAGGAGCTTCTCCAAAAACAGTATAGTTTATAATTCCAGAACCAGCAATAGAGGGATCTATGTCCATGTAAGGGCCAAATATGGTTGTGTTAAATAAATTGGTGCTTGGTATGGGATCGCTAAAACTCCAATCACAAAATCCGTTTGGTTCATTATTAACCAGATCAAAAGTAATCACACCATTTGAACCAATTAATATTTCTGTATACGTGCCTCCATAAAAGCAAAAATCAAATGGTAATGGTATGGTGTCTGACCAGACATCGTCAGTGTTTACAGATACTGGAGTTCCACCAGTTGATGGGAAAGGAGGGTTGTAGTCAATAGACACTACTTCATAACTAGTTGTTTCACCAGTTTGAAGAAATGTTGCCGAAAGGTCTGTACAAGGCTGATCACAATCTAATTCTATGTTTCCACCGGCATTTACATTTGGACAACCTGGTCCTTGTGCAAAAGAGTTAAGGCAAAATAGTAAGATAAATACAAAGAATAATTGTGAGGATAAGCTTTTTAAAAACCCAAATAAAGAATAGAGGGTAGCTGTTTTTTTCATAAAATTAAGTATGTTGGTTATTTTTTGTTAAATATAGTTATTTTTTTGATTTAATAGAAACCCAAATTTTATTTATAATGGTTATTTATTTTTTTTTATTTTACTAAAAACACTTATGTACAACCGATATAGGTCATAAAACGGATTGCTTTTAAATTGTAAAGATTATAAAATTCAATGGTGTAATAACTACATCAGAGTTTGATGTGTATTTCTTCTAGTTGTTTTATTTTGATGGTAAAATACAAAAATAGCAAGGAATGTCTTTTGTACCTTTGCTCAATAATTAAAATTTATGATTGAAAAGACGAGTATAAATTACGAAAAAGCAGTACTCATTGGTTTAATTACTCAAAAACAAAATTCAGATAAATCTAATGACTATTTGGATGAATTAGAGTTTTTAACCTATACCGCAGGTGGAGAGGTTTTAAAACGATTTGTTCAAAAGATGGAAAGCCCAAATTCTAAAACTTTTTTAGGATCTGGTAAAATAGAAGAAGTTAGAGAGTATGTTGAAAAACACGAAGTTGGATTGGTTGTTTTTGATGATGAATTATCTCCTGCTCAACAACGAAATATAGAGAAAATACTAGACTGTAAAATCCTTGATCGGACCAACCTTATATTGGATATATTCGCACAACGAGCTCAAACAAGTTATGCAAGAACTCAAGTAGAATTAGCACAATACCAATATTTATTACCTCGTTTAACAGGGATGTGGACTCACCTTGAAAGACAAAAAGGAGGAATTGGAATGCGTGGACCCGGTGAAACAGAAATTGAAACCGATAGAAGGATTGTTAGGGATAGAATATCATTATTAAAAAAGAAATTACAAAAAGTAGATAAACAAATGTCGGTTCAAAGAGGTAACCGTGGTTCACTTATTCGTGTAGCTTTGGTTGGTTATACCAATGTTGGAAAATCTACTTTAATGAATGTAATTAGTAAATCTGATGTATTTGCAGAAAACAAGCTTTTTGCTACATTAGACACGACTGTAAGAAAAGTTGTTATTAAAAACCTTCCTTTTTTAGTAAGTGATACAGTTGGTTTTATCAGAAAACTTCCTACTCAATTGGTAGAGTCTTTTAAAAGCACATTGGATGAAGTAAGAGAGGCCGATTTATTATTACATGTGGTTGATATTTCTCACGCTTCTTTTGAAGACCATATTGCTTCCGTAGAAAAAATATTAGGAGAAATAAATGCATCGGATAAACCCTGTGTGATGGTTTTTAATAAAATTGATGCGTATAAATATGAACTAATAGAAGAAGATGATTTAATTACTGAAAGAACAAAAGCTCATTATAGTCTTGAAGAATGGAAACAAACTTGGATGAATAATGAAAATGGAGAAGCAATTTTTATTTCGGCTTTGAAAAAAGAAAATTTAGAAGAATTTAAAAGGATAGTTTACGAAAAAGTAAAAGAGTTACATATAAAAAGATTTCCTTACAATCAATTTTTATATGAAGATTATACAGAAGAAGAATAGATAATATAACTATTGTTTTACAAATTTACATTTACTCCTAAACCAAATACTTCTCTAATTTGAAACCCTGAATAGGCATCCTCATCATAAATAGTTTGGAAAGTTAAATTAGTAGAGAAAACATCGTTTATTTTCATTACTAAATTCATTGTATAATTAATATCTAAATTTTGAGGTTTATCTATGTAGTCAGAAAATACAGTAAATATATTTTCCATGTTTATGTTTTTCATAATATCGAATTTATAATATGCTCTAATATTTAAACCAAACTCAAATAAATAAGAATCTCCTGGATCGACTCCATAAGTTTTAATCTCATTACTTGATTGATAAAAAACAGCGTTTGGATCATCATCATTATATGTAAATACTTTACTAGTAATGAAAGTAAATTTAAGACCTAATGGTGAAAAGTTAATATTTAGATTGTCATTTTTCTTCCATAAAAAACCAGGTCCAAAACTCCAATATGCTGGTTTAAAAAATCCAGATGTAGGGAAGTCTTCATTGATATATCCATACCATTCATCACCAACAATTTGATTTTGCTCTAAGAAATCATCTTCATAATCATATCCATCAGTAAATTGGGTATTAAAATTCATAAAAAATGAAGCACTCCAAAGTCCCTTTATTTTTTTACCAAGAATAGAATTGAATCCAAGTTGATCATCTGTTTTTCTATAACCCAAATCTTTTCTTCTAGCAGCAGAGGCAGAGGCATCTTTATTATTAGTCAAACCATAACTTGCTAAAATTTTATTATCCCAGGTCCAACCTCCTTTTAGGTAATTAATATCGTAATTAAGATTTAAATTACCTGCAAAACTATTATCTCCTCCTGATTGCCAATTTGAGAAAGCAGATTGATTAATTAATAAAGTAATTTTACCTGATTTTCCCCAACCTTCTTTTATTTCTTCTGCATCTTGAGAAAAACCAATAAGAGATATTAGTAAAAAAGTTAATGGTAATAATTTCTTCATGATTTGTTTTTTATTTGATTGATAAATTCTTCAATTTTAAATTCTGTATATAGTTAAACATAAATTAGGATATGAGATTTGAGTAGTGTTTACTTCATAGGTATCATGGAGTTTACTTTGTGTTAATATCTTTACTTAAGTATTCTTCTGTAGTATAAACGGCATTGACAATAATGTTTTTATTCTTACGAACTATAAACTCACTTAATCCAATATGTGATTTGTTTTTCGAATTCCAATCATAGGTATATCCTAATTGAGTCCAAGGATACTGATCATATAAATCACATTGATAATAGCTGTTAATCCTCTGGTTATTAATCCAAGCAACATAAGAAGAATCAGTTTTTTTAGATAAACATAAATCACATTGACTATCTGTAATTTCGTTGTCAGGACAAGGTCTGAAAAGATCTCCTGGTTTAACCCAAAATTCGACAAAATAACTATCTTTAGTATTAGGTGGCATCCCTAATAATTGTGATAATCTTACATCGGCATCTTCATAATTTTCCTTTTTCATTCTTTTTAATAATTCCGGTGCAACTGTTACCCATATTGGATTGAAATAAGGGTTCCCAGAATTAAAATAAGTGGAATCCTTGTATGTTTTGAAAAAAGTATCCATAGAAACAGGACCTGTTTTTTGTGCCCATGGGCCCCAAGTAGCGACCAAAATGTAATTTTCTCCATTAATACTTTTCCTAATTAAATCTTTATTTTCGGGAGTAATGGAGATCAAATTCTTAGACACCTTACTTGTGGTTGGATACATGGAAATCTCCATAGATTGTTGATACAATATTCTATCACTTGTCTTGGTTTGATTATCAGTTTTTAAGTCTTGACACCCAACAGCAATCAATATAATAAATAATAAAAGTAGCTTAAATCTTTTCATTTATTTGATTTTTTTTAAATCTTAAAATCAAATATAACTAAAATAAAACATTTTTTTTCAATCATCGTATGAGCTTTTGTTTTTCTGTAAAAGACAAATGAATGTAGTTTAAGTTATCTGAAAAGTCTATGCAGTATTGTTAATTACATAATTGTATACCCAAGAGATGAAGATGAAATGGTGCTTTTTTGGCTTTCTTTTAACTACTGTTTTCTTTGTGATTATTTTCTTTTAAAAAGGGGCACAGAAGAGCATGCTTCACCATACATGAGACTCTTTACTATAGGTTGTAATTTTTGTATTAATTGTAAGTATGCGTTTTCTGGAATTGGTTTGTTAGAACAACCTTTAATAATAATAAGTTTATCCGTATAACTTGAAACATCTAAATCTTCTATGATTTTTGAAAAATTAGAAATTTCTAATTGTTCTAAATTACCAATAGAAACACTTTTAGTAATCGGACTCAAATAAGTAGTTAATAACATAGATGCCCATGCAGGAACTAAAGCTTCCATCGTATTTGTTAAAGCAACATAACTATCTTTATATTGCTCCCAATTATGATTTTTTACGGATGCTCTAAAATCTTTTTCTTTAAGTAATATGCCTTCAGATAAAAATTGAGAAATATCTAGCTCTATTCTATTCCCTTCTGGATAAAAATCTTCAAGATCAAAAGTAATCAACTTACTTTCTGCAACTCTATTTTTTATTCCCTCTGACATTTATAACATTCCTAATTCTAGTTTTGCTTCTTCACTCATTAAATCCTGACTCCAAGGTGGATCGAACGTAATTTCTACTTCCGCATCAGTAACAAAACTAATAGATTTAATTTTCTCTTCTACTTCTAAAGGTAAAGATTCTGCAACAGGGCAGTTAGGAGTTGTTAGTGTCATCAATACTTTTACACCATAATCTTCATTGACAAATACATCATATATCAGTCCTAGTTCGTAGATATCTACAGGAATTTCTGGATCGAAAATAGTTTTAATTACTTTTACTATTTTCTCACCTAATTCCTCTGTATTCAATTTTATTTCTTTCGTCATTATTTATTAATTTGAGCCTGAAAGGCTAGCGCATAAATTTTAAGTTGTTTGATCATAGATACCAACCCATTAGCTCTCGTTGGTGAAAGATGCTCTTTTAATCCAATTTCATCAATAAAATTGGTGTTTGAATTTAAGATATCATTTGGTGTTTGATTAGAGAAAACACGCAATAAAATTGCAATAATTCCTTTGGTAATAATAGCATCACTATCTGCTGTATAATTTATTTTACCATCAATTAGTTGAGCATCTAACCAAACTTTAGATTGACAGCCTTTTATTAAGCGGTCGTCTAGTTTATTATTTTTACTAATTAGTGGTAATGATTTTCCTAAATCAATCATATACTCATATTTTTGCATCCAATCATCAAACATCGAAAATTCATCGATAATCTCATTTTGTATTGATTCAATCGTCATCATAACTTATTTGCTTATTTTATATGCACGAATTAAAAGAGTTCCACCTTCATTAAATAATGATAGCATTGTACCATCAAAACTAAATGTTTTTGAATCACTATATGCTTTTAATAATTTTCTTTCAGCTTTCATAACGTTCTCTTCACAATACATTTTAGTAGCTCCTAATGGTTTAATTTTAACTTCATTAGTATTAGACACTGTGTAAGTACCAAAATAATTATTACAATCAGTTTTTCCTGAAATTTTATTTTCTGAAGTTTCAATTGTAAAGCTTAATGTGCGTGCTAATTTACTTCCGTTAAGACTTTTTATTTCATATGCCCCAGAATAAACTTCGTTAGAAGAAGCTTCTATTGTTTTTTTTGTCCCCTTACAAGAAGTAATCATTAATAAAAGCACTAGTATGCTTAATGTGATAGCGTATTTCATGTAGCTATGTTATTTTATTAAATCGGTCAAATACTGTTTGCTATTAGTCATTTACTCACATTTTTTTTATTTTATTAATGGAGTTAGTGAATCTTCGATTTCTTTGAGTTTTAAAAATTTTAAAAAACTCGTTTCATGTTTTTTATTTATGATAACATCATTTTAGCTTTTTTAAGAGCCTCTATAAATGTATCAATTTCTTGTTTTGTATTATAAAATGCAAAGGAAGATCTAACAGTTCCTGGGATTTTATAAAAATCCATAATGGGTTGTGTGCAATGATGACCAGTCCTTACAGCAATTCCTAATTTATCAATAATAGTCCCAATGTCATAAGGATGAATAGTGCCTATGTTAAAGGAAATTACAGCTACCTTATTTTTAGAAGTGCCATAAATTTTTATCCCTTCAATTTTTATAAGTTGATCTGTTGCATAAATCAGCAACTCGTTTTCATAAGTTGCAATATTTTTTAAACCAATCGAGTTTAAATAATCAATAGCAACGCCATAAGCTATTCCGCCTGAAATATTAGGAGTCCCTGCTTCAAATTTATGAGGCAAATCTGCATAGGTTGTTTTTTCGAAAGTCACCTCTTTTATCATTTCACCGCCACCTTGATATGGAGGAAGTTTACACAGCCATTCTTCCTTTCCGTAAAGAATACCAACACCAGTTGGACCACACATTTTATGTGCAGATGTCACATAAAAATCGACATCTAATTCTTGAAAATCTGGTATTAAATGGGATGTTGCTTGAGCACCATCAATTAAAACTGCAGCTCCTTTTTGATGTGCTTTATCAATAATATCTTTAATTGGGTTAATGGTTCCCAATGTATTTGAAACATGATTTACAAAAACTAATTTTGTATTATAGGATAGTAAGTTTTCATATTCAGAAATAATTAACTCCCCATTTTCATTCATAGGAATTACCTTTAACAGCGCTCCGGTTTTCTCACAAAGCATTTGCCAGGGAACTATGTTTGAATGATGTTCCATTGCAGAAACAATAATTTCATCTCCTTTTTTTAAAAGCTCGGAAAAACCAGAAGATACCATGTTAATTCCATGCGTAGTTCCTGAAGTAAAAATTATTTCGTAATCCTTTGAAGCGTTAAAGTGTTTTTTAATTTTCTTTCTAGATAATTCATAGGCATCAGTTGCCACTTGAGAAAGTGTATGAACCCCACGATGGATATTTGCATTGTAATTGCTGTAATAATCGACAATACTGTCAATTACGATTTGAGGTTTTTGAGAAGTAGCAGCGTTGTCAAAATACACTAAAGGATATCCGTTAACTTTTTTTGAAAGTATCGGAAAATCTTGTCTTATTTTTTGAACATCAAATACCATAATCTCCTAATTAGGTTTAAATATCAAATCCAATATTTACGCCAATCTTTTCTGCAATAAGTTTATTGATACGTCTTTTTAATTCTGGGATTTTTACAGTTTCTAGCACCGTAT
>Ga0307995_1001496_pt1 | contig 14511 bp, 14 predicted proteins | sample EllFjometagen262_FD_203132 | JGI IMG/M metagenome (GOLD analysis project Ga0307995, IMG submission 203132) | Marine microbial communities from Ellis Fjord, Antarctic Ocean - #262 | ecosystem: Environmental > Aquatic > Marine > Unclassified | place: Southern Ocean | collected 2014-11-02
TGTCCATAAATATCAGGCTCTCTTTTGCCTAATAAATTTAGATTTGGACCGTTGATAATTTGTATTTTTAAGGTCATATAGCTTGAAGATTAATTATAATAAAAACTATGGAAATACAATTAAATGGGAAAGCATATCCATTAGACCAAGAATGCAATATTGATGATTTCTTGAGTAAGCTTTCCATTGATAAGACGAAAGTTGCAATTGAATTGAACAAAAGTGTGGTTCCTAAAGACAAATACTCTGAGACGAAATTAGCAAATAAAGATGTTGTAGAAATAGTAACCTTCATAGGTGGCGGTTAAATGTCAGATATTTTTAAAATTGGTGAACGAACTTTTAATTCTCGTTTAATTGTAGGAACAGGAAAGTATAAAGATTTACAAGAAACTGCAGATGCAGTGAAAGCGTCGGGTGCTGATATTGTTACGGTTGCGGTAAGAAGAGTTAACATCACCGACACGAAAGAACCTTTGTTAATGGATTTTATTGATCCTAAAAAAATTACCTATCTTCCTAATACGGCAGGATGTTTTAATTCTGAAGATGCTTTGAGAACTTTAAGATTAGCCAAAGAAAGCGGAGGCTGGAATTTGGTAAAACTAGAGGTTTTAGGAGATGAAAAAACATTATACCCCAACATGAGAGAAACTTTAGTGGCAGCTGAAATATTAGTGAAAGAAGGTTTTGAAGTTATGGTCTATTGCTCGGATGACCCTATTGCATGCAAACAGTTAGAAGACATTGGTGTGGCAGCCATTATGCCTTTAGGTTCTTTAATTGGATCCGGACAAGGAATTCCTAATAAATTAAATATAGAAATTATTAAAAAACAATCCAAGGTTCCCGTTATTGTAGATGCTGGAATTGGTACTGCATCTGATGCTGCGATTGCTATGGAACTAGGTTGTGATGGAGTGTTAGTAAACTCTGCAATAGCCAAAGCTCAAAATCCTATTCTAATGGCAACCTCTATGAAGAATGCTGTAATCGCTGGAAGACAATCCTATTTATCAGGCAGAATGGACAAAATTAATATTGCCTCACCATCTTCTCCGGTTAAAGGAAAAATTAACTAAAGCTATCTTTTTTTCTGTTTAGCTTTTTTTATTGCTTGCTTGGCTTTTACCTTCTTGTTTGCTACTTTTTTTTTCTTTTCAAACGTAATGACTGGACCGTATTTATTTTTTTTAGGATCACTAGGTAATGAAAATAACAAAATACTAATCACTAAAGATATAATCCCAAACCATTCGAAGCCTTCTAACCTAGATACGATACTAGGAATAATTGGTAATGCAATGTACCAGGCACTTTTATTAGAGTCGTAAAGTCTTCTAATAGCAACTCCAAGATAGGGAAGTAAACTTCCCAAAGAAAAAGCGTACATTACCCACATAACTCCCTTGCCTGCATTGAAAAAAAACATGGAGAAAGTTAAGAGAAAAATAATTGAGTAATAAAATAATACAAAGAACCAAAATTCAGACTTAGTCGCTCTTCCAGAAAAGGTAGCATATTTCACGTAGGTGTTTTTTATCGAATTAAAAAATTTCATATTTTATTTTTTATATACATTCTGAAGCTAGATAAAGCTTTAAGTTCAATATAACATCTAACATTTGTTTATAGGTAGTTCTAAGGTTAAGATCGTAAATGAGAAAATTTATTTTAACCCTGTCAGCTTTGAGCATATTGTTATTATGCTTTATTATTCTCAACAGTTTTTTAACAACTAAAATTACTATTGCCGCCGGTCCTAAGGGAGGTTTCTTTGATACTTCTGCGCTTTTATTAAAAAAGAGATTAAAAGAAAAGAATATAGATTTAAGGATTATTAATCGAGAAGACACTATTAAGATCATTGATGATGTGAATGACAAAAACTCTGACACGAGTTTGGGATTTGTTGCTCAAGATTTAAAAAAGGTCCAGTATGATAATGTTGAGGCCGTAGGATCATTAATTTTAGAGCCCTTATTTATCTTTTATAAGAAGGGCTTAGATTTAAATTCACTGAATGATTTTAAAGGATTGAAGCTTGGTGTTGGACCTGACAATTCAGGAACACGACTGCTAGCAGAAACTATTTTGCAATTGTATGGAATTAATCAAACCAATGCTTCCTTTGTAAAAGAAACGCATTCTAAGCATCTGGACATGATTCAAAATGGAAATTTGGATGTTGGTTTTTTTTTACTACCCGCTAATAATAATTTTGTTTTTCAGCTAGGTACCAACCCCAACTTACAAATTTTCTCCTTAGATACCTCCAGTGTCATTTCTAGAAAATTTGACTATTTGTATGCCGAAACTGTTAAGGCAGGTGGTTTTGATCTGACCAATTCTTTACCCGAACAAGATATAAGAGTGATTGCTCTTCCGGTTAATTTGATTGCAAAAAAAAATTTAGATCCATTAATTGTGGTTGCCATCAGTTCTATTTTAAAACAAGAATTTAGATCTCCTAATTTAATTTCCGATGCGGCTACTTTTCCAAGTATGGATTACATTAATGACTTACCGATTAATAAGCGTGCTAAAGAAATTATAGATCTGCCTTTTGGATCTTTGCCTTTTTTGTATAAATATTTACCTTTTCAATTAGCTGGTATGATTGATAAATTTGGCATCTATCTCTCCTATATTTTAACCTTAGTAGTGGTCCTTCGTTATACGGGCTTTCCCTACCCATTCCGAGTTTACAAAATGATCATGTATCACACACACTACAAAGTATTATTAGAGCTCCATGCCAAATCCTCTAAAAGTAGGTTATCTAGAAAAGACTTAGAAAATCTAAAGGTATCAGAAAATTATTTTAAAAAAGATTTCAATCCTAATTTTGCCATTACCAAAAAAGAAACAATTGCAGAAAACAATATGGCTTTAAAGCTTGGGAAAAAAATTAGAAAAAACTATAATGAAAGAAATTAAATTTAAAGGACATAGTGATGAATTGTTATCAGCAAGGTTAGATGTGCCCTCTGGAAAAATTAATAGCTACGCTATTTTTGCTCACTGCTTTACCTGTTCTAAAGATTTGTATGCTGCTGACAAGGTATCACAAAAACTTGCTAAGTATGGAATTGCTGTTTTACGATTTGATTTTACTGGTCTTGGTAAAAGTGAGGGTGAGTTTGGAAACACTAATTTTTCATCTAATGTTGAAGATTTAATAAAAGCGCAAGAATTTTTAAATTCGAATTATCAACCAGCAACTCTCATGGTGGGTCATTCGTTGGGTGGGGCAGCAACTTTAGCTGCGGCGACCAAGCTTAAAGATATAAAAGCCGTTGTTACTATTGGAGCGCCATCTAATGTGTCCAATATTCAAAGACACTTTTCTGATGTGGATACTATTAAAGAAAAAGGTGAAGCGGAAATAAAAATTGCTGGGAGAAAGTTTAATGTCAAAAAACAATTTTTAGATGACATTGATCATACAAAATTACTTGAGATTATTAAAAATTTAAACAAACCAGTGCTCATAATGCATTCACCCATTGATGAGGTTGTGGGAATTGAAAATGCTAAAAATCTCTATGATGCCTTGTCCCACCCAAAGAGCTTTATTAGCTTGGATAAAGCTGATCATTTAATTACTAAAACTAAAGATGCAGATTACATTTCGTCTATTATTGCCGCTTGGTCTAGCAACTATTTAAAATGATTGTTAATGCTGATTTTGCCTTAAAGGCAGTGATGAATACGCAAGATATGAATTGGGAACCATCACCTATTCCTGGAGTGGAGAGAAAATATTTAGATCGTGTTGGCGGAGAAGTTGCTATCGCAAGCACGGTTGTTAAGTATGCTGCTAACTCTTCTTTTACTAGCCATGTTCATGGAGGCGGGGAGGAAATTTTAGTTTTAGACGGCGTATTCTCTGATGAATTTGGTGATTATCCTGCAGGATCCTATCTTAGAAATCCACCAAAGAGTTCGCACACTCCTTTTTCAAAACAAGGCTGCACTTTGTTTGTAAAATTAAGACACTTTCACCCGGAGGATTTGGAAACTGTTCGTATTAATACAAACACTGCTACTTGGCATCCAGGAACGGTTCCCGGTTTATCCGTTATGCCACTTCATGAATTTGATAGCGTTGGTACCGCTTTAGTTAAGTGGGCTCCTGATACAATTTTTAATCCGCACGTTCATCCAGGCGGGGAAGAAATTTTTGTAATCAAAGGAGTATTTCATGATGAACACGATAGCTACTCAACCGGCACTTGGATAAGAAGTCCTCGTTATAGTAAGCACGCCCCATTTACCAAGTCAGAAGGGGCACTGATTTATGTCAAAACAGGTCATCTGGATCATCCTATTCAACAATAAATTTTAATTGGTTATTTTTTAGGAAAGCCTTCCGGCGTATAAAAATTTCTTAATTTTTTTAAAGCAATGCAATAGGTGCTTTCTCGAAATGATTTTTTAATTTCTTTTTTGGTATTATAAATTTCCATAAATGCATTTCGCATAGAATCTTCTAAACCAGAAAAGGCTAAATCCTCTTCATCTGCACCATGCAGAATATTTTTAATAGTAGTGTAGTCTGTTTTGGTATTTGTTTTTTTATCAATCAAATTAATAATTTCTAATATTTTTTGTTCTTGAAATCTTTTTTCTACTCTTCCAAAACGTATATGAGAAATATTTTTGACCCACTCAAAATAGGAGACTACCACTCCGCCTGCATTAACATAGATATCAGGAATCACTGCAATTCCTTTTTCATATAATTTTTGATCAGCCTCAAAAGAAATGGGACCATTTGCGGCTTCAATAATTAATTTACATTGTATGTTATTCACATTTTTTGTGGTGATGACATTTTCTAATGCGGCAGGTATTAAAATATCACAAGGTAGCTCTAAGATTTCGCTAGGATTGTTTTTAAATACTCCCAGTTTCGGATTGTTAATTTTTTTATTGGTTTGATAAAATTCTTTTAAAGCATTTATATCGATGCCGTTTTCGTTAAACAAATAACCATCTCTCTCCCCGATAGCTATAATTTTAGCTTGGTCTCGATTGTATAAATGTTTAGCTAAGTTGCTACCCACATTTCCAAATCCTTGAATAACAATCTTGTTGTCCTTTAGTTCATTTTGCAATCCAGTTTCTTTAATAATATCTGGATGTCTGAATATTTCCCTAATAGCTTCTTCAATACCTCTACCCGTAGCCTCAGTTCTGCCCGCAATACCACCACTGTGCAAAGGTTTGCCAGTGACACATCCTCTATAATTAATGTCATCTGGTCTGAGAGACTTGTAAGTTTCCATAATCCATTCCATCTCTCTTTCGGATGTGCCAACATCAGGAGCGGGAACGTTTAGTGCTGGAGAAATAAAACCTTTGTTGATTAACTTAGTTGCAAAGGCTTTGGTGATAGTTCTCAACTGGGGCAGGGTGTAATTTTTTGGATTTATCTTCAAACCCCCTTTGGATCCGCCAAAAGGAATGTTAACAATGGCACATTTGTACGTCATTAAAGATGCCAATGCTTCGGTATCGTCTTGATCTACACTTTCAGAATACCTCATTCCACCTTTGCTAGGAAGAATGTGTTCCGAATGAACCGCTCTCCATCCGGTAAAGTTATGAATTGCACCATCCAATTCAACTCCTACATTCACTTTAATCAGAGAGTGAATGGACTTTATATGCTCTAATAAATCATCACTAAAATTTAGTAATTTTGCAGAATTGTCTACATGCAAATTAACATTTTTTTGAAAGCTCATTTTTTATAAATTTTATAATTAATAACCTAACTATATAAGCCTTCTACATAATGTCCTAAGATATTAATAGAGGTAAACAAAGTCCCTTCCGTGAACTAATAGAGTATGTACTTTGGATGCTTAGCCAAATTTGTATTTAAGCTTTTGTTTTATTAAAGTTTAGAGTCGTAATTCTCAGGATTGTAATTTTTGTTATTACGTATCGTCATGACAGCTGAAATACCTATAACTAAAAAAACCGAGGAAAAAACTATAACTAAGTTTTTCTTATCAAAGAAATCAAAAAAAGCACCCAAAACTGTTAGTGTCACTAACAACACAGAGACAGTGATTTGATAGCGCACAATATTTTTGTGTTTTTGTTTGATGTCAGTGCTCATTTCCATTTCTGCTCTTAAAAAATCTCGTATGGAAAAAAAATCAGTTAAAATATTCTCTTCATCTACCACAGGCATATGACGAATATTTTTATTTTTCATTATTGCGATAATTGAATCAATGCTATCATTTAATTTAGCGGCAATGATTTCACTAGTCATGATTTCTTTAGCAGTAGTTAAATCTGCATCCTTTGCCTCTACCACTAGTTTAGTTACTATATCTCTCTCCGAGACAATTCCCACTAGCTTGTTTGCAGAATCAACAATGGGTACTGCACCAATACTTCGCTCTTTTAAGGCTGAAGCAATTTCACTAATAGGTGTGTCCGGATGAAAATAAAAATTTTCTTTATTATCTTTTAATTTCCTAAGATCTAATATTTTCATAAAATATTTTAATTTATATTTGTATAATATTTAGACAAATGTAATGTTTATTTCAGAGCATGAAAAGTAAATTTGTCATTGAAACGGGAAATACTTCTTGGTGGAAAAATGTCAAATATCGGAGAAAAGCTGCTGAAACTATCCGTAATTACCGAAAATTAGGTTATAAATTAAAAAAAACAAAAACTTACCGGCTTAGTGGCGCCAATACTCTTATTTATTCAGATTATGAACTTAGATAGATTGTCTTGATCAAGAAACATCCAGATCAAAATAAACAATGTTAAAAATCTTTAGATGTTTAAAAGCTTTTTATATTCTAGCTCAGTAATTTGGTTATCTTTACTATTCTCCAGACAAGTCTGATAGTTGTGTGTTCATATTTAAGAAAAAAAAATAAAAATGGCTGATAAAATAGAACTAGATACCGGAACAGAACTACCTAGTTCTTTTGTTTTAACTGAAGAGTTTAAAAGCATCTTTAATACAATTGAAAATACTAAATCTAATTTATTTATTACTGGAAAAGCAGGATGTGGAAAATCTACCTTGCTTGAATATTTTAGACAGAACACGAAAAGACCTCATGCCATTGTAGCTCCTACGGGCTTGACTGCAATTAAAGCAAAAGGCATGACGATTCATAAGCTTTTTAAATTACCACCTACTTTTATAAGAAAAGAAGATGTTCGTTTTTTAAAAGATAAAGCTTTGTTGAAAAAAATGGAAGTATTGCTGATTGATGAGTGTTCGATGATGCGAGCGGATATTCTGGATGCGATTGATGAATCGTTACGAAAGAATAGGGGAAATCAAAAAGCGTTTGGTGGAGTTCAAGTAGTCATGTTTGGAGATTTGTTACAGCTTTCACCTATCGTTAATCAAAATTTAGAAGGGGATGTGATGAGAAGTATTTACCCCGATGGAAGTTATTTTTTTAACTCTCAAGTTTTTTACCAATCCAATTTTCAAATTAATGAATTAACTAAAATATTTAGACAATCGGATAAATCATTCATTGATTTATTAAATAAATTTAGAATAGCCAAAGTCAACGATCAAGATTTAGCAAACATTAATCAAAGATATCAAGGACCTGGTTTTAAAGTACCAAATGGCGTTATTTTACTTTCCACCACCAATGCCAAAGTAGATAAAATTAATAATTCAAAATTAGCAGAGTTAGATTCTAAGCATTTTGAATACGAGGGATCTATCAAGGGAGATTTTAAAGAAAAAGATTGTCCTTCACCAGAGACATTAAAGTTAAAAGTAGGAGCGCAAGTTATGTTAACTCAAAATGATGTTGGCAATGAACCAAGACGATGGTCGAATGGAACCCTTGCAATCATTCATGAATTAAAGCCCAATTCTATTAGTATTAAAATTAAGGATGAAATTTTTGTTTTAGGAAAAAGTAGATGGGATAAAATTCAATTCACTGTTGCTGAGGATACGATTAACCGTAAAGTAGTGGCAACTTTTTCTCAGTATCCATTGAAATTAGCCTGGGCTTCGACCATCCACAAATCCCAAGGACAGACTTTTGAAAAAGTAGCGATTGATTTAGATAGAGGTGCTTTTGCACATGGGCAAACCTATGTTGCATTATCTAGAGCCAAATCCATGGAGGGTATTTATCTGGTAAGAAAAATTGCTTATAAAGACCTTATCTTTGATGAGAAGGTTTTTGATTTTTTAGGCCAAGACTTTGAAGCTAAAAATACAGAACAAGTTAATAAAAAAAATGAACCGTCAGAATACGCATCGAGCTTACCTTATGATGAAGACTACAACCAAGATTCTTAAAATAAAATGAAAGACAAAATATTCATAAAGATAGTGATTGGAGTGGTGATGTTTGTGATAGGTTTTGGAGGAAGCTATTTATACAAAACCAAATTCAGCGATACTTCCCTCAAAAACTTAAAGCAAAGCATTAATAAATAATAAAAACAGTAATTTTAGACTTCATTCCTATTCTTTTTTTGCATACAATGAGAGGTATGAAAAGAAGAGTTTTTTGCAAAGCAACGGCTTCAGTTTTGTTGGCATGGGGGTTAAATCCAATGAGTGCTTTAGCGAACCCAAATAACAAAGTTTTGTCTGGTGAGTTATTCGTTAACAAAAACCTAGCTAAAGATAATTTTGAAAATTTAGGCAATGCTTTAATAGAAACCAAAAAATTAAAAACTATATTAAAAGTTGAAAATGATTTTTATTTAGTTAGGCCTGGCACTAAGCTTAAATTCGTTTCCAATCAATTAAAAGAAATAGTCAAAGGATCTGTACATGCAGTTTTTGGTAAACGTAAAAAAGAATTAAAAATCAAAATACCCCAAGGAACGATTGGTATTAGAGGAACTTCCATATTTGTTGACTTGGAACCTCAGAAAAAACGAAGTTACTTTTGCAACTGTTATGGAGAAACCAATCTTTATGACAATAAGGGTAAATTGTTACAATCTACCATTTCTAAAGGACACAAGTCAGTCGCTTTTACAGACAAAGGCAAAGTACGAAAGTACGGGGTTAGTTATATGTCCAATTTGTATGCCTTAAGACATCCTGCTATTTTTGATAAAGAGATGGAAGAAGCTGGTTGTGAGGTAAAAAACAGTCACTGTGTATTAAAATCATAACAGAAATAAAATATAATTTTTTTTATATCATCGTTCTGAGTTTATAAAAAATGTAAATCAAAGCATTAATAAATAATATTTAGTCGGGAACGACTCTTTGGTAATAATTACCAAAGAGCCCCCTTTAAATGGCATTTCTGCCGAATTCATTTAGAAAAATGAATTCATTTTTAGTCTACTTATTTTTACTCTACTTGTGAAAGTTTACTTTTATTTAAACCTTCAAGTTTCAGGTGGTGACATATTTAGTCCTCCTCCAACCATTACCCTCTGCCCATTTAAAGAATAAGTCAAATTAACCAATGGGAAACCAAAACAAATTATATCGCAATAAAACCAAATGCTTATTTGGTTAGTTAAAGAAAATAAAATTAATGGAAATTTTTAAGCCTTGCGTACCAAGGGTTTTTTTTTAATGGTAAAAATTTAATATTTTTGTCTTTATTTTCAGTGGTTTAGATTTCTTTCATGTAGTGATTGAAAGGCGTATAATTTTAAAAATTTTTTTTACAAAACTCATTTTCTTAAAATACTAACTTTTTTTTATTTAAGTAGTAGTTTGATTGTTACAATGAACTTAGAAAGAGCCATCGAAATTGCCCAAGAAGCTCATAAGGGAGTAAAGGACAAAGGGGGCCATGATTAAGCTGGGAAGCTACGAAAGTAAACTGCTCCATCGTTTCATTAAGTTAAGAGAAGACTTAAAATCTTACAAGGAGGAACAGCATGGATAAGATTAGTTCTACTAAAACAAACAAGCGTAGTTGGTTTGGTAAAGATCGTAAAACTTGTTTTATATCTTGTGTACCCAATGATCGGTACTTTAATGGAAAGCTTAAAGAGGTTCAGGAAACTTTTTTAAAAGAGAGTAAAGAATATCTAGAACAATATGATCCAGTTCTTCTTTCTAGTATCCAGAGCCAACTCTTGCCAAAGCGTGTAAAAACAACTTCCAAACCTAAAGAAGAAGAAACTTTAAAGGAAGATAATGAACTTGATAAGTATCAAAAAGAACGTGAGCAAAAAAGAAAAGAGGAGCTGGTCAAACGAACCCAAATAAGCGTTGCAAAGCCTTTCTCATTTTCTGAAACAGGTAAAAAAGATCCCTGTAGAGGTATGAGATGGGTAAATCCTTTTGAGTCGATTAATCAGACCAGGCTAGGCCATTCTCAGACTTGGAGGGACAATAAGTCCAAGAAAGAGTACTATTAAATGGTTTTTTTGGGCCTTGATGCAACCAATAGGCGGTTGTTTAGTTTGATTATTGGTTTAAATAGAGTGTTTTACGGGAGAGACTGCTTAAGTGCAGAGCCGAAGGATCAACCACCCAGGAATATCTCAGGCAAAAGGACCGTAAAAACTAAAACTCTGGAAAGCGAGCGTTGCTCCACCGAAGGATTAAGATCTCAGGTACCAAAGACAGATGGGTGAACAGAGTGTAATGAGCAATTTAACAACAACGCTATTTGATTTTCATAAAGCTAGTGGTGCAAAGCTAGTTCCTTTTGCAGGCTATGAAATGCCGGTGCAATATCCTTTAGGGATTGCAGGAGAGCATACGCATGTTCGAACCAAAGCTGGAATTTTTGACGTTTCCCATATGGGACAATTCTCCATTATTGGAGATGAAACAGTGTGCAAACAATTAGAACAAATTGTTCCCATCGATTTATCTTTATTAAAATTAAATCAATCGAAGTATTCCTATCTAATGAATGACAAGGGCGGCATTGATGATGATTTAATTGTTACTAAATTAGAAGACCGTATTAGCATTGTGTTGAATGCAGGATGCAAACACAATGATATTAAACAAATCAAAACTGTCTTTAAACAACCTGCCGAATTTGTTTTGCATGATGAATTATCCTTAATTGCTCTGCAAGGTCCGAAAGCTGTTTCTATTTTAGAAAGCTTTATTCCTGGAGTATCGAATTTAAAATTTATGAACGGAGGATCTTTTACTTTTAAAGATAAATCTGTGTATGTAACCAGATCTGGTTATACAGGAGAAGATGGGTTTGAAGTTTCTATTGCGAATGAATTAGCACAAGCATTTTGTGAAACATTATTGACCAATACGGATGTCGCTATGATTGGACTGGGTGCTAGAGATTCTTTAAGATTAGAAGCGGGATTGTGTTTGTACGGTCATGATTTAAATCCAGAGATTAGTCCGATTGAAGCTGATTTAGTTTTTGGAATTACTAAACATAGAAGAGAGACTTGTGATTTTATTGGAGGATCTGTGGTCAAAGATCATTTAACTAATGGCATTAAGAAAAAGAGAGTAGGGATCCAACCTGAAGGAACTATTATCGCAAGAGAAAATGCAAAAGTATTTAAGGATGATAAGGAAATAGGATTAGTAACAAGCGGTGGATATGGACCCAGTGTAAGTGCTGCAGTTGCTATGGGTTATGTAGATTTTAATTGTTCAGAAGTGGGAACTTCTGTGGAATTAGAAGTAAGAGGTAAAAAATATCCAGCCAAGGTTTGTTTGTTACCATTTTATAAAAAAAGTTACGCAAAATAGGAGAAACATATGAGTGAAGTAAAGTATTCAAAAAAACATGAGTGGGTATCGATAGATGGCGATGTGGGAACGGTTGGAATCACGAAACATGCAACCGAACAATTAGGAGATATTGTATTTGCAGAAGTTCCTGATGCAGGAAAAGCACTAACTAGCGGTGGAGAAGCTGCAGTAGTTGAAAGTGTGAAGGCAGCATCAGATGTATACACACCAGTTACTGGAGAAGTAGTAGAAGGTAATGCTGCAATTGTTGCAGAGCCTGCTTTAATTAACCAAGATCCAGAAGGAAAAGGTTGGTTTTTTAAGATTAAAATTACTAGTCCGGATGAATTAGCAGCTCTTATGAGTAAAGCTGATTATGACAAATTTGTAGAGGAGAATCCAAGCTAATGAGAGATCACAGAACATCAGAGTTTATAAAAAGACACATAGGCCCGTCCCAAGCTGAGCAAACCAAAATGTTGGATTCAGTTGGTTATAAGTCTATGGAAAAATTTATTAAAGACATTGTTCCTTCGAGCATACTAGAAGACGAACAATTAGACCTGAGAGATTCTGTATCAGAACAAAAAGCATTAGATATTTTAAAAGGAATAGCTTCTAAAAATACAGTAAATAAAAGTTATATAGGAATGGGTTATTACGGAACCTACACACCGAATGTGGTGTTAAGAAATATTTTAGAAAATCCAGGCTGGTACACAAGTTATACTCCATATCAGCCAGAAATTGCACAAGGCAGATTAGAAATGTTGTTAAACTTTCAACAGATGATTAGAGATTTGACTAAAATGGATATCGCTAATGCATCTTTGCTAGATGAATCTACTGCAGCTGCAGAAGCAGTAGCGCTTTGCCAGAGAATTAATAAAGAAGATGCTAAAATTGTTTTTGTTTCTCAAAATTGCAATCCACAAACTATCGATGTGATTAGAACTAGAGCAGAACCTTTTGGTTTGCATGTCATGGTGGGAACGTTTGATATGTTAGAAAACATTAAAGATAATATATTGTGTGGAATTGTTTCTTATCCAGACACGTATGGTTTCGTAGAAAATATTGAAACTCATATTAAAACCATTCAATCGAAAAAAGGAAAAGCAATTGTAGTTGCTGATTTACTTGCTCTTACCTTACTAAAAGCACCAGGAGAAATGGGTGCGGATATTGTGGTTGGAAATTCTCAACGATTTGGAGTGCCAATGGGATATGGCGGACCTCACGCTGCTTTTTTTGCAGCCAAAGATGAATATAAAAGAGCGATGCCAGGTAGAATTATTGGAGTATCGGTTGATCGAAAAGAAAACCAAGCATTACGTATGGCTCTACAAACAAGAGAGCAACACATTCGACGTGAAAAAGCGACGAGCAACATTTGTACGGCTCAAGCATTGCTTTCTATTATGGCAGCAGCCTATGGAATTTATCATGGACCGGATGGCATTAAACATATTGCAGAACGCGTTAATATTTTTGCAAATATGTTTGCCTCTGAGACGTTACCTAAATATAAATTAGTTGCAGACACTTTTTTCGATACGGTTTGTTTAGACACGGGAGCAGACACAGCAGATATTTTAAAACGAGCTTATAATTACGGTATTAATTTACGAAAAGTAAATGACGAAAGAATAAGCGTTTCTTTTGATGAGACTACCGAACTAAAAGATATCAATAATTTACTTGAGATTTTTGGTGTGGAAAAAAAATTAGAAGCACTAGATGCTAATACTGCGACCAGCATTCCAGCTGAATTGGTTAGAGCTTCTAAGTTTATGGAACACGAAGTATTTAATTCATTTCACTCAGAAACAGAGATGTTAAGATATTTAAAACGTCTAGAAAACAAGGATATAGCGCTTAATCAGTCTATGATTGCACTTGGATCCTGTACGATGAAATTAAATGCTGTTGCTGAAATGATTCCTGTGACCTGGCCAGAATTTGGTGGTCTTCATCCTTTTGCACCAGTTGATCAGGCGCAAGGATACCAAGAATTATTTGAAGATTTAAAAAAGATGTTGTCTGAGATTACAGGTTTCTCTGGAATTTCATTACAACCGAATGCAGGAGCTCAAGGTGAGTATGCAGGTTTAATGACTATTCGAAAATTTCATATTTCTAATGGAGATGAAGAAAGAAATATCTGTATCATTCCGGAAAGTGCTCATGGTACTAACCCTGCATCAGCGCAAATGGCGGGTATGAAAGTGGTCGTGATTGATTGTGATGAAGAGGGAAATATTGATTTAGAAGTACTAAGGAAAAAAGCAGAAGAACATTCTAAAAACTTAGCAGCTTTAATGGTAACCTATCCTTCTACACACGGTGTGTTTGAAGAAAACATTGTAGACATTTGTGAAGTGATTCATGATCATGGAGGTCAAGTCTACATGGATGGGGCTAATCTAAATGCACTAGTTGGAATTGCAAAACCGGGAAAATTTGGACCAGACGTGTGTCATATGAATTTACATAAAACATTTTGCATCCCTCACGGTGGAGGGGGCCCAGGTATGGGACCAATCGGTGTGAACGAACACTTAGAACCTTTTTTACCCAATCATTCTGTTATTACGGAAAACTCGGGACCAGAAACTGGAATGGGAGCGGTATCAGCTGCACCTTGGGGAAGTGCTAGCATTCTACCAATTTCTTGGATGTACATTCGTATGATGGGACCCAAAGGGCTGAGAGAAGCAACTGAAGTTGCGATTTTAAATGCAAACTACATGTCTAAAAAATTAGAAGGACATTTTAAAACTTTGTACAGAGGAACGAAAGGCTTAGTAGCACATGAATGTATTATT
>Ga0307995_1001500_pt1 | contig 14475 bp, 12 predicted proteins | sample EllFjometagen262_FD_203132 | JGI IMG/M metagenome (GOLD analysis project Ga0307995, IMG submission 203132) | Marine microbial communities from Ellis Fjord, Antarctic Ocean - #262 | ecosystem: Environmental > Aquatic > Marine > Unclassified | place: Southern Ocean | collected 2014-11-02
CCAACTTGACCTTGCACGTGAAACTGACTTGCCAATGTTTTAATAGCCTCTGCTTCTAAAACAGTTTTAGTAATTGGTTTTTCTATAAAAATATGTCGTCCTTTTTCAATCGCTTTTTTAGCACATTCAAAATGAGATAACGTTGGTGTTACGATGTCTACAACTTCTACTGCAGCTATTAATTCTTCGATAGAATCAAATAATTTATAACCAAATTCTTTTGCTACTTTTTCTGCATTTTCTGTAAATGGATCAAAAAAACCAACCAATTCAAACTTCTCAGATTCTTGTAATAAACGTAAATGGATTTTACCTAGATGACCAGCACCCAAAACACCTGCTTTTAACATATTTATATTTTTTTTCATTCAAGGATTCCTGAAATTTTAGGAGATGAGCTTCATGACTACGTTCTATTTTAGCCGTTAAAGTACCTTGAATACTATGATATTATTTATTTTAAAAATTTTGAAGAAATATCAAAAATTTTCAACGAAAACAAAGATACAATTTTATAAGAATGTATTTAGAATTATTACTATTTTTAGAGTCTACAAAACTTTTAAAATTGAAAGACACCTCAAAACACCAAGGACTTAGAAATCAACTTGCTACTATATTAGAAGCAAAAGGAATTACAGACAATAATGTACTGAATGCTATTCGAGAAATTCCACGACACTTCTTTATAGACTCAAGTTTTGAGGCACATGCTTATCAGGATAAAGCATTTCCTATTGCTGCAGAACAAACAATTTCTCAGCCATATACGGTTGCTTTTCAATCGCAAACTTTAGAAATAAAGCCTGGTGATAAAATATTAGAGATTGGAACTGGTTCAGGTTACCAAACTGCTGTTTTATTGGAGTTAAAAGCTTTAGTGTATTCTATAGAAAGACAGAAAGAGTTATTTAAAAGAACTTCTCTTTTCTTGCCTAAAATTGGTTATAAACCTAAAAAATTTATTTTTGGAGATGGTTATAAAGGTTTAAAAGAAGAAGCGCCTTTCGATAAAATAATAGTTACTGCCGGTGCACCTTTTGTACCAAACCCTTTATTAGCACAATTAAAAATAGGAGGGAAGTTGTTAATTCCTGTTGGTGACAAAACACAAATAATGACGTTGTTTATTAGAAAAACGGCTAAAGAATTCGAAAAACAAGAATTAGGTGATTTTGCTTTTGTACCAATGTTAGAGCAAAAGAATTAAATTTTAGTTTAGTAATTTAATAAACTAAAAGTAGTTTACAAACTCGCGTCAAAATTTTCATCCCATTTCTGTTGCACACGCAGCACTTGTTCAATAACATCTCTAACGCAGCCCTCTCCACCTTTTTTATCAGAAATGTATTTAGAAACTTCTTGAATTTCTCTAACGGCATCATTTGGACACGCAGCTAAACCTACTATTTTCATAACTGGATAATCTGGTACGTCATCTCCCATATACAATACGTTTTCTGGTTTTAAATTGTACTTTTCTATGAGTGTTTGGTATTGTTTTATTTTGTTGTGAGCACCTAAATAAATATCTTCAATTCCTAAAGCAGCCAGTCTAGTTCTAACACCTTCATTAGTACCACCAGAGATTATACAAACTCTGTAGCCCTTGTTTAATGCATTTTTCATTGCATAACCATCTTTTACATTCATATGTCTCACCATTTCGCCATCTGGCATTATGGTTAACATTCCGTTTGTTAATACGCCATCAACATCAAAAATAAAAGTATTTATTTTTGGTAATAATTGTTTGTAACTAATTTCCATTTTCAATAGATTGAGTTATGAGTTTATAAAGTATTTGTTGTTCTTTATGCAACAAGTTTAGATGATTTTTTATTGTTTCTTCATCTTTTCTAATCGCAGGTCCAGTTTGCGCTTTTTCTGGTGAAAGTGTTTTAATTTTTTCTGATGTTTCCTGGATAAGAGGATGTAAAATTTCAAAAGGCACCTTATATTCTTCACAGATATCGTTACCAATTTTATACAAATGATTTGTAAAGTTGTTTACAAAGACAGCAGCAACATGCAAGGCTTTTCTTTGTTCAGAATTTATAGAATATATTTTTTTACCAATTGCATTTGCCAATGTTTCAAGTAACAAATAATCTTCATGACGATCAGCTTCCAAGCAAAAAGGAACATTGGAGAGATCTACTTCTTTCTCTTTAGAAAAGGTTTGTAACATATAAAAAACGCCTTTATTAGTTGTGTTTTTTAAATTTTTCATAGAAAAACTACCTGAAGTATGCACCACAAAAGAGTTTTTAATTTTTAAAGAAACAGTTTCAATAGCGTCATCCGAAACTGCTAGAATTGTAATAGTTGCTTTTGGTATATTTTCTAATTTTCTAGAACTTACTTGTGTAAGGCTAATAGTATCAACTTTTAAAAAAGCCTTTACTAAATGCGCTGCTACATTTCCATTTCCTATAATTAGTACTGATATCATTTTAGCGAAGATATTCAAAATTTATAGAAATTTAGAATTGCTTTTAGTAAATTAGCTGCTATAAATCTGATTTAATGGAAGATTCTAATAAACTAGGAATAAATACAATTTGTGTGCATACCGGAGAAGTAAAAGATGAGCAGTTTAAAGGTGCAGTTTCGCCTATGTTTATGTCAACTTCATATGCTTTTGAAGGGGTAGATGTAAAAAGATACCCAAGGTATTTTAATACTCCAAATCAAGAAATGTTATGTAAAAAGATTGCAGCGTTAGAGAACACAGAAGATGGTTTAATTTTTAGTTCAGGAATGGCTGCAATCTCTGCAGCTATGTTTGCTTTTCTAAAGACTGGAGATCACGTAATTATTCAGCAAGTAATTTATGGTGGTACTTTTAACTTAATCGTTTCAGAATTTGAGAAATACGGAATTGAATACTCATTTACAGAATCTGATAAAGTAGCTGATTTTAAATTGTTATTAAAAGCAAATACAAAGATTTTGTATATAGAAACCCCTTCTAATCCATTATTAGGAATTACAGATATAGACGCAATTGCTAGTTTGGGTAAAGAAAGCGGAATTATAACAATGATTGATAATACGTTTGCATCTCCAATAAATCAGAATCCTGCAGATTTCGGAATCGATATTATTTTACATTCTGCAACAAAGTATATGGGTGGGCATTCAGATATTTCTGCTGGTGCAATTGCAGGATCTAATGAGCATATTGCTCAAATTTGGAAGACTGCAATTAATTTTGGTGGAAATTTGAGTGACCAAACCGTTTGGTTGTTGGAAAGAAGTCTAAAAACCCTAAATCTTCGAGTAAAAGAGCAAACGAAGAATGCACAAGAAATGGCAGAATACCTAGAACATCATAAAAATATAGAGCGTGTGTATTACCCGGGACTAAATAGTCATCCGCAACATGATTTAGCAAAAAGACAAATGAAAGGTTTTGGCGCTATGTTGTCTTTTGAATTAGAAGAAGGTATAAACGCGATGGATTTTCAAAATGCATTAAAATTAATAAAGCCGTCGATGAGTTTAGCAGGTTTAGAAAGCACAACAGTTAGCCCAGCGCAAACTACACATGCTTTATTAAGCCCGCAAGAACGTTTAGATAGAGGAATAAAAGACAGTTTAATTCGTTTTTCAGTAGGTATTGAAGAACCGAAAGATCTAATTAAAGATATAGAGCAAGCTATAAAAAGTTTACAGTAATTACACATTAAAATAGACACAACAATTATGAAATTAGATATACTAGCTTTTGGCGCTCATCCTGATGATATAGAGTTGGGTTGTGGTGCTACCATTGCTAAAGAAGTTTCTTTAGGTAAAAATGTAGGAATCGTAGATTTAACCCGAGGGGAATTAGGTACCCGTGGTTCTGCAGAGTTAAGAATGATTGAAGCAAGTAATGCTGCAAAAATTTTGGGTGTCTCGGCTCGAGAAAATTTAGGTTTTGCTGATGGTTTTTTCACAAACGATAAGAAGCATCAGTTAGAAATTATAAAAATGATTCGTAAATATCAGCCAGATATTGTGCTGTGCAACGCAATAGATGATAGACATATAGATCACGGAAAAGGTAGTAAGTTAGTTTCTGATGCTTGCTTTTTAAGTGGATTAGTGAAAATTGAAACTGAATTAGAAGGAAAGCAACAAGAAAAATGGCGTCCTAAACATGTATATCACTACATACAATGGAAAAATATAGCACCCGATTTTGTAATTGACGTAACTGGTTTTATACACAAAAAACAAGCAGCAGTTCTCGCCTATTCGTCTCAGTTCTATGATCCTAATAGCAAAGAGCCAGAGTCTCCTATAACGAGTAAAACGTTTATAGAGAGTATAAACTATAGATCTAGAGATTTAGGCAGATTAATAGGGGTAGAGTACGCAGAAGGTTTTACATCAGAGCGTTACGTTGCTGCTGAAAATCTTAGTAAATTAATTTAATTTTTTATTGTTTTAGAATAGAAAAAATAATTATATTTGCACCCGCAATTATATGGTGGTTGTAGCTCAGTTGGTTAGAGTATCGGTTTGTGGTACCGAGGGTCGCGGGTTCGAATCCCGTCTTCCACCCAGAAAATAAGGCTTCTTAGAAATAAGAGGCTTTTTTTGTGACCTTTTTTTTGAGTAATTTGTAGAAATTAAAAATAATTTAAAGCCTCTAATACCTTATTTCTTTTTCTAACTGAAACTGGAGTATTGCTTTTATCCTTTAAAATAGACTCTTGATTTGTTGTAAAAGGTTTCATTCCATTTATTATAATCTGTGATACAAACTATTGGTTTTCTCACGTTTTTTTTCTTTAACAGTTTTCTTTAAATTATTTTTTAATACTAAAATTTTAAATTTATTTTTTATTGTTGTTGTATTGTCACAATTTATAAAAATGCTTGATATTAAAATGATTACTGTTATAAGTACTGATTTTTTAAATCTTTTATTCATAATTTCTACTCTTTTAAATATTAATACATTGTAAAAGTAGTTGTGAACTCTACTTAAATTCTAACTTTTTAGAATTCGTATTAAGTGAATTAGAATTCGTGTATTTTTTTATTTTAACGTTTAAAAAAGGTTAATTAAAAGTTTATTTCATAGGTTTAACTCTTAATTAAACCAAACCTTACTATGAAACCAATTTTAATACTAGTTATATTGCTAGTCTCAATTAATCTTTATGCACAAAAAGGGGATGTATACTTTACAGAAAGACCAACTTTAACTCCTGACGGAAATACTGTAATATTCAGTTATCAGGGAGATTTATGGAAAGTTCCTTCTTATGGTGGAAATGCTTTTCGCTTAACAGCAATGGATGGCATTGAATCTTATCCAAGCGTTTCTCCTGATGGAAAATGGTTGGCTTTTTCTAGCAACCAATATGGAAATAATGATGTGTATTTGACACCCTTAAAAGGCGGAGAAATTAAACAACTAACGTTTCATGAAAGTAATGATGTTGTTTCTTCTTGGAGTTGGGATAGTAAAACTATAAATTTCGATTCTAATAGATATAATGCCATTACTAATTTCACAATTTCTATTTATGGTGAAACTCCTAAAAGAAAGTTCCCTCATTATTTTAATACAGTTCATAATGTCGTGCAACATCCTATTACCAAAGATTATTATTTTAATGAATCTTGGGAGAGTTTTCTTTTCTCAAATAGAAAAAGGTATAAAGGAGATTACAATCCAGATATAAAATCTTACAATATTTCTTCTCAAAAATATACAAAACATACAAACTTTAGAGGTAAAGACTTTGGATCAACCATAGATAAAAAAGGAACCGTATATTTTAAATCTGATGAATATAAAGGTGAATACAATTTATATAAATTCGAAAATGGAAATAGAAAAAGACTGACCAATTTCTCATCTTCTATAATGTGGCCAAAAGTAAGTGCAAATGGAGATAAAATTGTTTTTAGAAAAGATTATCAATTATATGTTTATGATGTTGCTATAGGTACGTCTAAAAAAATAAATGTAAATATTAATACAAACTCTACGGTTAATAAAAATCTATCTTATAACCTAAAAGGTAATATAACCTTTTTTGATGTTTCTCCTGATGGAAAGAAGATGGCTTTTGTTTCTAGAGGAAAACTTTTTGTTTCTGATGTAAAAGGAGAGTTTGTTAAAGAAATTCCTACTGGAGCTATTGAAGCTGTTGGTGAAGTAAAATGGTTGAAAGACAATACATCACTTATATATTCAAGATCTTATAAGGGCTATTATAATTGGTTTTTGGTTAATGTAACAAATGAATCAATAAAAAAACAACTCACAAAAAGTAAAATGAATAATAGACAAATGACATTTAATAAAGAGATGTCTAAAGGTGTTTATTTAAGAGGCCGAAATGAAATCCAAATTTTGGACTTAAAAACATTAAAAAGTGAATTGATTGTAAAAGATGAACTTTGGGGTTTTGACAATTCAAATCCTTATTTTTCTCCTACTGATAAATATATAGTTTACAACGGATATAACGATTTTGAAGCAGATATTTTTGTATATGATTTAGATTCAAAAAAGAAAATAAATTTAACAAAAACTAAAGTTTCTGAATTCGAGCCAATTTGGTCTAAAGACGGAAAATACATTTATTTTTCTTCTGAAAGAACAGCTCCAAGTTTTCCAACTGGAGGGAATAGAAAATCGAAAGTATATCAAATGGCATTAGATAAATTTGATAAACCTTTTAAATCTGATAAGGTTGAAGAACTTTTTGCTAAAAAAGATACTACAAAAAAAGAGGAAAAAAAAGACGGAATTATCGTAAAAATTAATTTTAAAGGATTAATGGATAGATTAACCAGAATTAGTCCAAGCTTTGGAAATCAACAAAATATTAGTGTTATAAATGATAAAGATAAAACTCATATTCTATATGTATCAAATCATGATGAAGGAACAAGAAAGTTATGGAAAACCACTTTAGAACCTTTTAAAGATAATAAAACGGTTAAGTTAGGGGATGAAAAAATTTTTGAATACAAATATGTAACCTCAAAAAATAAACATTATATTTTAGCAAATGGTTTTATAAATGCAGTTGATTTAGAAGGTAATAAATTAAAGCCAATTTCAATAAGTTATTCTTTTAATAAATCGTTATCTGATGAATTTGAGCAAATGTATTTTGAAGCTTGGGCAGGAATGGAAGAAAATTTTTATGATAAAAACTTCCATGGTGAAAACTGGCAAAAATTAAGAGATAGTTATGCTAAATATTTACCTTTTGTATCAAGTAGAGCAGAATTAAGATTAATTTTTAATGATATGTTAGGAGAATTAAATACTTCTCATTTTGGTTTTAAATCAAGCGGTACTGAAGAGAAAATATTTCATGGCACTAAAAGTATAGCTACAGGCATCATGTTTAACAATCGTAAGCCTTATCAAATAGAAAGAATTGTTTCAGAAAGTCCCACAGATATTTCAAGTAAAGATTTACAAAATGGTGATATTTTAATAGCGGTAAATGGAGTGGAAGTGGATAGGAATAAAAATAGAGAATCATATTTTGTAAATCCAAAATCTCTAGACGAAATGAATTTAACTTTTTCAAGAAACAAAAAAGAGTTTTCTATGAATATACATTCTACCAGTTATAGAAATGTAAAAAGTTTAATTTATGATGAGTGGCAAGATGATAATCAAAAATATGTTGATGAAAAATCGAATAACGAAATTGCTTATGTTCATATGAAAAATATGACAGCAGGAGAGTTGACAAAATTTTATCATGATTTAATGAGTAATGAAGCTAATAAAAAAAGTTTAATTTTAGATTTACGTTATAACACTGGTGGAAATGTGCATGATGCTGTTTTAAATTTCTTACAACAAAAACAATATTTAAACTGGAAGTATAGAGAAGGAAAACTAGCCAGTCAATCTAATTTTAGCTATGGAAATAAACCTATTGTTTTATTGATAAATGAACAATCTTTATCGGATGCAGAAATGACAGCAGCAGGTTTTAAAGAATTAGGTTTAGGTACAATTGTAGGAACAGAAACCTATAGATGGATTATTTTTACCACAAGTAAATCTTTAGTTGATGGCTCTAATTATCGTTTACCTTCTTGGGGTTGTTATACCTTAGATGGAAAAGATTTAGAGTTAACAGGAGTTTCTCCTGATGTTTACATAGATAAGGACTTTAAAGATAGATTGCAAAATAACACACCACAATTAGACAAAGCTATTGAAATTTTAAAACAGAAAATGAAGTAAATAAATTTTAATATTTTAATTACATTCTGAAATAAGTTCAGAATGTAATTAAAATATTAATTTCTCCGCCAAATATTTAGCTGTATAAGAATCTTTGTTTTTAGCTAATTCTTCAGGAGTTCCCTGAAAAATAAGGTTTCCACCATTTTTCCCACCTTCTAGACCTAAATCAATTATATAATCTGCACATTTTATAAGTTCTATATTGTGTTCAATTACAAGAATAGAGTGTCCACGTTCAATAAGTGCGTTAAAACTTGCTAATAATTTTTTAATATCATGAAAATGTAAACCAGTGGTTGGTTCATCAAAAATAAACAAAGCTTTGTCTTTTGTGTTTCCTTTTACTAAAAATGAAGCCAATTTTATACGTTGCGCTTCACCACCAGAAAGTGTAGAAGAGGATTGACCTAATTTAACATAGCCTAAACCAACATCTTGCAATGGTTTTAGTTTTTGTGTTATTTTAGTTACCAAATTTTCAGAGAATAAATCTACAGCATCATCAATGGTTAAGTTGAGTATATCATCAATAGACTTTCCGTCAAATTTTACTTCTAAAACTTCTTTTTTGAAGCGTTTACCATTGCAAACATCACATTCTAAATGCACATCTGCCATAAATTGCATTTCAATAGTTACTTCACCCTCACCTTTGCAAACTTCACAGCGTCCTCCCTCCACATTAAAAGAAAAATGCTTGGGTTTGTAGTTACGTATACTAGATAATTTCTGATTAGAGTACAACGCCCTAATATCGTCATAGGCCTTAATATAGGTTACAGGATTTGATCTAGAAGAACGTCCAATTGGGTTTTGATCAATAAATTCAACATGTTTTAGTGTTTCAAAATTCCCTTTAACTTCTGTATGTTGACCAATCTTATCGCCATAACCAACTAATTTTTTCTGTAATACGGGGTACAGAATTTTTTTCACTAATGTACTCTTACCAGAACCTGAAACACCTGTAATTACGGATAGACAGTTTAGCGGAATGGTAACATTTACATTTTGTAAATTATGTTCTCTAGCTCCAATAATTTCAATTTTATTTATCGAAGTCCGTCGTTTTCTCGGAACTTCAATTTTTAAATCTTCATTTAGGTATTTTGCTGTTAAAGAATCTGACTTTAAAATTTCTTTAAAGTTTCCTTCGGCAACTACGTGACCACCAAAAGTACCTGCTTCTGGGCCAATATCTATAATATAATCTGCCTCTCTCATAATGTCTTCGTCATGCTCTACAACAATTACAGTATTACCTAAATCACGTAAATCTTTTAAAACTCCAATGAGCCGTTCTGTATCTTTGGGATGTAAACCAATACTTGGTTCATCTAAAATATACATAGAACCTACTAAAGAGCTACCTAAAGAGGTTGCCAAATTTATTCGCTGACTTTCACCACCAGAGAGGGTATTAGAAGTTCTATTAATCGTTAAGTAATTTAACCCAACATCTGTTAAAAATTGTAATCTATTATTAATTTCCATTAATAACCGTTTTCCAATTTTTGCTTCGTATTTATCTAGTTCTAATTTCATGAAAAATACTGCCAATTCATCTAAAGGAAGTGCAACTAAATCAGATATATTTTTATCATTTATTTTTACATAGTTTGTTTCATCTCTTAAACGCTTGCCACTACAAGTAGTACATTTGGTCTTACCACGATAACGAGAAAGCATTACTCTATTCTGAATTTTATAACTTTTTTCTTCTAAAATTGAAAAGAAATGATGAATACCTCGAAAAGAGGCGTTTCCTTCCCAAACCAACTCTTTTTGTTTTTCTGATAACTCAAACCAAGGCTTGTGAATTGGAATATCAAATTGATATGCAACTTCAATTAAACTTTCTTTATAATGAATATATGAAGGTGTTTTAAATGGAAAAATACAATCTTCAAAGATAGATAAACCTGTATTTGGAATGACTAAATCCTCATCAATACCAATTACGTTTCCGTAACCTTCACAAGTTGGGCAGGCTCCATACGGATTGTTAAAACTAAATAAATGGGTGTTTGGTTCTAAAAACGTAAGTCCGTCTAAAGCAAATTTATTACTAAACTCAGATACTTTGTTATCTGTTAAATTTTCGATAAAGCAAATTCCTTTTCCTTCAAAAAAAGCAGTTTGAACTGCATCTGCTAATCTGTTGTAGAAATCTTCATCTTCTTTGGTAATAACTCTATCAACTACTAAAAATAAAGATTCATTGTTAAATTCTATTTGAGGAAAATCTGAAATTTTATATATTTTTTCATTCCATTTTAAACGCGCATAACCTTGCTGCTCTAGAACCTGTAAAACAGTTTTTAAATTTCTATCTTCATTAATAATAATGGGTGCTAATAATAAAAGTTTTGTTTTCTCCTTAAATTTTTTTGTAAACTTTACGACATCAGAAACTGTATCTTTTTTAACCTCACCTCCAGATATAGGAGAGTAGGTTTTACCAACTCTGGCAAACAATAATTTTATATAATCATAAATTTCTGTAGACGTGCCCACAGTTGAACGTGGATTCGTCGAGTTTACTTTTTGTTCTATTGCAATTGCAGGTGCAATCCCTTTTATGTAATCTACTTTAGGCTTGTGTAATTTACCTAAAAACTGACGCGCATATGAACTTAAACTTTCTACATAACGTCTCTGTCCTTCTGCATACAATGTGTCAAAAGCCAAAGAAGACTTACCAGAGCCCGAGAGCCCTGTAATTACAACTAATTTATTTCTAGGAATAACAACATCTATATTCTTTAAATTGTGCAGTTTTGCTCCTTTTATAATAATATTTTCTTTGGGATTTACTGCGGAAATATCTATCTTCATGTATCAATAATATGGGCTATAAATTTACCAAAAAATAACCTCATTTTACAGCTAGTAAAATCTTTTTTTATAAAAAGTTTGTTGCATTAACAAATATTATCCATATTTGTAACTCATAAACTTCATTAAATTAGACGTATATAGCAAAAAATTACTTTTAAAATTATTAACAATTAATAATAAGAGAAGCCCTATAGCTTTTCTAAAAGTAGTTATGGTACGTAATAATAAAATTTCAGACAGTATATTAGTGAGCGAATACATTGGAGGCAAAGAGGCCTCTTTATCTATATTAATTAATAGGCACAAACAGCGCTTGTATAGTTTTATTTACAGTAAAATTCAAGATAAAGACTTAACCGAAGACGTTTTTCAAGATACATTTATTAAAGTAATTAGAACTTTAAAAAAAGGAAATTACAACGAAGAAGGAAAGTTTTTACCTTGGGTAATGCGAATTGCACATAATTTAGTAATTGATTATTTTAGAAAAAATAATAGAATGCCATCTTTTAAAAATACTGATGAGTTTGATATTTTTTCTGTTTTGCACGATGGCAGCTTAAATGCAGAAAATAAAATTATACAAGAACAGATTTATAATGATGTTAGAGAGCTTATCAATGAGCTTCCTGAGGAACAAAAAGAAGTTTTAGTGATGCGTTTGTATAAGGATATGAGTTTTAAGGAAATTAGTGAGAATACAGGAGTAAGTATAAACACCGCTTTAGGTAGAATGCGTTATTCCCTTATAAATATGCGTAAATTAATAGAAAAACATAATATTATTTTGGTGAATTAACAATAAAGTTAAGATACCATCGTTAATAGTTTATAATCAGATAATTAAATAAACTATATGATGCAACTTTACCCAAAAGAGACTTCTACTGCTCAGAAGCAACCTAAAAAAGAAACAATTCAATTTTTGATTAATTTTTCCAAATCGTTAAGAATTGTAGAGACAAAATCAAAAGATTCCATTGAATTGAATTTGAATTAAAAAAAGAAAAGTCCTTATCGAGAGATAAGGACTTTTTGATTTTAATCAGTTTCTAAAGTTCCAGGCTTTATTTTTTTTTAGAACTTTAAACAAGTATCAATTATATTTAGTTCAAAGTAGGAGTTTGCATCATATCTATTTTCTATTTTTATTATATGCATTTATAACAGATTTTCTGCCAATAGTCTTTGTAATAATATCGTTTTCTAAATTCCAACCTCTTGCCGGTGAATACTCTCTACCATACCAAATTATTTGCAAGTGCAAGTCATTCCATAATTCTTCAGGAAACAATCTTTTTGCATCCTTTTCTGTTTGAACAACGCTTTTACCGTTAGATAAATTCCAACGATACATTAAACGTAAAATATGAGTATCTATAGGAAATGCAGGGACCCCAAATGCTTGACTCATAACAACTCCTGCAGTTTTATGACCAACAGCTGGTAGCTCTTCTAGCCCTTCAAAAGATTGTGGAACTGCACCATTGTATTTATCAATTAAAATTTTAGATAATCCATAAATACCTTTACTTTTCATTGGAGATAGGCCACAGGGTCTAATAATTGCTTTAATTTCTTCTACAGACATTTTTACCATATCAAAAGGATTGTCTGCTTTAGCGAATAATAGAGGTGTAATTTTATTTACTCTAACATCTGTGCATTGTGCAGATAATAAAACTGCAATTAATAAAGTATAAGGATCTTTGTGATCTAAAGGAATTGGTATTTCTGGATACGTTTTTTCTAATACATCAATTACAAATTGTACTTTTTCTTTTTTATTCATTGCTTCATTTTAATAGTAACAAATATACAAAGTTGCCATGTATTATTTAAGTAAGTTTTTAGGGTTTTGTTTTCAGACTTTGTAACTTGCATTTTGTAAATATAAAATTTAATAAAAATGACAACATTAAAAATAGGTGACAATGCGCCACATTTTGAGGCAAAGGACAATGCTGGAAATACAATTAAATTATCTGATTACGCTGGTAAAAAATTAGTTTTATTCTTTTATCCAAAGGCAAGTACACCTGGTTGTACTAATGAGGCTTGTGATTTAAGAGATAATTATCAATCTTTTTTAGCTAAAGGTTATGATGTTTTAGGTGCAAGTGCAGATTCGGCTAAAAGGCAACAAAATTGGATCAATAAGCATGAGCTACCTTTTCCGCTTTTAGCAGACGAAGACAAAGCTGTAATCGAGGCTTTTGGTGTTTGGGGACCGAAGAAGTTTATGGGAAAAGAATATGACGGTATTCACAGAACTACATTTGTTATTGATGAGAATGGTAAGATTGAAGATGTAATTGTAAAAGTGAAAACAAAGGCACATGCTGCTCAGATTTTGGACTAAGTTTATCAAATTTTAAAGATATAAGAGTATTAAAAAAGGGATTCGTTTTAAAACGAATCCCTTTTTTAAACTTTAATTAGTATCTGCTTAAAATTTCATACTTACTTTAAAGTTTAAAACTCTTCCAGTCATGTAATTAGGGATTCCAAATTGATTTTTTGAATATACATCCCGCACCCAAGTGTTTGTGATAGAATTTTGAATATCAAACATGTTAAATAATTCTAATCCTGCTGTTAATTCTTTAAATTTAGACAACCAGCCTTTGGTGTATTGTTTATTTGCATCTGCAAAGACATAAGAAATACCTAAATCAGCTCTTTTATAATCTCTTAAACGTTCTTGAAACTTATATACATCTGCATAAGCTGGCGCACCGCCCGGAACACCTGTATTGTAAACAAGATTTAAGTATGCCTTTAAATTGGGTAAATTTGGTACGTAATCTTGAAAGAGTATTGCAAATTTTATACGCTGATCTGAGGGTCTAGAGATACTTCCTCTGTTGTCTATATTTTCTTCTGTTTTTAAATAACCTATACTCACCCAGCTTTCACTTCCAGGAACAAACTCTCCGTTTAAACGAGCATCAAAACCATATGAATATGCAGTGGTTACATTATCTGCTCTATAACGGATTCTTACATTGTCTATAGCATAAGCATTCACATCATTTAAATCTTTGAAATACATTTCTGTGGTAAGTTTAAAAGGCCTATCCCACATTTTAAAGCTATAATCCATACCAGCAACTGCATGAATAGACTTTTGTGCCTTTACATTCACATTTATTTTCCCGTAATAATCTTTTAATTCTCGGTAAGATGGAGGTTGCGAATACCAGCCACCCGAAAAGCGAAATAACATATCTTTTTTCCAATTTGGTTTGATGGAAAATTGTGCTCTGGGAGAAATAATTATTTGATTGTGAGAGGAATTATTTCCAGAAGTAACAGACCAACTTTGCGCTCTCACTCCCAAATTATACCAAACTTCATGGTCTCCTATAAAAAGACGTTCATTGTATTGCGCA
>Ga0307995_1001502_pt1 | contig 14459 bp, 11 predicted proteins | sample EllFjometagen262_FD_203132 | JGI IMG/M metagenome (GOLD analysis project Ga0307995, IMG submission 203132) | Marine microbial communities from Ellis Fjord, Antarctic Ocean - #262 | ecosystem: Environmental > Aquatic > Marine > Unclassified | place: Southern Ocean | collected 2014-11-02
CCGAAGAAAGAAAACAAAAAATGGATGCTGTAAATCCTAAATATATACTAAGAAATTACATGTCTCAATTAGCAATTGATGCAGCAGACGAAGGAGATTATTCTTTAATTGATGAATTATTTCAACTCTTGAAAAATCCATATACTGAGCAACCAGAAAATGAAAAATGGTTTGAAAAAAGACCAGAATGGGCAAGGGATAAAGTGGGCTGTTCTATGTTATCTTGTAGTTCATAAAAAATATAAAATTAGGGTTAGGGAGTGACTTCATTGGATTTAGAGCGGTATTAAATATTAACAAATATTTGTGAAGGCTTACATTAGGGTTTTGTTATTTACAAATGTTACAAGGGTATAAGAAAGCTTTTATTTCATTTTAGCATAGTTAGATATGAATGTACATCTAATTAATTTTAGGGGCTTTAACGTTTATTTTAACCGCAGTTGTCCATTTCGAACCCTTTGAGGATGGTTCCCGACTGGAACTTCGGCAACTACTTTTCCAGTGGCGTAATCCAATATAGAAACCTTGTCAAGACCGCTTATAGATACATAAGCCATTTTGCCATCTTTGCTTGAAGTTACCCAGTATGGCTTTGCTTCTTTTGGATCATCAGAAAGTTTAATAGTCCTATATTGAAAGGTTTCCCTATCTACTATAGCGATATAACCATCCATAGTACCCGCTACACATATCGTTTTATCATCTCCACTGAGAGAAATACCATGATGTCCTGAGGCTAAAAGATGGTCTCCAGGTGATAGATTTTTATTTTTTTCAGGAATGGGTAAATCTAATTTTCGGGTTATTTTATCATTCTCTATATCGTATTCAAAAAAACCATGGAACAATGAAATTTGCAAATAAGCAAATTTTTCGTCTTTGGTAATGGCCATTGGACGAATTGCTCGGTCAATCCAATCAAAACCCGCTTCTTCCAATTTTTGCTTCATATCAACACGGCGTATCACTTCATAGGTGTTAGCATCAACAATTTGAAACCAACGATCCCCCTTTAAAAAGTCGAGATTTGGGGACGCGAAAAAGACTTTACCGATACTGGCATGGTATATTTTTTTACCATCTTCTGAGTATATATTTTCATGGGGTTGGTCTCCAGATTCAAAACTACCAATGATTTCACCCGTTGAAACATCAATGGCATGAACTTTTCGCGCGGTTGAGGCAGAAACTAAAAAGGTTTTACCATCTGGAGATATAGCCGAATGGTCAGATCGAAGACCCTCAACCTGAGTTCGCCAAACAATTTGCCCTGAATTGACATCAATGGCAACAACGTCTGCAAAACTTGGTCTGGATGCATAAATATACCTACCATCATTTGACGTAAACATGTCGTCGACTAATTGATCATTGCCCTCACCGACATATTCTCTGATAAAACCTGAAAAAAGACTTCTTTTAAGGCCTGAATACATTTCTTCAAATCTTTCCTCTCGGTCGGGCATGGCACTTACTTTTTTTATGATTTTAAAAGTATTGGGGTCAAAAATGGTAATGACCCCGTCCCAGTTATTACCTGCTAGTACAACGTCCTGTAAAGGAATACTGTCATGAACTGTTGCGGCTTTTTTTTCAGGGTGAAGTGGAAACGAAGGATATTCTCTATCTGGTCTCTGCCCCAAATTATAAAGATAGATTCCCAAAAGAATTAACCCTATAAAAAGTGTGCCTAAAATTATTATTTTTCTCATATGTAAGTTTATGAATTATTGTTGCTAACGTGTTTGTGTATGATCTCGTTACGTGGTTTAATCCACACAATAAGTGTCTCCAACTTCATGTTTGTTATATATTTCTTTAGTTACAGCTCCAGATGGAACAGCTCTAAAACTATATTCGTCTTCAACATTACTATTGGCTGTAATACCTTTATCCTAATAAAACATATAGGTACTACCGCTATTCTCTTTCTTTGTTATTTCAATACACCCAGTTTCTTTAAAGCAACTAAAAATCATTTAATAAACGAATTTATTCATTGGTTTATGGTTCACTCAAATATAACAAATACCATTGAGACTAGAGTTAATTTATAAACTGGGCGTTTTCTATTTATTGCCGTTTTTGGTGTTCTTTCTTGAAAATAGAGAGCAAAATCTTCATTCTAAATATAGTACTGATATGCCTTTTTTATGAATCCCATCATTTTGCTCTTTTTTGAAATTTAATTATATTCATGCTGTGAAAAAAACATATTTATATATTCTGTCATTTATTTTAATCAGTTGTTCAAATACAATTGAAAAAACAGAATTAATTAAGCTTGACATAAAAAAAAATGAAGTAATTGAATGGAATCAATTTATTGATTATCGTCAAGGTAATTTACCCTTATTAATTATTTCTGTTCATGGGGGTGATATGGAACCTGAATGGATTCAAACAAGAACATGTGACCAGGCAACTTTGGTTAGAGATAGTTTCACAAGGGACGTTGCATTAGAAATAGAATCTCAATTAAAGATAAGAGGCTATAGTCCTTATGTCGTTTTAAATGATTTACACAGAAAAAAACTTGATTTAAATAGATCTTTAAATGATTCTAATTGTGGTGATAATATGACAGAGCCTTATTGGAACCTTTTCCACAATAAAATTGACGCTTTCAGAACTCAAATTGAAAATCAATTCGGTACTGGGTTGGTAATAGATATTCATGGACAATCTCATGAAAAACAAAGAATTGAATTAGGTTATCTATTATCTTCATCAAATCTAAGAATGAATAATTCAACAATTAATAGTCTGGATTTTATAAATAACTCGTCTGTAAAAGGCTTATTAAATAATAATTTAGATAACTTAAAACTGACTGATTTATTATCTGGAGAATCATCTCTGGGAACTTTTTTAACTCAAAAAGGCTACGCTTCGGTTCCTTCAAATGAAGATGTAGCTCCTAAACAAGGAGAGCTTTATTTTTCAGGAGGATATAATACTGCTAATTATGGGTCAAGAGATGGTGGAGCTGTAGATGCAATTCAGATTGAGTTAAATATGATTGGTGTTAGAGATACAAACGAAAACAGGATACTATTTTCTCAAGAGTTAGCAGAAGTTCTATTGGAATATCTAAAAACGTATTATAACAGTGACCTTTAAAAAATAGGTATTAATCTTCTGGATAAAGATATCTGACTGCATCTTGAGCCATTTTACTTGCGTTATGACCTACATTTAAAACCTCTTCAGTTTTTATCCAATTAAACTCTGTTTGATTTTGATTAGAAATTTCCTGAGAAATATTAAAAAAATAACGTCCTCTGGATCTCCTGTTTAAACCTTGTTGATTGTCAACTATTTCATTGTGTCTTAATGAAGCGGCATTTTGATTAGTGTCTAGATCCGCTAAGTGAACATAAATTTTTTTTGAAAAAGCCATATTAACAGTGCTAGTGGAAAGTTCACTTTTATTTAATCCATAGGGAAAATTTACACCTGATTCTGGAACAGTATACCATCCTGCATTTGAACACACAGCAATATTTAATTTACTTTCTGGCATAAATAATATAAAGCGATGAAGAAACTGGGATCCCGCAGAATGTCCCCAACCATTATAGCTTTCTTGGTCTCCAGAAACTTCACTTTTGATATATTCAAATAATGGATCTAGTATTGAAAACGTCCACTCTTCTTTTTGATTCAAGGTATCTGTACTTGGATTATCCCCATCTTCAAAAACATTACCCAGGTTATACTGATCACCAGAAGAAAAATCAACAGAATCAAACTCGGGAGCAAAAACCATAAAATTAGAATTGTCAGCCATGCTTATCCAGTGATCACGATAATCAATAGCATTTCTTGAACCTCCATGAAATGACATTAATATTGGCATTGACTCAATATTTCCATTTGGAATATGATAATAAACATTGATAGTCTTATTACTTATAAAACCTTCAGTTTTAAAACGAAAAACACCTGTTGAATTTGAGCTTAGAATTGGACCTTGATTAATGATTTGATTAACTGTACTGGTCTCTTTGATAGTTATATTCTCATTTTCATTACTAGATGAACAGGCATTATTTATAATAAGAAAAATAAATAAAAAGGAAGTACTTGAAAACTTCAATTTATTCATTATTAAAAACAATTAAATCAGCAATTTCTTGACATTTTTCTGCAACACCGCCATTAGTAAAAATATAATAGATTTTTTTTTCATTATTATCTTTACCAGAGTATCTATAAGACAATCCTTTTGATGATTGATTGCTTAGTGTTGAAAACATGACACATGCTGCAAGATAAGTGCCATTTGCACTTTGATGTTTGATATCATCTCCTAATAATTTGTGTTCTGGATATTTTGACTTAAATCTATCAAATGCTTTGCCAACCAGAATTAACATACTTGATTCATTAATTCCAGAATCAATAAGATTTTTTTCAATAGGATTTTGTTTAAGTAAATCCCTATTGGGATTATCCATTTTTGGATACATCCATGTAGAATAAAAATAGGTCTTTGTGTTTGATGGAATTAAATTTTTAAATTGAGTATAATACTTTTTTGTAGTATCAATAGCAATAATAGGATACGTACTATGGTCCTGAAAAATAATCTTAGAAAAAGAATTCGTTTCAATTAGTTTTTTAGTATTAAGATCCTTTTCACCCAACCAATGTTGTTTGAGGGACGCTCCTCCAGCAGTAGATTGGGTTATATTCCAATTTAGATTTCTTTCTTCTGACATTTTTTGAATAACAGTTGGAAGATTCCAGTAAAAGGTAAAACTATTTCCGACAAATAAAATTTCTTCTTTATCCTGCGAAAAAACTAAAGTTGTGTATAAAACAACAAGTACAAGGATTGATTTTTTTATCACTATTTATGATTTATTTCTGTGGTACCCTCCCAATCAGGATCAGCAGCTCCTATCCACTTGTTGTTAATAGAGTCTAATGCTATAGCGTGAACTCTCCCAAAACGAGCAATTTTATCAATCATTTTATAAGGATTTATTGTAATATCAAGCTCTGCGTTTAGTTCTTTTACCCCAGAATGATCTTCAATCCATAAGCTATCTTCAAAAGGATAAACTCTGGGAAGCATGAGTGATTTTTTAAGAGTATTTTTCTGATCAATATACCTACTCGTAACCTGAGTGACAGCGGTTATTATTCGACTTCCACCTGCAGCACCAAGAGCTAAAACAGGCGAATTATTTTTAGAAATTAGAGTTGGTGAAATATGAGAATTTGCTCTATCTCCAGGTTTGTAATCTCCTAAATATCCTCCAAGAGTTACTGCATATATAAACCCTAGTCCCTTGGAAGCAACTTTTGACCCCATATTAGGCCCAATCGTTTGAGTTAAGCTAACAATGTTTCCATTTGCATCGGCAGCTGTTAAGTGTGACGTATGGCCAATTTTAGCAACCCATGACTTAGGTGAATTTTTATAATCAAAATTGAAAGTCATCTTAGTGTTATTTTCAATTTTATCAGCAAATATTTTAGCTCTATCATAAGATAATATTAGCTGAAGAGAATCTTCATTAATTTGATTCTTTCTCTGCTGGTAAGCTATTTCAGTTGCTTTGCCAATATTAACAGCCCACTCTTCTTCGGTTTTTGCTGATGATAAATTATCTAAAATTTGTAAAATTTGAATTGTTATTGCCCCAAATGAAGGGAGGTATAAGGAATGTATTTCATGACCTTGGTATCTACCTTCAACGATCCTTGAAGTCAAGGCTTTATAGTTTTTTAAATCGTCAAGAGTTAGAATACCTCCGTTTTTTTGAACATCAGAAACTATTTTTTGAGCGACTTCACCCTCGTAAAACCCTTTATGTCCTTGATTAGCAATTTTTTGTAAAACCATGGAAAGATCTTTTTGAATTAAAAGATCTCCAGCCTTATAAGATGTATTGTCAGATTTTAAAAAATGATGACGAGTTCCTTCAAACTCATTAATCTTTTCAATAGCCATTTTTTGTCTTAATGCTTCTCCAGGAAGAATTAAAAACCCTTCTTTAGCATATCTAATAGCCGGATCTAGAACTTCTTTTAAGGTAAGTACCCCATTGTCTTTCTGTAATTTGACTAAACCAGCAACAACCCCAGGTATACCAATAGTTGGATAACCATATGAATGTTTTTCCTCTGTAGGTTTATATAAAATGGGTACTTCTGTAGAAGCATCAATCCCAGATATAATTCCATCTTGTGTCTGAAATATAGATTGAAGTCTACCGCCAATTCCACTCATACTTGGCTCTACAACAGCCAAACTAAAAGCTGCCGCTACAGCAGCATCAAATGCGTTACCTCCCATTTCATATATCTCTTTTCCTGCCAATGATGCAAGGGGATGTGCAGAAGAAATAATATCATTAGAGTATTTATTATTATTACATCCTAAAAATGTTATTAAGGATATAAATAATAATTTTCTAAATATTTTTTTCATTTTAAAAATTAATTTTAATGTCAATAAAAAAAGGCCTGTGTAAACACAAGCCTTTCAAGTTTAATTGATTAATTATTCATTAACCTTAGTTTTAATGAAAATTCCAGGATCCTCATCAGGTGCATTAGAATTAGAATTTAATTCAATACTTGGATAAGGCATTCTTTCAGGCCAAGGACCGCTTTGCGGGCCATCATACAATAAATATGGAACGGCTATATTAGTATCTGATTTACGAAGTCTTCTTGAATCATTGTATGGCATATGCATACCAAATCCTGACACATATCTTTCTTCAATAACCTCTCTTAAAAATGCGGTTTTTGAGTTAATGCCGTCAAGATTTTCAATTCCACCACTTTCAAAATCTGATGTATCATATGCTAAATAAGAATAAGTTTCATTTTGAAAATTAGCATTAACATGACCACCAGTATTCATCCAAGCTCTAACATTGTTTAAATAAGGTAATCCATTCTCTAGGGTTCCATTACGAGAAGCACATTCGGCTAATATCAATTCATTTTCAAAAAATGTCACCATGTTTTGAGGTTGAGTTTCTTCAATTATTCCCTTATTTACTACACCGCCACTTGAATCAATTGTATAGAATCCTTTTCTTGCTGTTTCGTCTGTCTTAGAGTTATTTCTAGATAACACATTACTGGCATCTAGCATTTTAATTAAATAGCTTTCACCTTGATCGCTATTACCAATATCCCCTGAACGGGACCCTTCTAAAATAGTCCAAAAAAGATTTCTGTCTCCAGCACCTGCATCTCCAGGAGGGTTATACATCATATCTCCATCAGCTGAAGATATTCCATTTTGAGCTGCAGAAAATGCACTGGAATAATCCTTTTGATGTAAATAAAAACGTGCCTTTAATGTATAAGCTGCAGCAATCCATTTTGATTTGTCACCACCAAAATATATGTCTTCAGAAATACTTCCTGCTGAGGCTGAGTTTAAGACTGAAATACCATCATCTAATAAGGCTATAACATTGCTATAAACATCTATTTGAGAGTCAAATATTGGATCTGATATTTCAAGATTACCACTTTCAGAATAAGGTATGTCACCAAAAAGTGATGCTCCAGTTCCTACGGCATGAGCTTCAATTACTTTTGAAATTCCAACTAATAATTGATTCGTAGAATTATTTGCTATGTGTCTCATGTTAGTTATTACTCCAACATATATCTGAAACCATTCATCATTAGTTTCAGCTGTAGACAAACTGAAACCATATATATTTGAGTATAAAGATGAATATCCAATTAGTTGTCCAGAGTACATTCCACTAATTCGATTTAAATGCCCACAATTAATTTGAACATTCGCTAATTGTGCACCTGTTAAAAATAAGCGCTCTTGGACATCACTAACAATGATGTCATTTGGGTTGTCATTTATTCCATCAACAAAGTCTTCGCATGATATTGTAAAGATTAGAGAAAGAGATAACACTATAGTGTATATTATTTTTTTCATGGTTTCTTAATTAAAAATTAAAGGCTGCTGAAAATAACACAGACTTGGTTTGTGGATTAGTAAAATAATCTAGACCAAGTGCATTTCCAACACCATATTGATTTGTCTCCGGATCTATTCCAGGAACATTATTAATATTAATCAGGTTTCTACCAGTTACGGTTAATTTAATATTATCTAATCCAAGTATATAATTCAATCCGTCACCATCTATAAGGTAGCTTAATGAAAGTTCTCTTACTTTAGTAAAAGTAGCATCATAGACACCAAAATTATATGCCTGGTTATCACCAAAACCTCCGCCAATTCCTGTTCTGTACCAATTTTCATCTAATAAAACTTGTCCTCCACCAAAATCTTTTATATTTCCTCTTACTGTGGTTCCTGCGGTAACAGTATTTCCTCTATAATTAACTAGGTCTTGACTAAGAGTTTCTCGATTAGAAGTAGCTGTTGTAGTTCCAAATCTATGAAGAACCCATAAGGTTCTTGGCATGAAATCTCCACCTTCAGAATGCTCAACGACAACATTAAGACTTAGTTTTTTATAATTTAAATTAAATCCTAATCCAGCTCTCCAATCGGGGTTTGGATCTCCTAGAATAATAGGACTAGGTGTTATTTGTGGAAATCCATTAGCATCTAGCTTAAAACTTCCATCTGGATTTGTTAGTGAGCCTGTTCCAAATAAAACCCCTAGTTGTTGACCTACAATAGCTCTAGAACTAGCAGATGCTCCAGGACTAAGATTAATAGTTTCAGTTCCAAAGAGATCAGTTACTTCATTTGTATTTTTTGACCAATTTAAAGAAGTTGTCAACTGTAGATTTTCTTTGTTAATGGCTTTCCATCCTAGATCCAATTCAAGACCATTGTTAGTCATGCTTCCAAAATTACCATATTGTGTAGAAAAACCTGATGAAGGAGATAGATTGACATCCAAAAGGATTCCTTCAATTTGATTGGCATAGTAGGTAAAACCAAGCGTTAAGTCATTATCTAGAAAGCGAAGATCGGTTCCAATTTCCCATTCTGTTTTAATTTCAGGTTCAAGGTTTGGATTACCTAAATTATTATCTAGTCTGAAACCTCCTCCAAAGGAATCTACTCTTAATGGATCACTGTAAGAAGAGTAACTAAAGCCTCCTTCAGCTAGTGTTTGAAATTGATGTGGTGAAGGCTGAACACCTACTTTTCCCCATGACGCACGAAGTTTTCCAAAAGACAAGACACTTGATTCAATAGTGCTTTTTGTAAAGTTCCATGCTGCATCAACAGATGGATAAAAAAATGTTCCTTTTATTGTTGAAGAGGACTCTACTCCTCCAGAAAAATTTAAATATAACTGATCGAACATGTCAAAGTTTAAAACAGCATATCCTCGATTTGATTTTCTAAAAGTTCTAAAGTTGCTAAAACTAGTTGCTTCGGCAGCAGAGTTTAAAGATGTTGTTTGTTTTTGAGAGTCTACTAAAAAACCTGTTACGCTTCCTGAATTTCTATTGTATGTTCTATCGTTTAAACTCCAACCTACAGTTGAAGTAAGACTAATATCTGATGTAAGATCAGAAGTAGCTCGTCCAATTAAATCAAAACTATATTGACGTTGAGCTATTTCACTCTCAAAAAATGCTCCATTGTTAAATGCGCTACCGGCACTTCCTATGGGATACAATGTTGTTCTTCTATCATCAGAAAAATCTATATTACCTCTTCCAATGATTTGAAGCCAGTTATTTGGTTTTATAGTTATTTGAGGTGTAGCAGTTATTCTATTTACAGTTGCCCTAGAGGTCTGCTCATTAACAGTCCAACCAGGATTATTGTAGCTTGGGTTCTGTGAGTTACCTAGGTATCTTCTATAAGATCTGTGTCTATTGAGAGTTTCAGCTCCAGATGAACTAGTATACTTACCTATGTAATCGGTATTATCAAAATCAGCAGGAGTTCTAAGTAAACCTAACATTATACCTGCTGTATTTGAGCTTTGCTGAATACGATCAGATAGACTATAAGTGTATGCCATTTTATTTGATAAGGAAATTACATCATTTAATTTAGCATTATAGTTAAAGCGAAGATTTGTTCTATCATAAGCTGAACCTATAATTATACCTTCTTGAGTTATATTAGAAAGACTGAAAAAATATTTCCCTGTATCTGCCCCTCCACTAATTGTTAAATCATTTTGAAAAAATGTTCCTGTTTGAACTGCATTATCCCAGTTTTTGTCAACAAACGTTTCTTTTGAATTTTTAGCTGTAATAGGATAATAAACGTCTCCGTCTCTAGCAGTAAAAAATTGTCCTGAAGTATTAAAAATATCTGCTCCTCCTGTCCGATCTGGAATATAATCACCCCACGATTCAGCTCGGGTAGCGCCATAAACACCTGCACGTCCTTGTCCCCAAGTGTCTTGCATAGGAATTCTTTCGGAAACTTCATCCATTGAATAAGTTGATGTAAATGTAAATTTTGCATTTCCCGACTGACCCTCTTTAGTGGTAATTACTACTACACCATTGGCAGCTCTACTTCCCCAAACAGCAGCAGCAGAGGCTCCTTTTAGAACTTCTAAAGTAGCAATATCACTTGGATTAAGATCATTAATTCTTGATCCATTGGAAACTCCTCCAGATCGAGAACCACGGCCATCACCACTATTATAATTTGATGAATTGTTCATCGGAACACCATCTACTATAAATAAAGGATCACTGGCACCGGATATGGTATTTGCCCCTCGAATTCTTATGGTGGCTCCAGCACCTGGATCACCACTCACTCTTCGAATTTGTACACCTGCGGCTTTTCCACTAAGAGTATTTAAAAGTGTTGGTTCTCCAGATCTAACAACAGCCTGAGTATTTACCACAGAAGATGTTGAACCCTGTTCGTCTCTTGAGACTTTAAAACCTAATGAAGTCACAACCACCTCATTTAAAAGTTGGCTGTCTTCTTTTAGAATTAAATTAATTGAGGATTGCTCACCTACTTTAATGGTTTGACTAAAAAAACCTGTGTAGCTAATTTCAATTGAACTAGAGTCACTTTCAAGAGTGATTTGGTAATTTCCATCAAAGTCGGTACTAACTCCATTTTGAGTTCCCTGTTCAATTACATTAGCCCCGGGTAACGGACCTTTTTCATCGCTTACATTTCCAGTAATTGTTCGTTGTGAAATAGCAAAAGTGCTAAACAAAAAAAAACAAAATAGAAAGGCTAATTTCGAGATGCCTATTTTATTCATTTTAATGATTTAAAATTAATTCAATTTAAAAATATAACATTATATTATAATAGCGTAAACATATGTTAAGAAAAACGTGATTTAATTTAAATTAAAAAATCATGATCATTGAAAAGATCAAACAATCCCTCATTAAAAAAACGAAGAGTTATTCTCTGAAATTCATTATTCTTTTCATCAAAAATATGGATATGGACAGCACTTATTAATAGCTGGAAAAAGCAACGTACACTATCAATATTGGGAATGGTATGAACTAAAGCAACAAGTAGGTGAAGCACACGAAAATGTTTTAACCGAATACAAAGAAGAAGACATATATAAAGCTCTCTACAAAAAAGTATAGAGTTAAAACTCTAATTATTGATAGTATATAGTTGATAATGTGAAAGTTTTGTATATTTAAGGAAATGAAGTATTTAATAATTTTTAGTTTCTTATTAATAATTCAATGTGAAAAACCAATTGGTGAAGTTGAATTTATCAGTGATATTGAATCATATTGTGATGGAGATTGTTGGGTAAAATTATATACTGAAGTAAAACCAGATGATAGTGGTTTTTATCATATTGAAAGGAACTTTGAGAGTAACAATCCAATTAGATTTAATGTTAATATTGAAAGTAATGAGATGAGAAAAAACCTCAGATATAATGGGGTTAGTAATATAGTTTCAAATTTCAGTAGTAAGTATAATTACACCATTAATAGTATAGTTTTCACAATACCATTATATAATCCATTTCAATCTCTATACACTTATAATGGAATGATTAAGGTAAAGGATACTCTAATCTCAATAAACTATTTTAAAGGTGAAAAATATCCATTAGTTCAACCTACAAAGGTTTACCATTCAAAAAAGAAAAAAGGTAAATGGTTATACTCAAAGAAAATAATACCCTTATTCAAGGAAATGGTAGGTGATACTTTAGTAGTTTATTCAGATACATCTTTTGATAGTAAACTTCATATCAAAGATTCAATTAAAATCATAATTCATAATAAGAATTAAAATTTTTAGTAGACATCTTTGGGATAAATACCCAGCATAGTAGACTTAAAAAGATGGGAGATAATAAGTGGAACAGGCCCTTTTAAATCGATTAGCCCCGTTTTAACTGAGGTTTTTTTTTATAAACTCTCGGGTAGTCAAAATCCAAGCAATTATTAAAGCAGTTCCACCAAGAGGAGTAATAGGTCCAATCCAAGCTAATGAAAAAGAAATTTGACTTTTAAATGAAAGAATAAAAATACTTCCTGAAAATGATATTGTTCCCCATAGTATTAAATGGAAAATATACTTTTTTATTTTTGAAGTAGTAAAATCAATTGATGAAAGAACTAACAAACCTAATCCTTGATAAATCAAATACCGCAACCCCGCTTCAAAACTACTTAGAGACTCTGCACTGAGATTTTTTTTTAAATAATGACTCCCTAAAGCTCCAAGCACCATTCCCAAAACCATGAACAAACTTCCAAAAAAACGCATTTTTGTTTTCATTAAAACTATTTATTTTTTGTAAAGTAATTATTTTTCCAAAGGAAGAAGATTATTAAAAAAGTTGCTGTAAAAAAGTATTGAGAAAGTTCATTAAATGGGTCTAGGAAGTTAGTCTTATCGTCAACATCTGAAATTCCGATAAGAAACAAAATAATTGCTGCGATGAAAGGGAAATGCTTTAAATACTTTTTCATACCCTAAAGATAAAAATATCTATTAACCATCTGTCATACTTTGTCCTCATATGTAACACAGACTTGACTTTCATGACCTTTAAGGGGTAACTTATACGTTATATATAGGAATCACTAAAGATCACAGATGGAATTTTTAGACGAAATAATAAACATGAGATTGAAGCCTTCAGATAAGGAAAAACTAATTCAAAAAGCTAAGGAAAAGCACCTTTCTATTTCGACTTATTGTAGGATCAAATTACTAAACGAATTATAATTAAATAATATTAAAAAATCTGCCATTTAAACCAGGACATAATTTATCAAAAGGAAGACCAAAGGGAGCTTCTAATAAATCAACTGAGACAATAAAGCGAAATATATCAATGCTTTTAGAAAACAACATAAACACCGTCCAAAGTGATTTAGATGAGATGCAACCCAGGGATCGGGTAAATGCATTACTTCAGTTTATGAAATTTGTTATTCCAACTCAGAAAGCAATTGAACTAGATAATAGAGAGAGCCAAGAAGAAAAGAATGAAGCCTACATTCAAAAATTAATGGAAGTCCCAGAAGAAAATTTTAACAAGTACCATGAAGGAGATTGAAGAGTATTTAGAAAGCCAGCGTGCACTTGACGAAAACGGAAAGCCAGACGAAAGCTTGTTTGGAGTCAAAATGTACAAAAGCTTAAAGGCAGCAAAAATTTCAACAAAATTATATTCAGGTTCTTCAGGTTATTATGGAACTGATGGTGGAACTAGTATTTTATTAGGCAATACTGAACTGCATTTCAGATCAACTGAAAACGAATAAAAAAATAGCTTTATTTTTTTCATTTTAATCGATTTATAATTAATAATGATTTGAAATACTTAAAATATACAATATCTTAATACTGTGTATTTTTTGTAAATAAAAACGTAAATTAACTTTAAGTATTTAGTTTATTATTTAAAAATTCAGATTTAGTATATGTAGGTTCTAAATATTATAAAATAGGAGGAAGTTATATTAAGTCTGTAAAGGATGAAATAATTAATGGATAAAACCTGTTTTATAAATTTTCATCTATAATTTATCCTCATCTGTATAAATTAATTAAAAACTTTATTGATAATTACAATTAATTTGGTAATATTATTTGCAACTATAATTTAAATTAATGAAAAAAAGAGACTTTTTAAAGACATCTGCTGCTTTAGCTACTACTACATTAATTCCTTCTTCCCTTTTAGCCTCTATTGGGGAATCTCAAACTCGATTAAGAACGGCTCATATTGGCATTGGTGGAATGGGAGCTGAAGATCTCCAATCTATTGCCTCTCATCAATCTGTGGATGTAGTAGCACTTTGTGATGTAGATAATAAGAATCTGGAGGCTGCACATCTAATATATCCAGACGCAAAAATATTTAAAGATTATCGAGTAATGCTTAAAAAAATGTCTTCAGATATTGATGCAGTTATTGTTTCAACACCTGATCATACTCACGCGCCTGCTTCCATAATGGCTATGCAAATGGACAAACCTGTTTACTGTCAAAAGCCACTTACACATTATGTTTCCGAAG
>Ga0307995_1001503_pt1 | contig 14454 bp, 15 predicted proteins | sample EllFjometagen262_FD_203132 | JGI IMG/M metagenome (GOLD analysis project Ga0307995, IMG submission 203132) | Marine microbial communities from Ellis Fjord, Antarctic Ocean - #262 | ecosystem: Environmental > Aquatic > Marine > Unclassified | place: Southern Ocean | collected 2014-11-02
CTTCTTGAGTAATGGAGGCTTGAAAGAAAATGTTGAAAGAACCATAGGGCTGCGGTTTGATAGAGAAACAAATAGAGTCAAATTACGAGAACCTCTATTAAATAAATTAACTAACTTCGCATCTAGATTTAATAATAGAAATATATCATTAAAAGAATCTTCTTCGAGCGCACAGGATCTTGCTTATATAACTGCTAGCTTTAGGTCTGTTATTGAATCATCTATAGAGCAAATTAATTGTGAAGTAGAGGTGTTGAAAACCTATTTAGCAGACGGGCCGGGGCCTGAGATAATTAAATTAAATCAAGGAATAATTTCAGGAATAAGTGTTGGAGATCGATTTATTCTCAGCGAATCTAATTTTTCGACTTCATTAAATCCAATTTCATCAGATCAATTAGAGAGCCTCGCAATAGCTGAAGTAATTCGTATCGCGGAATATAATGCAGATCTTAGAATTCTCGAAGGCCCCTCTCAAGACTTATATTCTCTTAGTGCTATTCCTTTTTGACTTCGGAGCTATTTTATGAAAAATATTTACAAATACACGTTTATTTCTATATGTTTATCAATCTTTCCGGCTGTCTCTCAGAGCGCCTCATTAGAAATAGATAGAGCATTAGAGATATTACTAGCTGATTACGATATAGATGATTATTTGGAAGTTCTTGATGAGGGTGCGCTGATCTCAGGCTACTACCTGGTGCAACCTGGCGACACGCTTGATGAGATAATAGTAAGACTCGTTGGTGATACTCCGATTAGAAAGAGGGTATTACGAGAAGCATTTGTACATGCCAACCCTAATAGCTTTAGGAATAGTAATCCAAATTATATGCTTGCTGGGATAAGATTAAGAGTTCCAGATGCTGACGACATTATTGAACTTCTATTTGATATGAATTCTCCGAAAATGCGAGACATGAACCAATCTAGAGAGAGTTGGGTGCATTTTCCTTAAATACAATTTAATAAGTTACTTGATATAAAATATTTGTGAATGGGCCAGAAAACATAAGTAAATATTTAAGGGTGCCTATGCCCGATAGGCCTGTGCTTGGGATTCTCCGTATATCCCCACCCAAAGCTAGAGAATTGAACTTGAATTCTGATCAAATCATACGCGGAATAGTCGCAGAGGATGGAAAGTCAGTTGAGTTTTTACTCGGAAATATTAAGCAAGAAATCCGCTTTAATCTGGAGCAATGGAAAGGAAAAGAGGTTGAGTTTAAGGTTAATATAGATAAAAACGGATCGGAATCATCAGGAGGAAAAGCTATAGTTAGCTCAGAAGCCTCCTTATATCAAGCGCCAAAGCATTCTCAGCGCTACCTTTTACATCCCAAATCTCTAATTACGCTGCTTACTAACCCGAATTATTCTTGGCTGATGTTTTTGAACAAAATTCAATTTAATTCTTTAATTACTTGGATGAATAACCTATATCCTTCATTTTCGGCAACTACATTATCATCTCTTATTTATTCCGCAAAAAAAATAGATGCGTTAGAGATAAAAAAACAGCTAAAGAATAATGGGTTTAAATTTATTCCAAAAGATATAGCCATGCCTGAGAGCGAAAGCATAGCTACGCTAAAGCATGTGGTAAGTATTTTATTAGAAAATTTAGAGGGGAAAGCTGGCCCTGTTGATATCAATTTAAAAGTAGACGATTTTAACGGGTTTATTGAATATCTGGATGCTAACCAAATAGAGTATATTCTGAAAAAAGAAAATCATGAGCTAGGTATAAGATTTATTCTTTTATTTACTGATTTTCCAATAACAGAAATATTTATCGAAGGGAAAAGTACCAATCCAAAAAAAGATAGTGCTTATAAATATTCCGTAGAAATTAATTTATCTTTTAACGAAGAAAATAATATTTGGAGCCGTATTGAATTAATTAGAGATAGGGCTTTGTCTATAGATTTTCTTATATCGGATTCACAAACATTCAAGTTAGCTAGCATTAATAAAGATCGTCTTTTTGAATTATTTCAATCTGCAGGTATAGACTTGATGCGATGTGATATCCGTGAGGGGAAGCACGTGGGGAAAAATAGAAAAGAAACTTTAAAAGAAAGGGGAAACCTAGAGTTGTCTGCATGAAAAGTCGCGGAAAATTTAACAGAAGAGCTGTGGCATTAGCATATGGTGGTAAAGGGGCTCCTGTTGTAATTGCAAAGGGAGAAGGTCATCAAGCTGACCTGATAATTGAATCAGGCCAGGTGGCTGAAATCCCTATTGTTGAAGGTGAAGCTTTGTCAAATTATCTTCAGGGTGTTTCGGTCGGAGAGGAAATTCCGGAGATATTGTTTGAATCTGTAGCCATAGTTTTATCTTGGGCTTATAGGCTAAAGGGAAAGACTCCAGATTCCAAATAGCTAAAAAATAGGATAACACTAACACCACTTTTGATTCTGATTAGCGAGTTTTCTTATTAAGATGCTCATAGGTATCTTTGCTCGTCAGTATATTTTTATGCCCAAGGCTGGAAAGGACTTCTTGAATAGACTTTAATTTCTGATTTATTAGTATTTCATTTCTTTGCTGCATGTTTTGGCATTCCACGAGCCTGTCAGATAGGTCTTGGTTGTCACTAATTGCTTTTTTAGTGACTTCAATTTTGGGGTTAGATTCGCCGGAAATTTCATTTACGAGGAAGTTGAGTAATTCTTGTTTTCGATGTTGGAGCTTTTCAAATGATTGGAAGTCTTGTTTTTTAAGAAAATTAAATTCTTGCTCTAGTAGCACATGCAGAGCGTCTATTTCAAATGAAGGTAGTTCAGTTTCGCTCAATTAGGTATTCCTCATAAAACTAAGCATACTAATATTATGGTCAGTTCATTTTCAATAAATTTGTGCTAAGTAGTTATATCAATGAGACATAATAGTTAAATTATGAGAGTAATTTTTCAAGTGGTATAAAGCTCTCCGCCATTTTCCTATTATCTAACGGATAATTACCCTGCTCAATAGATTGTTTAATCTGATCGACCTTTTTGCTATCAAAATTTACCGTAGAAATGTCATTCTTTAATTTGGCAGATAATTCTACAGAGCTATCCTGACTTTTCACCGTCGAAGGCGCTATGCTTTCAGGAGATTCACTTTTTTGCTTGTTATTTGGGTCGACAGCTTGCTGTGCCATAACGCCTGCAGCTCTTTGGTTTTCCCCAGGTATAGTGTTTGTCATGATATTACCTGCTATATGTAGTGTTTTGTTGGTGTATGATCTAAGTAAATGGTGACTCTAACTCTCTAATCGACACAAGTTTTATAAACTTTACTCTATATGCTGTCGCACTTTACTAGATAAGTGCTTAATCAATACTTATTACTAGAGGCTTAAAATGGTTGTTTTACTGTCCTTACGAGCTTTATATACACTGCTGCCTTCTTTTACTGGACTATCTCTACGAGCCCAACATCAATAACGGTTGCATAAACAATTTCTCCGGACTCTTGATTTCTGACTTTAATCCGATCACCAATATAACCATCTTCTATAGCTAGCACTTCTATGGTTAAAGTGAATTGAGGCTTTGTTAGTTGCAGTGTAGTAGATGTGTCCGCTATGACATGTGGCTGTATCGTTATATCTGAAAAACGGATAATGGCGCCTGGAGTCAATCGTCTTTTTGCTATGGCTCTATCCAATTGTGATGTGGTGGTTATAGCATCGCTTGGTAATTTCACAAGTACAGTTTCGGTTTGTGAATTCGATGTGTTAAACCTGCCGCCACGTTCCACTAAATCCACTACTACTAATGCTTGTGCTGAAACGATAAAGTCATTTTTGGTCAACACTGTGCCTGCTGGAAGGTCTTCTGTCATAATTGAGTTTAAGGTTGCCGAAAAATCAAACCGCTGATTAAAGGATGTTTCAGATGCAGGAGTAATGAGCGTGTCAACCATTGGGGCCGTTAATGCTTGCCCTTTTTTTAAGTCTCTATTCGTTATGAATAGGGTTAATGCCTCATCAAATTGGCTAAGGCGGACTATTTGACCTTTATTTACATTTATCTTTAATAATCTTCCCTCTGCTTCGGCCATACTTGTTAGTGTGTTACTTCCTAAAACAGAGCCCTCCTTGCTTAACTCAAGATCTTGTGCCGATATGACTTCACCTTGCGTTAATGTGCGTCCATAGATTAAGACTTCGGTTTCTGCGCGTATTTGTATACGTAGTACCGCTGTCCAATCTTTACTCTCGCATTTTACTTGTACGTTTGATTTTGCACCAAATGCAAAACTCACCTTAAAGTCTTCAGTGCAATCCGGGACAATAAATCTTCTATCGTTCGCCTGGACTTCAATATAGCTAATATCAACCCTTTCTTGGGAAGCGACCCAATTCTTGATATTTTCGACTAGCCTAATTTTTGAATCTGTATTGATATTTTGCGCATAACCGGTGGGCGCAATAATGGCGATAGTCGCAATGATAAATATCGCTGACTTTGTTAATGCCCTAATTCGCGGCAATGTAGTAACTCTCATAAATCTAGTTTAAAGAAAATGTATAGGTAAAGATATAAAAGTACGCCAAGCCATCTTTTGGCAAGTGGCAAGTGGCAAGTGGCAAGTCGCAAGTTGCCACTTTGTTGCCGCTTTCAGTGTTGCTTCCAATGAATTTCAAGCTGTTAAGTCTGCGAAGATAGTCGTGTAAAAATATCTAACTATATGTTTTAAAAGAGAAATCATAATAAATTATCATGTCATTTTAATTTTGGCATGCTTCGTGCTTTTCTACATGCAGCAGTAAAAGAATCAGTTGGTAGATCGACTTGATTTAGATCAATTATATAGACAAAGAAAATAAGCTATGCCCAAACCATTAGATAACTACTTTGCCTTTAATCATGCAGCCATGACCGTCAAGAGTCAGAGGCTCGAGCTGATTTCAGGCAATATCGCGAATGCCTCTACGCCAGGATTTAAAGCTAAAGATTTAGATTTCTCTAGCCTTCTGCGTAGCTCATTCGACAAATCTGGGAATGGGCCTGAGATACCTTTAGGAGTAACAAATTCCAAACATATGGGGCACTTTGATGGGCCAGGTTGGACCGATAAAGAGTCTGCTATTACTTACCATGTTCCATTGGCACCAAGTCTTGACAACAATACTGTAGAGATAGGGATCGAGCAGGCTAAGTATGGGCGAGCTATAGCAGATTATCAGGCGTCATTACAGTTCATGGAAAGTAAGATATCCGGTTTGCGAAAAGCATTGAGAGGAGAATAGGACATGTCATTCGAAAAAATTATGGCAATAGGAGGCACGGGCCTTAACGCACAGCTAGTACGGATGAACGCTACTGCCAGTAACTTGGCTAATGTAGGTGTTGTATCCGGGTCTGAGGCAACCGCTTTCCGCGCCCAGCGCCCTGTTTTTTCAGCCCTATTAGATGGAGAGACAGCGGGGGGCTATGAAGATTTAGCGGGTGGTGTGCGCATTGAAAGAATCGTTAGTGATACCAAGCCTATTGAGCAAATATATGAGCCAGGCAATGCTATGGCCAACGAAGATGGGTATGTTTTTAGCTCTAACGTCAGCGAAATTGAAGAGCTCGTAGATATGTTAGATGCCTCGCGCGCCTATCAAAACAATATCGAAGTGATTACCAGCGCCAAAGACTTAATGATCAAGACATTAGGGTTAATTAAAGCATAACTGGCTTCAGAAGCTAGATTGGAATTTAGGAGCAGAAAATGAGTGTAGAATCAACAGCAGCGCTACCGTCTAACATACTCACGACTAAACAGTATGAAGACCAACAAGCGAAGTTACGGACGCAAGAAGAAGATCTGGATAGGAGTGCATTTCTAACGCTGTTTACGACGCAGCTAAAAAACCAAAATCCTCTTGATCCAATGAATAACGAGGCTTTCGTTTCTCAGCTGGCCCAATTCTCCTCACTTGAAGCGATGACTGGCGTGAGAACTTCGGTGGATGCGATGGCTGCTGATTCGAAATCAGAAAAATTTCTATTAGGTTCAAGCCTATTGGGTAAAAAAATCGAGCGAGTAGGGAACCTAGCAACTCTAGCTGCTGGAGGGGAAATCTCCCCAAATGCTAATTTATCAGAATCAGCGGATTCAGCAGTTTTCAGTATTTATGACGCTGCGACTGACGAGTTAGTTTATACGGAAGATTTCGAAAATCTCCCGGCAGGTGGTGTAGACCTCACCTGGAACGGACAAAACCAAGAAGGTGACGAGATGCCAGCTGGTCAATACAAGTTTGAGTTCGTAGTAGATCGTGGCGGAGTTTCAACCACTCTACCTCTCATAAATAAGCAAGTAATTACAGCAGTAAGCTGGGATCAAACACTCGAAGAGTTGAAAGTTGAAATGGAAGACGGAAGCGTGCTTAGCATGGCAGAAGTTGGACGTATAGAAAATTAATCTAGGAGACAAAAAATGTCATTTTATACTTCATTAACAGGACTGCAGGCAGCTACAACTGAGCTGTCTGTTACATCAAATAATATCGCGAACGCGGGTACTTCGGGCTTTAAACGCGCTGACGCAAATTTCGGTGACATTTTTGCCAGCACGCCAATGCAAAAGTCAGGATCAATAGGGGGCTCTGGTGTTGCCTTAAAAGGAATAGTTCAGCAGCATACCCAGGGCAACATCGAGTTTTCAACTAACGCATTAGATTTAGCTATTACTGGAGATGGATATTTTAAGCTTAAGACATCAGATGGCGGTGAGTTATATACTCGTAATGGTGGTTTTATGCTTAACGAACAAAATAGGATGGTTAATTCTGCGGGCCAAGCACTTCAGGTACTTCCGGTCGACTCTATTGATAACGCGAATTTTGAAGCTAAAACTGCAGGCCTCACCATTCAGCGATCTACAGTAGGCGATTTTAAGGCTACAACTGAAATTAATTTAGGATTGAACTTGCCTTCATCTGCAAAGGCTATAACTTTACCTTTTAACGCTAGTAAGCCAGAGACCTATCATAAAACTACTTCTTTCACTACATTTGGTTCAAATGGGCAGTCACAGCTCGCAACTATCTATTATGTGAAAACGTCGGAGCCTACGGAGGCTGTTCCATTTAGTAAATGGCAGACACACGTCACGATAGATGGCGTAGACGTTAAATCAGCGTTAACTCAGTCAGCTGGTGCAGGAGATGATAGACAGTTTATTAACAAATTTGGTGAAATAAAAACACAGACAGAACTTGATGCGTTATCGAGAAATCCGCCATCGGGCAGGACCCCACCTGCGAAGGGGTCAGACTATTTGATCACGGCTTCGACTACGTATAGTAAATATTCACTAGATAATTTGCAAAAACCGGCCGACTCATTGGCGGCAACCATTGCGACAAGCATTCCGGCAGGATCTGCGTATCAAGATGGACTAAATTTGACGAACTCTTCCACAGGTATTGATTTTGGCGGAGCTAATTTTATAACCACAAACACGAAGGCGCTTAGCCGAATGTTTACGATGGAGATTGATGGGTCAATCTCTCGGCCTATAAGCCTAACGCGCTTAATGCAGTCAAGTCTTCTTGAGGATAAAGTCCTATCAGGCAAAGAGATCGCTACCGAGCTCACGAATGAAATAAACAAGGCCTTTGGTGATAGTAAGCCCTTCGATCTTACTGGTGTTTCGGCGCCGGCCACGGACCCAGGTCTACTTGTTCTAAAGCGTACAAACGCTACAACTGGAACCGTGACAAAGCAAGCGTTGGATCTTAGAACTATACTTAATACTGAACACGTTACTAATGCCGCTACAAATCCGCACCTGATAGAGAGTGGAACTCTTGCCGGTGCTGATACCGTCGCTGAAGGATGGCAGATCGCGTATGCGATTACTGAGCATTTAAATACGGTAGGTGCAGGGTGGAGTGATATTAATGTTGAATACGATGAAAAAAATCAGGGCTTCGTATTTCATCAAACTGGAGCTCTTCCTGATGCGTTGCGTATCGCGAGTCTTGGTGCAGCTTCAAATACTTTGTTTGGGGCCACAGTTGGAACCGATAATATATCCGTAGCTGGCACAGATGGCGGCTCGGTATTAAGTAACCTAACCACTAACGGCTCTAAGCAGTTGCTTGGAGGTGTAATAGGAAACGGCACGGCGTTGGTCGCATCAAGTCGAAAGTCGGGTATGGTTGTGGAGTATGCTGGGGGTGTCTTCAGTTTTAAGAGCGGGACCACGGGTGATGCGTCTAGCATCAGAATTATAGCGTCAAACAATGGCGCTTCTCCGCCAGTGCTCACTACGGGTGGCGCAATGGCGGTTTCTTTATTTGGTTTGGATGGGGTGGGTACCACCGTTGCTGAGCTTACACAGGAAACGAAAGCCTCCCTATCATTAGTAGAAAACATCCCTACTGTACGTGGCCAGACATCAACACCAGCGACACTGACAGGCAATGCGATGGGCGTTGACGCTACTCAAGCGTTTAACGTTACCGCTGCAAACCAAAGCGTCACTGTAGTTATCGACGGCATTACACAAGCTGTCCAGCTAGCTCTCGGTCAGTACAATATCGACACCTTTACGACCGAATTTCAGAAGAGAATCAATCTGATGGCGGATGCTAATGGCAAGACAGTTAGTAACGTAGTGGTCGCTTTTGATGCAGTTAAGTCGGCGTTGACAATTAAGGGCTCTACAGCGAGCTCTAAATCATTCATTCAGGTTATCGGCAGCCAGGACTTCGGACTCTCAGACGTCGCGGTTGCATTCGGCAAGAGCTCTCAATATGCAAAGATTGATTCAGACAAGCTTAACGGAAGTAACCTGTATGTGACTCAAGACGTGGCTACAGGTCAATGGAAAGAAAGCGTTGATAAAAGTGATTTTGATGCCGGCAACCTCCCTTACTGGACGCCAATATTTTTAGATCGGGGTGAGATTACTTTTAATAGTTCAGGGTCGTTAGTTTCCCCTCAAGCAAAATATGAGCTCGAAAGTATAGCCACGACGGGAAATACTGTAAACATAGCGTATACCGGCAGTACTCAATATAACGCTGCATTTGCAGCGATATCTCAATCGCAGAATGGTGCTCCTGAGGGAGATCTTAATGGGATTAGTATCGCCGAAGACGGGCTTATTGTGGCCAGTTATTCCAATGGTGCACAAAAATCGCTGGGTAAAATCGTGATCGCGAACTTTAATTCCGCATCAGGGTTAAAGCAGCTTGGAGATTCGTCTTGGACAGCGACTGCGGAGTCGGGTGAGGCTAGACTCGGTGAAGCCGGCGCAGCTGGTTACGGAACAATCCGTGCAGGTTCTAAAGAGCGTTCAAACGTGGACTTGACCACTGAGTTAGTTGACTTGATCGCGGCGCAACGTAACTTTCAGGCAAACGCTAAGGCGATTGAGACTAATAGCGCCATGACTAGCGCGATTATAAACATCCGCGGTTAGGCTTAATTTTTAGGAGAATGGATCAATGGATAAACTAGTATTTACAGCGTTGAGTGGGGCCAAGACCGGCACGGTTCAGCGGACTATGTTGACCAATGATCTCGCTAATATTTCTACTGCCGGATTTAAGAGAGCATCATTTCAGCGAGCTATTCCAGCGCAGCTAGACGGACCAGGTTTTCCTGTGCGGTTTCAGCCGATAGTGGAAAATAAGAGTGACTTAATCAATCTGGCCCCCGGAACTAGAATGGATACTGGTAACCCGCTTGATGTAGCTTTTAATGGTGAAACGGTACTCGGCGTCTTGGGTGAGCAGGGAGAAATAGCCTTCACTCGGCGCGGGGATCTTCGTGTGTCAGAGCTTGGGTTTATTGAAACTGCAAATGGTTTCTTAGTTGCTACAGAAGATGGGGGGCCATTAACTGTGCCTGCCGGAGGTAGCGTAAATATAACCCCTGATGGCACAGTATTTTTTAATGCAACGGTAGCAGACGCTGCGGGGGTAGCGGCGCCAGTAGCAATAGGCCAGCTTCTAATGAGAGATGCATCCGGGACAACACTACAAAGACGGTTAGATGGCTTGTTTGAAGAGATTGGAGCTAATGGAGCTGGAGGTGATATCGCACCGGGCCCAGAACCTGTCTCATTAAGCTCCGGATCTCTTGAGGGTAGTAACGTGAACCCGGTCGAGGTATTGGTAAGTCTTATGGATTATTATCGGTCGTTTGAGACCCAGATGAAAATTATTAAAAGCGCTGAAGAGTTAGATCAGTCTGGCGCTCGACTCATGCAGTCGAGCTAACTAACAAAGTAGATTTAAAGGAAAAAAAATGGACGCTTCAATGTGGGTTGCAAAGACTGGCTTGACTGCTCAGTCAACCAGAATGACAGTGATTGCGAATAATTTAGCCAATGTAAATACCATTGGCTTTAAAAAAGACCGTGCAAATTTTGAAGACCTGTTGTACCAAAGAATTTCGCAACCAGGAGCCCAAGCTGATGTTCAAGCAGACGCTCCTACAGGCTTAATGCTTGGAACAGGAACGCGCGTGGTATCAACTGAAAAAATACACAAACAAGGGAATATGATTTCAACGGAAAACTCTCTTGATTTGGCTATTGCCGGTGATGGTTTCTTTCCTATCCAGCAGGCTGATGGAACTATCTCCTATACCAGAGACGGTTCTTTTAAGCTCTCTAGTCTGGGCGCTATAGTCACCGCGTCAGGAGAAGCAACCATCCCTGCAATTAATATTCCTCAAGATTCTACAAGTATATCAGTGGGTAGAGATGGCACTGTGACTGTTGAGCTTGCGGGCGGCGGTGGCGCCGTTCAGGTAGGTCAGCTTCAGATTTCAAGATTTGTAAATAATGCGGGTCTAATGGCGCAGGGCCGTAATCTGTATGCAGAAACGAATGCAAGTGGGCCGGCTATTGTCGGTGTCCCAGGAGATCAGGGGGCAGGAATGATCACGCAAGGGTCCTTGGAAGCCTCTAATGTCAATGTTGTAGAAGAAATGGTCAACATGATTGAGACTCAGAGAGCTTATGAAATTAATTCAAAAGCGATCTCTGCTGCTGACGGCATGCTTAGGTTCCTAAATCAAAATCTCTAGTATTAACATAGGATTAGTTAAGTTATGAAATCTTCTGCTTTAGTAATTAGTCTGATTAGCCTGATTTCAGTTGGGTGCTCTTCTACGCGATTTGCTCCGTCGACTGGGCTGGACGAGTTTGAGATGACCTATCCTGAGCCCGTTTCTTTGTCTTCACAAAGAACCGGGTCTATCTTAGACAATGGGTCTAATCTATATCCAGCGGGCCGTGCCTATTCGGCGGGAGCTGTTAGGGTGGGGGATATAGTCACAATTTTGCTTGCTGAATCTGCACAAGCTTCTCGCGTGAATGGTTTGTCGACAGAAAGGGTATCAACTAACACCATTACGCCTGGCGTGTTCCCAGCAGATACTCTCTTCGACGAGTATGCGAATCTTGCAGATTTGGGCTCCACTATTAGTAGTACGGGTAATGGCACCGCCGGGCAATCTGCCTCACTAACTGGAAGTGTTTCCGCGGTCGTGGTCGAGGTAATGAGTAACGGTAACTTAGTTTTATTTGGAGAGAAGCAACTAGAATTGAATGAGGGAAGTGAATATATCCGAGTTCGCGGAGTAGTGAGGCAGGAAGATATTCAACCGAATAATACTGTATTGTCACGCCGACTCGCGAACGCTCAATTTTCTTATAGTGGGGCAGGGGCATTAGCCCGTTCAACTAAAGTGCCACCAATAACAAATATTCTATTTAATCTATGGCCTTTTTGAGGGTCAGGGAAATTATAACCATGCATTCACGTTTTACTAAAATAGTATGCTCGCTTCTAGTCATGATATTGGCTTCTAGCACGAGTCACGCAGACAGAATTAAAGACATTGTTGATGTCGCTGGTGTGCGTAGCAATCAACTTCTCGGATATGGCCTCGTTGGTGGACTATCGGGGACTGGAGATGGCAGAGACTTAAGGGTAACCGGCCAAAGCCTAACATCCCTTTTATCGGGGCTTGGTGTGAGTGTTGACGGGCCAGTTTCCGAGTATGACCTGGGCGACAATATTGTCAGACTAGCTGAGCAACAAGCGCAGCAGCCTCTTCAAACGGATAATCTTGCAGCTGTTTTGGTAACAGCGGAAATTCCTCCTTTCGCAAAACCGGGCCAAAGAATTGATGTAAATATATCTACTGTAGGCTCCGCTGAAAGCTTACGTGGTGGCAATTTAATTTTGACCGAACTACGTGGTATTGATGGGCAGGTATACGCGTTAGCTCAAGGGCCCCTTACCGTGACTGGGGTTTCGGTAGATGCTGCCGGCAGCAGCATTCAAATAGGGGTTCCAACTTCGGGAAGGATTCCTAACGGAGCTATTGTGGAGAGGTTGATACCTTCGGCCTTTGAAACTACAGAGAACATCATTTTGAACTTGCGTGATTCTGATTTCAGTACATCTAATGCGATAGCCAATGCTATTAACGATGTCTATGGAGTTGGTACGGCAACCTCTTTAGATGCTGTATCAATTGTTGTAAGGGGCCCGCAGGATATGTCTCAGAAGGTCGCATTCTTGAGCGACATTGAATTGCTGGAAGTCGATGCAGGAGACCCTGTTGCCCGAGTTGTAATTAATTCTCGTACTGGGACGGCTGTTATAAATCGGGCCGTTAGAGTCGGAGCGGCTGCTGTTTCTCATGGCACATTAATGGTTCGGGTCGACGCGTTTAACGAGGTAGTTCAGCCAAACGCTTTTGGTGATGGTGATACGGCTGCTGTTCAAAATGCTGACATAACGGTAACGGAAGGAGATAATAATATGTTTCTCTTTGAGCCTGGCATTGAATTACAAGAAATTGTTGATGCGGTAAATCAAGTTGGCGCATCACCGTCGGCGCTCATAGCGATATTAGAAGCGCTAAAGAGAGCGGGAAGTCTTAAAGCTGAATTAGTGGTGATTTAAATGGCGGGAATAGAAAACTTTGTAGCGAGTAGATATGACTTTCAGGGGCTGGCAAGCCTTAAGTCTGACGACTCGAATAGCCTGGAAAAAGCTAAAGAAATTAATGCGAAGGTTGCTGCTGAATTTGAGTCGATGTTTTTAAAGCAATTAACAGACTCTATGCGTGCCTCGTTAAAACCTTTTAAGAGCGATCTAATAAACAATGACTCGATGGAACTCTTTGAAGGCATGTTCTATGACGAGGTGTCCTATAAAATCGCCCAGTCACAAGGACTTGGGCTAGTTGATTGGCTGAATGACATTTCAGAAAGACAAGAGCCAAAAGCAGGCTTAATATCAGAATACTCAAAGGCTCTAAAATAGTTTATAAATCCTTATTTTATAAGGAAGAGATGCGGTGTTAAATAGTTGATTATAAATATTTACTGTCAAATCTATTTTTTTAAAAAGTGTGATTAATATAATAGAAATTGCTGTAATTGTATTAATGTATTTGAGAGTAGATAGATCGAAAGCAACGACTTAAGTGAAAGCTACTTAGTACAAGTTTAATATTTTGAAGGTGATGAATAACTACAATGGGTGACTTACTTAACATAGGAGCAGCAGCTACCGAGCTATATAGGCAGGCGCTTTCTACAGTGAGTAATAACATTGCTAACTTGAATTCAGATGGATATTCGAGGCAGGAAGTTAGAGCCGAAGAAAGTATACCTACACTTGCTGGTGTTAGTTACTTAGGGTCGGGAGTTAACTCAAAGGGAGTTTTTCGTTCATTTGACGAATTTGGCACATCTAATGTCCGTATAGCTACTAGTAAGGTTAGTGAGCAAGAGCCGCTAATGCGCTATACCGATAGATTGGTTGATCTATTGGGCTCAGAGGAAGGCAGCCTAAGCGCTGGAATTAGTCGGTTCTTTTCTGCCACATCTAACCTGACGGGAAACCCAGCAGAAGAGTCCTTCCGGCAAGAATTTTTGATGTCATCAAATTTTTTAGCGGGTCGATCTAAGGCGATCGGTGCAGAGCTAGCTAGCTTGGAGCTAGAAATAACTAACGAGCTGAAAACTCAGTTCGCAGAGCTCAATAAGACGGCAGCAAGCTTGGCATTAGTTAACAAAGAGCTAACAAAAACGGCTCTCGCAGGAAAGCAGTCACCCATGCTCTTAGATCAGAGAGATTTTCTGCTAAAAGAAATGTCAATCTATACCAGTCTAGATATTGACATAGATAAGAGTGGCAGAGCCCTTGTTAAGTTAGCTGGTAGTAGCGATGTTATGAGATTTGTAGACGAGAAAAAGTCTTACATGTTAGATCCGAAATTTTCCGATGTAGCGGGAGGGCCGATAGCTATAATGCTTGACTCTTACGGAAAGAATCTCAATGTGGGAAACGTACAAAGTGGCTCTATAGGTGGCACCCTAAATTTTCGTAATACTATATTCGAACCACTGAGGGATGATCTAGATATCCTTGTAACAACAATCGGAACGTCGATTAATAATATTCATAAGCAAGGC
>Ga0307995_1001512_pt1 | contig 14411 bp, 8 predicted proteins | sample EllFjometagen262_FD_203132 | JGI IMG/M metagenome (GOLD analysis project Ga0307995, IMG submission 203132) | Marine microbial communities from Ellis Fjord, Antarctic Ocean - #262 | ecosystem: Environmental > Aquatic > Marine > Unclassified | place: Southern Ocean | collected 2014-11-02
TTATCACAGCAGCATCAAAGTGTTTGATTGCCGTGTAGAGGCGCTCGTTTAAAGTGGTTGAGGCATTTTTAGGTAAGTTACCTATCATTCGAAATTCTTGCTGACACTCAGTCACTCGAGTGCGCGCATTAAGTAGTGCTTTGCCGGTTAACTTAGCTGAGTTTTCAACTTCAGCTAGCAATGCTTGGGCTTGAGTTTTATGCACTTGGAGCTCAGATTTAAATTCCTTGGCTTGCTGTCGGCGTTTTTCAAAAACAGCATCACATCCAACTCTGAATGTTTGCCATAGTTTTTGATCATCTCTACGTGATGCATTTCCGCTATTTTTCCACTGGGCCTGCAGGTCTTTGACCTTTTCAACAGCTCTCCGGTTATCATGCTGTTCGGCCAGCGCAGTGACTTGGTTGATTAATTCTTGCTTTGCTAGCGCATTTTTCTGCTGTTGTTGGCTGAGCTTTTCTCGCATGGCATCTAGCATACGGTCGAAATCCCGCTGCACAGATTTATTGGCCTTTCGGTCCGTAGGCGCATAACTCTGCCATTCTCTAATGCCAGTACCGATTAACTTCTCAAAAAAATTCCAGTCTGTATTTTCGGACCCCTCGCCTTCCAAATGTTGAGCGTCAAAATACTCGGTTAGTTGAGTAACTAGCTGGCGACGTTTTTCCAGATTAGTGCGACGAATCTCAGACTGCGCGGTAAAATATTCCTTGCAGGGTTGGTAAGCTTGCTCGGCCAATTGGTGAAAAGTCGCCCATTGCGCTTGGTCCTGCGACCCTTTGCTCAGAGTTTTCCATTCCTCTTGCAATCGCTTAATTTTGGTTGCCAGCGCCTCTGGGCTTTCCTGGCTATCAACTAATACTCCCATCTGATCAATCAGTTGTTGTTGCTTTGGCTCTACTGCGTAGTTTTTCCAGTCGAGTAATTTATCTAATGCTGCGTCTAATTGCTCCAACTGGGTAGACACTGAGGTTGGTATTTTGGATAGTTCTAGCAGTTTTTTATCCAGAGAGCGTCTTATGCCTGCCGCTTGTCTAGACTCGCCTGTTTTAAGGGCGCCATTGGCTTTGCCAATTAATGCATTTATGTGATGCAACTGATTAGTAAACGTCTTTTTTTGATTGGCCCAGAACTTCTCTTTGTTGGCCATTAACCCCTGAGCATCCTTAACCGCTTGGGGAACTATTGCCGCTGGCAGTAATTGGACCGATTTGAGTCTTGCCTTTATTTCGCCATACAGCGGTTCATTACTCGGCACGTCACTATCGTCTTGCTGCGGGGTTATCAATAATGCAGCGTGCACGGTTAGGCTTCCGTGGTTAGCCAGTTGTTGTAGTTGAAATGCAATGCTTTCATTTAACTGGGCAAATATCTTTTCATCGTCAGGACTAGAAGGTACTAATTTAAGAGCATCATTGTGACGTTGTTGGCATTTGGCGCGTGCCAATTCGATCGTTTTACACTGCTCATCTGTACCCTCTATTTCATAAAGTTGGGCTAAATAGCTAAACAGTTCAGCGATAATATCTTGAAGACTTTTTGCAGCTGAGTCTATTGCCTCGTTCTGCGCTGCGCGCGCTGCGCATTGTTGCGCATCATCTTCGATGCTTTGCTGGCAATCTAATATGGCTTTTTGAGCTCTTGCAGTGGTGGCTTTGGCACTTTGTGATTCCAGTAATTGCCATTGTTTGATTAAACGGCGTGCTTTACGAGTAAATTGCTCATCGAAAGGTCTTTTGCTGTGGACTTCCAAACGTTCACAGAGAGCCTCAATGTCGACTTTGGTTTTCGCGGCTTGTTTTTCAGTCTCGCGAAATACGTCGCATTTTTCTTTGGCAATGTTGTAGACCAGCTTGTCTTTACCTTTAGTGTCTTTAAGCAGTTTTTTTAGCGTTGCAAGATCATTAATTTTGTCTGCCGCTAATTCACGAAGACGAGCAGAAACCCCTTCGATGGCTATTTTGTAGAAAAAATCTGCATCAGCACTTACGTTCAACAATTGTTCTAGTAACTCTGGCCGCTGACAGAATCCTACTATGGAGAACTGAGCCATGATGTCCATGCCATCAGCGGTCAACTGTTTTAAGCTAATACTGTCGCTATCAATGAGTTCAGCAATGCGATGCCGAGCTTGCTGTTGCAGAGTCTGAGTCTCACAGGTTAGAGCGAGGTCGGTTAATGGGGAGCCATAATCGAGGTGGTTAATCGCTGCGGCCCGCACAATTTCAGGCTCTTCACTGGTGGTGACGGCGATTAAAGAGTCCATCGATAAGTGGCTGATTTCAGCCACTCGCTCTTCGATGGTTTTGGGGTTTATTTTATTGAGTAATCTCGACATTATAGCCATGCATATTTCCTTGAACTGCTACCAAGACCATTGTTCTCAACTAGGCACAAAACAGTCATAGTTGATGAGTGGTCTGGACGTGTTTCAGAGCCGATACCCCGGCCCTCAGATTGAGCGCTCGCCTGCAACTCGTATTGGACAACGACTATAATCTTACACCTAAAGAGCTTCCGGTGAAATAACCCTATGAAGACTTACATTTGATCATTGAAACTATGCAGCAATGTTAAGACCTAGCGCTATAGAAAATGGTATTCTTGATGAACAATTTAAACGGACTTAATGACAATGAAAAACACTCTAGCGACTATCGTAGCCTTCCTCATAATTTTTTCTACACTCACACTCACGGCCCAAGCTGATGAAGGGATGTGGCAGCCACACCAATTGCCAGCCATGTCTGATGAACTTGCTGCAAAAGGCCTAGAGATTGATGCGGTGTCTATTTCGTCGTTGACGGAATTTCCAATGAATGCGGTGATTAGCCTTGGTGGTTGTACGGCTTCATTTGTATCGTCGCAGGGATTGGTGGTCACCAATCATCATTGCGCCTACGGCTCTATTTTGCACAATTCAACGCCTGAGAAAAACCTATTAAAAGATGGGTTTCTGGCTAAGTCCTACGCTGAGGAGCTACCTGCGGCGCCGGGTTCACGTGTGTATGTGACCGAAGCGGTGACACAGGTGACAGAACAGGTAGTGTCGGGTTCAGAGGGTAAAGTCGGCAATGATTATTATCATGCTATTGAAGTTAAAGAGAAGTCCTTAATAGCCGAGTGCGAGACTGCGGAAGGCTACCGATGCCAAGTCTACAGCTTTCATGGAGGGCTTGAATATTACTTGGTTAAACAGCTAGAGATTCGTGATGTGCGATTGGCGTATAACCCCGCTGGAAGCATAGGCAAGTACGGAGGCGATATTGATAATTGGATGTGGCCCCGCCACACGGGTGATTTTTCCTTTTATCGTGCCTATGTGTCCAAAGGGGGTCTGCCAGCCGACTATAGTGTGGACAACGTGCCATACCAGCCAAAGAATTTTTTAAAGGTATCGGCCAAAGGCGTGAGTGAAGGTGATTTTGTTATGGTAACTGGTTACCCAGGTCGTACAAATCGTTATCGAACAGCTAGCGAAGTTGAGAACCAGTTTGAGTGGGCCTATCCAGAGGCGAAGATGCTGCGCGAGCGGTTTATGAAAATCATTAATGAAACTGCTGAAGAGGGCAGTGATGAGCGCATTAAATATGAAAGCCTTCTCGCCGGGTTAGCTAATTACGCCAAAAATTTCACATCGATGATAGAATTTTATGCTAAATCACCAATGCTTGCAGAGCGAAAAAGCCGCGAAAATGATCTAGCTGACTGGATAAGCAAAGATACTCAGCGTCAGGAACAATACGGAAAAACACTCGCCACGCTTGATGAGCTGATTGCTGAGGGTCAGGAAGACCAAGCTCGAGATATTATCTTGGGCTATATCCGTTACACAACAATGCTGCCTACCGCCCGCCGGTTATATAGATTAGCCAATGAAAAAAGTCTGGCTGACATTGATCGTGAACCTGGTTATCAACAGCGTGACATGATTCGCTTTAAATCTAGCATGGAGCGCATTGATCGACGTTATGCAGCCAGTGTGGACAAAGCGTTGTTGCTTGAAATGCTTAAGCGATACGCTGTGTTGCCTCAAAATGAGCGTATTGATGCACTAGACAAGGTGTTTGGTCTTGGTAAGGTTCTCAATGAAGCTAGACTCAGCCGAATATTAGACCGAATGTATGCCAGAACTACTCTTGGAGACATGGACTCTCGGTTAGCTTGGTTAGAAAAATCAGTCGAAGATTTTAAATTATCTAAGGATCCTTTCATTAAATTTGCAGTTGCAATGTACGACACCGACATGCAACAAGAGAAAAAGAGTAAGGCACTGTCGGGAAAGTTAATGAAGGTTCGCCCTCAGTATATGCAAGCTATCATTGCCTTTAACCGTGATCAGGGTAAGCCTGTCTATGCCGACGCTAACTCAAGCCTACGTGTTGCCGTTGGCCATGTTAAAGGCTATGCACCTGAAGATGGCCTGCGAGCTGAACCCTTCACTCGTCTTGAGGGGATTTTAGCCAAAGACACAGGGATCGATCCCTTTGACTCACCCAGTAAGCAGATTGAACTCATTAAGCAAAAGCAATATGGCGATTTTTATGTGAAGTCTATTGATTCGGTGCCGGTTAACTTCTTGTCTACATTGGACACCACTGGGGGAAACTCAGGTTCACCAACGCTTAACGGGCGCGCAGAATTGGTCGGTCTACTCTTTGATGGAGTGTATGAGAGTATTATCGGAGACTGGGGTTATGATCCACAGACTAATCGGTCGATTCAAGTCGACAGTCGCTACATGCTTTGGGTGATGAAATATTTAGATAATGCCGACAATTTGCTAGACGAAATGGATATTGTTTATTAGCAGCGGGTATTTCTGTCTCAAAATTAAGCTCTTGGGGACTGCGATGTGCCAATCGGCAACCCCCTTAGCTAGTTTGGTTTTACTTTTAAATAAGGTAGTCTAGGCCCTAAAGGTTTTTCGATTTTGCGCTAGTTATAAAGGCTAACTATAAAGCTCTAAATAACAGGGCTAAATGACTAAGGGATATATGGTAATGAAGATCGCTTTCTTAGGCTGGTTTACAGCTATATATTTACTTGCCATTGGGTCTGCCGTTGTTGCGGGCGAGCAAGCAGAGTCAGGTGTAATGCAGGGCTTTCCACCTGCTCGTGAGACGCAAGCAACCATGAAAAATTATCGCGAGCATCCCCTTAACCAGTGGACCTTCCGTAATGCCGGTGCCCCTCTAAATGTAGTGATGATCCCTCGAGAGGGTAAAATTAGAGAGTTACCTGGGCCTACTCAACCCGGGTTGGCCAATCATAGTGTGAGCGATACGGCCGGCAAAACGATGGGATTCCAAGCGTTGTTTGCCGCTAATCATGCCGATGGCGTCGTGGTAGTTCAGGGTAATGAGCTACTTTATGAGCATTACTTTCATCAGTTCAATGCTCATGCCCAGCACCTGTGGTTTTCTATGAGTAAATCATTGGCCAGTACAGCCTTGGGCTTGCTGGTGGCGCAGGGTAAGGTTGACCTTTCTGAATCTCCAGCGGCCTATGTTCCAGAGCTTAAGGGCAGCGGCTTTGAGAGGGTGACGGTGCAGAACGTACTAGATATGGCTAGCTCGGTAGATTTCCACGAAACCTATACTAATCTCGACTCTGACTTTGCTATCCATTATGCACCGGCACTTAATTTAGGTTGGTTGCAGGGAGCGGCAGATGTGCAGCCAGAAAATACCCCAATATATGGCGTCCATGATTTTTTGGCCAATTTTATAAAGCCTGATCCCCAGCGTGAGCCAGGGGGTAATTTTGATTACAATTCAAGCAATGCGGATGTGCTGGGGTGGATTATTGCCCGCGTTAGCGGCCAGCCATTTCAAGATTTTATTCAGCAAAATATCTGGTCTAAACTAGGGGCTGAGCACGACGCTTATATTGCCGTTGACCGTGCTTATATGCCAGCTGTGACCGGAGGAATGAACAGTACCACCCGAGATGCGGCACGTTTTGGCATGATGATTCGAGACCGCGGAGAATACAACGGCCAGCAGATAATACCCCAAGCATGGGTCGACGCTAATGTGGTTATTACCGACCGGTTACGATCTAACATGAAGGCAAACACAAAGTACAGCGACGACCCTTGGAGCGCCTATCACAATATGTGGTGGGTACTGGACGAAACTATCGGCGAATATTGTGCAGTGGGTATTCATGGGCAGGTGATTTATATTAACCGCAAAGCCGATACCGTGATGGTGTGGTTCTCAAGTCAGCCGGGAGCCTCGGCTGCTAGAGATCCCAATTTCCAATCTAAACTAAAAGCCGCCAGACTCTTGGCTGCTCATTTAACTGAGTAATAACTTAATGAAGAATCGCCTCTTTGCTCATTTTTCATCAACCGCTATCTTGGTGATTGCTGGATTTACTTTAAGCGCCGGTACCATGGCGGCTGACCAAGAAACGGGACGCACAGACCTGTCTATTGGGCAAGCGGCCAATTTAATGCAGTTGCCGTTGGCCTGCGCCGAAACAGAATACCCCAATAAGTTAAGTCAGACGTTGCGCAGTGATGAGGATCTTGCATCACCGATGGAATTACACCCGGCTTTTTATGGGTGTTTTGATTGGCATTCAGCGGTGCATGGTCATTGGTCAATGGTACGTCTTCTAAAGCAATTTCCCGAGGTGGATGGAAACACTCAAGCTAGAGCGATTTTGCAGCGGCACATAACCCCAGAAAATGTCGCTAAAGATATTGAATACCTTAGAGCCAATACCGCATGGGAACGCCCTTATGGTTGGGCTTGGTTGTTAAAGTTAACGCATGAATTACAGGGTTGGGATGACCCCATGGCCGGCCCATTAATCGCAGCCCTGGAGCCCCTGGCGGAAGAATTATCACAGATGTACATTGCCCATTTACCAAAGTTAGCTTACCCCATTAGAGTTGGCGAGCACGCTAATACTGCATTTGGCCTCACCTTTGCGTGGGATTACGCGTTACAGTTTGACGATATTCCATTGCAAATGGCGATAAAGCAGCGGGCACACGATTTCTATCTACAGGATAAAAATTGTCCCATCGGCTGGGAGCCTAGTGGCTATGACTTTCTATCCCCCTGCCTAGAAGAGGTGGACTTGATGCGGCGGGTACTGCCTAAAGAAAAGTTTATGGTATGGCTAAATGAGTTTTTGCCTGCATTAATGTCACCAAGTTTTGACTTGCCTGTAGGGCAGGTGTTTGATCGAACCGATGGTAAATTAGTGCACTTAGATGGGCTTAACTTTAGTCGGGCTTGGGTGTTTTATGCGTTGGCTGAACAGTACCCCGAACTTGGACACCTTAATAATCTCGCAGATCGTCATGTTGCGTATTCGTACCCTAATTTGGTGGGTGACAGTTACGAGGGTGGGCATTGGCTGGGTTCGTTTGCCATTAATGCTCTATTGCCCTAAATTGTCTCTAATACACCTTGTTTCAAGTTTATAAGAGATTTTTATGAATTTTGTACCTTACGCAGTGCCCTTTTTCTTACTACTGATCCTTGTCGAATTGGCTTGGGGTTGGCTAAAAGGGAACAATACCTATCGTATTAATGACAGCTTAAACAGTCTGAGTCTAGGGCTATTGAGTACTGTAACTAAGTTTGTGTTTTTGAATATTGGATTACTTGTGTTTTCTAATATTGGGCAAAATCACGCCCTCTGGTCCTTTAACATAATGTCTACCAGCCACTGGTTATTGGGGATTTTACTCTATGATTTTCTCTATTACTGGTACCACCGAATCAGTCACGAGCGCCAACTCTTTTGGGGCTCTCACGTGGTCCACCATCAGAGTGAAGACTATAACTTAAGTACGGCACTGCGCCAGACGAGTACTAGCTTTTTAACCACCTGGGTGTTTTTCATTCCCTGTTTCTTTTTGGGTATGCCGATCTATATGTATGTCAGCATTGCGACCGCTCATCTGGTTTACCAGTTTTGGGTACATACTCAGCATATTGGTAAATTGGGGTTTTTAGAGTGGTTTATCGTATCGCCGTCTAATCATCGTGTACACCATGCGCAAAATCCTGACTACATCGATAAAAATTATGGCGGTTTGTTCATCGTGTGGGACCGGCTATTTGGTACCTTCCAAGAAGAAGATGAACAGCAAAAACCGATCTATGGCATTCGAGTACCCCTATCAAGTTGGAATCCGTTGTGGGCCAACCTGCATATATTTGTCAATATGGCACGGGATGCTTGGCGGACTAATGCTTGGAAGGACAAACTTAGAGTGCTCTGGTCTAAAACTGGCTGGCGCCCCGCCGACGTAGCCCAGCGTTATCCGGCGAACAAATCCGATTTAAATCATTTTACTAAATATGACCCCAAGCTCAGCACAAGGGCTAAGTATGCGATGGTAGGGCAATATCTATTGTTGACCTTTTTCCATCTTTGGAGCGCGGGGCAGGTGACAAAGCTTCCTTATGAGTTGTTATGGGCGGTGGTGATAGCACAGCTTCTCACGATAATGGTTATTGGTGCCGTACTAGATGGTAAGCCTTTTGTCAGGGGGCTGGAGTTATCCCGATTGGTTGTGATGACAGGAATCCTTTACAGTACCTTCACTGCAAATTTAATTAGTATGGACTGGCTGTATTACGCTATTGTCTATCTTGTTGTTAGCGCCAGTTTAATGTGGGTTTGTATTAAAAACGAGTCGAGTAGTGAGGCCGCTGCTAGCTCTGATCCAGCCTAAAAATATTAACGAATCATCATGGACTAAACCTGTGAAAAAAAGCCTGAAGGGCTCTGCCCAGTCTGTTGTGTCGCCACTTGCCGCGGCGGTAATTAGCGTTGATGTTGAGCTAGGTCAGGCGGTGGTAGCAAAGCAGATAATCGCGACCGTAGAATCAATGAAAATGCAGACCGCTCTTGTTGCGCCTGTCTCTGGGGTTGTTTTGGAGATCGGGGTGACGGTGGGCCAGACTGTCCAGACAGGGCATGTGGTTTGCAAGATTACCGAAGTCGATGCGCCACCCGAAGAAGACAAAACGCCTATTGATCAGCAGCCACAATCTGATGGCCCCCTTGAAAAACTTAATCAGCAGCTACATTACAGCCTCGATAGCGGACGCCAAACGGCCGTTAATAAACGTCATGCCAAAGGTTATCGAACGGCTCGGGAGAACCTTGCCCAGCTATGTGATACCGACTCTTTTGTTGAATATGGCCAGCTTGCTGTGGCCGCCCAACGCGATAGAATCAGTGCTGAAGATTTAAAAGTTCAAACCGCGGCCGATGGTGTGATCACAGGTTTAGCCACTATTAATAGCGAGCAATTTGGCAGTGCGGCCACACAGGTTGCTGTTATTGTTAATGATTACACCGTGCTGGCGGGCACACAGGGTTATTTCCACCACCGCAAAATTGACCGAATGTTGAAGCAAGTTCAGGAGTCTTTTCTGCCCGTGGTTATGTATACCGAGGGCGGGGGCGGACGGCCTGGAGATACCGACGTCAAAACTCAGATCGCCGGATTAGACGTACCCACCTTTGCTAGCTGGGCTGGCCTTAGTGGGCAAGTGCCGATGATCGCAGTTAACAATGGGTATTGTTTTGCCGGTAATGCAGCCTTATTTGGTTGCGCTGACATCCGCATTGCAACCAAGACATCATGGATCGGCATGGCTGGGCCCGCCATGATCGAAGGTGGAGGTCTGGGCAGTTTTGCACCGACAGACATAGGCCCCATTGGTGTGCAGGCAGAAAACGGCGTAGTAGATTTGGTGGCCGATGACGAGGCCCATGCGACACAGTTAACTCAGCAGTGTTTGGGTTACTTTCAGGGTACCCAAGACGACTGGCAATGTGCTGATCAAACTGAGTTGCGCGATATGATGCCTGCAGACAGGCGCTATGTGTACGATGTACGGTTGATTGTTAACCACCTTGTGGATACCCACAGTTTTCTCGAGCTTACTCCAGCCTATGGCTGCGCGGTGGTGACTGGGTTTGCTCGTATTGAGGGCAGGGCGATCGGTTTAATTGCTAATGACTGCCAAATGTTAGGGGGTGCGGTAGATGCAGAAGCTGCAGAGAAAGCCGCAAGATTTATAACCCTGTGTGATAATTTTGATATTCCTATTCTGTCATTATGCGATAGCCCAGGCTTTATGGTCGGGCCTGCCAGTGAGGAACAGGGCGCGGTGCGCCGCATGGCTCAATTATTTATCGCTGGCGCTAAATTGAACACATCTCTGGTGACGATTTTCTTACGCAAAGGTTATGGCCTAGGGGCCATGGCCATGGCTGGCGGCAGTTTTCATAAGCCGATCTACAGTGCAGCTTGGCCTAGCGGTGAGTTCGGTGGTATGGGTCTAGAGGGTGCTGTTCGTTTAGGCTTTAAAAAAGAGCTTGCGGCAATGCCAGATGACGCTCAAAGAGAGGCCCTATTTACAGAGCTCGTTGAGAAAATGTATGAACAAGGCAAAGCCACTGAGGCAGCTGCCCACTTGGAGATTGACGCGGTAATTGACCCCGCCAATACTCGGGATCTTATTATCAAGGCGTTTAATAGCCGAACTAGCTGAAATGTAGGGCCAATAAACTGAGGTAATGCTATGAACGTCACTAATGCACAGACCATGGACTTTAAAAACCCCTTTGATAGCTGGAAATCTATAGTGATCAGTTTATACATGACGCTAATTGGTTATGGTGTGTTGGTGGGTATTCCTGTTATTAGTACAGCCTGGGTCACCTTACTGGGGTTTTCTGAAGTTGAAGTGGGCCGAGTGGCGGGTGCGGATCTAGGTGGGTTGTCCATAGGTGCGGTGGTGACGGCTATTTTTGTGACTAGGGTGAGTCGCCGCTTGCTGGCAATCGTAGGCCTTAGCCTGGCAGTAATGGCTAATTTTTTGTGTATTACCATTGTGGATTACGATCAAGTTCTATGGCTTCGATTACTGGCCGGTTTCGGTAGTGGTATCTATACCGCGGTTGCAGTGTCATCTTTGGGGGCAAGCTCTAAACCAGCAAGAGCTTATAATGCAATGCTGTTTGCGTTTGCCTTTTCTCAAGCGCTAGAAATGCACTTTTTACCCTTACTGTCGATGGCAGGGATTTATAAGGTGTTCATCGTGTGTTTTTTATTGACCATACCCTTTCTTAAATGGATTCCAGCTTATTCTAGCGCCAGCGCTCGGCAGTCAGAGTCCATGGCACAAGAGTCCTCACCTGAAGCCACTACCCTGCAGGACATTCCTGCCTATGTCCCATGGCTATGCTTATTTGCGATAGTGGTTGCCTATATTAATATAGGTGCCTACTGGACCTATATTGAGCTTGCCGCGCTGGCGGACAAGGCTGACCCAGAGTGGATAGGCCAAGTCTTAACCTGGTCATCATTGTGTAGCATAGTAGGCTGTTTATTTGCCACAGTACTAAGTAATCGGTATGGCTTGTTGAGACCCTTACTGGTGACACTGTTAACGGTTTCGGTGATTGTAGGTATGTTAGCCAATGGCATTACCGACACAACTTTCTTTGTCAGTGTTTTCGCCTTCAACTTCTTGTGGATTTTTAACGATGTCTATCAGATGTCTATTGTTGCCAATGTTGATAAATCAGGGCGCTTTGCGGCCTTATTGCCTGGAGCCCAAGGTTTAGGGCAAATTATTGGGCCAAACGTAGCGGCATCTATCCTGGCTCTAAATTTGGGTTATTCCGGCGTGTTTTTAATGTGCGCTGCCGCAGCCTTTATTGCGCTATTGATATACGGCTTTATGTACTTTCGCTTTAAACAAACCATTCCAGCGCTAGCCTACGCGACGTAGGCGCAAGCTCGATGATTTAGCATTAATATGCAGCTATACGATGCCTTTGCAGGCTATTCATAAATACAGTACTTTAAGGTTTTAAATTGTGTTGCCAACTAATCGAGTTGGTGCCCAGGAGAGGACTTGAACCTCCACGCCCGTAAGAGCACTAGCACCTGAAGCTAGCGTGTCTACCAATTTCACCACCTGGGCTTTCTTATTTACGCTGCTCGAACCTCTGGTTACACAGAAATGTTACCTCTAAACAGCGGCGCGCACTATAGTAATCGCGGGTATTTTTGTCAATGAGGTTAAAAGGCCTAAAACCTTTCAGTAGTGTGACGTTGGTCAATGCGAGCCGCTTTTATTTCAGGTTTACTGTCTTAGTAGTGCTGTGTGCTAATGCTTTTCTAGAGGGTGATTAATTTGACGGAAGTATTACCCGTATTGCCAGCACTTAGTCATCTCTTTTAATCGACCTGATAAGGAATTCGCATATGAATATTACCTATAAAACGATAGTAAGCACCGCAGTGCTATTTTTACTGTTTACATCATCAGTCTCAATGGCAGATGCAATGGACAAGCCTGCCATGGATATGCCTGCTATGGATGACTCCATGGCTATGATGATGAAGTTAGAGCCGATGATGGTTAATATCAACACGGCCACATCTGAAGAAATGTCTGAGGCACTCAAAGGTGTTGGCCCAATGATTGCTGGAGCAATTATTAAACACCGGGAGGCTAATGGCCCTTTTGCCAGTGCAGAAGATATTATGATGGTTAAAGGCGTGGGTGACGTTACGTTTCAAGCTAATAAAGAGGCGATTGTTGTCGAATAATGATCATCAAACTGTAAGCTGTAACGGCCGCAATGCGGCCGTTTTTTTATAAACCACAAAATGGCAGACTTACTGGTACCAATGGCCTTGCCATTCTATTAAACTATACCTTTACGCACAAAGACCTTGGCAAACTTGGCTAAAACTGCCATGACTTGGGTTCACACGATCAAAAAAATCTCAGAGAACCTATTTTATGAACAAACTGACCTGCTTTAAGGCCTATGATATTCGCGGACAACTGGGTACCGAGCTGGATGAGTCTGTGGCCTATCGCATTGGCCGAGCTTATGCCGAATTTCTCAAACCCAAAAATGTCGTTCTTGGTGGTGATATTCGATTGACCAGTGAGTCTCTTAAGGCAGCGCTCAGTGAGGGTATTCGAGATGCTGGTGCAGATGTTCTGGATATCGGCATGGTGGGAACAGAGCAGGTCTATTTTGCCACGTCGCATTTACAGGCCGATGGCGGCATTGAAGTAACAGCCAGTCATAACCCCATCGACTATAACGGCATGAAGCCTATTCGAGAGGGGTCTCGCCCTATTAGCTCTGACACTGGTTTGTTAGATATCAAGCGTATGGCTGAAGAGAACGATTTCTCCCCCATAGATGCTGCACGTCGGGGTGGATATACGCAGGTTTCTATCATGCAAGAGTACCTAGACCATCTGTGCGGTTATGTTGATTTGCCGGCTATCAAACCTATTAAATTGGTGATGAATGCAGGCAATGGCGCCGCAGGGCCCGTGGTTGATGCCATAGAGGCGCGCTTCAAGAGTCTTCAGCTGCCCATCGAGATCATTAAAATTCATAATACCCCCGACGGGTCTTTTCCAAACGGCATTCCTAATCCCTTGTTGCCTGAAAACCGCGGATCAACCATCGATGCCGTGTTGCAACATGGCGCGGATATGGGTATTGCTTGGGACGGCGATTTTGACCGCTGTTTTATGGTTGATGAAAAAGGTAACTTTATTGAGGGTTACTATATCGTCGGCCTTTTAGCAGAGGCTTTTTTGTTAAAAACCCCGGGTGCTAAAATCATTCATGACCCTCGATTGACCTGGAACACCATCGACGTGGCGGCTAAAAATGGGGGTCAGGCCATACAGTCAAAGACTGGCCATGCGTTTATTAAAGAGCGCATGCGGGCTGAAGATGCGGTCTATGGCGGAGAGATGAGCGCCCATCACTATTTTAGAGACTTCTTTTACTGTGACAGTGGAATGATTCCATGGTTATTAGTGATGGAACTCATCAGCAGCTCTGGTCGACCGCTGTCTGATTTAGTCAGGGCCATGGTCGAGGCCTACCCATCCCCTGGCGAGATTAACCGCACCATAGCGGACCCTGCCAAGGCGATTAGACAGGTTAAACAACACTATGAAGCAGAAGCCTTGGTCATCGATGAAATCGACGGTATCTCCATGGAATTTACAGATTGGCGGTTTAATTTACGCATGAGTAATACCGAGCCGGTAGTGCGTTTTAATGTAGAAACCCGCGGTGACAGAGAATTGCTGGAACAACGGCAAAATGAAGTGCTTGCTATACTAGAAGCACAATAATTAGCCAATATCGAAGGTGATATAAGTGGATTGGTTTTTGTTACAGACAAAGTCGAGAGAAGAGCTACGAGCGGCTGAAAATTTGGGCCGCCAAGAGGTTGAGACATTTTGTCCGATGATCCGTGTGGAAAAGATAGCCCGTGGCAAAAGAATCGAGGCCTTAGAGGTTTTGTTTCCCGGGTACCTTTTTGTTCAGATAGGGGACACGTCGGTCTCAGCAACCAG
>Ga0307995_1001523_pt1 | contig 14365 bp, 15 predicted proteins | sample EllFjometagen262_FD_203132 | JGI IMG/M metagenome (GOLD analysis project Ga0307995, IMG submission 203132) | Marine microbial communities from Ellis Fjord, Antarctic Ocean - #262 | ecosystem: Environmental > Aquatic > Marine > Unclassified | place: Southern Ocean | collected 2014-11-02
CTTTTAAGACTTTAGGTTATAATTTTGATGTCCCTATGCTTGATGCAAGATTTGTGACCTTAGAGCAAGGAACCGGTATCGTTCATTGTGCTCCAAGTCATGGACCCGATGATTTTAACTTATGTCTTAAGCACAATATACCTTCAAAATACACAGTCGATAATTCAGGATATTATACCGCTGAAATTCCCCTCTTCACCAAGACACATGTTTTCAAGGCAGATCCAATAGTTATTGATAAATTAAAAGAATTAAAAAAATTACTAAAAAACGGTAAGCTTCAACATAGCTATCCTCACTCTTGGAGGTCTAAAGCACCTTTGATTTACAGAGCAACACCACAATGGTTTATTTCTATGGAAAAAAATTCGTTAAGAAACAAGGCGATAAAAGCTATAGAAGATACTACTTTTTACCCACCTAAAGGGAAAGAAAGATTAATGTCAATGGTTGAGGGTAGACCTGATTGGTGTGTCTCAAGACAAAGGTCTTGGGGAGTTCCTCTGCCAATATTTATTAATAAAAAAACTAAAGAACCTCTACGGGATCAAAAAGTTATTAATAGAATAGCTGAAATATATGAAAAAGAAGGCTCAGATTGCTGGTTTACAGATGACCCAAAAAAATTTTTAGGTGAAGAATATAATAAAGATGACTATGAAAAGATGACAGATATTGTTGAGGTATGGTTCGATAGTGGTTGCACACATAGTTTTGTTCTTGAAAAAAGAAAAGATCTTAAATGGCCAGCAGACATGTATCTTGAGGGTTCAGATCAACACAGAGGATGGTTTCATTCTTCATTGCTAGAATCTTGTGGAACCAGAGGAAGAGCACCTTATGAAAGTATTTTATCGCACGGATTTGTTGTAGATGGAAAAGGATTAAAAATGTCCAAATCTGCCGGAAATGTTGTTGCACCCGATGATATTTTAAAAAATTATGGTGCGGACATATTAAGAGCATGGGTTGCCTCATCCGATTATGCTGAGGACTTGAGAATAGATAATACTATTTTAGCTCAACATGCTGAATCTTATCGAAAAATTAGAAACACCTTTAGATTTATTTTAGGTAATATACAGGATAATTTCGAAAAACAAGATTTACAAAAAATTGATATTAAGTCTTTTTCTGAATTAGAAAAATATATTCTAGGAAGGCTATTTCATTTAGACAAAAGTATAAAAGAAAATTTTAATAATTATAATTTTCATAAACTTTATAAAGAACTTTTAAATTTTTGCGCACTAGAACTTTCATCGTTTTATTTTGATATAAGAAAAGATGTTTTATATTGTGATGATTTAAATTCAAAAAAACGCAAGGACTGCATCATTGTTTTAAACATAATTCTAGAGTGTTTACTCAAGTGGTTTGCTCCGATACTTGTTTTTACAACTGAAGAAATATTTAATTTACTAAATAAAAATGAAAAAAGTGTTCATGAGACAATATTCCCCGAGATACCAAATAAATGGGAAGATGATGCGCTAACAAAGAAATGGAAAGAACTTTACCAAATTAGACAAGTAGTTAACATCGCCATTGAAGAAAAAAGAACCAACAAAGAGATAGGTTCTAGTCTAGAAGCTAATGTTTCAATTTATGTAAACGAAAAGGAATATAATCTTTTAGAAGATTTAGATTTAGAAGAGTATTTCATAGCATCTAATGTTGAAAAAGTTAAAAATAAAACTAATGACAAAATAAAAATTATTGTTAAAAAATCTGTGGGAACAAAATGTACCCTTTGCTGGAAAATATTGGATAAGAAATGTGACAGAAAATATTGCGGAATTAATAAGTAAATGAATATTATAAAAAATTTAAAAAATAAGATTTTCTCAAAAGAAACAATAATTTCATTGCTAATAATTATTTCTATTTTTATTGCAGACAGGGTATCGAAAATAAATATTATTAATAAACAAGTTAACAATGATAGTTTATTTATTAATAATTACTTAAACTTCGATCTCATCTGGAATACTGGGATAGGCTTCGGATTCTTTAGTCATAACGCTAACATTTACTATCACCTTATTTCTTTCTTAATTTTTTTAGTAATAGTTTTCTTAATTTATTTAATTATTAGAGCTAGTTTATTTGATAAAATTTTTTATTCTATGGTCTTAGGCGGCGCTGTTGGTAATTTTTATGACAGATTATTTTATTTTGCAGTTCCAGATTTTATAGATATTCATATTAATGAATTTCACTGGTTTACTTTTAATATTGCAGATATATTTATTAGTATTGGAATAATTTTTTTAATCATTAGTGATTTAATTCTAAATAAAAAATGAAAAATTTAATATTTATATTTTATTACTGTATCCTAGCTATGATATTAAATAGCTGCTCTTCTTTTGACGATGCTGGTAAAGTTTTAAGAAATGAAAAGATGACCGGAGCAGACGAGTTTCTAATAAAAAAAAAAAACCCTTTAACACTACCACCTGACTATGAAAAAATACCTATGCCAGGAGCAGTAAAGAGCAAAGCAGAAAAAAATGAAGAAGATATTAAGAAAATTTTAAAAAAGAAACAATCTGAAACTGTTTATGAAAAGTCAACATCTACTGAAAAGTCTATAATTAACCAAATTAAAAAGTGACCATAATTAAAAATATTTTATTAGAAAATAATATTAACAAGAATTATTTCAACAACAGTCTATACGCGAAAGACAAAAAAAAAATAAATGAAATAATAAAAAATATTTATAACAATCTTGATAATAAAAAAGATACTTTTCATGTTCTAAGCGAAAAATTTAATTTTGATTTTAATAGATCAAATTTAAAAAAATTTGAAAAATATAAATCCATTATACTAATAGGCATGGGAGGTTCATCTCTTGGGGCTCAAGCTATTTATTATTTTTTAAAACATAAAATAAAAAAAAATTTTATATTTTTAGATAATCTAGACCAAGTGAGAATGAAACAAATAAAAAAAGAAATAAATCTAAAAAATAGCTTATTTATTATTATCTCTAAAACAGGTAATACTATTGAAACATTAATTAATAGCAACTTACTCAAAGATAAAATTAGTTCAAAAAATACTATAATTATTACGGAAAAAACTAATAACCTATTGCATACATTTGCCAAAAGTAAAAAAATACTACAAATAAACCACAAAAAATATATTGGAGGGAGATACTCAGTATTATCCGAAGTAGGAATAATTCCGGCCTTCTTTATGGGTCTTAAAGTAAATAAATTAAGAACAAATTTGCAATCATTTCTTAAGTCCAAAAAAAAAATAATTTTAATTGAAAGCATTGTAAAGCTTGCCCACATTCACAGTTTAAAAAAAATTAACTCTATAATTCTTCTTAATTATGCCCCGCAATTAAATGAGTTTATGTATTGGTGCCAACAATTAATAGCTGAAAGTCTAGGAAAAAAAGGAAAAGGGATTTTACCAGTTGTTTCTCCAGCTCCGCGAGACCACCACAGTTTACTTCAGTTATACTTAGAGGGACCCAAAGACAAATTATTTTATATTTTTAGTTTAGACTTAAAAGATAAGATGAAAATAAATAATAATATTTTCGGAAAAAAATTCAAATTTGCCGAAGATAAAGAATTATCAAAAATTATATTATCTCAAAAAAAAGCTTTAACTGAAGTGCTAAAAAAGAAAAAAATTCCATTTAGGGAATTTAAAATAAATAAATTAAGTGAAGAGGCACTAAGTGAATTGTTTTCATATTTTATACTTGAAACGAGTTTAGTTGGAAAACTCATGGGTATTGACCCATTTGACCAACCAGCAGTAGAAGAAGTAAAGTTTTTAACTAAACAATATCTGAGTTAAAACTTCCAAAAATCACTTTAGATCTTCCATATTTTTTAGTCAAAATAATTTTCATAACTCCAGAAAAATCATCTTGTGTTTTGCATTCTCTATGTACAATGATTAAATGATCTTTTTTAAATATATTAGAATTCTTAATTATCTTAAGCTCCTCGATAAAAATATTTTCTGAAAAAGGAGGGTCAAAAAAAATAATTTCATATTTATTTTTTTCTGATATTTTATTTAAAAATGAAATTACTTTTGTTTCAAATATACTAATTTTAGCCTCTATTTTAAGGTGTTCAATATTATTCTTTAAAACTATCAAAGCTTCTTTGTCATTTTCTACAAAAGTAACTTTTTTAGTTCCTCGAGAGACACACTCGATTCCAAATGATCCTATTCCAGAATAAAGGTCTAATACATTAGATTCCTCTAACGAAACTTTTATCAAATTTGAATGAAGTATAACATTGAAAATGCTTTCTTTTACAAAATCTCTAAGTGGTCTAGTAGTTAGAGATTTTAAAAATTCAATTTTTTTTCCTTTTAAAAATCCACTTACAATTCTCATTTAGACTTTATTACTCTCCAGCCAATATCGCTTCTATAAAATCCATGTTTCCAGTTAATTTTTTTTATTATTTTAAGAATTTTATTTCTTATTTCCAAAAAAGTGTTTCCAAGAACAGTTATATTTAAAACACGTCCACCATTAGAAATTATAGATCTATCTTTAAGTTTTGTGCCCGCATGATATATAAACGATTTTTGATTTAACTTAATTTTTTTTAAATTGATAATTTTATTAGTTTTATATTTATTAGGGTAGCCTTTTGCACAAAGTACCGTTGTCATACACTTATCGTTTTTCCATCTAATCTTAACTTTACTTAGTTTATTTTTTAATGATGCGTCTAAAATTTTTACAAGGTCAGTTTTAAGCCTTGGCATTATTACTTGGCACTCTGGATCTCCCATTCTAACATTATATTCTATTAAATAAGGTTCGTTATTCTTAATCATTAGTCCTACGTATAAAAAACCAGTGTAAGGATTATTTCTTTCTTTCAGCGCATTAAGAGTAGGCTTAACAATCTTATCTATAATTTTTTTTTCGATATATTTATTTATAATCGGAGCAGGTGAGTAAGCACCCATACCACCTGTATTAGGACCTGTTTCATTTTTACCAACACGTTTATGGTCTTGAGCAGAACCAATAAAAGAAAAATTATTTTTATCTACAATTAAAAAATAACTAGCTTCTTCACCTTCTAAAAACTCTTCAAGAACTAATTTTTTTGAAGTTTTAAACTTACCCGAAAAAATTTCCCCGCTAAACTTTTTAACCTCTTTTTCAGTATTACAAATCACAACTCCTTTTCCGGCTGCAAGACCATCCGCCTTAACAACAATAGGGAAATTATTTTGATTTAAAAATTTTTTTACGTCTTTGTTATTTTTACAGGTTTTAAAATTTGCCGTTGGAATATTATATTTTTGACATAAAGATTTCATGAAGGCCTTAGAACCTTCCAATTTTGCAGCGTATCGATTTGGTCCAAAAACTTTAATCTTATTTTTTTTTAAAAAGTCAACTACCCCTTTTACTAGTGGCAGTTCTGGTCCTACAATAACAAGATCTATTTTATAATATTTAACTGCTATTAGTAACTCTTTAAAATCTAAAAAATTTATATTTAAATTATTTGCAATTCTGGCTGTACCAGCGTTGCCAGGCATACAATAAATTTTATTTACTAGTTTGGAATCGTATAGTTTCAGGCAAATTGCATGCTCACGTCCACCACTACCTATTAAAGCAATATTCATATGAAAAAATATATTATATATACTATTTATGTATGTGAACAAAAAAAAAGCTACTCTTAAGTATCAAGCAAATACTTTTAGTATTATTAAAGAAGGAGACTATGTCATTTGCGCTATTTCAAAAAAACAAATAGCCCTTGAAAATTTAAATTATTGGAATGTTGATTTACAAGAAGCGTATTATTCGCCCGCAGAAGTAAAATTAAAATACGAGGACCTAAATAAAAAGAAATAATTATTTCCAGCGATTGTGCGTCCAAATCCATTGACCAGGATTTTTAGATACCATTTTTTCAACTATTTTGTTCAACTCAATAGTAAGATCAAGTTTTTGTGTTTCAAAACTTTCTTCACTTGCTGTTTTTATCGGGTCAAAAATTTCCATTTCAAAATTATTACTTGCAGTTCTAGAAATATAAATCGGTACAATATCTAACTGGTACTTCGTTGCTAACTGTGCTGGCAGTGTGGTAGTTAAAGCCATATGTTCAAAAAAAGGGAGTCTTTTACCCTCGCTGACACGCTGATCAATCATCAGAGCTATACTAAAATTATTGTGAATATAATTTATTGCACTTTTTACACCAGCAAGACCTTTCTTAACTTGATCCTTGCATACGAACGTTCTTCTGACGTACTCCATAAAAGGATTTAAAAAAAAATTATTTAAAGGACGATAAATAGTGGCTAATTTAATATTTTTTTTAGTTAACTCCATAGACATTAATTCAAAATTTGCAAAATGCCCAGAAACAAAAATTACAGGTTTATTTTCTTTAATTATTTTATTTAATATTTCCTCACCTTTTATTTTAATGTGTGAATTTTTTTTTCTAAATTTTTTTAAGAAAAGGTATTCTACAAAAGTTTTTCCATAGTTAGACCACATTTCAAATTTTATAGCCGTTTTTTTTTCTTCATTGTAAGAGCCTATAAATCTATCTAGATTTTCATTAATTATGTCATTAGATTTGATAAGTGGTCCTAATTTATTAAAAAAGAAAGCAAAGACAATTCTAGATATATTTAACCCAATTAATTTTATAAAAATAAAAAATAAATAGATTATAATTGCTTGAAAGAAATATTTAACAACTCTTATCATAAGTATTTAACTAACTCCTTTTCAAAATTAATAGCATCTAAAATTTGAAGATCCACACTTAAGTGCTGAATTTGTGATAATTGAAAATGATTAATCCTAAAAAAATCCTTTTCTGTAGTTATAATTTTTAGATTATTTTTTTCTGCGTAAGTAATTAATTCATTCAGTTCTTTTAAGGTATAATTATAGTGATCTGGAAATGAAATTTTTTTAGATATTTTTAAATTATTTTTTTCCAATAAATCAAAAAAATTTTCAGGATTTCCTATTCCAGCAAAAGCTAATAAATTATGATTTGTAAATTTTTTTAAATTGACAGGTAAGTATTTTGTGTAGAATATTTTTATATTATTAGAAATTTTTTTAATCTTTTTTTCAAAGTCAGTATTTACCTCGCCGTTAATCACAATAATTTGACATCTTTTCAGAGAGGAAAAAGGTTCTCTTAGTGGGCCAGCAGGCAGAGTCATCCCATTTCCAGCTAACTGTTTTTCGTTAAAACAAACTATATCTAGATTTCTATCAATAGAAAAATCTTGGAAGCCATCGTCTAAAACAACACAATTGAATCTATTTTGTGTAGCCACACTAATAGCCTTACATCTGTGAGAATTTTTAAACAATGTAACTTTCTTAGATTTAATTAATCTAAACTCATCACTGTGTTCATCATAAGATTTTTTAATTATAGCTACTTTCCTATTTAATTTTTTTAGAATTTTTATAATTTCAAGTGAAAGGGGAGTTTTTCCTGTTCCACCAAGATAGATATTACCAACACAAATAACCGGAATAAAAAATTTTTTTTTTCTAATAAATCTATTTTTTAGCACCACTATAACTTGCAAGAAAAAAGCAATAGGAAGCAGGGCGATACCAATTAAGCTATTTTTTTTTTTCCAGAATTTAGGTTGAAATATTTTCATTCTATATCTTAGCTAATTTATTTAATTCTATAACCGTATTTTGTAATATTTTATCACCATAATTATTTAGTAAATCTATATTTCGATAATCTATTTTTTTTGGATTTTTTAAATTTTCTATAATTTTTTTTGATAAATCATACTCATTAATAATTTGTTCAGCCATGTTATTATCTTTTAAAAATTCGTAAACCTCTTTAAAATTATAAACATAAGGACCAAAATAAACTTTGCAATTTAATTTAGCAGCTTCAATAGGATTTTGCCCTCCAACAGGACTTAGTTTTTTTATTAGTGATTTACCAATAAAAACGTTTTTACAATAATTAAAATATTCAATTAAAACCCCAAAAGAGTTAATTATTAAAATTTCTTTTTCTTTATTTATTGCCTCACCACTATTTAGAATCTGCACATTCAAATCAAATTTATTTGCTAAATTTTTAATAGTAGAAATTCTACTAATATGCCTTGGTATAATTATAGTTAAAATATTTTTGTGTTTTTTTTTAATTTCTATATGTGTTTTTATAGCAAACAGCTCTTCACCTTTGTGCGTACTTGCCGCGCACCAAACCTTAAAATTATCTAATATTTTTATATTAGATTCTTTCATAGTTTCTTTTTTGATTTTTGCTGCAAATTTTAAATTGCCAATATAAGATAATTTTTTGACCTGAAGTTTTTCTAGATTATTATTTGAATCCTTGCTGCATGGAAGGCATAAGTCAAAATTACCAAAAACCCTTTTTGCAAAATCAGGAAACATGTTCCATCTTTTAAAAGTTTTTCTTGTAATTCTTCCATTAATCAAAGCTAAAGGAATTTTTTTTTCTTTAATCTTAAACAAAAAATTTGGCCAGATCTCTGAATCGACAAAGCAAACTAAGTTAGGCTTCCATTCATTTAAAAATCTTTCTGATAAATATTCAGTATCAAGGGGAAAAAAACGATGCTTCACACAGTTATATTGGTCTAATTTTTTTTTTAGTAAGTTAGCTGAGCTTAAAGTTACGGTAGTGATAAGAAAATCTATATTTTTATGAAGATTATTAATCTCTTCTATCAGAGGTAAAATGCTTAAAGTTTCACCTATACTTGCTGCGTGAAACCAAATTAATTTTTTCTCATTATTTCTATTAGAGTCGAACGCAGAAGAAAATACTTTTTCCTTATATCTAATCTGATCTTCTTTTTTTAGAATTGACCTAAAATAAATTAAAACTATAAATAATGGGTACAAGAAATTAGTTAAGATTCTGTATATACTTAGCATTAGTTTATTTTAATTGTTTCTCATATAGCGACTTATACTCCTCAGAATTTTTAATTAGATGATCGTGATTACCAAAGCCAATAATTGATCCATTTTTTAAAACAAATATTTGATCTGCGTTATGAATAGTTGATAGCCTATGTGCTATTACAAGTGTTGTTTTATTTTTAGTTAAATTAGAAATTGCATTTTGTACTATTTGTTCTGAGTCAGCGTCTAATGAAGACGTGGCCTCATCTAGAAGAATAATAGGGGATTTTTTTAAAATTGCTCTTGCAATTGATATCCTTTGTTTTTGCCCGCCAGATAACCTTACTCCATTTTCACCGATAAGTGTTTTGTATCCATCGGGTAGTTTTTTAATAAATTCATCCGCGGCAGCAAACTCGCAAGCTTTATTTATTTCTTCTTGTGAAGCTTCTACATCCGCATATGCAATATTAGAATTTATGGTATCATCAAATAAAATCACATCTTGACTAACCAAGGAAATATTTTTTCTGAGAGAATTGAGCGATATTTTATGGATATTTTGTCCATCTATAAAAATACTTCCTTTTTGAGGCTCGTAAAATCTTGGTAGTAGATTAACGATAGTACTTTTCCCCGCACCACTCTGACCAACAAAGGCAGTCATTGAACCTCCTTTAATTTCTATATTTATATCTTTAATTGCCCTTTCTTTAGTATTCAAATAGTGAAAATTTATTCCATCGAACTTTATATTAGATTTTTTAATTTGTAAGTCCGGAAGACTATCGTCATTTTTCGTTTTTATTGGCTCATCTATTACATTGAAAATTCTTTTAGCTGCTGCTGAGCCTTGGTAAATAGTCATATTGATAGTCGCTATAGACCTGATTGGTTGATAGGCGAGCATCATGGCAGCTAAAAAAGAAAAAAAATTATTAATTTCTAATTCTCCAACGCTTATTAGTTTTCCTGAGTAGTAGATAAAACCAGCTATCATAAATCCAGTCAGAGTTTCCATTATAGGTGTTGCCCTGATCATCACACTTGCAATTTTAATATTTTTTTCTACAAGTCTATCAATAACATTCTGAGCATTTTTGTTTTCTTTCTCCTCTTTTTGGTAGATTCTAATCATTTTAGAAGCCTTAAAAATTTCTGAAAGAAAGGACGTTAAGTTACCAGAAATTTCACCAACTTCTCCTTGAACTTTTCCAATTCTTTTTCCGAGACTTTTTGCAAAAACTATAGCTAAAGGCATCATAAATATAGCGAATGACGCCAACTTCCAATTTTGATAAAACATTAATGAAACTAGTGCAATTAATGAAAAGCTATCTTTCATTATATTTAAGACCCCAGTACTAACGAGGCCCTGAACCTGGGAACAGTCATACATAATGTTTGATATATATTTTCCAGAGTGTCTGTTTTCCAAGGTCTGAATATCAGAAGACAATATGCTATTAGCAATTTTTTTCTGAAGCTCTCCAGCAATTCTATGGCCAACTCTAATTACATTAATTCTTGCAAAATAAAGTGAAATACCTTTTGATGAAAACGCAATAACAATACCTATAGGTATAACCCAAGCTAAAGTTCGATCCTGATCAATAAAAATTTTTTTTACAGCCGGATCTAAAAGCCAGGCTGTAGCTGAAGTGCTTGCAGCTACAATCAAAGAAAGGACCAAGGCTAACAATATTCTTTTAAAATATCTTTTGATATGTTCTCTATAAAGACGTTTGAGAATAATTATTATTTCTTTTAACTTCATATTTTTTATTTAATTAAAAAAATTCCAAAGAATAAAAAAAGACCAGTAAAGTTATTAAACTTGAAGGCCATTAAGCATTCTTTTGGATTATTTTTTTTAAATTTTATTATTTGATACATTAGACTTAACATGAAAGTTATAACTAAGAATGTAAAACTGTTTAAACCAAGTTGACCATAAAATAAGGCAATTATTAAAATAGAACAAAAAAAATAACAAACACCAACAAATAACTTTATATTCTTTTTAAATTTAATAGATGTTGATTTTATACCTATTATTTCATCATCTACAATGTCTTGAAACCCATAAATCGTGTCATAGCCCAATGTCCAAAATATGGCGGAGGCATAAAGAACAATAATTTCAATGGAAATACCACCAGTCATGGCTGCCCAAGCCATAACGATACCCCAGTTAAAAGTTAGACCTAAGAAAAGTTGCGGCCAATAAGTTATTCTTTTCATAAACGGGTAGGAGAATGCTAAAATCATAGAAGCAAAACCTAAAAAAATTGTTAATATATTAAATTGAATTAAAATCAAAAAAGCTAAAGAACAAATAATTACAACATAAGTTAAAGCCAGCTTTATAGAAATTAAATCACAAGCAAGAGGCCTATTTTTTGTTCTTTGAACTTTTTTATCTATATCTTTATCGACAATATCATTAACAATGCAACCAGCACTTCTCATCAACACAGAACCTAAAAAAAATAAAAAAAGGTAATACAAAAATTCATTTAAATTTTGAACCACGCTGTAAGCGTATGCAAGACCCCAAGAACAAGGCCAAAAAAGAAGCATAATTCCAATTGGCTTATTTAGTCTTGTAAGATTTATAAATATTTTTAAGTGAGACATTTGTGAATAATTACTTGTAAATATCAAACACTATCTACATAATCAATTTGATTCGATGGATATAGATTACACAGTTGCAGCACTAATGTTTCCGGCCATACCTCTAATGATGACTATGTATAGCAACAGATTCCACACCCTAAGTAGCTTAATTAGAAAAATACACGATCAATATATTTTTGAAAAACGAACTCCTCCTGCGTGGGAAAATCAGTTACACGTCCTAAACAAAAGAACTAACATATTGAAGTATACGATGGGTTTCGCCGCTTTTGGATTCCTTTTTAATATGTCTACAGTTTTAATGCTTTATTTAGGAAGCCTACAAACAGCTCGAATAATTTTTGCCGGATGTTGTGTCTGCATGATAATTTCAATTTTTTTATTTTTACAAGAAATAAGACTTTCAAACCAAGCGCTTAAATATCATTTGAGCGATATGGACTCAATGAAAAAAGATTTATAATTTTATTTTTTCTCTAAAAGATTTTTTTTAAACAATGATATTCCGCTATTCATTTTATGACTGTATGATTCTTTAAAAGTTTCTAGCTGCCAACCTTTCATTCTTGAAGCAATTAACTCTAGATTTTTTGATTTCCATTCACCACTTGTATGTTCATCTTTCCATAATTTTTTTTCTTCTTCTGTGCGAGCACAACCATAACAAAAGCCACTTACAGGATCGGTTTTGCAAATGCTGATACATGGAGAAATTATAGTCTTTGTCATTAAGGAATTAGTATAGCTGGACCATTAATTTTTCTAGACTCTAAATCTAAGTGAGCTTGTTCAGCATCTGCTAAGTTGTATTCTTTAAATATTTTTATTTTAATTTTACCAAATTTAATTTGTTCAAATAATTTTTTTGCCCCTTCGACAACTTCATCTCTTGTTGAGTAATAATCTTTCATTGTCGGTCTAGTAAAAAACAAGCTTTTTGACTGAATATCTTTAGGTACATTTAAAGGATCCAATGGACCTGATGCATTACCAAAAGAAACCATAGTTCCTTTAGGTTTCAAACACTCCACAGATCCCTGAAAAGTATTTTTACCAACTCCGTCATAAACAACAGAAACACCAATACCTTTAGTAAAATTTTTTACTTCTTTAACAAAATCTTGCTTAGTATAATTAATGACATGACTACAACCGTTTTCTTTAGCTATATCGATTTTTTCATCTGAACCAACGGTACCAATTAATTTACATCCAATTCCTTTTGCCCATTGTGAAAAAACTTGACCAACACCTCCTGCGGCAGCATGAAAAAGAACAGTATCATTCGAGCTTAGCTTGTAGGTTTTACATAAAAGATAGTGTGTCGTTAAACCTTTTGTCATTATGCAAGCAGCTACTTTATGAGAAATACCATCTGGAATTTTAACTGCTATTTGAGCTGGCAATATTCTTTCTTCAGCATAAGCACTAGGAGATCCGCCAGCGTAAACAACATTGTCTCCGACACTTAGTTCACTAACATTAGAGCCTATTTGTGTAATTAATCCGGCACCTTCAAGCCCTATACCGCTTGGAAGTGGAACGGGATATAAACCTGAGCGATGATAGGTATCTATATAATTTAGACCTATAGCAATATTTTTTACTTTAATTTGATCTGGTCCTGGAGATGCTAGTTTAATATCTGTTAATTCCAAGACCTCTGGCCCACCTGGTTTTTTAATTATGATTGCTTTAGTCATTAATATTTTGCAAACGTTCCATCATGATAATCTTGAACTGCTTGAAGAATTTCTGCTTTAGTATTCATAACGAAAGGACCTCCTCTTGCTATGGGTTCGCCAATGGGCTTGCCTGCTACAAACAAAAACTCACTTTTTTTATTAGCTTTTACTACCAATTTATCACCTCTGTCTAATAGTATTAGATTAGAATTACTTGTTTTATTATGTTTGTTTTTTCCAATAGATAAATCACCAGCCAATAAATAAATGAAAGAATTATGACCATTAGGTACACTGCATTTAAACTCTTTAGCTTCTTCTAATTTTATATGGAAATAAATTGGATCAACGTTATGACCTTTTTCAGGGCCTTCCGCTTTTTCAAACTTTCCAGCTATAACTTTAACTATTTTCTCAGCATCTTCATGAACGCCAAGTTGACTATTTTTAATATATAAATATTCAGGTTTATTCATTTTTGATTTTGCCGGCATATTAATCCAAAGTTGAAAACCTAATAATTTACCTTCAGACATTGCGGGCATTTCGGAGTGAATAATTCCCCTACCAGTCTTCATCCACTGAACATCTCCTGCAGTCATTATACCTTTTGCTCCAGTACTATCTTCATGTTCAAACTCACCATTTAACATATAAGTAACTGTTTCTATTCCTCTATGGGGATGGGGAGGAAAACCTGCAAGATAGTCATCCTTATTTTCAGAACCAAACTCATCTAACATTAAAAAAGGATCAATATAATCTGCTTCTGGGGTACCAATACTTCTCTTTAATTTAACTCCTGCACCATCTGATGCATGTAAAGCCTTAATTATTTTTTTAACTTCAATATTATTCATTAGATAACTTCAATTAATTGTTTTAAGTCTTTAATTTCATTTTTAGGTTCGTAATCAAGGTTGTCAAAAATATTATTATTTCTATTAACCCAAATAGCGTTATAACCATAATTTCCACCACCTGATACATCCCATGTATTTGCACTCAGAAAAGTTACTTCACCTGGCCTGATTTGATACTTTTTTATAGGCATATCGTACACTTTTGAGTCTGGTTTATAAATTTTAACCTCTTCAACTGAAAAGAG
>Ga0307995_1001524_pt1 | contig 14361 bp, 6 predicted proteins | sample EllFjometagen262_FD_203132 | JGI IMG/M metagenome (GOLD analysis project Ga0307995, IMG submission 203132) | Marine microbial communities from Ellis Fjord, Antarctic Ocean - #262 | ecosystem: Environmental > Aquatic > Marine > Unclassified | place: Southern Ocean | collected 2014-11-02
ATAGAGAGTTGGCAACATCAACAATGAGTATCATTAAGAAAAATGAGTTTTTGAGTTCAATAAAAACGGAGTTAATTGATGGAGGAACCAAAAGCTTAGTAAAGGTTGTTAAGATTATTGATAAAAATCTAAACAACACAGATGATTGGAAAATGTTTCAAGAAGCTTTTAATAATGCAGATAAAAAATTCTTAAAGAAAATAAAATCTAAGCATGCAGAGTTAACTCCAAATGACTTAAGATTGTGCGCTTATCTTAGATTAAACCTATCATCAAAAGAAATTGCACCACTGTTAAATATTTCGCCAAGAAGTGTAGAAGTAAAACGTTATAGGCTTCGTAAAAAAATGAATTTACCTCACGATGCAAACTTAACAAACTACATCTTAGAAGTGTAACCTCTACAACAAAGGTCAATAACACCCATACAATACTACAACATTTATTATTTTTTAAGTGGTCAACTACAATTTCACATTTCCATAACATTAGTTATATAAGGGGCTTTAGTATTTATGCTCTTATGTATGTTTTTTGTTGCGGTACCTTTTAGTGATTTAATAAAAAAGGAGTTATAGCTTTACAGTATTATTAATTAAAACATAGTTTATGAGAAAAATGATTGCATTACTATTTTTTATGTTTTGTGGTTTTGGGCTTACTGCTCAAACACTAAATATAAAAGGTGTTGTAAAAGACATAAATTCCGGTGAGACTTTGCCGGGGGTTAGTGTTGTTATTAAAGGTACTATAATTGGTGCTGAAACTGATTTTGATGGGATATATAATCTATCAAACGTAAAGAAAGGATCAGTCTTAGTATTTAAATATTTAGGTATGAAGCCTAAAGAAGTAGTTGTAAATTCAAATGAAATTAATGTTTTTTTAGAAGAATCAGCTGAAGCTTTAGATGAAATTGTAGTTGTTGGTTATGGTAGCCAAAAACGTAAAGATGTTACTGGTTCTGTTTCTATAGTGGGGGCAGAAACTCTAGAAGCTTTAAAACCTATAGATGCAACCACTGCATTACAAGGAACTACCGCTGGTGTAGCTGTAAATTTATCATCTGGTGCGCCAGGTGCAAAAGTAAATATTTTAATACGTGGTGTAAGTTCAAATACTAGTAATCAACCTCTAACTATTGTAGATGGTTATGAAGGAGATCTAAATAGTATTAACCCTAATGATATCGAATCTATTATTGTTCTAAAAGATGCACAAGCTGCTATTTATGGTATTAAGGGTGCAAACGGTGTGGTTTTAGTAACTACTAAAATTGGTAAGAAGAACAAAGCACCTACTGTAAAGTATGATACGTATGCTGCTATTCAACAAACAACACGTAAGTTAGATTACTTAAATGCAACTGAATATGCTTTGGTTTTAAATGAAGCGTATGCAGCTAGTGGACAACCATTACCTTTTAGTGATGTGTCTCAATTAGGTGTGGGGTCAGATTTTCAGGAACAATTGTTTAATGATGCTTTATTAATGAACCATAACATTAGTGTTTCTGGTGGTGGAGAAAACTCTAGATACTTTATAAGTGCTTCTAGAGCAGAGCAAGATGGTATTATCGCAAAAGAGAATTCAAATTTTATTAGAAATAATATTAAAATGAATTTAGGTGTAGACATTTCTGATAAGTTAAATTTTTCTGTAATTGCCAATTACTTTACTACGGCTTCAGAAGGTTTTGCTGGATCGGTATTATTTAATGGTTTAAATTATGCACCAACGTTTGGTTTAGATGAAGATGATGAAAGCAACTTTTTAGGTATCGAGCTTATCAACCCGTTAAACCAATTAAAAAACACGTATAACGAAAATAACGGAAGCGGTTTAGAAGGGAACTTTAAATTAGTATACAAGCCTATTGAAGGTTTAAAGGTAACCTCTAGAGTTGGTTATAAGATATTTAATGAAAAAGGAAGAACTTTTACACCGATACAGAATTACGGAAATAGTAAAGTTTTTAATATTCAACAAAGCTCTGTATACCAATTTAAGCAAACTTCTACAAGAGTAGTTTTTGAGACATTTGCAAATTATGATAAAACCTTTGCAGAAGACCACAATACTACTTTTACTCTAGGTACAAGTGTACAGAATGATTTGTTTGACGGTATTTATGCATCTGGTATTAATGTGCCAAATAATTCTTATGACTTTGCAGATTTAAGTTTAACAGATCCGCAAAATGAGCAAAGAAGTTTAAACTCTGGTTTTAATGATTTAAGATTAATTTCTTATTTCTCAAGATTACAGTATAACTATAAAGGGAAATATTTATTCTCTGGACTAGTAAGAAGAGATGCAGCTTCAGTTTTCGATAAAAATTTGCGTGTAGATTATTTTTGGTCTGCTACCACAGGTTGGAAAGTTTCTGATGAAAATTTCTTAAAGGACAATAAAACGATTAGCTTTTTAAAGTTAAGAGCAAGTTATGGTACGTTAGGAAACTTAGTAGGTAACAATCTAAATAGATCTTTCTTAAACGGAGAAGGAACCTATGTATTTGATGGAGCTTTAGTAGATGGAACTGCACAAGGTGGATTGCCAAATCCTTTAGCGAAATGGGAAACTGCAGAAAAATTAGATATCGGTTTAGATATTAATTTGTTTGATGACAAATTATCTATTGTAGCTGATTATTTTGAAGAAAGCAGAAAAGACTTATTAATTCAGAATTTTCCTGTGTCAGGTATTTTAGGAGCGGCAGCACCTGGTGGTGGAAATCCTACAGTTAATGCAGGTACCTCTGTGAATACTGGTGCAGAATTAGCAATTAACTATACTGCAATAAAAACAGAAGATGCTTCTTTAAATTTATCATATAACGTAACCTATGTTAAAAATGAAGTTACAGACGTAAGAGGTGGCGCTTTTATTGAAGGTGGTGGTTTTGCTATTGGTAATTTGCCTCCTTCTAGAATGGAGGTTGGACAACCAATAGGTTATTTCTATGGATTACAAACAGATGGACTCTTTCAAACACAAGCAGAAGTAAATGCACATCCTTCGCAAGCTGCTTTGGGTTCAGTTGTAACTTCTCCGGGAGATATTAGATATAAGGATGTAAATAATGATGGTGTTATTGATATTAATGACAGAACAAACATCGGTAAACCACAAGCAGATTTCTTTATGGGTTTCAATTTCTCAGGAACTTATAAAAAATGGGATTTTAGTGCTTATTTATATTCAGAATTAGGAAAAGAAATTGTTAGAAATTACGAACGCTTTTTACCAAACGTGAATAAACCATCGTACTATTTAGGAAGATGGACAGGTGAAGGCACAAGTAATTCGATACCTAGATTAACAAACGATGCAACAAATAATAAATTATTTTCAGATTTCTTCGTAGAAGATGGTTCCTTCTTAAGACTACAAAATGTGCAGATTGGATATAATGTAGCTGCAGATGTATTAGAAAAAGTAGGCATTGCTAAATTAAGAGTGTACACAAGTATCAATAACTTGTTTACAATAACAGATTATTCAGGTTACGATCCAACCTTAAACGGTGGTGCAATTGGTGCTGGTATAGATTCAGGAAACTATCCTTCTGCAAGACAATTTATCTTAGGATTAAACGTAGAATTTTAAAAAAGCAAGTAATGAAAAATATAAGTAAAAAAATATCAATTAATATTATCATCATTGCAAGTTTATGTATAGTAAACGGTTGCTCAGATGATTATTTAGACAATACAAAGGTGTATGCAGAAGATTCTGAATCATTTTTTAATTCAGAAGCAGATTATTACAATGCATTAGTTGCAGCATATGATCCTTTACAATCTACATTTATCAATGTTTTAATGGGAGAAATAGCTTCTAATAATACATTATGTGGTGGAGAGAGTGCAACAGATGTTCAAGGATATCAGCAAGTAGATGACATGATTCATACTCCTGTAAACTCACAATTACAAAATTTATGGAGTTTTATGTTTGGGGGTGTAAATAGAGCCGCTTATATCATAGAGTTTGAAGATAAAACAGATTTTGCTGGTAAAGAGGTTATTATTGGTGAAGCACGTTTTTTAAGAGCGTATTATAATTTCGAATTGGTAAAATGGTTTGGAGCAATTCCAATTAAACCAGAAGGACGCTTTGTTGTTGGAGATGAGCAAACAATTCCAAGATCACCAGTTGAAGATGTCTATGCTTTAATAGAGCAAGATTTAGAATATGCCGTTGCTAATCTATCTTATAACGCTCCACAAATTGGTAGAGTTACCAAAGGTGCCGCAGAAGCTTTATTAGGAAAAGTATATTTATATCAAGATAAATTTACAGAGTCAGCAACTATTTTAGAAAGCGTAATTACTAACGGTTCTTATAGTTTAGAATCAGACTATAATAAAATATTTGAGTCTCAAGGAGAAAACGGAACAGGTGCTGTTTTTGAAGTGCAATACACAGATGTTGAAGGAGCTGGTTTTGGCTGTTTACAATGTAGTGAAGGTAACGTTGCCGTTGGTTTTCAGGGTGTAAGAGGTTATGACGGAGAATTATTTACTTCAGGTTTTAGTTTTAATGTACCAACACAAGAGATGGTAGATCAGTTTGAAACTGGAGATAATCGTAAAGAAGTGGCTATTTTAGATATAGAGGCTTGGGCAACATCCACAGGAGCTGTTTTTACAACAGGTTATGAGCATACTGGTTTTTTCAACAGAAAGTATATTCCAAGAAAAAGAAGTACAGAAGCTGCGGGAGATTTAAATCTTACGAATCCAAATAATTACAGAGCAATACGTTATGCAGATGTATTATTAATGGCTGCAGAAGCTTTTAATAGAAGTTCAAGTCCTGATGATGCGAAAGCTAAAATGTATTTAAACAAAGTAAGAGAAAGGGCTTTTGGTAATGCAGATAATAATATTACTACAACTGGTACTAATTTAACGGCTGTAATTTATAAAGAGCGAAGAGTTGAATTAGTTGGAGAGGGTCATCACTTTTTTGACTTAGTAAGAACAGGAAGAGGAGCAAATATATCTGGGTTTACAACTGGTAAGCATGAAGTATTTCCTATTCCTTTAGAAGAAATTCAGTTTTCACAAGGAAATTGGTCACAAAATCAAAATTATTAAGACATAGGAATATGAAAAAAATAAAAATAATATATAAAGCATTAATTGTACTTTTTATAATAAATGCTTGTACAGATGAAAGAAATTTAGACTTTCTAGAATCCGCTTCAGCACCAGTTAATGTTTCTGCTGTTTATAATATAGCACAAGATAATTCAGGGTTAGTAACAATAACACCAATTGCAGATGGAGCTACTTCTTTTGATATTTATTTTGGTGATGCAACAGGAGATCCTGAAAATATTGAAAACGGTAAATATCTACAACACACATACGCCGAAGGAACTTATACAGTTAAAATATTAGCTTATAACTTAAAAGGAGATACAACAGAGGCTATGCAAGAACTTATAGTTTCTTTTCAGGCCCCAAAAAATTTGGTTGTAACACTAGAAAATGATCTAGCAATTTCAAAGCTTATAAACATTAACGCTACTGCAGAATTTGCAGTAAGTTATGATTTTTATTCAGGTGAAGATGGAGTAACTCAACCTGTTTTAACTGCAAATAATGGAGATGCAATTTCTTATCAATATACAGATGCAGGAACTTATACTGTAAAAGTAATTGCAAAAGGGGGAGCTATTGAAACGACAGAGTACATAGTAGATTTCGAAGTGACTGCTATTTTAGCGCCTTTAGTTTCTGCTGCTACACCTCCAAATAGAAGTGAATCAGATGTGATTTCTATTTTTAGTGGATCTTATATAGATGTAACAGGAATTGATTACAACCCAAATTGGGGTCAGCAAACAATTTATACTGCTTTTGAATTAAACGGGGATGCTATGTTACAATATAGCAATTTAAATTATCAAGGTATTGACTTTTCGGTAAATGTACAAGATGCTTCTGCTATGGAAACACTGCATATTGATGTCTGGACTGCGGATGCAACTTCGATAGACATATATCCAATTAGTTCTACATCTGGTGAATTCTTTGTAACAAAAGAGTTAGTTGCAGATCAATGGAATAGTTTTGAAATTCCAGTATCAGATTTTACAGATCAAGGTTTAGTAATTTCAGATTTAAAACAATTTAAATTTGAAGGTTCAGGTTCGGTTTTCATAGATAACTTATATTTCTGGAAAATGCCTTCAGCACCTTCAATTTTAACGGGTACTTGGAAAGTCGCGCCAGAAGCTGGTTCCCTAAAAGTTGGACCTTCTTCAGGAAGTGGAGATTGGTGGTCTATTAGTGATGCGCAAGTAGCAGAAAGAGCTTGTTTTTATGATGATGAATTTTTATTTGGTGCAGATGGATCATTTATAAATTCTTTAGGTTCAGATACATGGCTAGAGGCTTGGCAAGGAACAGCAGAAGCTTGTGGATCTCCTGTAGCACCTCATGATGGTTTAGTTTCTGGAACATTTATTCATGATGTTACAAATAATAAAGTAACTGTTAATGGTTCTGGAACTTACTTGGGAATACCTAAAGCGAACAATGCTGGTGAGTTACCAAATGTTGCGGTTCCAAGTTCAATAACTTATGATATTACACTTTCTAATAACAATACAGAAATGGAAGTTATTATTGAAGCAGGATCTGGAGTATTTTGGACATATAAACTAGTAAAAGATACAGCATTAACTACAACTCCTATAGACGGAACTTGGAAAATTGCACCAGAAGCGGGTTCTTTAAAAGTTGGCCCTTCTTCAGGAAGTGGAGATTGGTGGTCTATTAATGATGCTCAAGTTACAGAAAGAGCTTGTTTTTATGACGATGAATATGTGTTTAATATAGGCGGAACTTTTAATAATATTTTAGGTACAGAAACGTGGTTAGAAGCTTGGCAAGGAACACCTGATGCTTGTGGAACTCTTGTAGCACCTCATGACGGTTCTGTTTCGGCTTCATTTGTTTATGACGATACTTCTAATACGATAACATTAAATGGTATAGGAGCATATTTAGGAATTCCTAAAGCAAATAATGCAGGTGAATTATCTGATCCAGCAGATGCTCCAGATACAATTGTTTACAATGTTACGCTTTCAAATAATAATACTGAAATGGAAATTATTATTGAAGCAGGAGCAGGCGTTTTTTGGACTTATAAGTTATTAAAGCAATAATAGATTAAAACAAGATATATTATGAGAAAATTTAAAAATATTTATATAATCTTATTTTCTATGATGATTGCCCTTTATGGTTGTCAAGAAAATGATTATCAATTTGGAGAAATAATAGCTCCATCGAACATTGTCATTACCGCTGAAATTGTTGGTCAAGATGTTAATGATTCTGCTTTAGCAAATGGAGATGGTAGTGGTACAGTAAACTTTACCGTTAAAGGTGATAATGCATTTTCATATGTGTTCTATTTTGACGGAATAGCAGAAGCTTCACCATCTGGAATACATACAAAAAGATTTTCTAATGTTGGTGTAAATACCTATACAGTTGTTGTGAAAGCAAATGGCAAAGGTGGTGTTTCATCAACTAAATCATTAGATGTAGTGGTGTTTAGTTCTTTTTCTGACGTAAATGCTGAAAACTTTTTAAGTGGCGCTAATGTTGGTGACAGCAAAAAGTGGTATTGGCAAGCAGATGTAGATGTACATGTTGGTTTAGGGCCAGTTACAGATGATTATGGAAATGGAGAATTTGCTTATGAAGCATGGTGGAATGGTATTAGAGCTTGGGATTCTGAAAAAGCATGTATGTACGATAATGAATTTGTATTTACAAGAACAGCGGATGGTCTTACGTTTGAACAAACTGTAGGTCCAGCTTTTGTTCCAGGTACTTATGCTGGAGCTTTAGGTGTTGCAGGAGATCAATGTCATGATGAATTAGTTGCTACTTCTATGTTTGGTCTAAAGCAAGTTTCTTTTGGCCCCTCAACATCAAAAGCTGCTATAGAAGGATCTTATGATGATGAACCATATAGAGGAACTACTTTCGATATTTCTGATGGAGGTTTTATGGGCTGGTTAGTTGGTTCTAGTACGTATGATATAATTTCTGTTTCTGATGATGAATTAGTTGTTAGAATAATTGAAGCTGGAGATGGTTTTGCTTGGTATCATAAATTCACATCTACAAAGCCTACACAAAGCGCAAGCTATACTTATAATACCTTAGCTTGGGAGGATGACTTTAATACTGATGGAGCACCAAACGCTGCAAATTGGACCTACGATTTAGGTGCAGGAGGTTGGGGTAATGGAGAATTACAAACATATACGAACAATGCAGAAAATGCAAAAGTAGAAGGTGGTTCTTTAAAAATTACAGCAAAATCTGATGGTAGTGGAGGTTATACTTCCGCTAGATTAAAATCTCAAGGGTTGTATAATTTTACATATGGTAGGGTTGAAGTAAGAGCTAAATTACCAGCTGCACAAGGTACTTGGCCAGCAATTTGGATGTTGGGTTCTAACTTCCCGAATGTTGGTTGGCCAAATTGCGGAGAAATAGATATCATGGAGCAAACAGGAAACAATAAAGACATTACTCTAGGAACTCTTCATTGGTATGATATGGCTACAGGCGGTAATGCAAGTTATGGCGAAACTACAGCAGTTGCAAACGCTTCTTCTGAATTTCATTTATATACAATGGAATGGACAGATACAACTATAAAAATTTACTTAGATGATATTAATTTTTATGAATTAGCCAATGATGGTGCTTTACCATTTAATGCAGATTTCTTTTTAATTTTAAATATTGCCATGGGCGGTTCTTTAGGAGGTACTGTAGATGCCGCATTTACAGAGGACACAATGGAAATAGATTACATAAAAATTTATCAATAATTATTTACTGAGTATCAAATTAAGGTCAGTCACAATATAACTGACCTTAACTTTTTCTGTTTGAGACTCCCTTTCAACTGATGTTTATTTTTAATAATACTAAACTTAATTATGAAAAACATTTTCTTAAAAGCCTTATTTATTTTAGTCGTCTTAAATTCTTGTACGCAAATAAAAAAAGTATCGGTTTTAAGTAATGAAGAAGGAATGAAGTTAGTTGTGAATGGAAAAGATTTTATGATTAATGGAATGAATTGGGATTATGTTCCAATTGGTGAAAATTATTCTTACAGTTTATGGAAACAACCTGAAGACGTTATTAAAAACGCCTTAGATGCTGAAATGACCTTGTTAAAAGACATGGGAGTCAACACGATTCGTATCTATACAAGTATTCAGCCAAAATGGATTACCTATATCTATGAAAAGTATGGTATTTACACTATGCTAAATCATTCTTTTGGTAGATATGGCCTTTCTATAAAAGGGAATTGGATACCTGTAACAGATTACAGTAATGTAGATGCACAGAAAGTATTGATTCAAGAAGTTTCTGAAATGACAGAAACATATAAAAATACACCAGGGTTATTATTATTTCTTTTAGGAAATGAAAATAATTATGGACTTTTTTGGGCAGGTGCAGAAACAGAAAACTTTCCAAATGATGAAAAGGAAATTGCTGCAAAAGGAGAAAAATTAGGAAGACCGATGTATCGGTTAATGAATAAAGCTGCAAAAAAAATAAAGTCAATTGATGGTTCACATCCTGTTGCGATATGTAATGGAGATTTAGGGTTTATAGATATAATAGCAGAAGAATGTTTAGATGTAGATATTTATGGTACAAATATATATCGTGGTAAATCATTTGGAGATGCTTTTAAAAGAGTTAAGAAAGAATTAAATAAGCCAATACTATTTACCGAATTTGGTGCAGATGCATTTAACACACAAACTAATTCTGAAGGCCAAAAGATGCAAGCATTTTATCTGGTAGAAAACTGGAAAGAAATTTATCAAAATGCTTCAGGACTTGGAAAAGCTAATAATTCGATTGGTGGATTTACATTTCAATTTAGTGATGGATGGTGGAAATTAGGTCAAACCAAAAATTTAAAGATTCATGATAACGGATCTTCTTGGGCTAATGGTGGCTACAAATTAGATTTTAAAGAAGGAACAAATAACATGAATGAAGAGTGGTTTGGAATTTGTGCAAAAGGACCTGTGAATGAAAAAGGAGCTTATAAATTGTATCCAAGAGCTGCATATTATGCATTAAAAAAAGTTCATGAACTTAATCCTTATAAAAAAGGGATTTTGCAAAAATCATTAAAAAATCATTTTTACGAAATCAAAATAAAAGAAGCTATAAAAGAAGCAGCAAAGGATAAAATTGTTTTAGAAAAGATAAATAAAAAATAAGTGTTGAAATTTTAACGATCAGCATTAAAATATAATTAAGAAAAAATTAATGAGTAAAACTGTTTCTTACAAAGACAATTTAACCTCTAAAAGTGATAAAAAAATTACTGGAGAGTTAGTGACATATGAAAATGAATCTTACTATAAGATTTCTAATAGCCATACAATGCGTCCTTTTTTTATGAGTATTATTTCAGACTCAAATCATTGGATGTTTATCTCAAGTAATGGAGGTTTAACTGCGGGTAGAAAAAATGCTGAATATGCTATTTTTCCTTATTATACAGATGATAAAATAACTGAATTAGCAGAAACTACAGGTTGTAAATCTATCTTTAGAATACAAAAAAATGATAAAACGTTGTTATGGGAGCCATTCTCAGAAAGACAAGCAGGAATTTATTCAATAGTTAGAAATCTGTATAAAAATGAATTTGGAAACAAAGTAATTTTTGAAGAAATCAATGAAGATTTAGAACTTACATTTAAATATCAATGGAATTCTAGTGATGAATTTGGCTTTGTTAGAAAAACAACATTGATAAATAATTCTGATCAAAATTTAGATATTTCTATTTTAGACGGATTTCAAGATATTATACCTTTTGGTGTAAATTCAGATTTACAAGGGACTAGAAGTAATTTGGTAGATGCTTATAAAAAATGTGAAATTGAGGCAGATTCAGGTTTAGGTATTTACGCTTTAAGTGCTATTATTGTGGATAAAGCAGAGCCAAGTGAAGCCTTGAAAGCAAATTTAATTTGGTCTCTAGGATTAGAAAACCCTATTTATTTACTATCGTCTTTACAATTAAATAATTTTAGAAGAGGTATTAAGCTTCAACAAGAAGTGGATATGAAAGCAGAAAAAGGTGCTTACTTTTTAAATGCTAATATTAACTTACCTGCCAACCAAGAAAAAAAGTGGTTGCAAGTTGCCAATGTAAATCAAACAGTTTCTGATGTTATTTGTATTTCTGAAATGATTAAAAATGATGCTAACATAGAAGAACGGTTACAAAACAGCATAGAAGAAGGAACAAAAAAACTAATCAAATTAGCTGCAGCTTCAGATGGTTTACAACTCTCTAATGATCCGTTAGTTAATACAAGACATTTTTCAAACACGCTTTTCAATATTATGAGAGGTGGTATTTTTGATGATAATTATACGATTATAAAAGAAGATTTTATTACTTATTTATCAAAAGCAAACAAACAATTATTTGCTGTTAAAAAAGAATCTCTTGCAAACTTACCAGAAAAATTTACACTAAATTTTATTAAAAATTTAGCAGACAATGATTCGGATAAAGATTTTAAAAGATTGTGTTTAGAATATTTACCATTAAAATTTAGTAGAAGACATGGAGATCCAAGTAGACCTTGGAACAAGTTTTCTATCAATACAAAAAGTGAAATTGATGGTTCTAAAATTTTAGATTACGAAGGTAACTGGAGAGATATTTTTCAAAACTGGGAAGCGCTTGCACATTCATATCCTCAGTTTATAGAGAGTATGATTCATAAGTTTTTGAATGCAACTACATTTGAAGGTTACAACCCTTATAGAGTTACAAAAGCTGGTTTTGATTGGGAGGTTATAGAAGAAAATGATCCTTGGTCTTACATTGGTTATTGGGGAGATCATCAAATAATTTATTTGCTTAAATTTTTAGAATTTATAGAAAAGCATTATCCATCTAAACTTGCAGAATTATTTAATGAGGACATTTTTGTGTATGCAAATGTGCCATATAAAATAAAATCATATTCAGATATTTTAAAGAACTCAAAAGATACTATTGATTTTGATCATACATTAAATGCTAAAATTGATAAAAGAAGAGCAGAGATTGGTGCTGATGGTTCTTTATTAACGGATAAAGAAAATAATGTTTACAAAGTAAATCTTATTGAAAAATTATTAGTTACAGTTTTGGCAAAAGTAGCAAACTTTATTCCTGAAGGTGGAATTTGGTTAAATACACAACGTCCAGAATGGAATGATGCGAACAATGCTTTAGTTGGTAATGGAGTTTCTATGGTAACTTTAAATCACCTAAGAAGGTTCATTAATTTCTTTGAAGGAATCGTAGAAAATTCTGATGGAAATGATATTCAAATTTCTAACGAAGTAACATCATTATTTAACGAAATTTTAAAAACACTCGACGCTAATACAACTATTTTATCAGGAAAAGTATCAGATAAAGATAGAAAAACAGTTTTAGATGGTTTAGGTAATCCTGCAAGTGAATACAGAGAGTTTATTTATAAAAACGGATTTTCAACTAAAAAATCATTAGTAAAAAAAGCATCATTATTACACTTTTTTGCCATTACAAAAAACTATTTAGACCATAGCATTAGAGCAAATAAACGTAAAGATAATATGTATCATGCATATAATTTAATGACGATAGAAAATGCTGATGAAGTTTCTATTTCATACTTGTCAGAAATGTTAGAGGGGCAAGTAGCAGCATTAAGTTCTGGTTATTTAACGCCAACACAAGCTTTAGATTTATTAGATGGATTAAAAGCGTCTGCGTTGTTTAGATCAGATCAATACAGTTATATTTTATATCCAAATAAAGACTTACCAAGGTTTACTAAGAAAAATAATATTTCTTCGGATAAAGTCGAGAATTCTAAATTGTTACAACAATTAGTAAAAGACGGTAACAAACAATTAATAGAAAAAGACGTTTTAGGAAACTATCATTTTAACGGAAATTTCAATAATGCAAATAGTGTAAAAGAAGCTTTAGCTAGTTTGTTAGAAAACTATAAAGATATAGTAGCAAAAGAGTCTGATGTTATTTTAGAAATTTTCGAAGAAATTTTTGATCACAAATCATTTACTGGTCGTTCAGGAACTTTCTTTGGTTATGAAGGTTTAGGTTCTATATACTGGCACATGGTTTCGAAACTGTTATTAGCAGTTCAAGAAAATTGCTTATTAGCGGTAAATACAAATGAAAGTGATGCTGTCATTGGTAAATTATTTGATCATTATTATGAAATAAATGCAGGAGTAGGAGTTCATAAATCACCAAAATTATATGGCGCTTTTCCTACAGATGCATATTCACATACTCCAGCAACAAAAGGCGCTCAACAACCAGGAATGACCGGTCAGGTAAAAGAAGATTTGCTAAGTAGATTTGGAGAGTTAGGTGTTTTTGTTGAGAAAGGGAAAATTATTTTCAAACCAAGGTTATTAAAAGCTTCTGAGTTTTTAGACGAACCAAAAGTATTTGAATATTTAAATATCAACAATGAAAAACAGCAATTAAAAATCGAGGAAAATCAGTTGTGTTTTACGTATTGTCAAGTGCCAATTATTTATAGTTTATCAACTAACAATAGTGTTGATGTTGTTTTTAATGATGATTCAAAAGTAGCTTTTGACAGCTTGTCTTTAGATGAAGTAACAAGTACAAAAGTGTTTGATAGAACAAATAAAATTAACCACATAAAAGTATCAATAATTAAGTAAAGTTGATGAAAAAAAGCAATATAATATATTTGATTTGTTGTTTTTTATTGGCAGGAATTATCTGTTTTAATGAAATGAAGGGTAGTGATAAAGTTGAAATAGAACAAAAAGTAGACGCTCTTTTAAGGTTGATGACTTTAGAAGAGAAAATCGGACAAATGTCGCAAATAAGACATTTTGAAGTTGCTGCCGATGCTTTGGTTACTGAAAAATTTATAGGCTCTATCATTCATACGCAAGGTCCAAACCCTGGGAAAACAGCTTTAGGTTGGCAAGAGAGGTTTGTGAAACTTCAAAAGAAGGCGCTTTCTACCAGATTAGGTATTCCTTTATTATTTGCTGTAGATGCTGTACATGGGCAAAATACTTTTGAAGGAGCAACTATTTTCCCACACAATATTGGCTTAGGTGCAACAGGAAATGAAAAATTGGTTCAAGAAATTACATCAATTACAGCTTTAGAAAGTCAAGCAACAGGTTTTAATTGGGTGTTTTCGCCTTGTGTTGCAATTCCTTTTAATGAAAAATGGGGAAGAGTATACGA
>Ga0307995_1001526_pt1 | contig 14345 bp, 12 predicted proteins | sample EllFjometagen262_FD_203132 | JGI IMG/M metagenome (GOLD analysis project Ga0307995, IMG submission 203132) | Marine microbial communities from Ellis Fjord, Antarctic Ocean - #262 | ecosystem: Environmental > Aquatic > Marine > Unclassified | place: Southern Ocean | collected 2014-11-02
TTCGCGGATTGCGTCCATCATTGCCTGATACTCACCCATAGCGTTTACCAGTGAATGCGGCGTTTCTAGAGCGCGAAAATCAAGCAGCTTTGATGCGGGAACAGCATTAAGATCAGGCATTGTGTCAGTACGCTTTAAACGCTCAAGCGGATATGGGCCCATATGAAACGGACGGTCCTTGGTCGAGAAAAAACGCATGGCCATAATGAAGCTTTCCTATATTAAGATGCGACTAAAAGGTTGAGAAGAAACGAGATGCCCGACCAGACGATTACGCCGGATAATACCGCAGTAATCATCGCTGGTATACCATCCTTCCACGTATCCCAGATCAGGTGGCAGCCAATAGCACCAATCGACGTGCCAAGGAGTGCTAGTGCACCCAAAGGCCCAAGCCAAAACACTTGGAACCAGATTGCAATGGCTCCGAACAATTCTACGACGCCAACCAGTGCCATGATCTGACGGTTCAGTCCGTATTTGAAGAACATGCCAAGCTGGGTTTCAAAGATGAATTTCTGCCAACCTAAGATTTTGATCGAACTTGCAAAAAGAAAGAATGCAGATAACAGGCCGATGATGATTGTTTGTGTCATTTTGGCGAATTTTACCCAGTAAGAGTTTGGGGAAGAAAAGTTGCAAGCGCCGGAAAGGCGATAAGCAAGACGAGCATCAGCGCCATTGCCAACCAAAACGGGAATATCCCGACGAAGATTTCGCGCATTGGGACGTCTGGTGCAATAGATTTTACGATAAAGACGTTAATCCCTACGGGGGGTGATATCATCCCCATTTCCAGCACGATCACAACAATGATGCCGAACCAGATCAAATCCCACTCTAGCCCAACAGCGATCGGGATCACGACCGGAATGGTCAACACCAGCATCGCAATGGATTCAAGAAACATGCCGAGGATGATGTAGGCCACAATGATCAGAACCAATACCCCCAGATCACCGATTGGCAGCGATGTGAGCAAACTGACCAAGTCAGCGGGCACTTCAGTTAGAGACATAAAAGGAATGAAGACGAATGCGCCGATGATGATCATAAAGACCGTCGCTGTGGCGCTCATGGTTTGCAGGATAACGGTTTGTAGCGCCTGAAAATTCAAAGAACGGCGGGCAATTGCGACGATCAAAGTGATGCACGCGCCCACGGATGAGGCTTCAACAGGCGTGAAGAACCCAGTGTACATTCCCCCGATTGTGATGAAGACAACCGCCAAGATAGGCAAAGCACGCAGCATTGCCTCGCGGCGTTTTGCACTGCATGATTTCGGGCCAGCAGGGCCTTTTTCAGGTGCGCGTAACACGATCAGATAGATTGTGAGAATAAACAAGAGCGTCAGCACAATGCCCGGAATGATACCTGCCATGAAAAGCTGGCCGATGGATTGCTCGGTGAGTACTGCATAGATGATCATACCACCCGATGGTGGGATCAAAAAGCCAAGCGTGCCGCCCGCTGCAACCGATCCCGTGGCGAGGCTGTCGGTGTAGTTGTACTTTTTCATCTCCGGCAGCGCGACCCGGCCCATCGTGACAGCGGACGCGAGCGAGGAGCCTGAGAGCGCAGCGAAACCTGCGCACGCGGCGATGGTCGCCGACGCCAAACCGCCGCGCAAATGGCCCATAAATCTGTATGCTGCCGCGTATAGATCGCGTGACATGCCTGATGCCCCAGCAAGCGAACCCATGAGAACAAACATAGGGATGACCAAGAGATTGTAGTTCGAGGCTGCCTCAAATGCTTCTCCGGAAAGGTTTGAAAAGGCCGTTTTCCATCCGCGCGTCCAAGCCTTGTCCGCATCCATTCCAATGATGATAAAGCGGTTTGCAGTAGCCACGGCCGTGCCGACAAAACCAACGGCTAACATCGAGAGCGCTACTGGCATGCGCAGCGCGAGCAAAGCGAATAAAGCCCCGAGACCCAAAAGGCCGAGAACGGTCATGCTCATCATTGGATCAAACCTCAGTTTTCATTGTTTGCACATGACCTGTGCGAAGCAATTGCCAAATGTCGGTGAAAAGAACTATGGAATAAAGCATAGTGGAAACGGCGAGCATGTAATAAAAAGGCTCATACGAGATCAGCAATTGCTGAGTCGTTTCACCGAATTTCACTGCGCTTTGCCCTGCATGCCAAAGTTGACGTGCGGCAATACATAACAATAGCGCGCAAAATATCTTTATAATGGCAAGGGACCATTTGGAGAACGGCCGAGACATACGGCTTTCCAACAACTCGATTTCGATGTGAGCGCCAGTGCGCGCTCCATATGGAATTGAGAGTGCTACAATTGCCACCAGCGCCAGTACCAGCAAATCTTCGGCACCTGAAAAAGGTGAGTTGAAGGCTTTGCGCATCACCAGAACATTCCACGCTGAAAACAGCGTCATAAAACCCAATGTAAGCCCACCAAGGACCAAAGACACCCACTTTAATGTGGTATCCAAAAGACGCAGCGGGGCGGGCAGCACGTGGGGTTCAGTTTCAGACGAGCCCATCATTCATTTACCAAACAAAAAGCCACCGGGGCCGGTTATGGAATGCGGTTCCATAAAACCAAGCACACCCTCAAACCCTAGGTTGCGACCAATGCCGGACATCTTGACGCCGCCAAACGGCGCGCGGCTGTCTTGCGACATGGGCCCATGATTGTTCAGATATGTGTAGCCCGCCTCAAGTCGGCGCGCGATTGCGACTGCGCGCTCGGCATCTGGCGTCCAAACTGAAGAGCACAGGCCAAATTCATTGTCATTGGCCATTGCAATAGCCTCGTCGTCGGTCTTGAATTTCATGATAGGCAGCACGGGGCCAAACTGCTCTTGGCGCACAACAGACAAATCTTGATCCGCATCCAGCACCAATGTGGGACGCTGAAAATATCCGCCGCCTTGATAGAGCGCTTCATCAGGGACTTGACCGCTCTCAATCACATCCGCGCCCTTCGCGCGGGCTTCTGCAATCATGTCAGTCACAACTTTTAGCTGACCTGCGTTATTGACAGGGCCCATAGTCGTTTCAGGGAGCAACCCGTCGCCTACCACCGCCTTGCTGCACACACCAAGCATGCCTTGCACAACTTCATCATATCGGCTTTCGTGTACATAAAGGCGCTTCATCGCCATGCAGATTTGCCCCGATGAAGCAAAGGCACCCATATACATTTTCATGAAGGTCTCGCGGTTCAGATCTGCGTCTTCCAGAACAAGGGCGGCATCATTGCCACCAAGTTCCAGTGTAACAGGTGTCAGCCGATGCGACGCGACGCGCACAACGTGCTGACCGACAGGGACGGAACCAGTGAAATTGACTGTATTGACCAGTGGATGACCAACAAGCGTATCACCGATATCGCGCGCAGAGCCCGTGATGATGTTGACCACACCGGGTGGCAGAAGCTCCGCAATAATCTGTAGCGTGAGCGATGGAGCCATTGCAGCGTTTTGCGCAGGTTTGACGACGACTGTGTTCCCAGCCAGTAGAGCCTGAGGAAGCTTGGCACCTAGGATCGAGAGCGGCCAGTTCCAAGGCACAATCAACGCTGCAACGCCGCGTGGTTTACGGGTAATAATGGTATCAAAGGGCGGGCCAGCGGCTGCCGGTCCCATCTGTTCATCTTGCGCAAGGCGCTCCGCATAGGCGGACACTTGCATAAAGCGATCCCCAAGGCGCGACAGTTCCATCATGGTTTCACGCCGGATTTTGCCATGCTCGCGTGTAAAAATCTCTGAACGACGTTCAACATCTTCTTCATCGGCGGCAATTGCTGCCGCGACCTTGCGCAGTAAATCTGCTCGCTCGCCAAAACTTAAAGCGGCCCAGGCAGGGAAGGCGGCATTCGCAGCTTTGACTGCATCATCCACATCATCTTTGCCAGCCAGCGCCGCGCGACCAACCAATTCGGTCGGTCTTGCAGGATTATGCAGATCATAAAGCGCGCCAGACCTGGCTGCACGCGGCTCACCGCCAATGAAAATTCTGGTCTCAAGTGGAGTGGATTGCATTGTCGTCTTCTCCATTTAGGTCGTCTAATTGATCAGACGTTTACCTTGCCGCCGTCAACATTTAGCGTCTGGCCAGTGACAAAATTGCTATCCGAGCTGCATAGATACATCAAAGTACCCAGCAAATCTTCCGGCAGCATTTCACGTTTGATCGAACGTGTTGCGACAGTTGGCGCGCCAAAGGGTGCAAACGCATCATTTGCTTTCACGCCCTCGCTTTCCGTCAAACCCGGAGCGATCGCGTTCACTTGAATGTTCTTGTCGCCAAGTTCGCGGCCAAAGCAGCGGGTCAATCCGATCACAGCACCTTTAGATGCTGTGTAGTGTGACAAACCGGGTGGGCCGTAATAGAATGTGCCAGATGCGATGTTGACGATCTTGCCACCGCCGCGCTCGATCAAGGCAGGAACCGCTGCTTTGGTCGCCTGAAGCACGCTGCGCGCATTCACCGTCATGATCTTGTCGAATTCATCTTCGTCAATTTGCATGAATGGCTTTGGCTTAAGGGTCGCGAAAATGCCTGCATTATTGACTAGAATATCGAGTCCACCAAATTCGGACTTCGCGGTATCTACCATGTTTGCCAGATCGTCGTTCTTGGTAACGTCAACTTGCAGACCAACTGCCTGACCACCGGCGGCTTTGATAGCAGCCACTGTCGCTGAGGGATCGACGATATCTGTGACGACAACCTGAGCGCCGTTTTCGGCCAGAACATGCGCCAATGCTGCACCTATACCTTGTGCGGCACCTGTGATGGCTGCGACTTTGTTTTCCAAACGTTGCATGGAAATACTCCTAAAATATAAGAAATGATCAGCGCGAGCGTTAAGAACCCGCGATGACGACTTGGTTAGTCAGCGTTCATCGCGTCATAAATGGCGCGAGCATCAGCAATACCGCGACCTTCATAGTCGGCAAAAATCGCGTCTAATCCGGTGCTGACAGCAGCATCCATTTTTGCGCGCTCATCATCGCTGACCTTGATACGCGTCACATTCGCCATCTGCTCTGCACCGTCGAGCATCCCGTATGCGCGGTCTTCAACGAACGTGAACGCCTCTGCGCCTTTCATTGAGAATGTTTCGCCCGCAAGCTCATCAATGATTGCGCGGTGCTCGTCAGAGAGCTCAATGTAACGCTCTTTGTTCATCACAACAAAAAAGACTGCGAATTGAACTGGCACGTTTTCTACAAGGTGCGATGAAGCATCCCAGAAATTCCAAGGTGGCGTCATGTTAGAAAAACCAACAGTTGCCGCGTCAATTGTTCCGGTAGAAAGGCCTGTATACATCTCTGTTACGGGCATCTGAACCGGCGTCGCGCCCATGGCTTCGATGATTGGCGACGTCATGGCTGCATAAGGTACCATTTTTGCACCACTGAGGCCGTCCATCGTCGAGACATCTTTATTTGCGGCCCATGCCGCGCCCGCAACCGTGAACACGCCAAGCACTTTTACGTCGCCGTATTCATCCGCAAGGTGGTCATCAAAGACTGACAAAAGCCGCTCAGTGCCCTCTTGTGAATTGCTCGCTTTGCCAGGAGGGATGATCAACATCGTTTTCGGGAAAAGGGCCGGTGTATAGGCCTGCAAGCCAAATGTGATGTCTGCCACGCCTTCAACTGCGCGTTTATATTGCTGCACAGGGCCCGCGCCAAGTTGACCAGCAGGATAGAGTTTCATCGTTAAGGAACCGCCAGATCGCGCGTCGAGTTCTTTGCCAAACCAATCAAACAGAATGGCGTTGGTCGCATGTTGCGGCGGCACAAACGTCGCGACGGAAAGTTCTTCTGCGTAGGCAGCAGAGGCGAGTAATGAAGCAGCAGTAACTGCCCCAGTAAAGAGTGTTCGAATATTCATGATGTCCTCCCAAAGTGTCTGATTTTTTAGGTCAGAGGTAGCTTAGGAAGAATTGGACATCAGAACCATCGATTGATATTCATATATGATATGAACAATATCGATCATAAAAGCCTTGATTGGCATTTGTTGGACGTGTTCTTGACCGTTTTACAGGAATCAAATGTTTCCCGAGCAGCAGAGCGGTTGAATCTGACACAATCAACGGTGAGCCATTCCCTCAATAAACTGCGTGCAATTTTTGGCGATCCACTTTTCGTGCGTTCGGGACGCGGGGTCGAGCCGACAGAACGTGCGCGCTCTCTGAGAGATCCGGTGATGCGGATACTTGACGACATGAAAGCCCTCTCGGATGAGCGTGTTTTTGAGCCGACAACGCAGCCGCTTCGCTTTAACATCGCAGCCAATGATCTGATCCGCGATGTTCTGTTCCCGAACATACTCAAAACCGCGAATGGCATGCATGTCGATCTTAGGCTTAAGTTCATACCATCAGGTGTGCCCGCGGCTGGCCTTCTTAACGACGCGCGATGCGATCTTATTATCACTCCCGTGCCGCCGGAGGGCCCAGACATCATACAGCTCAAGTTGATTGAGGGGGAGATGGTGTGTTTTTACGATGCGAGCGTCAGGCAGCCCCCCGAAACATGGGATGCTTACCGCAATGACAATCGCGTTGAAGTGCGCTTTGCTGATGGCCGCAGCTCTTTCAGCGCGTTGATGAATATCGATGCGAAAGAAATGAACGAACCGATCGTATCTGTATCGAACTTTGGCGGCGTTGTGAGGTTTGTGAAAGGGAGCGATCTTATCGCAACCGAACTTAACTATATGGCCCTTGGACCGCTGCGGGAATTGGATCAAGCACCATTGCCCTTCAAAAGTGAGCCTGTGTCTGTTTACATGGTCTGGCACCGCCGCGACACCACCGATCCTGCGCATCGTTGGTTGCGCGAGCATGTAGCGCAAGCCTCTAAAGAGCTTCTCACGCGGTTAGACTGAAGCGACTTTAGAGTAGATTGGTGCTTTGTAACCTGCAATATCGAGTGCTTCTCCTATATGTTTCGATGCCTGTAGCATGTTTTCCAAAGCGCCCAGTCTCAACACATCATTCAAATCCATTTCGTCTTGCAACCATAGGGTACTTAACGTGCCGTGCAGCCCGCTTTGTGACAAAACAGGAACAGCAAATGCTCCTAGGTTTGGGCCTGGATCAAAGGCGCGCTCGACCCAATAATCAACTTCGCGTTTGCCAAAACCCAAGGCACGCGTGCGCGCGAGTTCTGCGTCAAGCTTTCCGGTTTCGAGCCATTGCTGCTCTTGTCTGGTTCCAAAACTTTGGATGGCTGCTAGATGAACCGAGAGTTGTTCACTAGAGGCAAAGGCAAGCGCCGCGCGGCCGTGTGCGGACAAAAGCATAGAGGGGCGAATGCCCAATCCGGTTCGCAGCGGGGCCATTGGTCCACGCACGCGCGTGCTCTCAATCAGTTCCATTCGTCCAGGGCCTGTGATTGTACAAAGATCAGACGGCAACCCAATTTGGCGGCTCTGCGTGTTCAATAAGATAGGCGCAGCAAGTTCAGCGAATGGATGGGCGCGCGAATGCGCTCCAAGAAGTGCACCAAGCGCGTGCGCTAGTTCATATTGACCTTCGACAATGTTGCGCCGCACCCATCCACGTTCGCGCAACGTTGCGAGTACTCGAAGCAAAGTAGCATTGGACAATCCAGTCGCTTTTCGCAAATCAGCGAGCGTCGATAAGCCGATCTTTGACAAATGCTCAACCACAGCGAGACCGCGATCAAGCGCGCGAATTTGCTTGGGTTGGTTTGGCACAGGCGGGTTTACTCCGGATCGGTTCACTACGTGAACTGCATGTTAGCGCAACAGGTTAAAATTTGCCAACCTAAGATTAAGAATCACTCAATGCGTTGGGGCGGTCGCGAGAATGAGCCAAAACATTCTATTCATCATGTATGATCAATTGCGCTTTGATTACTTATCCTGCGCAGGTCACCCGCATCTGGACACACCTAATTTTGACCGCGTGGCTGCAAAGGGTGTTCGCTTCACCAATGCCTATGTGCAATCGCCTGTCTGCGGTGCCTCGAGAATGTGTTTTTATACGGGTCGCTACGCCTCCAGTCATGGTGCGCAATGGAACGACTTCCCACTGCGCGTGGGCGAGTTGACGATGGGTGATCATTTGCGCGAGCAGGGGATGGATTGCTGGTTGATTGGCAAAACCCACATGAAGGCTGATGCAAAAGGCATGGCGCGCCTTGGCTTAACTGCTGACAGCACAATTGGCGCGCGGCAAGCCGAATGTGGGTTTGACACCTGGATTCGCGATGATGGAATTTGGGGGTGCGGACCCGACGGATTCTACGATGAGCGCCGTTCGCCTTATAACGAATACCTCAAACAAAAGGGCTATCCCTCAGAAAACCCTTGGGCCGTTTTCGCCAATGCGGGTGTCAACGATGACAATGAAATGGCCTCAGGCTGGATGTTCAAGAACGCAGATAAGCCTGCAAATATTCGCGAGGAAGACAGCGAAACACCTTGGCTCACGCGCGAAGCGATTGCGTTCATCAAGCAGGCCAAAGGCCCATGGTGCGCGCATGTAAGTTATATCAAACCCCATTGGCCCTATATCGTTCCGGCCCCATATCACGACATGTATGGCGTGGATGATGTTTCCACAGCAATGCGCGATGATGTTGAACGCCATGATCCACATCCGGTCTTTGAGGCCTATATGGCGAATAAGCTTGGGCAAGCGTTTCAGCGAGAAGATGTCCGCCAAAAGGTGATCCCGGCCTACATGGGCTTGATCAAGCAATGCGATGATCAACTTGGTGTATTGCTAGATTATCTAGAGGAAAGTGGGCAGATGGAGAGCACAGTTATCGTGCTGACGTCTGATCATGGGGATTATCTGGGCGATCATTGGATGGGTGAAAAAGAACTGTTTCACGAACCTTCGGTGAAGGTTCCAATGATCATTTCTGATCCGTGCGCCAAGGCAAATGCGATCCGCAATACAAGCTGTGATGCATTGGTTGAAAGTATCGATTTGGTGGCAACATTTGTTGAAATGGCAGGCGGCAAAGTACCAGATCACATCATCGAAGGGCGCTCTCTATTACCATTATTGCACGGAGAAACCGTTGACTGGCGAGACTATGTAATCAGCGAATATGACTACTCTGTTACCCCTCAAGCGCTTACGCTCAAGCTTGAGCCGCGAGATTGTAGGCTTTTCATGGTGTTTGATGGACGCTTCAAATTGATGCACGCTGAAGGTGGTTTTCGCCCGATGCTCTTTGACCTTGTAACTGATCCAAAAGAATTTCATGATTTGGCCAAAGGCGATGTACATCAAAGCGACATTGAACGTCTCTATAGTCATCTGGCCGATTGGGGACGTAGAATGAGCCAACGTGTGACCACGTCCGAGGACGATATAAAGGCTATGCGCGGAACATCGGCACGCTTCGGTATTCTACCTTTTCTAGTCGATGGGTCAGAAGTGCCTGATGAGCTTACTGAAAAATACCGTGGCCCTGCGCCCGCAAATTATTTGGAGACATAATGCCAAACGCAGCTCTCATAGCGCATAACACGCAGTTTAAAAAAGCTATCGTAGAACTCGCCCCGCGTGTCTGGACGGCTGTGGGATATGCCGCCTCGAATATGCATATGATTGAGGGTGAAACCTCTGTCACGATCATCGACACGACCGAAAGTACGAAGGCTGGTGAGAACATTTTGGCCGAGTTTCGTAAGCTCACGGACAAACCGATTGCGCGCATAATCTACACGCACAGTCATCGCGATCACATCTGCGGCGCAAGTGTGTTTTCGCCAAAAGGCGACATCCCAATTTTGGCCAGCGCGAATTTCAGCTCTGATCTGATCGGCGTGGACCCGAATGCGATTGCACCGAACAAATCCTTGGGGCGGCGCACCCAAGCCCAATTCGGGATCGGCCTACCGCCAACCGCGCGGGTCAATCTTGGTTGCGGGCCGGGGGATCGTCCGATGGAGGGCCTTGGCGCGGGGTATTTGGAGCCGACCAAGCGGATCGAAAGCGATTGCGACATTGATCTGGATGGCGTGGCTGCGCGGTTGATCATGGCCCCGGGTGAGACGGATGATCATATGGTCGTTTGGCTGCCAGATGTTGGCGTGCTGTTCTGTGGTGACAATTGGTATCACGCTTTTCCCAATCTTTATGCCATTCGTGGCACGCCTTTCCGTGATTTTGGTGCTTGGGCAGATAGTTTGGCCCTGCTTGCAGACCTGAAACCTAAGGTACTTTCCCCGGGTCATACGCAGCCTGTTTTCGGGGGAGAGCAGATTCAAGAGGTTCTTGGTTCGACACGCGCGGCTATCCGTCATGTCATGCAAGTGACAGCGGATGGGATGAACGCGGGCCGCTCGCTGGACGATATCGCCGCTGGTATTACGCTGCCCAGCGAACTAGCGGACAAACCTTGGCTTGGTGAATATTATGGCAAAATCGCGTGGTCCGCACGCGCCTTCGCAGTTGGAACATTGGGCTGGTATGATGGCAATCCGACCCATCTGGGGACGCTTTCTAGCGAGACGCGCGCCCGTCATTTGGCTGATCTGGCCGGAGGCAGGGATCAATTGGTCAAGACCGCAAAATCTACTGACGATTTGCAATGGCGGCTTGAACTTTGCGATCACTTAAGTGTGCTTGGTGAAGACATGAATGCGTTCAAAGCAGACACGCTTGAAGCGCTTGCAGAGGTCGAAATCAATGCAACTGCCCGCAATACCTATTTATGGGAAGCCAAGCAGCTTCGGACCATATCATAATGACCGAAAAGGGCATCACCGCGAAAGCCACTGATAGCATTGCTTTCTTGTTTACCCTGATCATCCTGATCTTTGCGGCTTCTGGCCCGTTGTCCGAACTTGTGCGCTGGATTGTTGAAGTTACGACAGAAGGTTTCGATGAGCTTTCTCGCCGCGACAAGAGAATGCTGTTTCGCGAGCATCCTTTAGGCGCGGGCTTTAAAAGTTTCGAACGGTCCTTTTTGTTGCCCACAGGCCTTATCCTCGGATTGCCTATTCTATTTTCATTCGCGATTTCGTTCTTATCCATTTCGATGAAAGCAAAGTGGCTAAATTGGGTCTTGGCCGCGCTCTCCACAATCGTCTTCCTGATCTGGGTTGCGAACCTTTTTGCGGTTGATGGCGGAGCTTTGCCCTCTGCACGCACTATTGATTTCGTGCTCTTCCCCATGGCAACGGTGCTTGTGCTCTACCTCACATGGCGGCAGTTCGGCGGCTTTATCGTTGGGTTTTGCCTATTCTGGGTCATCTATTTTTTCACACGCGGATTGCTCCCTGAATGGACAGGGATTTTCGCAGGTTCAGATTCAAGCTTTGGCCAATCTATGCGCTCAATGGTTCTGAATTTTTGGGCGCAAACGGGGGGTATGTTTGGCCAACCTCTGCAAGTAGTCTCGGGTAATGTGTTGATATTTATCGTCTTCGGGTCTGTTCTCATGGCCTCTGGTGCAGGCGATCTGCTGATGAAGATTGCCAACCAACTTACTGGTCGCTTTACAGGCGGAGCCGCACATGCGGCGGTTGCGTCTTCCGCGCTCTTTGGCACGCTGAGCGGCGCGGCGATTTCCAACGTGGTGTCCACTGGCGTTATGACCATACCAGTCATTAAGAAGTCAGGGTTCAAACCCGCCTTCGCTGCCGCCGTCGAAGCAGCTGCTTCAACAGGGGGACAGGTCATGCCCCCTGTCATGGGCGTTGTGGCATTTTTCGTGGCAGGGCAGATTGGGCTTGAGTACCGCTACATAGTTATCGCAGCTATTATGCCAGCGATTTTCTTTTATCTTGGTGTATTTTTGACTGTCTACTTTGAAGCGCGCAAACAAGGTGTTGGTGCCTTGCCATCCGAAGCACGGGTACGTTTGACACGCCTGGAACTTTTGCAATGCCTAGTCTTTATTTTGCCACTAGGCACACTTAGTTACTTTCTGTTTGCACAACCTTCTGTGCCAAAAGCGGGCTTTTACGGCTTCATTGTTGCTCTCGCTAGCGCCTTAATCTTGTTTCGCAATTTTCGCGCTTGGAACCGTATCTATAGCGCTTTCGTAGCAGCAGGCCGCATGTCGGCGTCCATCATCGTCATTGTCACAGCGATTGGTCTAATTGTAGGGCTCATCCAAGTTTCTGGCTTCTCTGGACGTCTCTCGCTTTTGCTGACGCAACTGGCGGATGGACCATTGTTCAGCACACTTATCGTGGTTGCGTTGGGGGCAATCGTGCTGGGCATGGGGTTGCCACCAGGCGCGACGTATTTCATTATCGTGATCGCACTGTCCTCAGGCATTGAAGCGGTTGGCATTGCGCCGCTCACCTTACACCTTTTCGTGGTGTTCTTTGCCGTTATTTCAACAGTTACGCCCCCTGTGGCCTTGGCCGCATTTGCAGCCGCGCCCATCGCAGGGGCCGATCCGATACAAACGGGTTTCCAAGCCGCGCGGCTCTCGCTGGCAGGGTTCATCATTCCTTTTGTTTTTGTCTATCATCCTGCGGTGCTCTACAAATTGCAGGTCGCATTTGAGTGGTTCGGTGAAGAGGCGGTATCCTCAAAAGCTATGATAGATATTACCACCGTCAGTTGGGGCGATTTCTTCTGGATTATCATCGCGTTCACGCTTGCGATGTGGCTGCTAACCTCGGCGCTTACGGGCTATGAGAAGAACAAGCTTTTCGGACTAGAGCGTATTGCGCGTGTCGCTGCTGGCTTTACGGTCCTAGTGCCGATTAAATTAATCGCGCTTCCGGCTCTCGCAGCCGGAGCTTTCCTCATTATTCTACATCGTTTTCTGAACGGTGAGCCTTCACCCGTCGATCAAGAACGGGACCAAGACACGCATTCAAATAAGGAGAAACAACATGCGTAAATTCACAACAGCTCTCGCGGCAAGCTTGCTATTGGCAGGCACTGCTCATGCTGAAGACCAGAAATTAAAGATGGCAACAATCGCGCCTAGCCTTGGCGCTGCAATTGCGATGTCCACTTTTGCTAATGTGGTAAATAGCAATGCCGAAGGAATCGAAATCGAGGTGTCGGGCGGCGGCGCTGCGACGGTTCACATGATGGAAGTCGGGCGTGGTAACCTTGATATGTCGATGACATCGCCTGTCGTTTACAACCTCATGTCGGCAGGCAAAGCCATGTACGCAACGCAGGAAGAGGCACCCGATCTGGCCAAGAACCTGAGCCTCGTAATGTGGTATCCTTATGGTGCCTATCACTTCGCTGTGCGTGCAGATAGCGACATCGAAGTCCTTGACGATATCGAGGGTGCGTCTGTGTTTCTTGGCCCTCAAGGAGGCGGTGCCTACAACGCTGCGCGCGGTTGGGTTCAATCCACAACAGGGCTTGTTGCGGGTGAAGATTTCGATGCAATTAAGGCGAATTGGCAAACAGGTTACCAAGCGTTCTTGGATGGCAAGATCGACGTTTATGTAACGGGCTGCCTAGACCCATGTGGTCAGTTCATCCAATTCACAGAAACCGAAAACGTACGCTTTTTGGCGCCAGAAAACCATGAAAGCGAGGCAGTGGCAAAGTTCCTTGGTAAGTGGCGTTACAAGGCTGACATTCCCGCTGGTGCATATAGTGGCCAAAAGAATGAAGGCGCTGTGACCAGTTTTGATACTGCTGTTGGAATTGGTGCACGTGCTGATCTTGATGAAGATACGGTCTATCAAATGACCAAAGCTTTCTGGGACAACATCGATCAAGTGACATCTGACGCACCTTGGGCAAAAGCTTTGAACGTAGAGTTTGCGGCGTCCAAGCGCGGTCTGATTGAATTACACTCCGGAGCGGCGCGTTACTACCGTGAAGTTGGTGTTTTGAAATAGATAAGCGTTGCGGCACTGACACTTCGTCGGTGCCGCTTTCTGAACATAAGAAATGCTGTAGATCGTGCATCTTTGCAGATAATTCGGGTAGATTGTTCAATAAACCTCTTTGCGGAATTATGTTTGTCTAACGAATGCTTTCAGGGGTGCTGTCAGACTAATGATTGCAAACATCAGATTGATGGGGCAATTGAAATCTATACGCTCAGTAGTTGCCGCCACTCAGCGATAGCAGCGGCACGGTTCAGCTTGAAATTGATGCGTGAAGAGAGATGGCGCTCCTTATTGAAATGGTTCTGAATAAACGCGTGGACCGAGACGAATTTCAGCAAGGTTTGGGTCATCTTTAAAATATCAATACAAGTGCCCAGCTGGGTTAATTCAATTTCAGATCAGACAATTAATGTCTTTTGCTATTCAAACTATGCCTGCCAACACAAATCGCAACGAGTGAATCAGACACACTTCTTTGACCAAAGCCGTGCAGTTGTGCCCTAAAACCCTGAGTAATCCACCAACCCGCGTTA
>Ga0307995_1001530_pt1 | contig 14324 bp, 12 predicted proteins | sample EllFjometagen262_FD_203132 | JGI IMG/M metagenome (GOLD analysis project Ga0307995, IMG submission 203132) | Marine microbial communities from Ellis Fjord, Antarctic Ocean - #262 | ecosystem: Environmental > Aquatic > Marine > Unclassified | place: Southern Ocean | collected 2014-11-02
ACTTAAACTTCAGAAGGGATAGTTAATGACGAATTCAAGACTTGAAAAGTTACTCGAAAATCCGCTTTTCAAGTCCTTTTTATTCTATTCAATATTTAGGGCATTTTACGGAGCAGCAATCCTGTTAATTACGTGGTTATTTGCGACAAATACCGATTCGCCTCTTTGGGTATCAGTAGTTTTCCTGTTATTTTCTATGGTATTTTCCCGGATATTATTGAAAAAACTAAAAAACAAAGCGAGTAATGAATAATTGTAAAATAAATTACAGCCAACAAAATCATATTGATATATAACCGCTTCAAAGGACTGCTATGAAACCTAGCGCCCTCTCCCACATCACAGGAAAGAAATTATTGCTAACCGTACTAATTTCTCTAGCATTATGCCTAACTGTGCCAGGTACTAGTGCTGAGCACGAATGGGACCACCGCTACACGCTAACAGGTATTGTCACCGCTGATAATGGTGAGATTGCTACAGATACACCGGTCTTTTTAGATTGTAGCCCTGAAAATGCTAATCAAAATATATGCGGCCATAATGAAGGGAGAAATTCAACTACCAATGATAGCGGTTCTTATTCACTGGAACTTCATATTCACTCCGGCGACCACGGTGAGGTGATTTACCTCTTGGTTGAGAATAAATCATACCGTCACGTCCTCGACCTGGAAGGAACTGATGGCCAAGCAGAAGAAGGTGACCGTACAGCTACGATGAATATTGACCTTTCATTACCCTCTGAACAGCAACAACAGTCGATGTCAAATGAAACCATAATCATCGGAGCATCTATTGCTTTGGTTTTAATTCTAATAATGATGATGGTCATTAATTCTAGAAAATCTGGCACAGATACTACAAAAGGCAAAAGTTTCCAACATAGAACCGACTTACTAAGTTGTCCAAAATGTGATACTAAATTAAAAGATAGCAATTTGATAAACCACTTGATGAAAAGGCACTTCTATAGTGAAGCAAATGCTGCAGAAGAGTTGAAAAATCAAACTCTACCTTGATCTACTAACCATTGTTGGCCATAATAGTTCCATTGTTCCATAGTCCAACCAACAGGAATTCCTTCTGGTGGAACCGCTGGCCCTACTACTGGAGCAACAACCTGTGGAGCAACAACCTGTGGAGCGGCAATTTGTACGGCCGGCACTAGTACAGGTGCAACTGCTGGCATTACTGCATGGGTAGTTACTGGGTGCGCCATCGAAGGCGCTGTAACCGGGTCCCACAAGTGTTCAGTTTTTGATATTGAGTCGCCCTTTGATTTACGCACTATTATCCAAGTTACTGGAATCAATGCCAAGATAGCAATCATAACCCATAGCCACATTTGTTGGTAAATCAATTGTTCCTCAGTTCGTTTTGCATCATGGGGGTAAAAGTCCTCTTCATCTGAAACACCATCACCATCGCTATCGAGACAGCCAATACGGTCAATACTGGAATATCCCTCTATCAATGGACAATCATCACTGAGGTTGGTTGCGGATTGATCTGCGAATCCATCACCATCACCATCCGACCAAATACGAATGTCATTTGGCCATGAATCTTCAACATCATATACACCATCACCATCAGCATCTGGGCAACCTAGAGAGCCATTTGTTGAGTTTCCATATTGTGTTGGGCACGAGTCACCCATGACCCCTCCCATTCTATCGCCAAATCCATCTCCATCGGTATCATCCCACTGACTTGACTCGTTTGGTAAAGCATCTCCTTCATCTGAGCGACCATCACCATCAGTGTCTAGGCAACCCAATCTGTCAACAACGGATGTGCCAAAGATATCAGGACAATCATCATAGTCATTTCCAAACGGTTCATCACCATAGCCATCAGCATCACGATCAAACCATTGAGTATTATCTGAAGGGAAAGCATCAGCACCATCTTCAGCAGTGTAAGATGAGCTTGGGTCTGACCATCCATCTCCATCGGAATCACGGCAACCAAGTCGGTCATTGAGTGAATCACCTGCAAGAGAGACACAGCCATCAGCATCATTTCCATCAGCATTATCGCCATATCCGTCCTCGTCGATATCACTCCATTGAGTACTATCATAATCGAAAGCATCAACGCTTTCTGTCCAGCCATCACCGTCTAAATCGGTACATCCTAGCACGCCGCCTTGACTGGAAGTTCCTGAAACCATTGGACAATTATCATTTTCATCTAAGTAACCATCACCATCATCGTCAAAGTCTTCGGTCGAATCTTCGCAGCCATCTCCATCTATGTCATTGCCTTGGAATGAAATGAAGCCAAGTGTGCCCAAGGGGCACATATCTTGGCCACGCACTCCTCTAGTACAATCAGTACTTGGACCGCCAGTATCGCACATACCATCATCATCATCATCATAATCTTCATCTAAATCTCGACAGCCATCAGTGTCATAATCATTTAGATTATCACTGGCCCAATTTAGCATTCCTTTGTCGCAACTATCATCAACATCGAGAATAGTATCCGCGTCATCATCATAATCTTCACTTAAATCATTACAGCCATCGGCGTCATAATCTGTTGACATCAGTGAACTCCAACCAGTTTCACCCAGTTCGCAGTCATCATCGACATCGAGTATGCCGTCGTTATCATCATCAGTATCGCACATATCACCCATACTATCCAAATCGTGATTGTCTTGCCCATAGTTTTGAATATCTGGGCAATTGTCTACAACATCGGCAATACCATCGCCATCGGTATCTGTCTGAGGGTCAATTCTAACAACTTCGTCTCGTCCGTTATCAACATAGTAGAGGTGGCCATTTGGACCAATTTCTAGGCCCATGATAGATGAAGCAGAAGTTTGCACTGAACCGGCTTCAACCGCACCCTTGCCATTGGTGGCCAAGTCGTACGCAATAATGCGTCCATCGCCATTAAGGGAAACGAATAGTTGATCACCATCGAGTGCAATACCGGAAGGCCTGTCGAGGCCTGTTGCAAGAACGCCCCATTCGACGCCAGTGATATCTGAGTATTCCTGGAGTGGCTCCAACCGAGTGGATTCACTCATGATGTTTTGTGTGTTGTAAGAGGTATCATGAGTATTGACCCACAGAACTCGGTTTGCACCAGCATCGGCAATGTAAAGAATCCCCGAATCTTTGTCTAAAACCATGTGGCCAGGAACGCCATAAGCGTGCGTAAGTGAAATATCTGCATAACGACGAACAATTCCATCAGAATGATCATCTTCACCCGTATCGTGGTCGGCTTGGAAATCATAGTAGACTAGTTCTCCATGGTAACCATCATTGTACCAGTATGAATTGCCAGAGTCATGGGCAATCCCCACCCCATTAGGAGATTCATGGTTCATATCAATGTGGCTGCCGAGAAGACCGTTACCGTTGTTTTGATTTTCCACTGCAAAATGGTTCAAGGAAGAGGGCCAGAGGGTAGGTCCCATGAAATTGTTTGCGGTGCCTTGGCCACAGAAAGTATTCCTCGTTTCTTGAGCAGAACCCCATTGCCAATCAAATTCTGGGTTGTACGCTCCAAATGCGATAGCACTCACTTCTTCGAGAAAGTGGTTTCTATTCGAATCTTGCCGGTTCTCAGAGGTTTGATTTTCTAACCCAGTATCATGGATGATAGTTATACTGTCAGTGGCCCGGTTTGCCACCCACAGTTCATTTGCTCTACCCGGATGAAATTCAAGATCACGTGGGTCGGAGAGGGAGTCGGAATAATCGGCGATTACTATTTCGTCGAATCCAACCCCAAATTGTGGAACTACCGAATCTCCTTCATTCCCCATGGCATTAGATGGCAGGAAAAAAAGCAAAATCATTAGAAGAATAAGACTAACTCGTCTATTTGCCATGAGTGAGGCTAAGAGTGTTCAGTTTTGATACCTTGCTAAGGTTGAACAATCTTGGAATTATACAATAATTGTAATAAATTATTCTTCTTCCGAAGATGCATTTTGCAATCCAGCGAAAGCAGCACGAAGTTCTTCAACATCAATTCGATTATCTTCATTGATGTCAAAGGCCTTGATAATGTCTGATACTTGACCAGGTGAAAGGAACTCTCCAACCAGAGATTGCAGACCCTTGTGTAACTCAGGTCCGTTGATAGAGCCATCAGAATCTCCATCTATTTGCGCAAATAAAGCGTCAACTGAAAGGTCCTTCTCTTCTAAACAAGTTGCAAGCTTTTGCATTGAATCGTTTAGTGTCCATTGTTGTTCATCATCAGGTGACATGTCGCTCATAGCCTTTGACAGTAGACCTAAACCAATAACTCTTTGCAATATTGGGAAATCTATTGCATCCGATTAATCACTCAAAACTTCTCCGGTTTGAACCGCCCACAAGCGAGCGTAAATACCACCCAAGTTTACCAAATCTTGATGCCCGCCACTTTCGACAATCTTTCCACCATCAAGAACGATAATTCTGTTTGCATAACGAATTGTTGAGAGCCGATGTGCGATTATCATAGTCGTCCTATTATCGGAAATTTTTGCTATGGAACGCTGTAATGCAGCTTCAGTTTCATTATCTACGGCAGATGTTGCCTCATCCAAAATTAACAACGGCGCATCCTTGAGAACAGCCCTTGCAATCGCAATACGTTGCCGTTGCCCACCACTCAAACGATAGCCACCTTCGCCAACCAAAGTATCCCACCCATTCGGTAATTGTTCTACAAATTCTCTTGCTTCAGCAACGTCAGCAGCCGCCCAAACTTCCTCATCAGTTGCATTCGCCTTACCATACCTGATATTCTCTGCAATGGTGGTTGGGAACAATGTAACATGCTGATCTACCAATGAGATATTTGAACGTAAAGATGGCAAAGTCCAATCCTGACTTGACTTGCCAACCCACTCAATACTACCACCATCAATATCGGAAAATCTCAACAACAATCGCGTCAATGTCGATTTTCCAGCACCAGTAGCACCGACCACACCCAGTGTTTGGCCTGCGGCAATTGTTAGATTCAAATCTGTAAATAATGGCTCTCTATCACTATAGCAAAAACTAACACCGCTCATTACAATATCTGATTTCTTAGCATCTTCTCGAGTGGCAACAAAATCACCATCTACAATTTCTATTGGGCTATGTAACAAATCCAAAACACGGGTGCTGCTAGCCATCGCTCGCTGATATAAATCAAATGTTTCACCAAGGCGAGTAAGTGGCCAAAGTAACCTTTGAGTCATAAAAACCAAAACCGAATATGCTCCAATAGCAAGGCTTCCTTCCAATGTTAGCCAGCCACCAAGAAGTAGGGTTGCAGTAAATCCAACTAGAATTGCCATGCGAATTAGTGGTGTAAAGGCCGCAGATAAGCGAATTGCCTCCTTATTGGCCATCCTGTACTGCTGACTTAATTCCCCAACCCGTTGAGCCTCTCGCGCTTCGGCTGTAAATGATTGAATCGTGGTCATTCCGCTCAAATCATTTTCCAATAGAGCATTCATTTGCCCAGCAGCATAACGAACTTCAGTATAACGCGGCTCCAATGATTTCTGATAACGGAACGAGCCCCACAAAATAATAGGGATTGGAAGAACTGCAAATAATGCGACCTGCCAAGAAATAATTAGGAAAACAGTAGAGACGATTATTACGGTTGTAGCAACTTGCAATATGTCATTAGCGCCCTTGTCTAGAAATCGTTCAAGTTGGTTAACATCATCATTCAAAATAGCCAACAGATCTCCTTTTTGTCTTTTATCAAACCATCCACTGCCCTGTTTTTGTATATGTTGAAAGGTTTCAATTCTCATTTCATGTTGAACGGTTTGTGCTAAGTTACGCCACAGAATAGCAAAGAAGTATTCGAATAAAGATTCAAGACCCCAAATCGCGAAAGTCAAAACAGAAAGGAAAATCAATTGTTGCATTGGGTCAGCGATACCAAGTGTTCCCAGAAACGAATTTTCTCGAAGAACTACAATATCAACAGCTAGGCCAATAAGTAGCGGTGGAGCCAAATCCCAAATCTTGTTGAGGACCGAACAAAGACCTGCTAAGCGGACTGTGGATTTGTGCGGGCGCATATATTGCATCAAGCGCGCCAAGGGTGCTTCTCCGCTCATACCCCGTCCTCACACGGCTTGGACAATAAGACTCGCTTTTACCAATATTACAACCGATTACAGCAAAAGCCCTATTCAATAGAGAGGCAAGCCCACATTTAGGGTTGAAGATGCGCAGAGACGATATGACCACCTTGCAGTATGTTACGGCGCCATCTGAGCATTGCCGGCACATCACACTCATCGACCCAGCGAGCCAATCTCCAGATGTTGCTGCAGAGCGAGTAATGATAGCACTTGACTGTGGAACCTCAATGATATTCGTCGGTGGTTCAACCGATACCCCCGACGCTATTGTCCACGCAACTTGCGAGGCTATCCAAGAAGCCCTAGAGTTGCGTGTCTTTGCTTCAAGCCAAAACCCCGAATGCGATGAAGATGATGGCAAGATACCAGTCGTCTTATTCCCAGGCGGAGCCCATGCATTATCTCCAGCAGCCGATGCTATCACATTCATGATGCTGATGAATTCAACCAGCAGAAAATTCCTCGTTGGAGAACAAGTTAGAGGCGCACCCCATCTGTATAAGTTTGCAGTTGAAGCACTTCCTACCGGATATGTCGTTTGCGCACCAGGTGGAAAGGTCGGTCAAGTTGGTCAAGCGGAATTAATCCAAGAAGATGATGTTGAACTGGTAAATGCCTATGCTAGATGTGGGCAAATGTTCGGATTCAAACTGCTTTATCTTGAGGCAGGAAGTGGTGCAGATAGCCAAGTTTCCCCTGCTTTGATAGAGAGTGCAAAGCAAGTTGACGGTCTAACGCTATTGGTTGGCGGTGGGATTAGAACTGGGGAACAAGCCAAGATCGCTGCACAAGCAGGAGCGGATTGGATTGTAACCGGAACACTAACCGAAGACGCAGCAGATTTAGCAGAATTACGTACGCGTTTGAGTGAAGTAATAGACGCGCTACAATGACTTCAAGGGAAATAGCCGATGCCTATTACGGGCCAAAATCTTGTAAGCATAATTACGAATCGGTAAAGGAATAATCCAAGCAATAGGATATAGTATTCTCCACCAAATTGGCAAATATAATAATGTACGAATCGCTGCACTGGAAAGCATATGTGGTTTTCCATTTCTAATTAAGTAAAGAGAATCAGCATCTTTCATTTGTTGTGAAAATCCCGCAACTATTTCCTGGCCCTGTTCAGAATCAAGTTCGGTAATGATCAATTTTTCATCGCGTAATCTACGCGAGATAAACCAACCACCTCGAGAACACATTCCACAATGCGCATCCAACAAGAGATAATCATTATCCATTTTATTCCCTCCAATTACACAGTTGCTGGTTTTGCGTTGCGAAGTTTCAATTTACTAAGCGCCTTGAATCCAAAATAGAACAAAGCAACAAGAGCGACTAGAACAATTATCGGGGATAATAACGCTAGTATTGTCAAAACAACAGCGGCCACTGCCTCAACTATGGAAATCAATGGATTAGCCAAACCACCAGTGGCTCCAGTCGATGCAGCTCTAGTGGCAACAGTTCCTATTTGCACAGTACCTGCAGCACCACCTCCGGCTATTAGAGCAACAGCCCATTGTAACATTGGGTCAAAGTCACCAAGCATCGATGCAGAAACAAAAACACCAGCAAGGGCGGCAGCAGGAGTGGCAACAATATCTAGTAAATTATCAATCCACGGAATGAAGTAACCACCGATTTCAAATGCAACCGCTGCAGATAATACTGCAAAAGCCCCCCAACTGTCCAACATTGCGAATTGACCATCTAATTCCATCCAATCGAGATTAGCAGCAAGACTCATCATCGCTGGTGGTAAAAAAATACGGAATCCGCAGGCAGCAGACAAACCAATTCCAACACTAACCGCAGAGATCAAAGACAGAAAGTCCATCTCAATCCTCGTCCTCGTAGAGAACAGGGTCTCCTGAGCCACCAGGGCTCGGAGGGCGAGGGCCATCAACATCGATTCCCTCTTCGATTACAGTTTCATCGACACCAAGTTCAACGCGTCCACCCTTTGCAAGGTGCGCCATATCACCGGTTCTAGGAGTTGATAGTTTTCTTTCAACATTCGGTGAATTAGCATATGCCTCTCTCTTAGCATCACGTGAATCTTGTTCACGAACCAGTGTGAGGGAGTCAGCGAAAACACGCCCAACAACTTCTCTAGTGCGTTCGCCACGTTTGACCGAATCAAGTTCAGCCCTCATAGCCTCATTCTGAGTTTCTAATTCTCTGTATTCTGCAGTACGGTCGCCAAGTGCAGCCTCAAAGTCTGCAATCGTCAAAGTCATTTGTTGGATTCTTTCATCTCTATCAAAAACATCACTATGTAGACGACGCTCTCTTCTTCTCAGAGATTCATATTCTCGGTTTCTTTCCAACAATCTTCTCTTTAATTCTTCAATCTGCTCGACCAAATAATCATGTTCAGCAGAAACCGAACGGGGACCTTGCATTACTCTCTCAAGTTGTTCTTCCAATTCAGCCAATCTCGAATCTCTAGCATCGAGCAATCCGCGCAAGCGATCTGCAATATCTCGTAGGCGTTGGCGTTCTTCTTCTAGAGCCAAGTTTGCAGCAGTCTCTACGCCATATTTTCCTGACATATCATCCAGTTGTGATTTCAATGAACGAACTTCGTCCGCAGTCACTGAAGTTAATCCAGCATCAGCAGCTCTTTCCAAAGCCTCAATCATTTGAGAAATACGCCCTTCCATCTCGCCAATAACTTCGTCTTGGTCATTTGACAAGTTTCGTAATTGACTAACTTCGGTTTCCATGGATTCTCTTTCCTTCTGTGAAAGTGAAGATTGCTGACTTGCTAATTCCGCTTGGGTATCAGCGAGCACTCGTGATAGGTGAACAATCTTTGCTTCAAATTCCTGAAGAGTGGATTCAGCCTCATTTAGTCGCGCAACTTCAGGTGCAACCAAATCTTCTCTTTCTGCCAAATCAAGTTCCAAAACACGAATTCTTTGCTTTACAGAAACCAGTTCATCATTGCGCCCAGCAAGTTCTTGCCAAGCGATGAGAACCTCTTCCACTAATTGGTCTTGAGGATAGCCGCGAAGCATCCCTTCGAGCACCGCTCGTTCATCTCCCGAAGCATCACTGATTCGTCCGATGCCACCCGTTGTTGAAGTTCCTAGCGTCATACAATGGGCAATCGCCGCTCAACCACTCTTGAACTTTGCCAATAGAAACGGGTATTGGAAGGGGGGTTTGACACCCCTTTCGAAATATTCAAACTACCAATTTCAGTTGATTGAGGTGAACATTTCATCAGGCATTTGCTGAGCCAGTGCTAAAGCACCAGTAGCAACCTTGTCAATAGGATCTTCAACACACCAGACATTTACATCACCGATATCGGAGATTTCGTCAGCAATACGAGCTGCTAATCCTTCGATTAGAGAGCCGCCACCAGAGATGATGACATTGTTACGAAGAACTGGTTGATATTCAGGGTCAGCACCAGCAACGATTTGCTTGATACCGTTTCCGATCTTTGGAATGATTGCTTCACATGCTTCTTGAACTAGGTCTCCAATGTCTACAACTTGCTTCTTACCTTCAACTGAAAGTTCAACAATTGCTTCACGAGTTTCTCCACCAACGTAGGAAACTTCTTCCTTCCATCGGCGAACCATATCCTTGGTTACTTGAGCGCCTGTGTACTTCTTTCGGATTAAGTCCATTAGTGCCTCATCCAACCAATCTCCAGCTTCTTGCAGAGTAATTTGGTCTTCTTCGGTTGGGAATGTACCGTAAATACGAGCAATATCAGTTGTTCCAGCGCCAATATCTACTACTATAGAACTAGCGATTTCTTCAATTCCGAATGCTGTAGCGAATGGCTCAGTTACTACCATGATGGCATTTACTTGTCCACGAAGTGTTGCTACTAGGTTGGACTTGTCAGTGAATGAAACGTGAGATGGTGAGCATATTACTCCGAAAACCTCATCGAATTCTTCAGGGTCTACAGTTTCCAATAGGTGAGAAACAAACGCCTTTGCAGCAGCAAGGTTTGCATCATCATCTTGAGCAACTCCAGCAGCCATTGGGCGGTATATGTTACATGCCAACTTATTCTTCAAAGCATCATTGCCAAAAAGAACATCTCGCCCGAGGAAGTTACGAGCAATAGGGTCTTTCGGTCGTCCAACAACAGTTTCAATTGTGTGGCTTGCACCAGCACTTGACGCGATTGTTGATTGGTATGTTCCCAAATCGATTCCTACGTAGAGTCTTTCTCCCATTTTATTCACCTTCCGCGATGCGGACAAACCGCCGAGGATGCCACTACCCTTCAAGGTTCACCTTCACTAAAAAGGGGTAATATTCGTCCCGGCGAGTAAAAAAGGACCCGCAGTATGGCGAAAAAGAAAAACTAATCCTTATCGTTTTCAATAGAAGGCGGTTCTTCTCCAGTAATATCGGATAAGACCTCGCTTAAATCGCTACGCAGAAATTTCTTAGCGACCAATATCACACCAACCAACGCGCCAACTAGCCCCATAATCGCCAACATTAGAATTCTCTTTTGTTTGGCAATTTCTTCATTATTTTCAATTAAAGAATTATCCTCATCTATTGATGAATTATCCCAGGATGAAGTGAATATATTTTGACTACTTTTCGTTATTAATTGATTATTTGCTTCTGGAGATTGGTTTGAACTTTGTACAAAGAATTCCAGATGTAATGGTCGCCCATTAATATCGTATGATGGGAGGTCGATTGGAATTACCAAAATACAAAAGAACTCACTTGAATTATTACTCCATTGCATCGGGACACAACGAATTAATTCCGAGGAACTTTCATTTGAATTATTGTGCCCGATCATTATTTTGACGCCAGTTGTCAATTGGTCGCCATCACTATCTTCTACCAGCCACCGAATTAACATCGTATCCCCCCAAACAGTACCATTTTCTAATTCCGAGATTATGGAGATTTGTGGGGGATTATCTATTGGCCTACAGCCATTTTCCATTATGGGCCAACTGCTGTTGATTATTTCAGTATAGCAAAGGTCAACATCGTCCTTGACCGAATCAGCATCTGAATCATCTACACAACCATTCGAATCTAAATCATAACCACTTGCATCTTCGGTCACACACTCATCGATATCATCGGCAATTGTGTCTCCATCTGAATCATCAATACAGCCATCCAAATCTAAATCGTAACCACTTGCATCTTCAATCGGGCAGATATCTAATACATTTTCAATACCATCTCCGTCACTATCCATCCATCCATCGTAGTCTCGCTGCACACCTTTAGCAGCAATAGAAAACCCATTTTTATCACCATCAATGCCGACGGTCCCAGGGGAGTTTCCTGGCGAGATATAGCGGGCCCGAACTTCAATTTCTACCCATTCAATCTCACTTAGGTCAATGGCATCCAAATGAATCTTCACAGTAGTTTCATTACTCGACGGGAATGAATTGTCATTTGAGTAATTAACAACGCTTTCGTAAAACAAGGTATTGGCGCCATCGGAATTAGTTTTTCCAGAAATGGCTACTTGACCATTTGATAGACGCACTACCAGTAACATATCATCGACCAAATAAGGTTCTGGTGATGAAGGGAATGCCATCGTAACATCCAATGGTTGACCCTGCTCAATTGAAAGTCGCGTAGTCCAAATATCTCCGCTTGCAAGGAATGGGCCAACAGCACCGTCTCCATTCCATGGATTTTCAGCTAAATTTTCTAGTGGGGTGAGATTTCCATTTCGCTGTGATAGTAATTGCATAGGCTGCAACTGCTGCAAACGATAGGAGTCGTGAATCCAAACATCACTAGCCGGGGAAACATTGCCCTCGGAGATCATATTTTCCAATTGTGCAAAATCAATTAGTTGAGATAAATTTAGACGACCAAACCCATCATATGGATTTCTCAAATCCTCTCCCCCATTTCCAGCGTTTCTTTCATCCAATGACAAAGGGGTGCTTGCAATCGCCATCAAAGCCCGTAACAAAGGCCCAGATGGAGTAAAACCATCACCCAAGGTCAAATTAGATTGGTTATTGAGAGAACTATCAGCCCATTGTGGCCGTAATTTGTCAATAGAAACATTATGGGTATTTTCTAGGTTGCTGCGAATCCAACCCTGTTCAACCATTTGCTGTATTACTGCAGCATTACTTGCCGCCATCGGAGTGGCCATACTGGTGCCACTCGATGGGCGCAGATCATCATTGTAAGAATTATCAACGCCATCAGCCTTCGCCGATATAATCGATGTTCCGGTGGCGAGTGCGAAAATACCAGTTGTCTCCGCTTGTAATGGTCCGTGGGCATTGGAGGCCCAACGTTGAGATTGGTCATTTTTTATTGAAGCTCCAATCGCAGCAACATTTCTGGCATTGGCAGGTTCTAAGATTTCACCACCATTATTGCCTGGTGCAATAAATACAAGAGACCAAGGAAATTCCCTGGCCCATGCATCAAAATCGGCAGAACGAGCAGTATACTCGGCAGAATTATCCCCCCAAGAATCAGAATGGATTACCGCGCCATTGATGGCCGCTTCATACAATAACAAATCAACATCTGGAACAACCCAACCCTCACTCGATACAATATCTTGGAAGATGAGGGAACTACCGTGGGCAAGTGAAGACCCCGTAGTTGGTAGATCTCCGTTTCTATAATCATAGATGTCAAAGCAAGACAAAGTACCAGCGACATGAGTTCCATGTCGATAATCACTATGCCCTTGAGTATCTCCCGAATCTATTGTTTCATTGAGTAATAGCAATTTTCGATGGTCGGGGCCAGCAGGGGCCTCAGCGTCACTACCATTTTCACCCTCAGAACCGAACTGTGCAATCGCGGTTGCATTTCTAAAACAAGAATGATCGGCATCAAGGCCCGAATCAGCCATTGCAATAACCACGCCACTGGCATTCAAACCTAGGTCCCAAGCAGGGTTTCCAGAGAGCCCTCCGCTTTGATGAATAGATGCGGATTGGGCGTTACGGGCAAATGTTTCCAATACTGGCTCAATCCAAAGTATACCATCAACATCGAGTAACTGAGAAAATAATTGCGCATCGTCGTACTTCCATTTTACAACCATGACCTGGGGAATTGGACTTGATAACAACAATTTTTCATTGCCCATCTCTATCGAAAACAATGCCAATTGCTGAGATAACTGCAGTGCAGCCACTTCGGGCAACCTCGGTTCAAAGACCAAACGAAGCATGGTGTCAGTGGAAGGCTGCAAACCATCTAAGCCAGCCTTGTATGGGGCTTGCTTTGCATCATTAATTTCAACGGGCAAGTCCAAATTAATATCTTCGGCGCTACTCCATGCCAATAACGTTGAAGGAGAAATGATTCTCAAAGGAGCGACTCCATTATTTTTCAGCGCATTCCAATTATCTTGACTCCAATATCCATCTTTGAGAATAATCTCAATTTCTCGCCCAGCGCCAATGGCGTCACGGGGGTCTATGTTGTCGGTTAGAAAGGCAGTGGAAAGTGGCATTAGTAATACCAGCAATAGTAAAATCACTGGCCGCATAAACACTGTCAAAACCTCAAACCATGTCAATCTCACCCCCATTTCCAATCGTTTAGTCGCGCCATAGCGCTTAAGACGGGATTGCGAGTCGCCCCATTTGATGAAGGCCTATCGAATTTCAGGAATCGCCCCTTTCGGACGCATGCGCCAAGGATTCTCAATTGATATACCAGCAAACGATGAAGCTGATGCTGAACATCGTGCGTATTCGATTATGGGTTCACGCCACAAAGCAAATCGCCGTTCAATTACTATTGAATCAGTTGCAGAAATTGATCCAAGAACATCCAAGGAAGCACGTATTCTAGACCACTTCCGCGAGCAAATTGCAGCGGCTGGTGGAACAATCGCATCCGAAGAAGAGTGAGGTTGACCGGCTGCGCCGGTTTTTCAACCCTGACGACCTACGAGGGGATGAGCGAAGATGGCAACAAGGGAAGAACTGCAAAATTTAGCCCGCATCGTCGAGGTAACTAAGGCTAGTTTTGACGAAGTTGAAAAGCAGATAGTCAAAGTCGAAGAAGTCATTAGCGAACACACCATCACTTTAGCAACACTCAACGAATTAGTTCAAGTTGGAACCAAGGGGAGCGCTAGCGCCCATTTTTCAATCGGCTCGGGTGTAACACTTCCATACAAACACGAAGGCCAACAAGAAGGCTTGGCGATGGTAGATTTGGG
>Ga0307995_1001532_pt1 | contig 14322 bp, 14 predicted proteins | sample EllFjometagen262_FD_203132 | JGI IMG/M metagenome (GOLD analysis project Ga0307995, IMG submission 203132) | Marine microbial communities from Ellis Fjord, Antarctic Ocean - #262 | ecosystem: Environmental > Aquatic > Marine > Unclassified | place: Southern Ocean | collected 2014-11-02
ATGAAAAAAAAATCTTGCGAGGGTATTATGATGTTCGCATTTTAAAAAGTGATATTAGAGGACGTTCCGATTCTTTATATTTAGATGAATCAATAGGATTGACTAAACTTTTAAACAAACCACTAACTAAGGAACAAGAACAAGTTTATACAGAAGCGGACAGGAATAAAAATAATCCTGTTTTATGGTTTGGTGAAAGCCAAATGACAGGAAATAAAATCACACTACTCTCCAACCAAAAAACCAAAAAATTAGATTCACTTAAAATTACTGGTAATGTTTTTATAATTGAAAAAGATACTTTAAGTGAAGAAGGATTTCAACAAATTAAAGGTGGATTACTTGATGGCGCATTTAAAGAAGGTCGTTTAGATAATCTTGTTATAACCAAAAACACAGAAATGGTTTATTATCTATATAACGATGAAGATCAACAGCTTATTGGTATTGATAAAACAACTTGTAGTGCATTGAAAATGAATTTTGTTGATGGAAAAATAGATGATTTTATTTTTTTAGTAACACCAACGGGAGATGTTTATCCAGAAGAAGAGTTACCAATAAATGATAGAACTTTGAAAGGATTTATCTGGCGAATTAAAGAACGTCCTGAAGATATTGATGATCTTTTTGATGAAAAAGATAATGAGGATCAATTTCCTGAAATTCTAAAATTTAATTTTCCTAAAAGAAAAAAATTAATAGAAAATAAGCAATAATGAATTCGCTTAAAAAAGATTTTCTAAAATATCAAGCTAAAACTAATCCATATCCTTTGGGACTAGAAGTAAAAAAAGCAAAAGGAAGCTACATAACTGATGTTTCTGGAAAAAAATATCTTGATTTTGTCGCAGGAATTTCTGCATGTAGCCTTGGACATTGTCATCCAAAAATCGTTTCAGCGATAAGTAAGCAAGTCAAAAAACATATGCATGTAATGGTTTATGGAGAATTTGCTCAGGAAACATCGGTTGCTTTATCTAAAGAATTAATAGCTATACTCCCTGAAAATCATGAATCAGTCTATTTAACTAATTCAGGCACAGAAGCAATTGAAGGTGCTTTAAAATTAGCTAAACGTGCAACTGGAAGAAGCCAGCTTATTGGAGCTAAAAACAGCTATCATGGAAGTACACACGGGGCTTTAAGCATGCTTGGCTCTGAACATCAAAAGGTTGGTTACCGACCACTTCTTCCAGATATCCGTTTTATTCGATTTAACAATAAAGAAGACTTGAGGCTTATTACATCTTCTACCGCAGCAGTTTTGCTTGAAACTATTCAAGGTGGTGCTGGATTTATACTTCCACAAAATAATTATCTCCAAAGAGTAAAAGAACAATGTGAAAAGGTAGGTGCCCTGCTTATTTTAGATGAGATCCAATCTGGATTTGGTCGTACTGGTCGGTTTTTTGGATTTGAACATTTTAAGATCAAACCGGATATAATTGTCATGGGGAAAGGTATGGGAGGTGGATTGCCAGTTGGTGCTTTTACTGCATCACATTATTTAATGCGTGTTTTAGAAAATCAACCTAAACTGGGCCATATAACTACCTTTGGCGGGAATTCTGTAATTGCAGCTGCATCTTTAGCTACACTAAGAGAAATTCGAGATTCTGACCTTATGAAACAAATTGCAGAAAAAGAATCTCTTTTTAGGATAGAATTAAATCACCCTAAAATAAAATCTATTCGAGGTACCGGACTCATGCTTGCGTTAATTTTAGAAAACAGTAAAGTAGTTAACGAGGTAATTCTCAAATGTATTGACAGAGGACTTTTATTGTTTTGGCTCTTATGGGAAAAAAGAGCAATTCGAATCTCTCCACCCTTAACAATATCAGAAAAAGAAATCAAAAAAGGTTGTTCTATTTTACGTTCTGTTTTAGACGAGGTTTGACTCGATTTTATGTTAATTATTTTGTTAAAAACAATCCACACTGTTACAAAAAAAAGCCATTGTAGTTACTAAATTTAATAAAGGAAAATTATAAACTACACATGCTGAATTATAACTCTGAAGAGATTAGATCATCCATAACTAAATTTGAGCAAATGCTCAAAACGAATCATACCTATTTCTTTGATGCACAGGAGTTTGAAGATATTGTTGTTCATTATTTGGGGTTTGGAGATCATCAATTAGCAAAAAGCGCATTAAAAATTGGAATGGAACAACATCCTTCTAATCTTGAACTTATACTACTTCAAAGTGAGGTTTTTATTCTTGACGAAAAATTTGATTTAGCAATAGACCTTTTGGATTATGTCGAAAATATACTCCCTCAAAATGAAGAAATTGCTCTTCAAAAAGCAACTATCTCCTCTAAAAAAGGTAATCATAAAGATTCTATTGAACTTTTACACATTGCGCTTGAACGATCAGAAGATCCTTTTGAAATATGGAACTTACTGGGAATGGAGCATTTGTTAGCAGAAGAATATGAACAAGCAGAATACTTCTTTAAAAATTGTCTTACAGATAACCCTGAAGACTACCCTTCGCTTTACAACCTTTTATATTGTTATGAACAACTTAACAAAGATGAAGAAGCCATTAAATCTTTAAATGAAGTTTTACAAAGTGATCCTTTTTCTGAAATAGCTTGGCATCAATTGGGTAAAGTCTTAAGTAAGGTTGGAAAAATTAAAGAAGCTCTTTCTGCCTATGATTTTGCAATAATAAGTGATGACACCTTTACGGGTGCTTATATTGAAAAAGGGAAAATATTAGAGTCTATCGGACGAATTAATGAAGCTATTGAAAACTATGAAGTTGCTTTAAATACTACTGATCCTTCTGCTTTTGTTTTTCAAAGAATTGGAAAATGTCATGAAAAATTAGACAATTCAAGATTAGCACTACAATTTTACTTGAAATCTATTAATGCTGAACCTTCAAACGAAAAGAGTTGGGAGTCATTAATCAACTTTTATATTCAACAAAAAAACTTAGATAAAGCAAAACACTATCTAACAAATGCACTTGAAGTAAACAATGACTCAATTCGAATATGGACAAAAAGTATAGATCTTTATGATAAATTAAACGATAAAGAAAAAACTATTGAATCATATCAAAAAATTATTGAACTTGGGGTTTTTGACATTAGACTTATTAAAAAATACATTGATTTACTTATATCATGTAACAATTGGTCAAAAGCATATGAAATTGCTAAAAAAGGTTTAGAATACTTTCCTGAAAACAATGACTTAAAATTGAGAATTGGTGGCTGCTGCATTAACTTAAATAGAAAAAAGGAAGGCTTCCGTTATTTAAATTTACATTCAATTTCCTTAAATAACATTAAAACTGTTCTACACCTTTTTCCTGATTTAAAAAAAATAACTCTTAAAAATTCAAAAAACTAAAGGAATATGCGTTATTTAATTCTTTATTTAAAGGGAATGCTAATGGGTGCTGCTGATATTGTTCCTGGAGTTTCGGGAGGTACTATTGCATTAATAACTGGCATATACGAAGAGCTCTTACATAGTATTAATGCAGTTTCGTGGAAAAACCTAAAGTTGCTTCAGGAAAGAGGAATCCGATCAGTTTGGAAAGAATTAAATGGCTCATTTTTAATTACAGTTTTTGGAGGAATTATAACTAGCATTTTAATTTTATCTAGATTATTAGAATGGTTAATTTTGAATGAACCAATTGGATTATGGTCCTTTTTCTTTGGCTTATTGATTGCAAGTATAGTTTATCTATATAAAACTGATTTGAAAGTGAATTTAACTTCACTTTTTTATTTATGTTTAGGAACTATAATTTCTTTTTCAGTTACACAACTCGGTGTAATTCAGAATGAAGTTAGTCTTTGGTATTTGTTTTTATCAGGTTTTATTGGTATTTCAGCAATGATTTTACCTGGACTTTCAGGTGCATACATCTTGTTTTTAATGGGTGTTTATCAAATTATCTTATCAAATGTTCGCCAAGCTCAGGATTTATTTTTTGACTTTAATATGGAAAAATTTATTGAAATGGCTGAAATATTAGGAGTCTTTATTTTAGGTATAATTTTAGGTATAAAAATATTTTCAAAAGTATTAACCTGGCTTTTGGAGCGTTACCCTCAAAAAATTTTAGCTGTATTGATTGGATTAATGATTGGATCCCTACACAAGGTGTGGCCTTGGCAAAACAAGATTTTTAATAATTCTTTTTCAGAAATTAAAAAAACAGTTGCTGTCTTACCTCAAGACTTTCTTGGAGACTCTCCTCAAATTTTAAAAGCCTTTATTTTGATGTTTTTGGGTTTTGTTGTTTTATTTATAACAGAGCGCAGTAAGACCCTTTTTAAAAATGAGATTTAATATACAAAATACATCTTTGAGAGAAGCTATGTTTTTGGTGCTAAAAGGGATAGCTATGGGAGCCGCCAACAAAGTTCCAGGAGTATCAGGAGGAATTGTTGCGCTTGTAGGTGGATTTTATGAAGAATTAATTTTTTCTTTCCAACATCTTAATTTTAAAGCATTCAAACTGTTTCTAAATGGTAGATTTAAGTCTTTTTGGACCTATATAAATGGTTCGTTTTTAAGTCTGCTTTTTGGAGGAGTAATCATCAGCTTTTTTAGCGTATCTATTTTATTAGATTATGCTCTGCAAAATAATGAGTCAATTGTTTTAGGTGCTTTTTTTGGAATGATAGTAGCATCTCTTTATTTGGTTATAAAACAAGTCAAAGAATGGAAAAAAACATTAATTATTGTTTTATTTCTTGGCTTTATTTTTGGCCTAGGAATTAGCTTTACAAAACCCGTAGCAGAGAATAGTAACCTCATATTCGTTTTTTTCTGTGGCATAATCAGTGTATCAGGAATGACTATTCCGGGACTTTCCGGTTCATTTCTTCTTTTGATTCTAGGGAATTACAAATTATTACTCGTGGACTCGGTGAATGCACTTTTTACAGTAATATCAGGAAGTTTGTTAATGAATTTTCAATCACTCAGAGATGGAAATATTCAACAACTCTTAATTATACTGGGAATTTTTACCCTAGGTTCACTCTTCGGACTAATTCTTTTTTCAAATCTTATAAAATGGGTTATTAATAAATATCCTCAATTAACTCTAGCGGCCATTATTGGCTTTATTGCTGGAACATTAAGATTAGTTTGGCCCTGGAAAACGAAAATTTATTATTACAGTAATAATGAGGCCTTTTTAAAAAATAATATTGGAAATCCAGAGTTAGCTTTCTATGAATATAATATACCCGATTTTAGTAAATTTGATACTTACACAATTTTAATAGCCTTAATTTTAGGTGTTATAATACTTTTAGTTTTAAATTGTTATGGGAATAAAAGAGAGAGAAAAAAAGTACGGACTAGTAGGTAAAAATATAGGCTACTCATTTTCTAGGCATTATTTTTCATCGAAATTTGAAAAAGAAGGTTTATCAGATTGTAGTTACATAAATTTTGACCTTCCAAAAATTCAGGCTTTTGAAAAAATTTTATCAAAAAAACCTTATCCAGCTGGGCTAAACGTTACTATACCCTACAAAAAAAACATAATGCCATTTTTAGATAAAATTTCTGAAGAAGCAAAAAGTATTGGAGCTGTAAATACTATTGTTTGGGATATTAATGGTAAAACTACAGGGCACAACACAGACCATATTGGCTTCCATAAGTCTTTGTTGGAACATTTAGACCAAAACCCAAGACATGCCTTGATATTGGGTTCAGGAGGAGCTTCAAGTGCTGTAAAACACGTTTTAAATCAACTTAATTGTAAATTCACAATAATTTCTAGATCACCTATAAATAATCAATTACACTACGATGAATTAAATAAAAAAATCATGGGCGAAATTGATTTGATTGTAAACACAACACCCCTAGGAACTTTTCCAAATATTGAAGAAGACCCACCTATTCCATACGAATTTATCACTAACCAACATTTTATTTTTGATTTAATATATAATCCAGAAGAAACATCATTAATGAAAAAAGGAAAAGTAAAAGGAGCCAGAGTAACAAATGGCTATAAGATGCTGATGTATCAAGCTGAAAAAGCTTGGGATCTTTGGAATCAATAATTAAATTTGAGAGAATCTATTTTTAGAATTCAAAAAAATGTATATTATTTGTAATAACATATAACTTACAATGGAAGAGAATACCATAACGCCTTATACGGATAAAACCAATGAGCCGCAAAACAGAGAAGAGATTCTTAATATTGAAAAAAAGAAAAGTAAAACTTTAGATACTGACTCATTTTCTGATAAAACTAAAGATAAAAAAAAATCTGAAGAGAACACATCAGAAGAAATCCACTTTAGTTTACTCGAATTAGATGATTTAATTAATGCATACGAATCCCTCAGTAACGGTGTGCAATGGCATAAAGATTATAAACAAATTCAAATGGCTGAAAAAACATTTGAAGTAAAATTTAACGTAGATCTAGAAAATCAAAAAAAAATATTTTTAGGAGACGGTGGGGAAGAAATAGACTTCTTTTATAAGCCTGAATACAAAAAACGTTTTGATCAAATAAGTTATAAATATCGAAAAAAAAGACACATTTATTATAAAGAGCTAGAAACTTCTCAAAAAGTTAACCTTGAACGTAGATTAGAAATTATTGAGGAAATTAAAAAATTAATCAACGTAGATCAAAATATTAACAATATTTACAAGGATTTTAAAACGCTTCAAGAAAGCTGGTACAATATAGGAAATGTGTCTCGCTCAGAAAGTCAAAACCTATGGGAAACATATAAGCATCATGTAGAGAGATTTTATGATTTTTTACATTTAAATAGAGAGTTAAGAGATCTAGATTTTAAACATAATTTTAAAGAAAAATTAAAAATTATTAAAAAAGCTGAAGCTTTAAAAAATCAACCTGATGTAGTAAAAGCAAGTCGTGATTTGAATACTCTTCATAAACTTTGGAAAAATGACTTAGGACCAGTAGCTAATGAACATCGAGAGGATTTATGGAAAAGATTTCAGGATGCATCTAAAATCATTCAAAACAAGAGACAAGCTTATCAAAAGGATATTGCCGGTGCAATGAAAGCAAATCTAGTTACAAAAGAAGCTTTGCTTAAAGAAATGAAGGTGTTCTCAGAAAAAACTCCAGAAAATCATAAAGAATGGCAGAATGCTATCAAAAAATTCCACGAGCTTCGTGAACTTTTCAAAACAATTGGTTACGTTCCTTCGAAAGAAAGTAAATCTACTTGGCAAGAATTTCGTGAGATAGGTCAGGAATTTATGCAATTAAAAAATATGTTTTATAAAGAACAGAAACAGGAGTATAGCAAAAATATTGAGAATAAAAAATCGATTATTAAAAGGAGTAAAGAAGTTATTGATAGTGAAAGTTGGGAGTCAAAGACAGAAGAAATAAAAGATTTTCAAAAGAAGTGGAAAACAGTCGGGTTTATTCCAAGAAAATTAGACAACAAGCTTTGGAGTGAATTTTCAGACCTACAGAAAGTATATTTTGATCGCTTAAAATCTGGATATCAACGATTATCTTCAGAACAAAAAGAACTTCAAAAGAATAAATTAGCTTCTATTGAAAAGTTAAAAAATTCTATTTTTTCAGAAGACCCAGATACCTTAAAAAAAGAATTCCATGAACACTGGAAATCATGGAATACTCTTGGTAAGCTAGCTGAAGCAAATGAGGAAAAAATGTATCATTCTTTTTCAAACGCACTACAATTTGGAGTTAAAAATGTAAATCTCGATAAAAAAGTCAAAAATGAAATTTTAAAAGATTTGAAATCACTTTTATTACAGGGAAATTCAAAACGACTTCAAAAAGAGCTGCAAATTGCAAGAACAACCCTTTTATCATTAAAAGCTGAATTAACACAGCTTGAAAACAACTTAGCTTTTTTTAGTGATTCGAGCTCAAGTAATCCATTATTTAAAAATGTTGAAAAACAAATAAAAAACTGTGAAAATAATATCCTAAAGGCAAATGAAGGATACATTAGTTTAAAGCAAATTAGAAATTCACAAAATAAACAAGTGAAACAAGCTGAAGAATCAGTTAATTTAAGTGCGGAAAAAGAAACTTCTGAAGAAGCTTAATTATTCCTGTTTTGCTTTTTTCCAAAGACTTTCCATTTCCTCTAATGTTAAATCTGTTATAGTAGTTCCACTCTTTTTAGCCTCTGACTCAATGAATTGAAAACGTTGGATAAATTTTTGATTTGTTCTTTCCAAAGCTGATTCTGGATTTATTTTTAAAAAGCGAGCATAATTAATTAATGAAAATAAAACATCGCCAAACTCAGCTTCAATTTCTGAAGCTGAGTTTAACTCAAGTGCTTCATCAAGCTCATCAAGTTCTTCTTTAAATTTACTCCAAACTTGATCTTTAGTATTCCAATTGAAACCTACTCCAGCAGCTTTCTCTTGCATTCGCTGTGCTTTAATTAAAGCAGGTAAACCATTAGGAACTCCTTCTAAAACACTATTTCTACCTTCAGAAAGTTTAAGTGATTCCCAATTTCTTTTTACCTCATCATCATCTTTAACCTTAACATTCCCGTAAATATGTGGATGCCTATAAATCAATTTTTCGGAAATCTCATTTGCAACATCAGCAATATCAAAAGCTTTTTCTTCACTTCCTAGTTTGGAATAAAAAAAAATATGTAATAAAAGATCTCCTAATTCTTTTTTTATTTCCGTTAGATCACCTTTTATAATAGCATCTCCTAACTCATAGGTTTCTTCTATAGTTAGGTGACGTAGGGATTCAAAGGTTTGTTTTTTATCCCAAGGACACTGATCTCGGAGATCATCCATAATATCTAATAGACGCCCTAAAGAATCTAATCTTAATGCTTTAGAATTCATTTTCTGGAAGTGTTGTCAGATTTTTTTGTGTTAGATTTTGATATTTCTAATGCGATTATATTTTTAGTAACCAAAAGGTTATACCACTGAATAATTTTTTTTATGTCGCTAGGATAAACTCGCTCTTCATCATAATCTTCAATGATTTCAAAAAAATAGGATTTTAAATCAACATTAGATGCTTTGGGACTTACTTCTGCTATTGAACCAGACTCGTGTTTTAAGATTCTATTAAAAATTTCATTTAGCGGAACTTCTTTTCCAATGCAATACACTTGAATCTCACTTAAAAAGCTGATTTGACGACTTACAGGACTCGAAATTCGTTTATCATCAATTAAGGATATTGCCGTGATCCCTGATCGAGTTTGAACTTCCATTTCAAATAATCCTGGTCGACCAGAGATGGATAAAATTTTATCTAATTGCATAATTATCTTTTTGGTTTTTTTGGAAATTTCATAGGGTAATCTACTTGAATATCTCCTTTTGAAATTGCCATTAATCTATTTTTTAAAAGACGTTTTTTTAGTGAAGAAAGATGATCTGTAAATAAAACACCTTCTATATGATCATATTCATGCTGTACAACACGAGCAGATAAACCTTCCAAAACTAGTTCTTGTGAATTGAAATATTCATCTAAAAATTCAATCCTAACTCGCTGATAACGGCTAACATCTTCTCTTACATCCGGTATACTTAAACAACCCTCATTAAAATCCCAAAGCTCTCCATCTTCTTTTATAATTCTAGGGTTGATAAAAACCTTCTTAAAGGATCTCAAAAATTCAATTTCATCTTTATCCAAGCCATCATCTTCGCTAAAAGGAATAGTATTAACAATAAAAAGTCGAATAGATATACCAATTTGAGGAGCAGCTAATCCAACGCCATTGGAAGCATACATGGTTTCCCACATATTTTCAATGAGCTGTTCTAAATTCACATAGTCGGCATTAACATCAACTGCTTCTTTTTTTAAAACAGGAGTACCGTAAGCTACAATAGGTAATATCATAGTGTATTCAATTTATATTCTAAATAAGATTGTAGAATCAAAGTTGCGCTGACTTCATCAATCATTCCTTTATTTGCTCTCTGTTTCTTTTTTAATCCAGAATCTATCAATGTTTGAAAAGCAATTTTAGAAGTATAACGTTCATCGTATCTTTTAATCTCTTTATCTGGAAAATTTTGCTTAAGCTTTTTAATGAAATTATAGATTTTTAATTCTAATGGAGAAGAATTTCCTTCTTTTTGTATGGGTTTACCAACTACAAAAAGATCTACCTCTTCTGATTGACAAAAAGATTTTAAATATGGAATTACTTCATCTGTGGGAAGATTTTTTAGTCCACTAGCAATAATTTGATTTGGATCCGTACAAGCTATTCCTGTTCGTTTAGTTCCAAAATCAATCCCAACCAAACAACCCATTTTTTTTTTTTAAACAAATATACTTTTTTCATGAATATTTACTTTACATCAATCACATCGAATTCTTTATATTTGAAAAAAAAAATGAAAATGCAAAAAATCATTGAAGCAGCATGGGAAAACAGAGATCTACTAAAAGAAGAAAAGACTCAAGAAACTATTCGAAAAGTGATTGATCAGCTTGACGAAGGAAAACTTCGCGTTGCAGAGCCCAAAAACGAGGATTGGCTTGTCAATGAATGGATTAAAAAGGCAGTAGTTCTATACTTTCCAATTCAAAAAATGGAAACTTTAGAAGCAGGACCTCTTGAATTTTATGATAAAATCCCACTAAAAAAAGGCTATAAAGAAAAAGGAATTCGAGTTGTTCCTCATGCAGTTGCTCGTCACGGAGCTTATATTTCAAAAGGAGTAATTCTCATGCCTAGCTTTGTGAATATAGGAGCATATGTTGATGAAGGAAGCATGGTAGACACATGGGCAACTGTCGGAAGTTGTGCTCAAATAGGAAAAAATGTACATCTAAGTGGAGGTGTTGGGATAGGGGGAGTTTTAGAGCCACTACAGGCTGCTCCAGTAATCATTGAAGATAATGCCTTTTTAGGTTCACGAAGTATCGTTGTAGAGGGAGTTCGCATAGGTAAAGAGGCTGTATTAGGTGCCAATGTTGTCCTTACTGGATCAACCAAAATTATTGATGTTACGGGTAACAAACCAATTGAACGCAAAGGTGCTGTACCTCCAAGATCTGTAGTTATTCCTGGTAGTTATACTAAAGCTTTTCCTGCTGGAAACTACCAAGTCCCTTGCGCTTTAATTATTGGTCAACGTAAAGAAAGTACAAATAAAAAAACCTCACTTAACGAAGCCCTTCGCGAACACAATGTAGCAGTTTAAGTTTTGATTTTACTGCGTCTAATTCAAGCAGAAATTAACTTAAGAAATAATCGAAATTTAATGATACTAAACACCGAAAGCTTTGATTCTAGAATTTTGGATGGGGTAGACTATATTGTACCTTTGATAAATATTAATAAAACTAATCTTATTTCAAGAGTAATTAAAATTGAAGTTGATAGATCGGTTAAAGCCTTATGTCTTTGAAATTACAAGATAATTTTACTGAAACACTCAAAAGTCAACTCTTTGGCATTTTAAAAGAGGTTGTTTCTGATTTGGATATCAAAGCCTATGTTATTGGGGGCTTTGTGCGTGATCATTTATTAAACAGAGAAGAGAAAAATGATGTTGATATTGTAGCAATAGGCTCTGGAATTGATCTCGCTCATGCGGTTCAAAAAAAATTAATTGGGGCCAAACCAGTTAAAGTATTTAAAACATATGGTACTGCAATGATTCAGTGGAATAATATTGATCTAGAATTTGTAGGTGCTCGAAAAGAATCCTATAATTATGAAAGCAGAAACCCAAAAGTCAGCTCAGGAACTTTAGAAGATGATCAAAACCGAAGAGATTTTAGTGTTAATGCACTGGCTATCAGTCTAAATAAAGAGGATTTTGGGAAAATAGTTGATCCTTTTCAGGGACTAGAAGATTTGAAAAAAAAGATTTTAAAAACTCCTCTTGATCCAAATATCACATATTCAGATGATCCACTTCGTATGCTTCGTGCAATTCGGTTTGCCAGTCAATTAGACTTTACAATTGAAAAGACCTCTTTTGAAGCCATAAGTAAAAATGCAGCTCGAATTGAAATTATCTCAAAAGAGCGTATCGTAGATGAGCTAAATAAAATTATGCTAACTCCAAAACCTTCAAAAGGATTTTTTTTATTAGAAAAGACAGGATTACTTACATACATTCTACCTGAGTTATTGGCTTTAAAAGGTGTAGAAGAAATTGAAGGCCACACTCATAAAGATAATTTTTACCATACGCTTGAAGTAGTAGATAATTTATGCGAAAATAGTAATGATCTTTGGTTAAGATGGGCTGCTTTACTTCATGACATTGGAAAAGCACCTACCAAAAAATTCAAACCTCCAACTGGATGGACATTTCACAACCATGAATTTTTAGGTGCAAAAATGATTTATAAAATTTTTAAACGTCTTAAAATGCCATTGAATGATAAAATGAAATTCGTTCAAAAGATGGTTCTCATGAGTTCACGTCCAATAATTATTGCTGAACATCATGTTACTGATTCTGCTATTCGTAGATTAATTTTCGATGCAGGTTCATTTATTGATGACCTTATAACATTATGTGAAGCAGATATTACTACGAAAAATCCAGAACGTTTTAAACAATATCACAACAATTTTAAAATTGTTCGTGAAAAGATTGTTGCCTTAGAAGAAAAAGATCATTTGAGAAACTTCCAACCTCCGATTAGTGGAGAAGAGATTATGAATTATTTTGAATTAAAACCTTCAAGAGAAATTGGTATGATTAAAGAAGCAATTAAGGAGGCTATTTTAGAAGGTGAAATTTCAAATCAATTTGAAGCAGCCTTTGAAAAAATGAAAGATGAAGGAAAAAAACTAGGGCTTTCTCATCATGAAAAATAAGTATAAAACCCTTATTATTTTCAGCCTAATACTAGTTTATTTAGTAATAGCAGCAGGATCAGTAGTAAGAATGACAGGAAGCGGGATGGGATGTCCAGACTGGCCAAAATGTTTTGGTTATTTAATTCCACCTACAGAGCGGGCTCAATTAGACTGGAAACCCAGTCATGAATATCAAAAGGGAGAAGTGATTGTTTTGAACAAAAGCTTAAGAGTAGTTGTTAAAGATTTTATTTCCCTAAAAGAATACAATAAAACAAACTGGAGCAACTACACTAAACATAATTATGCTCTTTTTAACTCCACACATACTTGGATTGAATTTATAAATAGACTATTGGGTGCATTAGCTGGGTTAGCAACTTTATTATTACTAATTAGTGCTTTAATTCGAATAAAAAAAGATGTCTGGGCAAGTATAGTATCATTACTAATAGTCTTTGGGATGGGCTTTCAAGCCTGGTTGGGTAAAACGGTTGTAGACTCCAATTTGCTTCCATTTAAAATAACTATTCACATGACTGTGGCATTAATCATAGTTCTTCTGCTTGTTTTTTTACTTCAACGAGAAAAAGTCGTTTTGGAAAAAATACCTAAATCTTCAAGTTTTATTTGGGTTTTGGGATTGGGACTTATATTAACTTTAATACAAATTGGAATGGGAACCCAAGTACGACAATTCATAGATGATCAAATGCATTCGACTAATCTAAAACAAGCTTCTGAATGGCTCAAATACCCTCCATTTCTTTTTTATGTACATCGCAGTTTTTCATTAATTGTTATTATGATTCATGGTTATCTTGCTTTTAAATTATATGAAAACAAATATATCCCTCGGGTATTTACTATAATTATTAGCCTAATTGGCTTTGAGATTCTCACTGGAATTTGGATGTATTATTTTGATTTTCCATTTTCATCACAACCACTACATTTAGTTCTTGCCTCATTGTTATTTGGAGCACAAAGCTATTTTATGATTACTGTTAAAAAACAACTATGATATACCGTATTAGAATTATTCTAGACTTTGAAGAAGATGTACTCCGTGACATCGAAATAGAAGAAACAGCAACACTTGAAGATCTCCACCATGCGATCACACAGGCATTTGGCTTTTTGGGCAATGAAATGGCCTCTTTTTATAAGTCCAATGAAGATTGGGAACAAGGAGAAGAATTGGCCTTAGAACCAATGGATTTAGAGCAACCTAAGATGGATGAAGCTCCTTTAAATACCATATTTTTATCTAATCTACATAATCTTATTTACGTTTACGATTTTTTATGTCTTTGGACTTTTTTTGTAGAATTGATAGAAACAGGAGAATCCTTAACCGGCAATACCTACCCTAATTTAATTCACACTCAAGGAGAAGTTCCTGACGAAGCTCCAGAAAAAAAATTTGAAAGTGAACTAGGAGATTTTTCAGAAGAAAGTGAAGAAAAAGATCTAGAAGAAAACGATTATAACGATA
>Ga0307995_1001533_pt1 | contig 14317 bp, 10 predicted proteins | sample EllFjometagen262_FD_203132 | JGI IMG/M metagenome (GOLD analysis project Ga0307995, IMG submission 203132) | Marine microbial communities from Ellis Fjord, Antarctic Ocean - #262 | ecosystem: Environmental > Aquatic > Marine > Unclassified | place: Southern Ocean | collected 2014-11-02
GAAAGTACTTCTTTAATGATATCTTTCTTTTTAGGAATCATGAGCTTAACTCTTTTAGTTTATGTGCTACTTTTAACAATCTTTCAGAGATTTTTCCAAAACGTTGTTGTGTTGATTTCCAATATTGTCCCGTATGTACCCCAGCCTCAGTTTTTAACTTTGTATTCTGATTAACTATACGTTCCATTTCGAACATCATACGATTTATTTTTTTGATAGAGTCGTTTACCTTTTGGTAATCTTTTCTAGTATCATCTTTTTTATATTCTTTATAAGATATTTCATTTATCTTAGCTTCTAGCTTACGTTCCAAAGATTCCATTGTTTTAATGTTCTTTTTAGATTTTTTAGATTTTTTATAACCTAAAACTTCAATATGGTCATTATCTAACTTATCTTCATCATCATCTTTAGCAAATGCGTTTGGAGTTTTAACAGGACCTTCGCCGCCATCCATATTTCCAGTAACATTAGTTTCTTCTATCTCTTCAAACTTCTCTGATATTTCTTTTAGTAAACTTTTCATTAAAATGCCTTTTTTAATTCAGAGTATAATTCGTTATATCGCAATAATGATAAAATCTGAGATTCTGTGATGGTTTTTGATGATTTTACTTTTGAAATCAACTTTACAACTTCCGTTATCTTAATTTTAGTAACCTGGTCGGTTATTTTTATTAAGTTTATATTTTTTGTAAGTAAGTTACACTCTCTTATAACAAAACTCTTTAATTTTTTAGAATTATCAACTGAATTTATGTATTCTTTTAAAATACCACGCTGCTTATCGGATAAATGTGTATATTTGTTGTTAAAATTATCTACTAACATCTTCCAAGCAAGTAATCTAACCTCTTTAGGTTGTTTTGAGTACTCTTCGTTGATAGTTGCAATAATAGGGTCAGTACTTTGGGATTTACCTGTTAGGTGTTCCATCAATGTAGATTTACAATCGACATATTCCTTTGGGTTTTCAGAATTTAAGTATTCAAATAGTTTATAGATGGATGCGTTCTCTTTATAGTTACTAACTCTATAATTAAAAAAGTCTTCCAATACAAAATTAGATTTAATATCTTTAATTAAGTTGTATTTTTGCTTACTTAATGTAGATACGGTTAACTTATTTCGTTCTTTAAGAATAATATTCAAAAACTCACTAGCTTTATACTCAGAGTCGAATGATTCCTTTATAGCAGATTGATATAATCTTAATTCTTTTGCCAATTCTGAATTCTTACCAAAGTGTTCTCTGATAATATCAGTTGCTTTTGAATCTTTGTTATTCAATGTGTCGGTCGCAATTTGTCTAACAAGTAATTCAAATAGAATACCTGTATTTTTAAACTTACTATGCTTTAATTTTTTCATCCGTTCCTTATAGTTTGGTAGAATAACCCATACAGTTGGTTATAAATATATTAATTATTAGAATCCAATATATTATTTTCATCTAATAGTGATATATTATCAGTTTCTTCTTCAATTTTAAGAGATTCTGCTATAATACCCTTACTTTTAATCTTACTTTTCATTTTCGATAACATTGAGTTCGTAGATTCTTTGTTAACCACTTCGTTTGCGTTATATCCTCTTGATGGAGCTTCTGGTTTAATAGAAATGCTTTTATTTCCGAGAGGGTCTCTACCAAATGTTGATTTATCTTTCCCATAGGTATTACCTTCTTTAGGTCTACCAGCACCTTCCCATCCACCATCAGGTGTTTCAGATTCAAATTGTGGTTGAGATTCTTCGCCTGGTTGCTGGTTTGCTGTTGCAAGGTCATGTGGTGTACCGAATGATTCGCCTGTTTTAACTGGGTCATTACCTTCACTTTCAATCTGCTCTTGTCTGAATCCTAATTTAAGGTCATTTATAACCCGCAGTTGCTCAGTCTTCCATTCATCATCACTCATATTGAAAATGTTTTTATACATCCATTCTTGTGATACCATTTTAAGGTCTTTTAAATCTCGTACTAATGAAGCCTTCTCACTCCAAAGGTTTGCTTTCTCTTGCTCATATATAATAGATGGTGTAGTTAACTCTAATTCAAAGTTTACCAATTCAGCATCCTCATATCCTTGTGAGTATAAGTGAACAATTGCAATCTTAGTTAATTCTGATAATACAATCTTTTGAATTCTTTCAACTGAACGAGCGAATCTAATGTCTTGTTGTGCTAATGTAGATTTACCTTCAACACCTTCTTCGTATCCAATAAATGCTTTTGGAACTTTAAGAGCTGCCATCATTCGGTTCTTTAAGTATTCGATATCATCGATACCACCAAACTCCATGCCGCTAAGAGAATCAATCTCAGTACCACTTTGCCCACCCCTTACAGGTAGATAATAATCCTCTAGCATATTCTGCATATTGAATTTTAAGTTGTACTCACCAGTCGCTTCATCCACATAAGGAACTTTCTTCATTTGGTCAATGATGTTTGCCATATACGAATCAACTTCTGCTGGTGGAATATTTCCAATATCAATTTTGAATATTCTCTTTTCAGGTGCTCTCATAATTCTATGAATCATCATTGCATCTTCCATAAGAACTAATTGCTTCCAAGTCTTTCTTGCACCTTCTAATAAAGAACGCCCATAAGGTAGGAAGTTTGTGTCAGTTAATAATCTGAAATGTGCTACTTGAAATGACTCTAAGTACTTAGTTGAGTTTCTTTGAGATAGAGCTGATGTGTTATGTTCATCTACTTCAAATCGTACTGAGTATGGGTTATCTAAATCGTAACCTTCTTCTCTTCGAGTTTCGTAAACTGATAATGGTTGTGCATTTACTACGCCTAATTCATCATCGATATCTAAATGTAAATAGTAATCACCGTATTTGTTCATACCTCTAACCCAGCCCCAAAGATTGAATTCAATATTCAATACATCGTAAAATAGGTTGTGTAATGTTTTCTTTAATTTTTCATCAGATGATTTAATTCTAATAACATCACCCATATCATTTTTAAGGGTCGATTCATCTGAATATATATCTAGTATAGATGAAATAATCGAATCCTTATCCATTGATTCATAATCAGTATATAATTCTAATTTGTTTGAATGGTAATTAAATCGTTCGTTGGAACTTTGCCAATTCTTTCTTGAGTTTGCTCCATGCAGTCTACCATATCTATCGTAATGTGCAGACCCTTGCTTATTACCATCACTTTGCAATCTTGATGAATCGACTACCTTTAGCTTATTCTTACCAACACGCCGTACAACGACTTGTGTTGAGAATAATTTCTTTAATTTACCGAATAATGAATTATCTGCCATAATTATGTGTTTATATACTACTTACAATCTATAAATATACGAAAAATATTTAATATATCCAAATTTATCTTTACAAATTTTTAAAAATAACTAATCTAATAGCCACCCTATATCCTCATCACCTTTCCCAGTGTTAAGTTTCCAAGCTTTCTGAGCTTGAGCTGATGAAGTTTTGAAAACCCCTGAGTTTTTAGATGTTAATGATAATGCTTTTCTATTTAATTCGATTCCTTGCTGTCTTAATTTTAATGCGGTATCTCTAACCCACAATGCTGTTGAGAATGATATAGTTAAATCATCGTTATAACCCTGCTGAGCCTCTGCTCTACTTCCATTCCAAATGAATACAAACAGTTCCTCTATCAATCGCTTAGAACGTATGATAGGGGTTCGTTCTCTCATATAAGTATCTAGCTTAGATATAACCAACGGTCGGGTTCTACTTGTCATTGAGAATCCTGGAACCATCTGAGATTTATCTTTTAAATCAAATCCCTTATTCAAATGAATATCGTTATCAACATATCCTAAATCTCTGTATGAATAATATAAATTGGTGTAACCTCTATCGATTGCTTCTTGAATTACAGCCCATCCGATGTTTGCGTTTTCAATTACTAATAATGCATCATTCCATTCGGTTGCTACGTTAACTAACATTCTACCGTAATCTTTAGTATCTATCTTACCTTTGTATTCTGCTACTTGCTCTACCGATTCTATATCAATAACGTGGAATGCTGAATAATCTTTTCCATCACCCCTAGCGACATCTGCTACTACTACATAATCTCTACTATAATTTGGCTGTTGCCATAACCAATAGTTTCCATCAAACCCACGCTTCTCAACGGGGTCTTGTACATATGTTTGTTCGTACCATTGTAGGAGTTCACCATCAACGACTGTATAACCAGATGAAATGAAATCACAATCACATTCCTGTGCTGCCATCTTCTCACCTAATAATTGTGTTTGTTTTTTTCTCCATGCTTCATCACGTTCAGGGTGTACAGTCCAATGTAATTTAACTGGATTCCAACCATCGCCAATTTCACCCTTCTGCCAAGTCTTATGAAAGAAGTTACCAACCCCATTCGGAGTTGATAATACAATTGCCTTTCCACCAGTCGAAAGTGTTGATTGAGCGGATGCCCATATCTCATCTACATTTTTAATAAATGCAGCCTCATCAATGATTAACATTGATAGTGCTTCGGACCGACCAGCATCACCACTAGCGGATGTTGCTTTAATCTGAGAACCATTACCTAATCTTAATGATAGTTTATTATCTTCAATAGTTTCACCCTTCAACCAAGATGGAAGGTTTTCGTGCATATATCGAACTTTAGTTACTAAGTTCTTTGCGACCTCTTGCTTAGTTGCGATTACTAATACGTTCTTGTCATCTTGAAATAACATCATCCACAAAGAGTACCCTGCTGATAATGTTGATATACCTAATTGACGTGATTTAAGAATTACATTGAATTGATGTTCATCGATATCACCCATAAGGTCTTCTTGAAATGGGAACAAGTCAAATAGAATCTTCCCACGTTTTGGATGTTGGATGTAACAATACTTTCTAAAAAAGTATATTGGGTTTTTAGCACATTTTACATATTCTTCACGAATAAGTTCTTTTATAGATTTACTCATAACTTACTTTTTGCCGAATTTCCACATCATTCTTGCAGAAATCACCGGCTCTAAGGATTGGTTCAACCCTATCCCCAATCCGTATATCCGTTTACGTCTACTTCTAAATAAAAGTTCTGCGCCGATATAACTGAATTGGTTTCTATTACCGGCTAATCCAATGCCTACATAAAACTCATGCTTACTAATTAATGAATCTCTTGTAATGGTTGTGGTTGGTAATAATAGATTTGGGGTGATTTGTCGAAAGACAATTGAGTTTCTACTAATTGTATCGTTTATTATGATGTTACCCAATGAATCTAAATTGATTGTGTCTGTGTAATGATATTTAGAATAATAATCTTTTAGAATAAATACAGTATCTATGCCAGCTGGTATCGTATCGTGTTTAGTTACGGTTTTGATTTTCCATTTTGGTATATAAACTAAACTATCAATCCTTAGAGTATCCCACCTTGTTTCAATTTTAGTAATAACTGCACCCTCAATAGTCTGTTCAGTTCTTTTATTGAATGGGTTTAAGTTAAATGATTGAAACGGACTTGAACATTGCTGTTGCAGTATAACTATTATAATTAAAACTGCTATTATTATACTTTTTAGATTACCGAAAATCTCTTTAATCATTATTTCTTAGTTGTAGTTTTTTTAGCTGGCTTTCTACCTCTACGTGGTTTACCTTTAACGGCACCAACTACATCTTTAGTTTGTTTTCTTACTTGCTTTACAGCATCAGTTACATCTTTAACTTCTTCTTTAACTCGCTTAACTCTACGTTTAACTTCAGTTTTAACTTTAGTTACTTCTTCTTTAACATCATCAATAGCATCTTCTACTATATCTGGAATACCATCACCATCTGAATCTTTTATTTTTTCTGACTTTGTAACGTATAATATTGATATCACACTTAGTATGACTAGTACTATAATAAAAATTGGGAATGTACTCATAATTCAATGTTTTTTTTAAAATTTGTTTATAGTAATAAATATGTAAAAGTTTTTTATTAATTCAACTACCACTTTCTACAAGACCAATAGTTTGCTTTCCATTTTGGGCCAGGGTTATCACAATTCATTCTTGCTCTAAATGATTTGCGAGCTGCAGGATTATCTTTTTTGATTACCATTCCCTTTTGACCAAAGTTTACTTTTACTACGTTACCTTTTTCATTGTTAACATAAACTTTAAACTTCTTAACATCACCTTGCATTGGTTTGTTAAGTTTAACTGTTCTACCTTGATATTCACCTTCTTCTATTACTTCAGAAGTATTTTCTTTCTTCATAAGTTTGAATGCCATAAGTCCCATACTAACAACACCACCATTAACAAACTTATCTTTATTAGATTGGCTTTTAAGTGCATCGTATACTTGAATCATTAGGTTTGCTGAATTCATATCAACTCGTATCTTTCTACCAGTCTTAGTATCTTTAATCAAATCGTTTTGTGAATCTTTTACGATTTTTCTTAATTGAGTAATTACTTCAGGTTCTTTAGCTTCATTGACTACTTCATTAGTAGGTTTTTTAATATCAACAATTGATGCACCCATATCCCCTATTGCAAAGTAGATATTGTTATTTCTATTATATAAATAGAATTTAACAGTTTTAGGTTTATCTTTTATTTGTAGTGTAATTCGTTCAACTTTCTGTTTACCAACTTTAGTCTTACCCTTACTAACTACAAATGATTTATACTCATCACCCTTTCGAATTGCTGAATCATATTTGATATCAATTAAGTCACCTTTATTTAAGCCTTTGTATATTTTTAATATATCAGATTTACGATTTGGATTTGCTTTATTAGTTGCAGCTTTGTCTTGGAAGTATTGCTCCATGTCTTTACCTTTCCATCTTTTGGTAAGTATTCTAGCTGTTTTAGTATTTTTGAACTCTGTAACTTTTTCTGTAATTTCCGTTTTTGCTGTGTTTAGAGCTTTAGCTGAATCGTTTGCCTCGTTAGTAGAGGTTAGTTCATTGATATAATTTGATACCCATTTATTATCCATAATGTAATCCTTAGTTTATATATGATGTCAATTCAAATTTGCCACTATCCATACCATATAATGATATTGATAATGCTTTTCTTTGTGGTTTGTCATTTTTAGATAATCCTACTGTAAATGAGTGTGTTTTGCCAACACTTGGTCTTAATCTACTATATCTACCACCATGTGTGATTTGAGTATTCCAATCATCTTCATCGATATCAAATCCCTTTTTCTCAGCCAAATTTCTGGCATAATCTGCAGCGGCTGATGCAGTTTTGAAGTATGTGTCTGCTGGTTTAACTTCCTTTAATAAATCTTTTAATTTAATCATTGATTACCTTATCTGTTTTTATATCCACTTTTAGCTTCTCTATAAAGTCTGTTTTAAACTTTTCAAATCCGTTATCAATTTTAGCAATTACATCTTCTTCTGAACCACCACTCCATTCTTCAATAGAACCATCTTCATTAATGAATGCTGCTTTAATTGTAGATTTTAAAACTTCCTTTTCAACTTCTGCGTTTGTTAACCACGCTTCCCCATTACTAAGTAACTTTTTTCTTTCGTACTCATCGTAATCACCTCCAAGCTTCATTGTGTGTTCCATATCCACAACACAATCTAAACACATACCATGATATGCTTTCATTTTTAAATCAGCCTGACTTGGTTCTATACAAGTACACGTTTCTTTATTACAATTTGGAAATGCTTTTAGGTCTTCTCTTAATTTTGCGAACTTACCAACTTTTACTCTGTATCCGTTTTTTTGTTCCCAAGATTGACCATCATCATCTATCCAAGTTTCACCGACTTCTTTTTTTACAAACTTTGCACCTTCAAACGATATGGTTTTCTTTGTTTGGGTTTTGTGTTCACCCAATAACATTTCGTTTACTGCTTTTATATTCTTTAATTTCTTACTCATAACTATGTTTGTTTTATATAAATATTATATTATTTAATTAAAAGTACATTAAACCAAGGATTTGATTCAAGCTGGCAAAACTTCCAGTAAGTTTGAAAGTATCTCCTTTGAAAACAAATACAATCCCTTCATTTGGTACTATCTTGTCTTTACCACCGATTGCTGCTAACCGTTCTAATTCCATTTTAAGTTTAGCAATCTTTTCAGGACTGCCTGATTTACTAACATCTTTAATCGTTTGGTCTAATCTCTTTTTCATATCCCTAACTGCTTTATCAGGGTTTACTGTAAGAACTGAACTCATAAATGATAGAACTTCTGCACCTACTCCTAAAAATATATCTTCAAATTTCCTAGTGTTTTCTTTTGCTAATTTAGTATGGTCTTTTTTATCTATCTTCTTTGCCCATTCTAATGTAGGTACATCTGATATGTTTTTCTTATCTAATCTAAACCCTTTATCGAAAAATGCCCATCTCTTAACTAATCCCATTTTGGTTTTGTTATCTAATGTTGATGGTGAATTTTTATCAACCCATTGCCCCCACCACGCCTGATGATAATCAGCTACACCATCGGAATCTTTTAATTTAAATTCAGATTGAACTTTTTTAAGTTGTGAATCAAACTTAGATTGCATTTTGGATAGTTCTTGATTCTTAGGTAGTTGAGTTACTGGTGGTCCTTGTATTGTGTATTTATCTGTAACGTTTTTGTTAACTTGCTTAATCATTCCAGCTAATATCTTTGCTGCATCTGCGTTTGCTCCAATTTGAACTCCATCATCATTAAACTCACCTGTGTTATGGAATACCAATAATGCTTGTCCATAAGGAACTACGTTTACCGATGAAGGCCATATGACTTCTAAGTTCATAAATGATGCACCTTGTTTAAATACCTTATCTCGTTGAGATGATGATAGTGATTTTATAGCATCGTTCAAATCCCTCATTGCGAAATTGTATGCATCGGTTAATCCACCTCTACCACTAAATTTAGATGCCATTCCACTTATATCTAAAGCGTTTTGACCTTTGTTCTTTAAGTGGCCTTTGTTTCGTGCTGCAATTAAACCTTTATCATCTCTCCAACTAACTGCTAATGCTTGTCCATCGGTTTTTTCTCTAGCTAATTCTAACTTACCATTTAATGCACCTCTGATGATTTGTTTTAAATCACCGAATGTTAAATTCATTTCAATATCAAATGGGTGATTCATATGTCCGTATGCTCCACCCTCTTTTATTAATTCACTATTTGGTGTGGTATTGGTTACCCATTCGAATACTTTTGCTCCATGCTTTTTAACAAATGCAGTCATATCAGATTTACCATCTACGAATTTAACGGTTGGGAGTTGCTTTTTGATATCTGCGACATCATCATCAGTCATATCATATGTTTTTAATATAACAGCATCTACTATTTTAATATCATTTAATACGATTTCATTATGGCCTTCGAATTTATCAACAAATTCACTATTATCCTTCATTGCCGCTAAAGCCTTTGCCTTATTCTTACCTACCATTTTGTAAAAGAAATCTATATACCCAGTAACCAACTTATTTTTTTCGCCTGATGATAATGGTTTGTTTGAATTGCGGTAGTCATAATCATATGATTTTTGTAGTAGTGCATCCAATGTTTTATTTCCTGAAACCATATTGTACCAATCCTTTCCACCGATACCTACAAATTTCATTGTGCCACCCCAACGTCTGCCTGATTTATCTGGATATGTAAATGCATCTCCGTAATCATCCAATAACACTTGTCCATTTACTGCTACTAATATACCACCACCTGTTAAAACACCACCACCGGTATGTAATTCGCTATCACCGGTTACTTTGGAAAACGTTGAGATTGATTTCTTAGTTCCTTGTAACTTTAATAACTTTTTATAACCTTCAATATCAGTTGCATGTAATGTGGTTTTTCGTATTCCACCAGTCATCTTATTTACAAGTGGTGCTGATATTGGTACTTCGCCATACTTCACCATATCCAATGCAGACGCACCAGCAATCTTATTATTATGATAGAAATATTTACCGTATGCACCATTTTTATCACGTGCATCATATCTATAAAATTCACCAGGTGGTTTTTTCCCAGCCTCTACTATTAAGTTTTCTTTTAGTTTTTCGGTTTCAGTATCACGTGTTATGTTTGGTGTTTCTACTTTTCTTGGTTCGTTTTTAGAACTTTCAATAGAATCATCTGCATCTAAGAAATCTACTAAAGTATAACCCACTGTCGTTGCTATTTTTGTAATATGAGATTTCCATTTCTTATATGCCGCGTTTCCTTTAAAATCATCGTATCGTTGAGATTGTGCATCCAATCCAGCTACGCCTGATGGGAAGAATGATACAGGGTGCTTATCAGCTAAAGTACGAGCTTCATCTGCAAATATACTATCTTCGGTATCCATTATATAATCAACAACTTGCCATCCTAATGCGGTTGCAGTTGCATCACTAATAGATTTATATGATTTGAAATTACCATAGAATGAGCCAGGCCCATCATCAACACCTTGTGTATTTCCACCTATTGCAGTTGCAGATGAATTTGAACCTTCTGATAATAGTTTATTAAAATCAAAAGTAGATAAGAAAGATTCCATTGTAGATTCCACCTTAACCAATTTATCACTTACTAATTTAAATATTTTTGGGTCGAATTTACCATATGCTTTTTTGAAACCAGATTTTCGTTGGGTTTCTGAACCTTTTGCTAACCAATCACGAACATCAGTTCCGCTAATTGCGTTGGGTTGTGCAGGTGCTACATAAACGTATCCCTTTTCTTTATATCCTTGCTGAACTTTATCAGGGTGGTATGGCTCGTAGTATTTACCTTTTAATCGGTATCTATCCTTTTCACCAACTACACTTATAAGTGCGGTTGTATCTTCTGGAAACTTACCAATGATTTCAGATGGGGCGTATGGGTTTTTAATTTGAATGATTTTATTCGATGAGATTCCAAACATCTTCATCATTATAGTTTTCTTTTCATTAAACTTAAATGGTGATTTAATATTATCAGTTTTATTAGATGTACCAATATAAACATTACTACTACCAAAATGCTTTACCAAATTCATATAAGTAGCATAATGCCCTTTATGGAATGGTTGGAATCTTCCAGAGTAAACTACAACTTTCTTATCTATATTTTCTGTTAAGACTTCCTTAACCCAATTTTTCATTAAATTTCCCATATCAATAAATATCCTTTAATTAACTGAACCACTTTCTAAAGTTTCAATTCTGGTTTGTAGTTTGTTTATTATGTTACTTTGTTCTTGCACTGCCTTTATTAGAGGTGATATAAATTCACTATATCTCAGCGATAAATAGTTACCATCAGTATCATATCCACCAAAGTTATGAACATCAAATTCAGCGAGTGATTGTGATACTTCCTGTGCAATTAACCCATAATGTGTTTTATCATCACTCATATTGTATTTTACAGGTTTAAGTGAATCTATAAAACTCAATCCTAAATCTGATATTTCAATATTTGATTTTAATCTTCTATCAGAAAGTGTTGATACTGCATCTTTTAAATATGCAGTCTTCCATCTCTGTGTAGGTGTACCTAATGTATAACTAGCAGTAGGGGCGCCGGATGGGTCTGTTGCTGAATTAAAAATTGATGATGTTACTATTGGTGCAAAGTTACCTTTATGTGCAGTAGTTTCTTTACCATCCCATGTAAGGTATGTATCTTTAAAGTGAATTGTTTGTGTATCGATTGATGCAATTCTAACAGGCTCTACCAATCTCATTTCGGTAAGTGCGAATCCCAATGGCTTATTCCAATTCGGAACGTTGGGGTGAAGTGTGGTTTCTGGCACATTACCCAACGAACCACTATATCTCATACTTAATTTTACTTTGAAAACTTCTTCTATAGATGATGATACAGTAGGCGTTGCATTTATTGATAATATATCCGTAAGTGGAATATCAAATACTACCCAATTTTTATGAGTTGCGTTTTCATCTTGATATGTTTTTGTAAAGAATGTTTTTGAACCCGATATTATATCTACTTGATATGTTGGATTGAATCCTGTGAATCCCATTGGGTATGGGTGTGTTGTTCCCCTAACACCAAATTGTAAATGTGAGTTTTTAACTCCACCATCTAAATTCAATGATTGTGAAATATTAATAAGTTCGGATGTGATAGTACTGTTTATGGATTGGGATACATTACTTCCTGTAATATCATTAAATATTAACTGCGTTCCTATTGAACCAATTGATAGAGATGCTGATGCAGCTGCTACATCTAATACGTTTTCAGAATTTACATATTTGTAATCATTACCAACACCACTTATATTATACCAACTTTTAAATTCAGGTGGATAACCTACTCCATCATGTGATGAGCCTGTTACTAAAAATTGTTTTTGTAATGCAATTGGTCCTCCTATAATCCAACTACCATGCGAGCCAATTAGTGTATTTGATGCATCTCCACCATCTTGACTAAACTTAGTATCGGATGGTGATTTTGACCATGCTTCTACAAACGGTAATTGATATCTAACACCAACTGCATTATTGTTAATTACACCAGTTTCTACAATTTTACCACCTAAGTAAGTATCTTGCATAAAACCACTACTAGCTCTGATATCACCCTTTACTGTTAAATTCTTATTACTTAGGTCAAATAATGATGATGATATACTAAATTCAGTTTCGTTACCAAGTATCTTACCATTTGGATTTGAAAATTCAAATTTGTTTGCGTTTATATTTAATGCAGAGCCTGATATAACACCTCCTGAAAAGTTTACGTTAGAACCCGTTATATCTCCATTATCATCTAAGATGAAATTTGATGATGATATAATACCACTACCACTAATACTAAATGTTACTTTTTCAACAAATGAGCCTGATAGTGAACCAACTGATGCTATTGCCCCAATACCACCATTAAATGTTAATACTTCTTCGTATTCAACAATAGGTTCATAAGCTTGAGTTGTTCTATCATAAGTTCCGACTTGAGCATTTTCATAAACATCACCTGAGCCTGTTAAATGTGCATATTCAGCTGCGGTTAAATCGGTTAGAACTCTAGTCGCATCTATTCTAGATGTTATATTTACAGCTCGACCTACTGGCCCTATGATGAGCGAACCAAATTTGCCACCAGCTGCTAGATTTGGTTGGAATGAACCACTTTCAGCAATCTCTAATGGCCAGATTGAATCGAATAAATTTACTTCTGATGATAATGTATTTTTCTTTAGTGCATGATTATGATAAAATGTTAGTGGAAGTCCTGCAATGGAGCGGCCGTTAGCCGGGTCGGTACTATGGGCAGAAGTACTTGCTATACCATCGTATTTTAAGCTTTCTTCCTTTATTTTCATTTCAGTCCAAGAAACACCTGCATAAGACCCACCTGTAGTGGCGGTATCTAAACTTCCTGTTTCGATGGTATGGTTATCAAACGTATCAAGTATAGCAGCTGCGGCAGGATTAATAAAGTATCCTGGTGCTAATGGTGCAGCGAAAATTCCACCTTGTTGATAGTTTATATTTTCGTTGTAATCTCGGAGTCCACCACCTTCTTGAAAGATATTATATAACGTAGGTCCACTAATATTAAAAGGTGATATAGCTACAACTGGGGCAATTGATGCGGTGATGATATGGCCGTTTTCAAACTCGTCATCATACCTTGCAGAATCGGAAGCTCCTTGTAAGTCTGCCGAATGGACTGTATCGTTATATTCTTTCTGGTTATCAAATCCAAGTGATGCGGTAAGGTTGGCCGCGAACGAAAACATAGATGATGATAAAATATTATATTCAGCTATACTCAACTTAGCTGGAACAGTTGTTGATTCGGGTGCAAACAGGCCTGTTCCTCCAAAGTTATACCCGTCATCATCAGCCCTTGAAGATGATAAAAAGAAGGTATGAGTGGCATTACCGGCTGCTGCATCAATTGCAAAACTACCACTAGCTACCCATAGGAATGGCGCGGTTGGATTACTACCATCAGAGCCAGTCCAAAATTGATTTATAAAATCTATATGTGGTTGGGTAGTATTTACCATTGTAGCGAACCCTGTGTTGAATGGATTTAATGGGTTTCCCGCGGTATATTCAGAAATGAAGGTGAAAAAACCAGGATTATTATCATATATAGTATCCATGTTTCCCTGAATACCAGCTGAATTTATACCAACATCACCTGATGCTGATACTGGTATGGCACGTACGCTGCTGGTTGTGAGTGTATTTAAGAATTCTATGTTGGGTTTAACATATAATTCTAAATCTTCATTTATATCAGAGTTAAAATTAATTCTATCATTCAGACTAATATCTACAAAGTTTCTTGCATCAAATGGG
>Ga0307995_1001543_pt1 | contig 14287 bp, 13 predicted proteins | sample EllFjometagen262_FD_203132 | JGI IMG/M metagenome (GOLD analysis project Ga0307995, IMG submission 203132) | Marine microbial communities from Ellis Fjord, Antarctic Ocean - #262 | ecosystem: Environmental > Aquatic > Marine > Unclassified | place: Southern Ocean | collected 2014-11-02
AAAGAATTTGGATGGAGTCCAACCGTAACTTTTGAAGAAGGACTTTCTGAAACTATTGATTGGTATTTAAGCAATGAAGATTGGTTGAATAACGTGACTTCAGGGAATTATAAAAGTTATTATAAGCAACAATATCGATAAATTATGAAACGAGCATGCTAAAAAAATTATTGCTCAATAAAACAATAAATAGCAAACAGCATGTGACCTTTAAAAAAAACAATAAATACAAATGAAAGGAATTATTCTAGCAGGGGGATCAGGTACTCGTTTATACCCTATTACAAAAGGAACTTCAAAACAATTATTACCTATTTACGATAAGCCAATGGTTTATTACCCATTGTCGGTTTTAATGTTGGCAGGGATAAAAGAGATACTAATCATTTCAACACCTACAGATTTACCGAATTTCGAACGCTTGTTAGGAGACGGAAAAGAATTAGGAATTGAGATTGTATATAAGGAACAACCTTCCCCAGACGGATTGGCGCAAGCTTTCATTATTGGGGAAGAATTTATTGGTAATGATGATGTTTGTTTGGTGTTAGGAGATAATATTTTTTACGGACATGGTTTTACAGATTTATTGGTAAAGTCTTTAAAAAATGTAACAGAAGATCAAAAAGCAACTGTTTTTGGATATTATGTAAGTGATCCTGAGCGCTACGGAGTGGTAGATTTTGATGCTTATGGAAAAGCTTTGAGCATTGAAGAAAAGCCCGAAGACCCTAAAAGTAATTATGCGGTTATCGGCCTCTATTTTTATCCAAATAACGTTGTTGAAATTGCGAAAACAATAAAACCAAGCCACAGAGGTGAGCTAGAAATTACTACTGTAAATCAAGAGTATTTAGAGAGCGGTAGCTTAAAAGTAGAACAAATGGGGCGTGGGTATGCATGGTTAGATACAGGTACACATGAATCCTTATTAGAAGCATCAAACTTTATTCAAACGATAGAGAATCGTCAAGGGTTAAAGGTGGCGTGTTTAGAAGAAATCGCCTGTGAAATGGGGTACATAACAGCAGCAGAATTATTGATATTAGCAGAACCATTAAAAAAGAATGGTTATGGACAGTATCTAATCCGACGTGCTAAAGAATTATAAAATGAAGTTTACAAGATTAAAAATTCCAGATGTTATATTATGCGAACCACAAGTTTTTGGAGATGATCGAGGTTATTTTTCTGAAACATTTCGTGAAGATAAATTAGAAGCCTTTTTAGGATTCAAAATTGGCTTTTGCCAAGACAATGAATCTAAGTCTTCTTTTGGGGTGTTAAGAGGCTTACATTACCAATTAACACCGTATGCGCAAACAAAATTAGTCCGAGTTATTCAAGGAGCGGTTTTAGATGTTGCTGTTGATATTCGAGAAGGATCACCAACTTTTGGACAACATGTTTCCGCTGAGTTAACTGCTGAAAATAAAAACCAATTATTGGTACCAAGAGGTTTTGCCCACGGCTTTGTAGTGTTGAGCGAAGAAGCAATTTTTGCCTATAAAGTAGACAATTACTATAGCCCAGCATGTGACAGAGGAATTGCTTTTGATGACGAATTTTTAAATATTGATTGGAAAATTGCTAGAGATGCAATGAAGCTTTCCGAAAAAGACACCAAACAACCCGTTTTTGAAAAAGCAACCTATTTCAACTCTAAAGAAAAACTATATGTCTAAGATACTAGTTACCGGAGGAAATGGTCAATTGGGCTCGGAGTTAAAAGACCTGGCACATTTATATCCAAAGGAGACCTTTATTTTTACAGATAGAGACGAATTAGATATTTGTAAGCATGACCATGTAGAAGACTTTATTATTAAAACCAATATTGACGCTATTATTAACTGTGCGGCGTATACGGCTGTAGATAAAGCAGAGGAACAGGTTGAATTGGCAAATGCCATCAACAATTTGGCAGTTCAAAATTTTGCACGAATTGCAAAAGAATATAATATTAAATTGATACATATTTCTACAGATTATGTGTTTGATGGCACCAACCACAAACCTTATTTAGAAACCGATACACCAAACCCACAATCGGTATATGGGCAAACAAAATTTGATGGAGAATTGGCCATGCAGCAAATAAACCCTGCAAACTCTGTTATTATTCGTACATCCTGGGTGTATTCAAAATTTGGCAATAATTTTGTGAAGACTATGCTCCGTTTGGCGGAGACAAAAGAAGAAATTTCAGTAGTTGCAGATCAAATAGGGACGCCTACCAATGCTAAAGATTTAGCAGAGACTATTTTAAATATCTTACCAAAAATAAGTAATGAAACTGTTGAAGTTTTTCATTACTCTAATGAAGGGGTTTGCAGTTGGTATGATTTTGCAAAGACAGTTTTTGAAATTAAAGGTTTAGGTATTAAAGTAAACCCGATTGAATCGAAACGATATCCTACGCGTGCAGAACGGCCTTTTTATAGTGTGTTGAATAAAAAAAAGATTAATGGAATATTTCTAATTGAAATACCGTTTTGGAAAGTAAGTTTGAAAAAATGTTTAAAAATAAATAAGCTGTAAATTAATTGAAAACAGCCAATAAAGAGGAAGCACAGTCTTCTATAAATAATAAAAGAATAGCAAAAAATACGCTTATACTGTATTTTAGAATGTTATTCAGCATGCTTGTTAGTCTGTATACGGCTCGTATAGTATTAATTTCTTTAGGTATTGAGGATTATGGAATATATAGTGTAGTTGGAGGAATTATAGGAATGTTTGGGTTTTTAAATACATCGATGGCCTCTTCAACTCAGAGGTTTTTAAGTTTTGAGTTAGGAACAGGTAATATTTACACACTAAAAAAAATATTTAATACAAGCGTTTTTATTCATTTCTTTATTTCTTTATTTATTTTAATCCTTTGTGAAACAATAGGATTGTGGTTTTTAAATACTCAAATGGTTATCCCAGATGATAGAATAAATGCCGCTTACTGGGTTTTTCAGTTATCTATTTTGCTAGGTATGGTAATGATTATAAGCGTACCTTACAATGCGATAATTATTGCTAATGAAAAAATGAGTGCTTTTGCTTATATTTCAATGGTGGATGTATCTTTGAAATTACTTGTCGCATTCTTAATTTCTATTACTATTTTTGATAAGTTAATTTTTTATGCAATACTACTCTTTGCAATCGCTCTAATCAATAGACTTATTTATGTCATTTATTGTAAATGGAATTTTAAGGAAGCTAGATTTGAGTTTATTTGGGATAAATTGATTTTTAAAAAAATGGCAAGTTTTGCTGGTTGGAGTTTAATAGGAAATCTTTCGGTCTCTGCCATTTCTCAAGGATTAAATTTGCTTTTAAATGTATTTTTCGGACCAATATTAAACGCGGCCAGAGGAATTGCGGTTCAAGTTCAAAATGCAATCGGTGGGTTTGCCGTTAATATTCAGATGGCAATGGACCCTCAGATAACTAAATCTTACGCCAAAAAAGAATTAAAATATATGCAATCATTGGTTTTTAATAGTTGTAAATATTCTTTTTTTTTGCTATTATTTATTTCGTTACCATTACTTTTTGAAACTGAATTAATTCTTACTTGGTGGATAAAAATTGTACCTGAGCATACCGTCAATTTTTTAAGAATTATTCTATTAACCACTCTAGTAGATTCGATTTCCCATCCATTGAACACCTCCATTAGAGCAACAGGTGAAATACGAAAATTTGAACTAGTTTTAGGTGCAATATTATTACTTGTTGTTCCAATTTCATTTATTTTTTTAAAGTTTGGAGCAATACCAGAAGCTGTTTTTATCATTCATTTAGTTGTAGTAATTATAGCACAAATAACAAGAGTTATAATAGTATTCTCTATTATGAAGTTTTCATTAGATGTTTTTATTAATCAAATAGTATTTAGAATTGGAGTAGTTACTTTATTTTCAGTCCTCATTCCTATTTTTCTATATTTAGTATTACCCCAAAATTGGATTAGGTTTTTAATTATAACTGCAGCCTGTGGAATTTCCATTCCTATAAACATTTATTGGCTTGGAATAAATACTAAAGAAAGATCATTAGTCAAAATAAAATCAAAACAGTTTTATAATCGAGTAATTAATAATTCAAAATAAATAAAATCTAATTAATGAGAGTTCTTTTTGATTTAACGTTTGTAGACCCTAAAAGTTTTAGTGGAGTCGTTATTTATGCTTTAAGGTTGCTCAAAGGTTTTCAAGAATCAGAGAAAAAGAATGACATTATTTTATTGGTTACAGAAAAAAATATAGATTTTATAAAAAAAGAGTGTAACGCTTTTCAATCAATCTCTATTCAAATAAAGAAATCTGTTTTGTTAACAAGATTTTATTTTCTTACTGGCTACATTCATAAAAATACAATTAATAAAATTATTAAGAAAAATAATATTTCTTTATTTTTCTCTCCGTTTTTACAAATAGGAGGTTTGTTTACTAATATAATTCCACAAGTTGGTGTATTGCATGATGCTCAAGGTTATATTTTAAGCAAAAATAATGGTTCGAAAGGTTTGGTTTATAGATTTTTCATGTCGAGATTACTTAATAAAATTAAAGAGATTGTTACGATTTCAAATTTTTCCAAACATTCAATTTTAAAAGAAATTTCATCCTTACAAACATCGATTTCTGTTATATATAATAGTGTAGAGACCCCAACAGTTAAAAAAAATATAACATTCATAAACCACGATCCTTACATACTATATATTAACACTTTAATGCCCTATAAAAATTTAGAAACTTTAGTTAGGGCTTTTGCTATTTTAAAAGACTCTATTAACCATAAGCTAATAATTAAGGCAAAAGAGTTACCATATTGGCATAAAACCATCATGCCATTACTTAATGAGTTTAACATAGCAGATAGAGTATTTTTAATACAAGAAAAATATTCTGACTCTAAATTGGCATCTTTATATGCTGATGCAGATTTATTTGTTACACCCTCATTCATGGAGGGTTTCGGGTTTACTCCTATTGAAGCAGCTATGCATTATGTTCCTGTTATTTCATCTAAAGAGAGTGCTCTCTTTGAAACTACACTAGGGTTGTTAAATTATTATGAACCCGCAGATGATTTTAAACAACTTGCAAATGTAATTGATAAGACATTGATTAATAAACCATCTAAGGAAGAATTAATAAAAATTTCAGATTGTTTTAAGCAAACGTATTCTGTTAAACAACAAATATTTTTTTTTAAAAAACTATTCAATAAATACAAATAAAATGAAAATAGCATTTATACTTTCGAATGGGGCTTTAGTTCCGTCAAACGGAGTAGTTAGTCAATCGCGGACTTGGAAGATTGGATTAGAAAATTTGGGACATGAAGTTATTTTGATTGATATGTGGCAAAAAAATGATTGGGCTAGTTTCGATGCAATACATTTTTATGGGTTTAGTATCTATATGCGTGATTTTATATTAGGTGTTTATAAAATTAATTCCAATATTATTGTATCTCCAATTTTAGACCCAAATTATAGTATTCGAAGATTAAAGTTATATTCATATTTTGGAATTAAAAAGCTAAATCTAACAAATCCATACCATGGATTGCGTAGCATAAAATCTAAAGTTAAAGCTATTTTAGTTCGTTCTAATTTTGAAAAAGAGTATCTAGTTAAAGGTTTTGGGTTTAAAAGGGAAGTTTGTGAAGTGGTTCCTTTGTCTTTTAATCTACCGACGCACGAAAAAAGTATTAAAAAAGAGTCATTCTGTTTACATATTAGTTTACTAACTGATGATCGTAAAAATGTAAAACGATTGATTCAAGCTGCAATAAAATATAAATTTAAACTTATTCTTGGAGGTAAATTGCGCAATGAACAAGAGGTGAGATTGTTAAATAGTTGGATTGGAGATAATAAAAATATTGAATATCGAGGATATTTATCAAACGAAGAAATGATCCGTCTTTACTCACATGCTAAAGTTTTTGCGCTCCCAAGTACAATTGAGGGTGTTGGAATAGTAGCTCTTGAGGCGGCGTCAATGAATTGTGATATAGTGATAACAAAGCTAGGCGGCCCTAAAGAGTATTATAATGGCATGGCAAAATTTGTTAATCCATATAGCATTGATCAAATTGGTAAAGGAATAAGACACTTTCTCGATGGTAACTCATGTCAACCAGAACTTGGCAACCACATTCGTTTAAATTATTCTTTACAGAGTGTTTCTGAACGATTAGTTGCTGCTTATCGATCAGTAAATAATAATCAATAAATGTTAAAAAATAAAAAAAGATCAATTTTTTTGACAATCATTATCGTTTCAATGGCAATATCTCCCGCTTTTGCACTGGGAGAAGGGAATCGAAATTTATTTTTAATTGGGGTTATGAGTATTTCCCCAATCATTATTTTAAGATTTTTTGAATTTGATACATTGGATTTTTTATTGCTTCTTTTTTTAACCGCGATCGCTGTTTTTCCGGCTCTTTTGCACCCAGAAACCATGAGATGGTCTACGGTGTTATATTCCATAATGTATGGGCTTACATTTATAGCATACAAACAATTGTTGCGTCAAAAGCATTTTTCAGTTTTAAACTATTTGAAGATACTTAAATTCTTAATTTACGCTTATTTTATTGTTTTACTAGTACAACAATTTTGCGTTTTAACAGGATTGCCAGTTTTTAATTTGAGCAACTATGACCCAACACAGCCTTGGAAGTTAAATTCCTTGGCAGCAGAACCGTCTCATAGTGGTAGAATTGTTGCCTTATTAATGTATTCTTATATTATCATCAAAGAAAAATTACTAAACAGAAGTTACAATCTTAAAAAAGAGTTTAGAAAAGATAAATGGATTTGGATTGCTTTTATATGGACCATGATCACCATGGGGAGTGGTACCGCCTTTTTATTCTTAGGCATTGTCATATTAAAATTTGTACGTTTTAAAAACTTAATTCCACTTTTTATTGTTGGAATCGCCGCCGCCGCCTTGCTTACTGTTTTAGAAGTTCCAGTTTTGGAACGTACTATGAAAACAGTTACGGCAACCCTAACATTGGATGAAGCCACAATTATAGCAGCAGATCATAGCGCATCCATGCGCATTGTACCCATGATTATACTGGCAAAGATGATAGATTTATCCTCCTTAGTGGGTTGGTTTGGACATGGTGTGGACCATGTGGGTACATTTTTAAGTGATTACTTGCCCGGGGTACCAGAAGGAATTTCTGGAGGAGGCCTATTTCAATTATTGACAGAGTATGGCTTTATTTCGTTTTTTTTATTCTTAGTATTTAGTATTAAAACTACTTTTAATAAGGCGGCTAAAATGAATATTATGTTTTGGTTTATGTTGGTCTTTCTGTATGGTGTAAACAATCAAATTGTTTGGCTATGCATTATCTTATTGTTTACAAATAATTATTTTTTAAAAATTAAAAATTTCTATGAATTGTAAAGTTTCTGTATGTATGGCATCCTTTAACGGAAGTAAATTTATATTAAAGCAAGTCGAATCAATATTATCTCAACTTGGAAATAACGATGAATTAATAATTTCAGATGATGGATCAACTGACAAAACTTTAGAAATTATTAATAACCTTAATGATAATAGAATTAAAATATTTAATCATAAGTACAATAAAAAAAAACCAAAAATATGCAAAAGCTCTTATTTTGCTACTGCAAACTTCGAAAATGCCTTACTTAAATCAACAGGTAAATATATTTTTCTAAGTGATCAAGATGACATTTGGATGCCAAATAAAGTTCAAGAAACAATTTCATTACTCAAAAAAAAACCGTGTAGTTTGATTATATCAAACCTAACCGTAATTAATGAAAATGATAAAATAATTCAGCGTAATCCACAGATAATAAAACTATCTTTTATAAAAGGTTTAATAAAATGTAAATATCATGGTGGGGCGATTGCTTTCGATAGAGATTTTCTAAAAAAATCACTGCCATTTCCGGATAAAATTGTTTCACATGACAATTGGTTAGGGCTACTAGCTTCTTTTCAAAATAGATTATTTGTTTTGAATAAACCTTTGCTACTTTATAGAAGACATGGGAATAATGTAACTTGGGATGTAAAAAATCCATTGTGGTTTAAAATTTATTACAGATTGTATTATTTTTATTCTACTCTGAAAAGAACCTACTCTAAAAATTAAGAAATTAACAATTTTAAAAAAATAACTATTGAATCAAGTTTGGCAAATAAAGCATTCAGATATTATTAAAGATTATATTTTGATATTGAATAAATATAAAATAAAGTATTTTATATTTCGAAATTATGAGGGTCTGCCAGAAATAAATACGTCAAAGGATATTGACATCATTATAGAGCCAAATTCGTATTCAAATGCATTAGTATTATTGCGTCAAACTTTTAAAAAATTTAATGTATCAAATATCAATCTAGTAAAATTTGAAAGAGCTCATTGTTGTTATGGAATTAGTGTTGATAGTCAGTTTTCTATTCATATCGATTTGATTGAAGGATATCTTTCTAGGGGATTTGAGATATTCTCTTTTCAAGAATTATACAAGAAAACCATAAAACACAAAAACTTTTATATTCTTAATGAAACCTATGATGTCTTAATGCTTCTTTTAAATAAAGTTATTGCAGCTAAGAAATTAAAACCTGAGTATCAATCAAAAATCACTAATGTTTACAACAAAAACAAAAATGAGATTGATATAGTTTTAAAGAAGACTTTAAACGAAAAAACGAGTCATTTTGTTATTAAGTGCTTGGAGATTAATGATTTTAATTTAATTTGTAAAAATGCACATGTCATTTCAAAAAGCTCAAAATTTAAAGCTTTCACAAGAAATCCGTTAAAAACGCCTATTAAAATCCTCAGTTTTATTTTAGAGAAGATCTATAGAATTATTTGGTGTCCAAGAAAATTTCAAAATTTTATTTCTGTACAAGGAGCAGATGGTACTGGAAAATCTACATTCATTGATGGTTTGGTTGATGCAGTTTCTTATTATTATGTTGATGAAAAAACAAAAAGTCATGTGTATCATCATAGGCCAAAAGTTTTACCAAATTTGGGTGCAGCTGGAGAAAAAGCAGGCGTCATGAAAGAAGATACCGATTTTACAAATCCACACAGAGCTGCTCCTTCTGGGTTTATAGTTTCATTAGTGAGAATGACTTATTATTGGTTTGATTATTTAATTGGAGTTCCTTTAATGTTACGTAAAGATGTTCAGTTTGATAGGTTTACTATTTATGACCGATATATCTATGATTTTTTGATTGATCCACGTAGGTCGCGAATTAACCTACCTTATTGGATTCGTAAAATGTTTACAAAAATGGTTATGCAACCAAGAATTGTATTTGTGTTATTGACAGATGCTGAAATAATATACAAACGCAAACAAGAATTAACTATTGATGAAATAAACCGTCAATTAGGTGCATTTAAAAAATTAGCAAACTCTCATAAAAGATTTGTTGTTTTAGATGCTTCAAAATCTCCAGAAGAACTAGTAAATGATGCAATGAAAATAATAATTGAAAAATTTACAGAAAAAATATAGATGAGAACTATATTAATAAGTGCATACGCATGTGAACCTCTTAAAGGATCAGAACAAGGAGTAGGTTGGAATTGGGTTTTACAATTGGCCAAAAATAATTATATTCATGTCATTACCCGAGCTAACAACCAAATTCCTATAGAAGCTCATTTACCTAAGGAATTAGCGGAAAATATTACTTTTCATTATTACGACACGAATAATTTTATTAAGGGGTTAAAGAACAAGGCAAAAGGCTTGTATTTTTATTATTTCTTTTGGCAGCTTGGCCTTATTCCTTTAATAATGAGACTTCAAAAAAAAGAGAAGTTTGATTATTCTATGCATTTAACTATGGGGAGTATTTGGATGCCAACTTTCTTGCCTTTTTTCAAAGTTCCATTTATATGGGGACCCGTTGGAGGGGGCGAAGGAATTCCAAAAACGTTTCTATCTTCATTACCTATTAAACAACGCGTTGTGCAAACTTTGCGTTATTTCTTGAAATATTTAAATTATTTAAACCCATTATTCTTATATACGTGTTTTAAGGCCTATTCGATTATAACTAGAACAAATAACACGCTTGAATTCATACCAAGAACCTTTCGATACAAGTCTAAAATATTTCTAGAAACGTCTATGGAAGATGAAATTTTTAGAATTCAAAAAAACACTCATTCTAGTAATGAGATGAGGTTGGTTACAACCGGTAGATTAGTTGCGTTTAAAAATGTAATAACTATTATTAGAGCGTTACAGTTTATACCCGAGACTCATAAAATTAAACTAACAATTATTGGTTCAGGTATTGAAAAAGAAAGGATTTGCAATGAAATTGTTAAGGCTAAAATTTCAAATAAGATAAATTTTATTGAAGAGACAACCAGAGAGGATGTTTTAAGTATTCTTTCGAAATCTGATATTTATCTATTCCCAAGTCTGCGAGAAGGAGGAAGTTGGGCATTGATGGAAGCGATGGCCATAGGCTTACCAGTTATTTGTTTGAATTGGTCTGGTATGGAAATAATAACAAATGAACAATCGGCAATACGGCTTCCTATAAGTGATCCAGATCAAATGCCTAAAGATATGGCAGATGCAATATGTAAACTCATTGACAATCCAAAATTAAGAGAGCAAATGGGGAATGCTGCTAGAGAAAGAATTAAGAACGTATTTAATTGGGACGCTAAAGGTGTGTTTATGGAAAAATTATTTAAGGATTTGGATACAACAAGGCAACTAAAGGCATAAATGAAAAACTATTTTTACTTACTTTCTGGAAATAATGGTGCTACCTATATTTTTAATACCTGCAGTTGGGTAACCATTACAGAGTCTTTAAAATTTTATAGAGCCTATACACTTAAAGGAAAAATTTTAAAGAATCTTTTGAAGTGTTTTTTATTTGTAGTGGGTCGGTTTTTTCCTTCTTACTGCAAATCTAAAGATGTTATCGACGAATATTTGAAAGAATATATAGACTTAAATATAGATCTTAATTTGGATGCAAATAGCTCAGTATTAATTTCTCCAACCCGAGATAAAGTCATTGTGAATCATCATGGCCAGTATTTTCATAAATTTGCTTTTGGCAAGAGCTTTGAAAAGGTTCAAAATGAAAGTGCTATTTATAGCTTGTTGGAAAACTCGAAAGAATTTCAGGTAGCCAGTTTAATAGATTTAAAAATAGACAAAACAGCTAGCTCTTGCAATTTTAAATTGGTGAATCCCCTTTTTAATAAATATTCTGAACTTTACGATTTAGAAAATTTACCAAAAGCATTGGTTGTGTTTTTTAATTCTTCCGCAATTAAGAAATCAGTGAATGTTTCTGAATATATAGACAATCTTTTAAAAAGATTTCATTCCTTAAATCTATTACCAATAAACAATTTGACAAATTATTTGGGAGCCATTCAAAAAGAGGATCCTACAGAAACTTTTCCTTTAGGATTGGTGCATCGCGATTTTAAACCTTGGAATACTTTATTACGAGCTGATTTGTTGATATTCGATTTTGAAGAAGCCATTACCAATGGTCCACCTTTAGAAGATTTATTAAATTATTATATAGATCCAGTGGTACGGTATCAATCTACGAAGCAGGTATATGATTTTGTTTTTTCAAAGGAAAGAGTTGCAGCATATAAAGCCTACCTGCATCTTTTAAAAATAAACCTACAGTTTGAATTGTTCATTGTCACGCACATGATAGAGCGCATATTGTTCTGGACGCTGGCAGGCGAAAATGCTACGGCAAAGTGTTATCAAAACTTATTGAATCATATTATACGCAACCACAAACCATAGTGAAAAAGCACATTTTTGTTCATCTTTTAAATGATTTTAGCGGCAGCCCAAAAGTGTTGTCTCAAGTAATCCGAGCAGTTCAGGATAAAGGAGGCAGTTTAGAGCTCTATACAGGTAAAAGTGAAGCGGGTTTTCTATCGGGTATAACGGCAAGCCACCATCAATACTTTTACAAGCGCTCAGAGAATAAATGGATGACCTTACTAACGTTTATAAGCTCACAAATTATTCTTTTTTTAAAATTGTTGAAATACCACAATCAAGATGTGGTGATTTATGTAAATACCATGTTGCCCTTTGGTGCAGCATTGGCAGGTTTTGCAATGCGCAAGCAAGTGGTGTACCATATTCATGAAATAAGTTTAACCCCCATAGTGCTCAAAAAGTTTTTAAGAAGTGTTATAAAACTCACGGCATATAAAATAATATTTGTCTCAAATGCAGTGCAGGCTTCCGAACAAATTGCAGGTAAAAAAGGGAGGGTTATTCACAATGCACTTTCAAAATCGTTTACAGACATAGCAATGAAGTACCACTTAGAGGTTGATAAAAAGGTGTTTAATGTTTTAATGTTGGCATCCTTAAAAAAATATAAAGGGGTGCATGAATTTCTTGAAATCGCTCGAATCTTACAATTAAATACAACCATATCTTTTACACTGGTGCTCAATGCTTCTAAAAAAGAGGTGGATGCCTTTTTAAGCGTGCATACAATTTCCAAGAATATCAAAGTTGTTTCAAGGCAACATGAGGTTATTTTTTTCTATAAGGAGGCAAGCTTGGTATTGAATTTATCACATGTAGACGCCTGGGTAGAAACTTTTGGGTTGACCATCGTAGAAGCAATGGCATTTGGAATACCAATTATTGTGCCACCCGTTGGCGGGCCCACAGAGATTGTTTCAGATGGAGTAGAAGGTTATTTGATCTCATCGTTTGAAACAAATAGCATTGCAGAAAAAATAAAGGCACTTTCTTCAAATAAAGAGGAATGGACACGTCTTTCAAAGAGTGCTTTGAAACGTTCTAGAGACTTTAACGAGAAAGTATTTAACAAAAAAATTATAGACTTATTAAATGCATAAAAAAATCGCCATTATTGGGACCGTTGGTCTTCCGGCAAAATATGGGGGTTTCGAAACCCTTACAGAGCATCTAACGAGACAGTTAAGCTCTGATTTTGATATTACAGTGTATTGTAGTAGTGCATTTTATAATGAGAAGTTAGACACCCACAATGGTGCGCATTTAAAATACATACGGCTTAATGCAAATGGCGTACAAAGTATCGTTTATGACATTATATCCGTCTTTAATGCTTTATGCTTTGCAGATACTTTATTGATCTTAGGTGTTTCGGGTTGTACCGTATTACCCTTTGTACGATTGTTTTCTAAGAAGAAAATTATCGTCAATATTGACGGATTGGAATGGAAACGTGCCAAATGGGGCAAAGCAGCAAAATGGTTTCTGAAATTCTCAGAAAAATTAGCCGTTAAATATGCCGATACTATTATTGCAGACAATAAAGTGATTCAAGAGTATGTAAAGTCCGCCTATGGTAAGAAAGCAGCATTAGTAGCCTATGGTGCAGACCACACCCATAAAGAAGTTTTAACAAAAGAGCTGCTATGCACCTACCCGTTTTTATCAAAAGACTATGCTTTTAAAGTGTGTAGGATAGAACCAGAGAACAATGTGCATTTAATTTTAGAGGCATTTTCTGAATATTCTATGTTAAATATTGTAGTTGTTGGAAACTGGGACCACAGCGTGTACGGAAAACAATTAAAATTACAGTTTGATTCTTTTGAGAATATTTATTTATTAGATCCTATTTACGATCAAAATATACTCAACCAATTAAGAAGTAACTGTCATCTGTATATTCATGGCCACAGTGCCGGTGGTACCAACCCGTCTTTGGTAGAGGCAATGTATTTAAAGTTACCAATTATAGCATTTGACATCAATTATAATGCAGAAACGACCGATAATAAGGCACTGTATTTTAAAAATAAAATGGATTTAATACAGCATTTGAAATCTTTAAATAAAAATGAAATTTCTAGAATGGGTATTGAAATGAAAAATATTGCAAACGATAGGTATACTTGGAAGAAGATCTCTGATAAATATGCTAAATTATTTTATTAATTGGTTTTAGAAGTTTGCCACAGGCAAGCAAAGTGCTATAAATAGTAATCTAATTATAAATACAAAAGCTAATACATTTAAATGAACTATAAAGAGACATTCTTTTTTATAGCGAAGTGTTTGACTCTCTCTTTGGAGCCTGGGAATCGGTTGGGTATCCAAAAACAACTACAAGCAGACAGCATCGATTGGGATGCTGTTGTAAAAGTAAGTACGGCACAATTAGTATTTCCAGCCTTATATTGCAATTTAAAGCGTGCCAATTTTTTA
>Ga0307995_1001544_pt1 | contig 14287 bp, 26 predicted proteins | sample EllFjometagen262_FD_203132 | JGI IMG/M metagenome (GOLD analysis project Ga0307995, IMG submission 203132) | Marine microbial communities from Ellis Fjord, Antarctic Ocean - #262 | ecosystem: Environmental > Aquatic > Marine > Unclassified | place: Southern Ocean | collected 2014-11-02
TTGTAGAAACAACAGGTTCATCATCAATTACAATTACAGAAGATGATATTATTGGTGGTTATACTTTATCTAGCCCAACAAAAAATTCAAAATATAATAGAGTTATATGTTCGTTTGTTAATCCTGATAGAAACTATCAAGTAGATGAAGTTCAATTTCCTGAAATAGATGATAGTGGATATTCAACAGCAGATAAACACGCAACCATGAAAGCAGTTGATGGTGGATTTTTATTAGAGGGAAGATTTGATTTAAAGACAATAACAAGTCCATATCAAGCTTTAGAATTAGCAGAAGTTATATTAAGAAGATCAAGAGAAGCATTAGGTCTAACAATCAATGTTAGCTTTAGTGCTTATGATATAGCCATAGGAGAAATTTTAGGAGTAACACATTCTTCATTAGGTTTTTCAAATAAACAATTTAGAGTATTAGGAATTAATTTTAATCCTGATTTTACATTAGGTTTAGATTTAATGGAACATCAAGACTCACATTATACTTGGGCTAGTAAAACACAAGTTGCATCAACACCATCTACTAATTTACCAAACCCTTTTATTGTTCAAGCACCAGCAACTGTTACTTTAGATGATGAATTAATTGAATATAATGACGGAACAGTAATCGTTGCATTAAATGTAACAATAGGTGCTTCCCCTGATAGCTTTGTTGATTATTATCAAGTGGAATATAAATTAAGTACAGATTCAGATTTTATTATTTATGCACAAGGTTCAGGTTTAAATCATAGAGTCTTAAATGTAATTGATCAAAAAATTTATGATGTAAGAGTAAAAGCTGTAAATAGTTTTGGAGTTTCATCAACTTATGTAACAGCAACTAGAACTATTGTTGGTGCGATAGAACCACCACAAGATGTAACTGATTTTTCTTGTAATATTTTAGGACAAGAAGCACATTTAGGTTGGACACAAGTACCTGATTTAGATTTGGCTTTTTACCAAATTAGATATTCAACATTAACAGATGGAACAGGAGATTGGGCAAATTCTGTATCTTTAGTAGAGAAAGTATCAAGGCCAGCAACTTCAATTAACGTACCCAGTAGGGTTGGTACTTACTTGATAAAAGCATTTGATAAACTAGGAAATGCAAGTTCTAATGCAACAGCTATTATTTCTAATGTTACAAGTATTCAAAATTTTAATTCTATTACATCAGTATCAGAACACCCTGATTTTGATGGAACATTAACAAATACAGCAATAGTAGATGATACATTAAGATTAGATTCTTCTGAATTATTTGATTCAGCTAGTGGAAACTTTGATGCAGAAACAACTAGATTTTTTGATTCAGGTGTTGCTAATGCTGATTTTCATGCAAGTGGTAATTATTTATTTGCAGATGTAGTTGATATAGGTGCTAAACATACTTGCAGACTTACAGCTACTTTAAAACAAACTTCTGATGACCCTGATGATTTGTTTGATAATAGATCAGGATTATTTGATTCTCAAAATTCAAGTTTTGATGGAGATACACCAGCTAATTCTAATGCACATATTGAAATTGCAACAAGTGATGATAATTCTACTTACACAGCTTTTCAAAACTTTGTAATTGGTAATTATACTGCTAGATATTTTAAATTTAGAGTTGTTTTAACTTCAAGTGATTTAGCTTCAACCCCTGTTGTAGAAGAAGTTTCAGTTACAATAGATATGGAAGATAGAATATTTAGTGATAATGATATAAGTTCAGGTGCTGGAACTAAAACTGTTACATTTACAAACCCTTATAAAACTGTTAATTATGCAGTTGGTATTACAGCAGAAGATATGGCAACAGGAGATTTTTTTATTGTAGAATCAAAAACAATCAATGGTTTTAACGTAACATTTAAAAATTCAAGTGGAACAGCAATATCTAAAACATTTGATTTTATTGCAAAAGGATTTTAAAAGAGATATAAGAAAACATTATGGCACAACACGATTATAATATAGCAAACGCATCATTCCCAACAGTTAGAACAGATATTAACAATGTTTTATCTGCTATTAATTCATCTAATTCAGGTTCATCAAGACCAAGTTCAGCAGTAGCTGGAACTATTTGGCTAGACACATCAGGTGCGGCAACTGCCCAACTTTTAAAGCTGTATGATGGTGCGGCTGATATAACTTTAGCAACTGTTAATTTTACAGCTAACACAGTTGATTTTACAGATTCAACAGTAACATTTGATATAGTCAATGACACCTCTCCACAATTAGGTGGAGATTTAGATACTAACTCTGCCAATATAAAAATTGATGATGCACACGGAATATTAGATGATGATGGAAATGAACATATTATTTTTCAAAAAACAGGTTCAGCAGTAAATCAATTTGATATTACCAACGCATCAACAAGCAATAATCCTATTGTCGAAGCAACAGGTGGAGATACTAATATTGGAGTTGATATTAAAGTTAAAGGTACAGGAGAAGTAGTTATAGGTAGTGGTGCTGGTTCTGCTGGTTTAACAACTAAAGGTGCATACGATTTAATTCTTGATACAAATGCTGGAACAAACTCAGGAAATATTACAATAACTGATGGTGCAAATGGTGCAATAGATTTGACAACAAATGGAACAGGTGCAATTAAATTTAATGATATGGCTTATGTTCCACAACAAGCATTAACATCATCTTCAAATGCAGTAGCTTGGGATGCACAAGCTAAATCAAACGCATATCATATCACAACTGAAAACACGACTTTTTCTGCACCAAGTAATGCAGTTGAGGGTGCTTTTATTTGTGTTGAAATTAATTATAATGGTAGCCACAGTATTGGTTGGAATACAGTTTTTGAATTTGCCGCTTCAACTGCACCAGCATTTACTTCGTCAGATGGCAAAACGGACATCATGGTTTTTAAATACAATGGTGCTATATGGCAAGAAGTAGGTAGAACAATAAATTTAAGTGAAAGTTAAAATATGTATGCATTAGTAGAAGATGGTTCAATAACTAAAATAATAAATAATCCTAAATCTATGGTTATAGGAGATGTAAGACACCCAGCTAAAATATTTCAGTTGTGGTCAGCTTCAGAATTAAATGCAATAGGTATTTACGAAGTAGTCTTTGATGACAGTAATAAAAAAGATGAAAAATGGTATATTAATACTAATCAATCTTTTGCATTTGCTAATGAAACAGTTACTGCTTCTTATGGAACTGCCACTCCAAAGGCTCATGCTGATACTTTATTTACAGCACAAGATGAGACAGATGAAAAAGGTACTGAGGGAGAAGTTGCTACTAGAGGATTAAAATATAATTTAATTAAAGATTTAAAAATAACAGTTGCTAATATTCTTGCTGAAACAGATTGGTACATAACTAGAAACACAGAAAAATCTACTGCTATACCAAGTGCTATTACAACTCACAGAGATGCAGTTAGAACTAAACAAGCAAGTATGGAAACCGCAATTACAAATGCAAGTAACACTCCAGCTTTAGAAACTTTATATACATACACTACAACAGATGGTGTTCAATCAAGACCATTAGGCGAATTACCAACATTGGAGATTTAATGTCTTTAATTATACCATCAAATTCAGTAGTAAGTGGTGGTTATAATGTAGATAATTCCTGTATGTTTAATTATGCTGATGGTGCTTATTTAAATAGAACATTGGGAACACCAACTAATAATATTAGATGGACTTGGTCTACTTGGATTAAAAGAAGTAAAATAACAGGGTCACAACAAAGAATATTTTTTGCTGTAAATGGAGCAGGTAATTACACAACAATTCAATTTGATGATGAACAATATTTAGTTTGGTTTAATGAAAATGGTGGAACAGATATGCAACTTAAAACAAGTAGACAATTTAAAGATACTAATGCTTGGATGAACCTTGTATTTGTTTACGATAGTGCAAACGCAACAGAAGCAGACAGACAAATTATATATGTTAACGGAGTAAGAGAGACAAGTTTTGAAATAAATAATCCTGCAGGTTCTAGTGTAACAACAGCTATTAATCAAGCAGTAGTTCATAATATAGCTTCAGGTCCAGGAGCCGCCAATTTTTATGGTGGCTATATGTCAGAAGTTGTTTTTACAGATGGTCAAGCATTAGCAGTCACAGACGTTGGAGAATTTGACGAAGATAGTGGAATATGGAAACCGAAAGATGTATCAGGATTAACCTTTGGTAGTAATGGTTTTTATTTAGACTTTGAAGATAGTGCTAATTTAGGTAATGATGCTAATGGTGGAACAGATTTTACAGAAGTTAATTTAGCAGCAACAGATCAAGCAACAGATACTTGCACAAATAATTTTGCTACAATGAATTCTTTAGATAATTATTATCAATCAGCTACTTTTACTGATGGAAATAACACAATGCTAACAGATGGCTCTGCTACAGCTTTTAGCACTTCAACAATAATGCCAAGTATAGGAAAATGGTATGCAGAATGTAAAATTATATCTGGAACATCTACTACAAATGTTGGTATAACTGGAACAATGGCAACAGCGGCAAGTCAAATTCTTGAATCAAGAGCTGATGGTTATGCTTACACAAGTCAAGGAGAATTTGGTAATAATGGTACGGCTGGTGGTTATGGTTCAAGTTATGCAAACGGAAACATTGTAGGAGTTGCTATGGATTTAGATAATAACAAATTATATTTTTCTAAAAATGGAGTTTTTCAAGATAGTGGAAATCCATCTGCTGGTTCAGGTGGAAAAACTATTACAGCAGCAGCAAGTACAACAATGGGTCAATATTCTTTTTCGGCTGGTGACACTAATTCATCCACTAGAACATTTTCTTGGAACTTTGGTTCTCCATATTTTGCAATCTCATCAGGCAACGCAGATGCTGATGGTTTTGGCAATTTTGAATATGCTGTACCGACTGGATATTTTGCACTATGTACTAAAAACTTAGCGGAGTATGGATAATGGCTTATACAGCAATAGACAAATCAACAGATTATTTTAATACTAAACTTTACACAGGAGATGGTGGTACAGGTGTAGCAGTAACAACTGGAACTTTTCAACCTGATTTTACATGGATTAAATCTAGAAGTACTGGAGAGCCAAATGTATTGGTTGACTCAGTTAGGGGTGCTACTAAAATTCTTCGAAGTAATGACGTTACAGCAGAAGTAACTGATTCTAACCAAGTTACTTCTTTTACATCAACAGGAGTAACTTTAGGAAGTAATACAGCAGTTAACCAAAACACTAAAAACTATGTAGCTTGGAATTGGAAAGCAGGAACTTCATTTACCAATGACGCAAGTGCAACAGGTATTGGAAGTATAGATAGTAATGGAAGTGTATCAACTACTTCTGGGTTTTCGATTGTTAAGTGGACAGGTACAAGTGCAACAGGAACTATTGCTCATGGATTAGGAGTTGTTCCAAGAATGATTATAGTTAAATCGTTAGCAAACACTACTACTTGGATGGTTCAACACGCATCAATAGGAAATGCTAAAGAAATTTATCTTAATAATAATTCAGGAGAAGGCAGTTCAACTGCTTGGAATAGTACAACCCCAACATCAACTGTATTTTCGGTAACAGGTGGTGCAGGTGATGGAGTAAATGCTAGTGGTGATTATATAGCTTACTGTTTTTCTGACGTTCAAGGTTTTTTAAAAATAAATTCATACGTAGGAAACGGAAATGATGATGGTACATTTATTTATACAGGATTTAAACCAGCTTTTGTATTATATAAAAGCATTTCAGGTGATGATTGGTTTATGTCTGATAATAAGAGATTAGGTTATAATCCTGATAATAATTATTTAAGACCTAGTTTAGATGCAAGTGAAGGTGATCCACCTGACAGAATAAATTTATTTTCAAATGGTTTTAAAATGACTACAAGTGATGGTGGTGCAAATGGTTCAGGTACAACATATATCTACATGGCTTTCGCAGAAGAACCTTTAGTAACATCAAATGGAGTACCAACAACAGCAAGGTAATTAACAAAGGATATAATAATGCAATTATCAAAAAATTTTAAGTTAATAGAATTTACCAAGTCTATGACAGCTATCCGTAAGGGTATTAAGAATGAACCTAGTAGTGGAGAAATAAAAAACATAACAGATTTATGTTATGGAGTCTTAGAACCTGTTAGAGCAAAATTTGATAAACCTATTATTATAACATCAGGTTATAGATCAAAAGAATTGTGTCTTGCCATAGGTAGTTCAGAAAATTCACAACATACTTGTATTAATGGTTCTTCTGCTGTTGATTTTGAAATAGCTGGAGTTTCTAATTTACAAGTTGCTTTATGGATTGAAAATAATTGCGACTATGACCAGCTCATTTTAGAATTTTGGAAAGAAGATGAGGGTGCAAACTCAGGTTGGATTCACGCAAGTTTTTCTGAGGGAAGTAATAGAAAACAAGTCTTAACATTTGACGGAAAATCATATACAAACGGATTACCTGACGCAAAATGGTCAGATGGAAAGTTACAAAACTAATATGGCTAAAAAAAAGAAAAAAGTTCCTAAAGGTTATCACAGAATGTCAAATGGCAAACTGATGAAAGACTCAGCTATGAAAACAAAAAAAAGAAAATACTAATGGCTAAGACTCCTAAAACAACAGGTGAACACATTGTTAGTTTATACGGACACATCAAAGGTTTATCACGAGAGATAAACACAATTAAAAATAATCATCTCAAACATATCCATCAAGACATAGATAAAATTCACGACAAGCTAGACCAACGATTCGATAATATTACGAATTGGATAATTTACGGATTAGGTGCTGTTGCTTTGTTAGTAATGACGCAACTACTTTACATTTTATCAAAATAGCAGTACAAGTAAAACTTGTATGACTCATAAAAGAATATTAGTTATTTCAGATTTACATATACCTTATCATCATCAAGACGCATTTAAGTTTTTAAAAGCGATTAAAAAAGAATTTAAACCTGATAGGATTGTAAATATCGGAGATTGTTTAGACTTCCACGCAATATCTATGCACGACCATAATCCTGACTTACCTAGTGCTGGTTCTGAATTAGCTTTATCAAAAGAATACATTAAAGAATTAGAATCTATATTTCCTCACGTTACAGAAGTTGATAGTAACCACTCTAGTTTAGTATTTAGACGAGCATTAAAATATGGATTATCAAAAGAGTTTTTAAAAGACTATGGAGATTTCTTAGGTACTAAACATTGGAAGTGGGTAGAAGATTTAACTCTTACAATGTCTAATGGTCAAAGATGTTATTTTACTCACGGAAAAAGTGCAGAAGTAATTAAGACTTCACAAGCTATGTCTATGAATACAGTTCAAGGACATTATCATACTAAATTTGTAATATCTTATTGGGCAAATCCTGATAATATTTTTTGGGCTATGAATGTGGGTTGCTTAATTAATCAAAAATCTATGGCATTTGATTATGCTAAAAATTTTAGAACTAGATTTATTGTAGGTTGTGGAATTATACTTAATGGAATACCAAGACTACTTCCAATGGTATTAGATAAAAAAGGTAGATGGATAGGTAAGATAGTATGAAGAAGAAATGTTGTGGAAAATATGCTTTAAAAGGCGAGAGAGCAACGGAGAGTGCTTTAGATAAACAAGAGCAAGGTTCACACTATAAAAATGCAAAGATACAAGCTATTGAGTTTATAACAGCACATAAGCTTGATTTTATAGATGGTAATATAGTAAAATACGCAGTTCGTAAAAAAGATGGAGAGTCTGATATGGAAAGATATAAAAAGATTAAACATTATGCAGAATTGGCTATGGAGTTAAAAAATGTGGATTAACTTATTAGGCATGGCCGCCAAAACAGGTGCTAAACTATATTCTGATAAACAGAAGACTAAAGAAGCTATGTCAACAGCTAGATTACTTCAGGCAGAAAAAATGGCTAGAGGTGAAGTTGAGTATAGTGGTAAAATTCTTGAATCTCATAAGGGAGATTTTAAAGATGAATTTGTCCTCGTTTTAATTTCAATACCTATAGTCTTATTAGCTTGGTCTGTATTTAGTGATGACCCTGAAATACATAAAAAGGTTTCGCTTTTCTTCGACCATTTTAATAATTTACCTTTTTGGTTTCAAGCATTATGGGTTTCAGTATGTGGTGCAATCTTTGGAATAAAAGCTACAGATTTAATTAAAAGAAAATAATTTATTTTAATCTCAAATAACTATATTGTAAGGTATGAAGAACGATATAGATTTTGTTATTACTGAACTTACAATAGACCTATTAACTGATAATAATAATATCGGTAAAGCTTCATTTATATTTATAGATCAGACTCCACACTTTCCAAAAGTACAAAGCTATTTAGATAAAATTGATGATAGGGAAGATGCTTATGTTCATAATTATAGTATAAGCACCATTGAAATAGATGAAACAACTGACATAAGTCAATTAGATGTTATTAAACATTAGTTTTTAGACCGCCAAATTTGGTCAACATTTAATCTTCTAGTTAATTTCTCTATTCTTTTATCTATTCTTTTATCTATAAGATTTTTAATCCATAAATAAATAGAATAAACTAATATAACTAAAATGATTAATAAAAGTTCTTTGTCTATCATATATTAACCCTCTTGTTTTCCGACTAAAGATAAGTCTCTTTTTAATTCACTTTGTTTCAAACTGGCATAGCGATCAAGGTTGTTATAATGCAGTTTACATTTTATTAAATTACCCTCAGCTTGACTATAATGCTCAACTATCTGAATGTACTCAGGGTCTATTCTAGCTTTATGTTCTGCTTCTATAACTGTTTTTGTATCAAGCTTATGTCTAATAAAACATTTTGAGAACGTAGCTTTTCTACCCTCATCTAAAGCTATGGACTTTTCTTGCCACTCACTCCATTGTTTACTTGCTTCTTCTAACTTTAAATAGACTTGCTTACTGTTTAAGTGTTCCATTTCATTATTCATATTTTTCTCCTATACATCATATAAATCTTCAAGAAGTTCCTCTTTATTTTCATTCAACTCTCTTAAATCTTTATTGGCTACTTCCATTCTTTTTAACCTTGCACGAAGTAAACCATTTATATTTTTGTGGGCTTCGTCAACTGCCATGAGTCTAGTGATTTTACCCTCTAGTTCTTTCATGTGTTCTTTATACATTGTGTTGTTTTTTCTCAATACTCGAACTTCTAAATCAAGGTCTTTTATTTTTGTTTCTGAATTGTCCATGTGCATATACGTTCCTATAAATCTTTTGTTAATGTTATTAAAAAGGGATTTCATCATCAAGATCAGACAGGTTGGCAACCTCTGCACTTTCAGGTGCAGATGGTTGGGCTTGCGTCATTTTCTGTTCAGTATATTTAGGAATTGAGTCTCCAATAGGTTTAACACCATCAACATTATTTGCTTTATATGGTTTGGCCATATAGAAACATACAGATTGCTCTGTATCTGCACCATATTTAGATTCTTTAGCTTGTTGAATCTTACTAGCACATTTAAGTTCGTAACCCTCATTTGCATAAGCTTGAACTTCAGGTGTTTTATACCAATCAAGAATTTGCGAAATTGAATATAGTTTTTTTGTTAAACTACACATCAATTTAGATTTACTTGCTGATGCTGAGTATTCATAGCTTGGTGCTTTTTTTCCTGTTTCATATAGTCTTAATGAAAGACCACAAAATGGTTTTCCGTATTGTTGTTTACTGTACATTTTTTTTCCTTTTAGTTATTGTTGATTTTAGTTTTCTCATTTGTTCTTTAAAAAGCAATTCAGATTTATGACAATGTAATAAACCTAAAAAAGCTTTCATGTGTTCAGTTTTATATAGTATCTCTCTTGCTTCAAATGGTTCATTTGTTTTTGGGAGTCTTACTATATACATTTTATTTATTTTCTTACCAGTTTGTTCTTCATAGGCCAATTTATAACCATGTAATTGATGAACCATATTTAAAAACAATCCTTTAGATGTCTTAATATCAATTAACCAAATGTTATTACTGGTGTCTTTAGCAATTAAATCTAAAGTTCCACAAAATCCTCTAGGAGAATAAAGTATCTTTTCAGACTCAACGACTTTTAGCTTATGTTTAGTCCAAAACTTTTGGAACTCCATAAAGCAATTAGCTACTATTGGATTATCAGGTTTAGTTATTTTTTCTCCCTTTAACCACAATTCTGCTAACTTATGAACGATAGAACCTATGCTCAGAATACCATCATTTGTTTTCTTAGCATTAGCCCTAGCATTAATAATAATACTATCTATTTTATCTAATGGAATATCCTGTTTTTCCATTTCTGATTTTATCGCACTTACCTGACTATTAACTTTCCAAGCTTCTAATGCTGGACTTGCTAACTTACCAAGTAAGGTACTCATACCAACTACATATTCGTCATTATGAATATAAACGTGCTTATTTTCATCAAACGTAATTGTATGTCCATTTTCTAACTTAACTGTTTTTGACATTATTTTCTCCTATTTATATATATATTTTTTTTTAATGAGTCTAAAGGTCTAAGGAAATAACTCAAATCTGTTTCAGTTGCTTCACAAAATATTATTAATTTTGCTAAACTTAGAGCGTTGAGTCCTTTTTCATATTTTTGAACTTGTTGGAAAGTAACAGATAAATAGTCTGCTATTTTAGTTTGTGTCTTGCCAAGTTCAATTCGTCTTTGTCTTAATCGAATACCCATATACTCAACAAACTTTCGTTCATTGTCTGTTTGACTTGCATTATTCATAGTAGATAAACAATTTCGTAACTTTTGTTTTATCAGACTTATATTTCTTGTAGTGTTATCACTTAGTTGCATTTATTTTCTCCTGTTTTAGTTTCCAAAAACTCCATTCATTTTTTTGTTTATTGGATAAACGCTTAAATCGTTCTTGCCAACATTTGCCACAGTATAGGCCTTGATTTAAAGGAGTCATTCCAAACCAAGCTAGTAAACTTTTTTCTTTCATACACCCATTACAGATCATAGCGATAGATTGTGGATTTAATCTTATAGAATTAATTAACGACACTATGACCTCGCCCTTTTAAACATTGTCTATAATAAGCTTCATACTTAGTTTCCATCTTTGAACTCAATATCCAATAACTAATATTGCTTATTGTAGAAACGTGTTCTTTAGCTAACGTAGAACAATGTTGTTTATCGTCTGTAATTTCTTCTGCCCTAGTTTCGTTAAACGTACCTGAACGACCCTTAGAGTCTATTATTGGTTTATAACTTGCACACCCTTGAAGTAGAGTGATAGATAGCCCTATTAACATTATCATTTTTCTCATTTTTTTCTCCCTTTTTTATTTACGCAGTATGGTATTTTAAATTATGAATCTTCCAAGCTTTATTTCTTTGCTTAACTTTAAGAATTAATGCTTTTTTTTCAAGGTCATTTTGTTTTTCAATGTCCTTAAAATAAGATTTTTCTAATTTAACAATTTGTTTTTCCATTAGATTTACCTTTGTTGTTTACGTAATCTGCTTTTTCTTGCAGATGTTTTTCAACGTGAACACCCATTGTATTCACATTTGAAACTTCTTTACCAATATCAAAAAAGAAAGTTTTTTTGGTATTAAATATTTTACCAAACTTTTTAGATAATTCTTTTGATACTGTAGAACCTTTAAGTATTTTCATTATGCTCTCCCTGTTATTTTATTTGCATATAATATTCCTAAACCTTGATATACATTCCAAAATGCAGAATCTACATCACAAAGATATGAATATTTATTTAACAATTTTTTAGCTTTAACAAATTTATTTTGCTTTGCTAATTGTCTAACTTCTTTAAGTGCTTTAATTGACTCTTTGTTCATCTTATCCCCTTTGTTTATGTTTGCGTTTATATTTAACATACAAAAAACTTACTAAAAATAGGTTGCATTTGCAATAGCTAAAAACCCTAGTAAAATAGCTATTTTTTACAATAATAACACTTATCACTATAAAAAACTTGCAAATAAAAAACAAATCAGTATAAATTCGAATCAGGGTTATTGAGATTAGTTTGTATAAATACCTTTTATTTGGTATGAATCGTTAAACATACATTTTCTCAATATGTTGTAAACATAGTGGCTTGGTTTTAATCTCCCCTGATTTAGTTTTCCAAGCCACGACCCTTAACAGGGTAAAACAGGAGAGAATGATGCAGTTAGAACTAGAATATAAAGCATATCAAAGAAACTCAGATACAAGTAAATCTGCGTGGAAACATAAAAAAGACAAAATAACATTGAAAGATAAGGTGTTTGATTTATTATTAAACAATCCTTTAGCAAATCACCAAATTGCTGAAACAATGGAAATACCATTAAGTTCAGTTTGTGCTAGGATTAGAGAATTACAAATTGATGGAATAATAGAAGACTCAGGAAAAACTGTTAAATCTAAATATGGGAGAGAATGTGTAATATGGCAAAGAAAAAAGTAGCAACAAAAGCAGAAAAGGAAAGATTAGCACAAATAGGGTCAATGCCTTGTTATGCTTGTTTTCAAGATGGGAGAGAAGTTGATGCAGAGGTACATCACATCAGGAAGCATACAGGAATGGGTCTAAGGCCACCACACAGCGATACAATTCCATTATGCTACTCACACCATAGGACAGGGAAAATATCGGTGCATTTGGGCAAGAAAGAGTTTGAGAAAAAATACGGAACACAACAAGAGATATTAAAAATAATAAACAGGGAGATTGAGAAATGCAAAAGACAGACTCAGGATATTTTCTAGTCTACAGAAAAATATACCGAAATAAAGTTTTTAGAAGTTTAATAGAGTCTAGTGTTTGGTTATATATGATAAGTTCAGCTACACACCAAGATAAGACTCTTAATTTTTTAAATAGTAGAATATTTGTAAAACGAGGAGAATTAATATTTCCTTTAAGGAAAAACGCAACATTTTGGAAAATGACTTATTCTGAAATGCGTACTTTCATTTTGAGGTTGAAAAGACGAGGTATGATTACGACAAGACTCGCCCAGCTTACACCCACCTCTAACCACCCTAGACGAAATATCACGATTATAAATGTTATAAACTATGATAAATTTCAGTATATGGATAACGAGCAACCAGCACCTGACCAGCTATCGCCCCTGTCTAATACACAAGATACTAATAAACAATATACTAATATATCAATTAAAAATAATAATGGGTTTAGCAAGGAAATAATCTACACAGGAAACCAATTTGGAGAATATTCAGAAATTAAAGTAGATGGAAAATTCAAGTGGAAACATAAATATTTAGATAAACCACTAAAAGACAAATTATGATAGGTCTATTAAGAATCTTTAAATATGTAAGAAAAAGACTTATAAGGTTATCATTGGAAAACCGAAGATTAAAATTACAAATTAAACTTTTGATTGAAGCTAGTAATAATAGAAAACATTAATGGTTAAACAAAAAAAGGCCACATTTAGGACAACAATAATAAACAAAAAGAAATATTATTTCTATACAATTAAGTGGCAAGATATTTTAGGGTCAAGTGGTTGGAGTCATTCAGAAGAACTTATTAAATTTGAACCTAGCATAATGATCTCACAAGCTTATGTGTTCTTAAAAAATAAAAAAAAATTAGTAACTTTTGCTTCTTACGATACACAAGAAGAATCATTTGCAGATTGTAATGCTTATCCAATGGGTTGTATAATCTCTATGGAAAAGATAAAGCTTTAAATAATATGAAAATAGAAATAGCAGATATTAATTCTATTAAACCATACGAAAATAATCCTAGAAAATTATCTGAAAAAGCAATCGAAAAAGTTGCTATGTCTCTTAAAGAATATGGATTTAGACAACCCATAGTAGTCGATAAAGATAGAGTTATTGTTGCTGGACACACTAGATTTAGAGCAAGTAAAAAATTAGGACTTAAACAAGTTCCTGTATCTATTATAGATAATTTAACTGACGAACAGATTAATGCTTATAGAATAGCTGATAATAGAACTGCCGAAGAGTCTGAATGGGATAATGAATTACTTAAAATGGAAATTAAAGAGTTAGAAGCTAAAGACTTCAAGCTAGATCTGTTAGGTTTTAACGAAGATCAACTAAACGATATATTATTTGAGGAAAAACAAGGTTTAACTGATGAAGATGAAGTACCTGAAACACCTGAAGAACCTATAAGTAAATTAGGAGATATATGGAAACTTGGTAATCATAGAGTTATGTGTGGAGATAGTACTCTAATAGATAACTTTGAT
>Ga0307995_1001545_pt1 | contig 14286 bp, 10 predicted proteins | sample EllFjometagen262_FD_203132 | JGI IMG/M metagenome (GOLD analysis project Ga0307995, IMG submission 203132) | Marine microbial communities from Ellis Fjord, Antarctic Ocean - #262 | ecosystem: Environmental > Aquatic > Marine > Unclassified | place: Southern Ocean | collected 2014-11-02
CTCTTTTGGAGAAGAAGGAAAAAAGGGTGCTCCTAAAAGTGTGCCTTTATGTTTAAATTTTAATGATTTTACTTTTTAACTCCTCCAGTGAAAGGGTTGTTCCTTTTTTGCGATGCACCATTCTGTGACAATTAGCACATAATACTGCTAAATCAGTTTTAGGGTTAGTTTCTTGCTTTTCACCTTTTAGCTCTGACAAAGGCTTAATATGATGCACCTCGGCATACTCTTTACCCCATTTTCCATATTTTAATTCAAAATCAAAACTACATACTTGGCATTTATAGCCATGCATATCTAAAGCTTCTTGTCTCAATTTTGGGCTCCTCTCTATAGTCTTTGATATTCTAACTTTTACACCACCCTCTGTTCTTGTAGTATCCAAATCACTCCCTGCATTATCTTCTGAAATCAAGTCATTAAAAATACCTGATTTTACTCTTGTGGTTACATCCAAAAACGATTCGATCTTTGACCAAACATACAGTTCTTCTTTATTAAAAAACTCCTTAAAAACCTCTTCTGTAAATCCAGTTAATTTTGCAGGATTTCCTTCTTCATCCTTCCAGCCTTCTCTATTCGTATCAGAAAAATAGCCATCAAAACTATCTCTTGAGTTTTTCAAACTATGTTCAAATTCCAAAACCAGTCTACCACCATTTAATGCTTCATAAAATATACGATATGCTTCATACCATTTATTTACATTTAATTTTTCAGGTGGATTATTTTGACCATATTTAGATAAATAGTACCCAACTTGTATCAGTTCTTTTGATCTTTCAGCCATTGTAAAATAAATGTTTTAATTAAAAGTTCATAATAGTTTTTAATAATTTAGTCCCTCATAATAAATTAAATTAATTAACTGATTCTAGTGCAATTAAACCCTTTTTAAGTATAGTAAAATCGTCAATTGAAAGACCATATTCCCTATAATACTTATCAATAATTTCTTTGATATTATTATAGAATTTTTCATTTTCCTCAAAGTGATCTTCATCTTTAAAAATATAATTATAAAATTTTTCTAAGAACTCATCTTTATTTTTAAATATATTCTCATAAATTTCAGAAAACTGTATTGAAGTATTAATAGAATCATCAAAACTATCTTCAAAAGCGAAACCAGCTTTAATCAACCCTTCATAAAAATTATAAATATCCGCAACTTTTTTCTTAGATAATAAAAAAACATTTTTATTTATTTTTTTTATAAAATTAGAAACGGTCTGTTTTTCACTAAAATATCTGCTTTCATTATTAGATATATTTAACAAACTCAATAATAAATGTCCCTTATTACCTAATAAAATTGTTAAGTGATTAAAATAATTTAAATCTTCGTCACTAGAAACTACTGATTCGCGTATCACTTTTTCTTTTTTTGAAATAGTAAAAGTTTTAAGTTCAACTATTACCTTTTCAGGTAAAAAAGTATTTGACTTCACAAAATTCCAACATTCAACACTTTTCGTTTTTTCTTGCGCTGCAGCACCTCCAAATTTTGCTATTTGAGACCAACAGGCTTTAATTATTTTCTCTAACAAATGATCTAAACTAGAGTTTATGCGCTCTTTAGTATTTATAGCTCTACATAAGTCATGTTCATAATTATAAAAGGACCAATAATCTAATTGTCCTTTTGTGATCATTTGAATATACGCAGCTGTATATAGAGCCGTACTCATGGCTACAGGAACATGGTCTCCAGTATTAAGATCTATAGTAAGACTAGGATAAGATTTACCTTTTGCTGTGCCACAAAGCTTATGAATCCTTTTAAATAATAATCCAGAACCTAATAATGTCTTGTATCGACCTATAGAAACTTGATCACGTTTGAAATGCTTTTCATTCATATAATCCTCAAATTGTTTTTGAGCCCCTGCCGCTGCAATGTATGGCAACCCACTTAAGATATTAGACCAACGGGCTAAATCAATCTTGGTAACGAGAAGCAATTTAGGATGTGTATCTTCCCAATTTCTCTGTTGTTTTATAGTTCCTCTACTTAACTTGGATACGTTATATTGCCCTTTCATTCTCTCAAAGTAATAATAGATATTACGATCAGATTCATTTTGAACAGGGTTTTTAAGTGACAGTTGTTCAATATCAACCAACATTTTATCATTTGCATAAAAATCACTATTTGAAATTGCAGATTGAGTATTTGCAGCTTGTGAAATTTTACTTACAATGGATGAATATTCTTCATTTTTTTGCAATCGAGTAATTTTAACTGCAACAAACACGTCCTTTAAACTATTCCCGTCTCTTTTCCGACTGTAATGAATTGTTGCCGTAGTTTGTCCTCCATTTACAATTTGAAAATCTTCGATATTAATTACTTTACCAGCTTCTGTCTCAATTGATTCGGCTGTGGCAGAAATACCGTTATTAAAAGAAAAAAATTTATAAGCTTCATTCTTTATTGTATCACGGATTCCTTTATTCGCTTTCTTTGTAGCGGAAAGAAAAACTCTAACATTATTTTCTAACAATCTTGTATTATGCAAATCATATAAATCAGCTATTAAATCACCCGGAAAGATTGCTAAGTAATAAGATAAATTATTATTAGTTTCCTGCTTCAAATAAGGAACGTCATATAATTTATAATCAGAATTAAAATCTATATGAATAGGTTCCCGTTTAGACTTACTTCGTTTTAAATCATTCCACCTTTGCAAATCCCAATAATAAATACGGCATTCAATATCAACCTTTTTAAGAGTGGTTTTAAGTGGTAAATTATCTTGATCTATAACTTTATCTGTAACGATACAGATATCTAATCTATCTAAATTACCTTCCTTGAAATGCATAAGAAGTTGACTTTGAAGATCATTAACCTCACTTATATCATTTATATAATCTCTGGAAAATGTTTTTTCTAAATAAGTTATAGTTTCATTTATAGATTTCTGAATTTCTGCCTTATTTGCTTTAACAACCTTAGTCTCATCTGAAAAAAAACCATTAAATATGGTGTATTCCCATTTTATATCAAAAGACTCTTTTTCAAAGACAGATTGATTTTCTTCTTCATTTTCATCTTCAATATCTTCATTAACTTGACGAAAACTATTTGTACTATAACCTAGAGTTCCCCACTTTTTGTTTTTAAACAAACCATTGCCTCTAGCTATCGTTGGATTTTTATAAACATCTATCTCATCTAAAAATTCGGTAAAAATCAGAAACCTGCAATCTTCGATGGCTATGTCATCATTTTCATATCGATTGTATGCATCTGAATAAAATTGTCCTTTAATAATCTCGAGCTCTGTCGTCATTCTTATAAAATTTTAAAACCATCAATTGCAGATATATCTAAATTATAGGATGTTTTAGATATCCCCTTATCTATTTTTTCTTTTCTTATTCTAGGAAAATTCACCTGGTCTACATCATATAAAAAGTCTTCAATTACAGTAAATTTATAATCTAATACCATATGCTTAGGACCTAAATATTCACAGAATGCATCTTCTGCACATTTCATCTCAAAAACATTCTCTAATCCAGTGTCTAGAAGTTCTTTTATTTCAATAAACATATCTCCTAAAGAATCCTCACTACTTTTATTTACATTATCTACTCTATACATATGTAAATGAAGTGGTTTATCATCAACAGCCATCAACTGGTGTTCTGATGTTATTTTTACAGTTGTACTATCTCTTGACGTTGCTTTCACCTCTAAAGAAAAATCTTCATAATCAAAATCATGGTTTGCTGGCGCTGGCCTATGCCATCCATCTATTATATCACTTTGAGTATATTTTTTTTCCTCTAAATACTCTTTCAATACTAAAAGCTCAGCATACAAACCCTTGGCTGAATTCATGGACATTTTTTTTTCTTTTTGCCCTAATTGAACAATAGCTTTTATTTCATTATTAAACTTTTCAATAAGAATTTCACTAGAATCGCTAGCACCTATTTTATCAATAAACCTTGTAACCCAGTCATTAAAAAAGTCACGAAAAGAAGAGTTTTTAAGAAAAACTGTAACAGCTTTATCTAGCTGAATGAATCCAATATTTTCCAATTTTGGTATGAATAATGCCTCTAAATCATTTTTATATGGAAATTGCAACCATAACATTTTGGTTTCAACGTCTTGTTCAGTTGACTCAATTAGTCTTACGACTTCACTTTTATCTCCCATGTTGTATCCTATTTATTTCTTACGATATATCTTACTTTATCTGCCCCTTCAATTTTGGGTATAAAAAAGTACAATAATGGAACAATACCAATATTATCAGTTTTCACTGGATAAACTAACAACATTGGTTTACCTGATTTGTTCCTGTATTTCTTGGCAATATCTGCCTGTCTTGGATTTCCGTCTTTCCCTGTAGCTCCCTCATATTCCTTATAATTACCCTCATCAATTATATCAAAAATATTATCACTTTGCTGATTTAAAATTGACTTAAAATATAAAGCCGATCCATCAGTATCAGATTTTCTAATCAATGAAGAAATTGGTTCGTTTGTATCTAATTTATATATCCCTTTTTCTTTTTTATAAAAATCGCTTTTCCAAGCATCAATTTTATCTTTTTTATTTGCATTGACTAAAACTAACGACCAATTATTTAATTTATCTTTATTCTTCTCAATAAAACCTCGCAACGCTATTAAGTCACCTGTAATCTTTTCATGAGCCTTATAATTGTCAAGTAAATCGATTATGTATTTATAGCTAACGTCTGTATAATTTGTATTCGTGTTTTTACATACTTTTTCCACCGAAGGATTACTCATATCAAACAATTGTGCATCACTATCTTGTTTAACTGAATCAAAAATGCGCTTTACAAAATCTATATTCTTCTTCTGAATATCTTCTTTAAAAATAATTCTATTTGTACTTTTTGAACCGTAAAACGACATCAGTTGAGTTCTTGTATTCCTTAATTTATTCGGATCACAAATAGCAGGGAACTTTTTTCTTAGTCCTTTTGGCACATGCATATTTTCATTTGTATGATAAGCTAATTTAATTACTGCATCCCTCGGTAACATTTTAGTATCATCTTCATTATTTTGTTCAAAATCTTTTCTAAGATCCATTTCTAATTTATAGACACCTTCAAACCATAGTATTTGATCTGTTGGCATAAAAATCCTAACTAAATCCTCAAAACCAATCCGATACCCAAACCAGCGCCCCATTTGGTACAAAGAGTCTTGACGAGTAGAATTCCTAATAAAATAGGTTGATGTTAACCCCTCTAGAGTTAACCCTCTAGAAAGTCTATTCCCCCCAACTACTATGTAATTTTTATATTTTTTATCTCCTGTTTCACTATCTCGTAAATCAAATTTTAAAGTATGATTTTTATGCTTTAACGTCTTACTTCCAGATGAATGATAACTTACTACTTCAAAAGGAGCATATATGTATTCATCTTTGGTATCTTTTCTAGAATTGATAACATCTAAAATTTCATTTTTGTTTATGTTCTTAGGGAAAACATAATCTTGATCAAAATAATTTTTAAATAACTTGTTACGGGATTGTTTCTTTATCTCTATAAAGGCGCTTTCTATTCTCGTAAAGTACCCTCCAGTATTACCAGGTAAGTGTACTTGTAATTTAGTTATAAATGCTTCAATTTTATCTGCGAGATAATCAGCATTATCCGTTAAATGAGAAGTATGAACAAGTAAGCTATTATAATCCGTCTGTTTTCTATATTTTCTAATAATTATAGAAATTAAAAAGTGTATGATTGTATCTTCTAAACTCTTTGGTATATTTGTAAAAGAATAACTTTGACCTCTCTTAGTAGGGAAATATACTCTGTCAAGCTCCTCGTTTGGGTACTTTCGTGAAACGTTAACAACTACAGGAAGCTTATTAGCCTTATCACTTGGGAAAATTCTTTCAATCCCCATGTATTTACTACCAGCGCTTATTGGAATAATAAAATGTTCAGGAAATAAATCTGAATTTTTATCAATATTAAAAACTTTACCACCAATTGTCGCTGTCCTTTCTAAATCCTCACTTGTCTGATTAATAATTGAATACGGTGTAGCTGTATAGGCCACAAAAGTTTTATGAGACATTAGAGAAAGTGCAACTCTAATATTTCTGTTAATTGCCTTAAGAATTCTTGCCTTAGCATTAGTTAGATCTATTTCTTGCTCATCAGTTAAGTCTTCCAGATCAAGTTTAGATAATTTCTTGCCTTCTCCCCACTCTTCATAATCTCTTTTAGAAAGTGATTGAATTGAAGCATTATCTGCCTCGTCATCAATAATTAAAAAAGGAACATTATGTATTTTACTTTCATTTCCATCTGATCGTTGTTTATCCAACCATAATATCAAATTCTCAAGTACCGATTTGTTTTTTTTAATAACCCAAATAGATTTTTTATTTGTACTCAAATTATTATCTCGCCAATCGTCACTTTTCTTTAAATCTTTTTTAAGAGATGTCGCTGGCATTATCTCATCTAATTGTTTAAATTTCACATCAAGACCTATCCCAATATCAACTTGTCCCCTTTGACCAACAACACCTTCATCAATTCTATACTGGGTTTGCCTTCTTAAATCTTCAGTCATACCAGTAAGTACTATTACAATCTGATAACCTGAATCAAAAGCCCTATTAATTAATCCTATATAATTAGCAGTTTTACCTGACTGAACATGGCCATAAACTAACCCTCTTCGATCCCACTCTTGATTCATTTCAGAAGGGTTATAACAACTATCTAAAATTTTATAAGTATCAGCATCCAATTGAGGGATAATGGCACCTTTATTCTCACTAACTAATAATTTTTTATACGCTTCAAATCTAGTTTCTGGATTAGTCCTTCTTGAACTATCAAGCCAAGTCTCCAATTCATAAGACTCAGCTACTGCTTGTGTTGGCTTTACCTTTTTAAATACTCCTAAGATATCATTTTTAAGATCATCTATACTGTATTTCTCCTGTATTTCAGTATCTAAATCTCCAACATAAAGTGCTTGAATCATGACCTTTATAACAGGGTCTTCAAACATGTTTTCATCAGATAGGTTAGGATCAAGTCTAAATCTATCTAAACAAAATGTGTGAACATTTAAAAGAAGTTGCTCTATTGTTTTATTCATAATAATTCTTTTTTTAATTGGTCTTCACAATAACAATAAGGTTCAAAATTTAATAACCAAGAGAAAGCACTTTGTTTAGTATCTGTTTTCATTTGATATTGGAATATTTTCCTTACCATTTCTAATTCCTCTTTGGACAACTTATGTTGTGCTGTCATTCGATCGTGCTTAGAGGGATCCAAATCATTATTATTAATAATTTTAGCAATTGGTAAATTATTAGATATTAATTCTAAAAGAGTTTTTAAATCTGATTCTTTGATTTTTTTTTCAGTGACTAAACTTTTTAATATCGGGTGCTCTATATCTACTATGTACTTGTATGAATTATACTCTTTATCATTTGATGTCTTCCAAATATGAGAATGATTAAAACTTAAACTTTTATTAACATTTCTATTACCTCTTACAATTTTCTTTACCGAAGCGCTTTTTGTTGCGTCTATTAACTTTTTTATTTCTCTTTTAAATTCAAAAGGAATAGAAGCATTAGTCTTTGTAATGTCTAAACTCCATAATGAATCCGCATTATTCGGGTAATCAATAACCACTCTTGCTAATTTAGCTGCATTTCCTTTTCTTAGTAGTCCTAGCCAACCACCCTTTGGGGTAAGTAACCTATCACATCTATATATATAAATCCCTTGTTGCCTCTCAAACCCCTCAAACAAACGGAAAGAATTAAATTTAGAAATTACTTCAAAATCTGCTTCCCAGTTTTTAGGGTGTTGTAAAATGTATGCCGTTTGTTGCGCATCTTCATTATTAGATAATTTTATACTAGAATAAACGTTAGCTCCTTCTCCCACTGGAATAGGACTGTAAGATTCAAGTAAATAATCATGACAAAATATCTTTATTCCTTTTTCTATAAAACGATGAAAACAAACACTTACATAATCATTAATCCGGGTTACTAAAGACATGAAATCATCTTTCATCTTAGGCGCTCTATCCCAATTGTCCCATCTAATTACAGTTCCACTTTCTAAATCATTCAAATAATCGAGTTCATTTTGAATATCATTTTCTTGAACTAACTTCAACTTCCATCCTTGATTTAACTCAGCTATAAAATTTAAATCTAAAGAACGAGATAATATTTTATATTCTTCTTTCTTGGAAGTAACTGTTAAAACCCTTGCTTGACTTAAGGAAGCCGTTTTCATTCCAAATCCAAACCGCCCAAGGTCTTTGGGATCTCTATCATCTAATGGGTTTTTAGAACCTAATCGAAAACTATTTATTAATTCGTTTTCTTTATTAGACATTCCTTTACCATTATCCTTTAAAAAAAAAAAAGGTTGACCATCATTCCAATGCATCTCATAAATAATCTCAGTAGCCTCTGCGGTAATAGAATTATCAATTAAATCAGATATAGCTTCCTCTATAGAATAACCTAAATTCCTATTTGATTCCAATAATGAAATCGGATCAGGTGTAAAATCTTCACCTATAATTTTTTTATCTATCCCCATTGGTCTGCCATTGCTTTTGCTATACCCGGGAATGTTTTACTTCTTAAATGTCCATTTCCTGAAGCTTCGTTGTACCATTTAGCCATTCTTTTACCGCTAGAGAAAGTAACAAATTCTCCTTTATCGACCTCTGTTGGTAATTCTGAAAAAATAATTTCTTTTTGAAGGCCACCATCTATTATAATATTATTTTTTCTATTATAATTTAATAAAGGTAAGTTTTTGAGCCATAAACAAGTCGCTTTTGAATAAGGGTCTCCAAAATGATAAGGATGGATAATCTGTGATGGTTTTTTGTAATGTGTGCTCATTATGCCTATCGGGTTTTCAATAGCTATTTTTGGAATATTAGCCTCTGCCATTTTCATAAAAAAATCAATACCCTGCTGCTGACGGCCATCTCTTCTCTTTTGTTCAAAATGTCTTGCTCCACTCACTGCAAGATGAGTGCAAGGTGGAAAAGCTATCATCATATCCCAGTCATCATTAATGATTTCTAGAACATCTCCTTTTATGTGCCATTCTGGATGCGGCCCCGAGCATTCCATAATATCTGCAGAAAATGCTTCATGTCCTTTTTTCCTCATTTCTAAACACACAGATTGACTCTCTTCACATGCTAAAAGTATTCTCATTTATTAAAACCTATAAAAAATTTGTATTTTATTCTCTTTTTTTAAAAAAACTCTCTTTTATGCCAAAACTAAGAGTTCAGCGCATAAGTTCTTAACGAGAATTATACTAGAAGGTATCTTTTTCTTTCATTTTTTATTTTTCTTTTTCAATTATAAATATACAAATAAAAAATTAACTTTTAGGAATGAGCTATAACTTATCAAATTAAAGGTCTGTAAAAAATAAAATCTAAATTGCTAACACCCCATGTTCTAAATACTCTAGCAAGTATTATTTTAAAAGACTAAAAATATCTTAAATATAATAACGGTAAAAGTTAGGAGTTTAACTTAAACACACAGTAATTATTTTATTAAAAATAAAGCAAAATAAAAAAGGATGGTAAAACACCCTTTTTTAAAACAACTATCTGTAGCACCAATAAAAACCTCCACTACTTTTCCGTTCACTTCGGCAAACTTTTGCAATACTTGTTTTATTACAACCTGTCTGCTTTGATGCTTCATATACCGAGTCAAACTCATTTACAAAAACACCTTTTAAATTGAACTGCTGAATCTTATTTTTCTGAAATCTTTGGAGAAGTAGAAGAATAAGATCAAAAATTTCCTTTATAAGTTTTACCAAACCTTATGGCAGATACACTGACACCTCTTCTTAACTAGACTAACTGCATTACCTAAACTTGCCAGCGAGGAGAAAGAGTTCATTAGTCTCCCACTTAAACTAATTTTTCTTTTGGCTTTTACAACTCTGAATGTAGCCGCTTGTCCTAATCTTGCTTTTAAGCTGGCAAATAGAATATATTTTTTGTATCTCTGCCCTTCATATTCATAGATTTTGACAGACAACATAGATTTTCCAATTACATTTTCAATAAATAATAAAATCTTCGATGAAATTGGTGATGAGTTAAATTCCTTTTTAGAAAAGTATAAAAAAATATACCTAGAGGCAAATCCCAGCTACGGTAAAACCTATCATTTTGCTCAACTAGGGAATGAAATTAAAAATGGAAAGAGCATCTATAACCGACTTATATTTTGCACCCCAAGACTAATCATTCAAGAACAGATTGCTAATGATAACCTAAAGGTAGATTTTAAATTAAATGGAGATTCTAAACTAAGTGAACTTACAGATGATTGTAAGGTTATTACCACTACATTTAATAGTTTACACTTAATAGCAAACCAGATTACTGCAGATGATTTAATTGTTGTTGATGAAGCTCATGAACTTTTAAGAAATTTTAATAATAATTATAAAAAAACAACAAACCCATACTATCACAAGACGCTACAGGTACTACATAACTCTTCTTCCTCGTTAGTTTTAATGTCAGGCACACCAACATATAACTTTCATGAATTACTAGGCTTAAAACACCTTAAAATAGTTAAAATTAACGAAAGTAAAGTAGCTATTAATGTTGATTTTACAGAACTAAGACCTAAGGAGCTAGCTTTTAGATTTTGTGAAAAATACTCAAAAGAATATTCAACAGACAAGCTGAATGTAATCTACATTAAAAATGTAAAAGACTGTATTGATATAGCTCTTTATTTGAATGAAAAAGGGTTTAATACCAGAGCTATAACCTCTAAAACAAAAGAAGAAAAAGTTTATTTAAACATTGCTAAAACTAGCATAGTACCAAGCACAATACAATTTATTATTACAACTAATGTTTTAAGTGTTGGTACTAATATTTTAAACACAAATATAGGTGGCGTTGTAATGCTAAATGAATATGACCCCATAGAGATAAAACAATTTTCAAAAAGGTTTAGAGCAATGGGTAGCCTTCAAATTGACCTTGTTAATAGGTTTCCTAAAACGAAAGGAATCTCTGAAGAAGCAATACACAAGATACAGGCTGTTAATAAGAAAATAACCTTTAAACAGATTGAAGCTCAACGCACACTGCTAAAGTCAATAAGTGAAGAGGAACTATTGACCTTCAAAGAGATGTCCTTTGAGAAAAATGATTTAAGTAGCCCTGATCATATCATCAACCAAGCAATTGAGAAATATCTAACCAATGAATCTTACCTAAATGAACTTAAAGTAAGTGCAAATAACACTCCTGAAAGGTTAATAAAGTCATTAAACGAATACAATGATATCGAAGCTTCAATTTCTGAAATAAACAAATCTCTTTTTAAAGATAATAACGAGACTATAACAGAGGAAGCTAGAACCTTATTTAAAGAGAAAATATCATTTATCATAGATGATTTCATAGTAAATAAAACACAATATATCTTAGGCTCTATTTTACTTTTAAATCACAAAGACTTTGACAAACAAGAGAAGTTCAAAGAGTACCTCTCTGAACATCTTGATTTTTCACAATCAGAGGAGCTAGAGAATAAAGCATTACAGAAGCTTATTCAAACTCAACTTTTTCAAACACATATTATCGAACCTTTACTAGAGTTCATTCCTTATTTCCGTGACTTAGACATTTGCCTAAGGTTCATTCAACAAATAAAACCTGAACACAGAAGAAAACACATACTCTCTTTGCATACTAATAGTTTAATTCTTCAATATTGCGATATCAAAAACCAGAACACTAGTTATGCTCTTACATTTAAGAGAAATAGTGAAGTCTTTCAAGATGTAAAACATAAAGACAAACTTCTTTTAGATATCGTAAAGATTGCTTTTGAATATTTAATTTATGCTAAAGTTCTGCATATCCACGATTTTAGAGAAGACTTAGCTAAGAACAAATACTTTTTAGCACTATTGTCTCAGGCAGATAAAAACATTTTCCCATACAACATGCTGAGTAATAATAAATTGAACACAAGCTTCTTACTCGGCTTAGCTAATGGTATTTTTGTTTTCAATCCAAATAAAAGTGTCCATAAAGACAAATCTAACAAACTTAAAAAAGCTTTTATTTTTGAAAAAGAAATATCTAAATATAAAGGTCAACCATTGTTTCACAACAAAATAAATATTAGAAAAAATTCAGATTCTAAAGACATTACCAAAATTGAACTAACAAAGATTTTTAGTAGTTCATCAATTATAAATTCATCCTTATAATATACCTTTCGAGCACAAATGATATTTCCTTACATATAAATATATACACCAAAAAGTATAAAAACTACCTCCATAAATACCCTCCTGCAGTCTTACGTTCAAATCTGCATACTTTTGCGATACTAGACTTATTACACCCGGTTATTTTTGAAGCTTCTGACACCGAATTAAATTCATTTATAAACTTACCTTCTAAATTGAATTGTTGAACTTTCTTTCTCCTTAAATCTTTAAGAGGAAGAAACCTGTCAATATAATCATATGTCCAGTAGAACCCCTTACATGTCTTATTTACACTCAAACAAACATTAGACAAGCCCTGCTTAGTTAAACCCACTACAGCTCCTGCAACTGACAAGTTAGGATGCTTAGCTACTAACGCTCCTGTTATTACATCATATTGATAAACTGTCTTTCTTACTCCTCCTCCACAATCAACATTGTATCCGTTCTCTTTACTGTCATATTGAAGAATGTATTCTTTTTCTTTTTTCGCTAATTGATCACTGCTTATGGCGGTATCAAGCTGAATCCAATCAAAAAATTCAGAACCAAAAGTAGCAATTGCACTCTGGAATCTACCAGAATCTCCTCTATTAGCGCGCTCTATGTGGTCTTTTTGTCTTGCATCTAGACTTTTCGTAGTAGCTCCGATATAAACCTCTCCATTAGACATGTTTTCAGCCTTGTAAATCGTATAATTATTCTTTTCCATAATAGTTTTATTTTCGTTCTCAATAAGACATGTTTTTCCCCTATAGGATTTTTTTCTTCCTTGAGTATTGAATTACTTCAAACCGATTTAAACCAAAAATTTCGCATATGCTGTACGTTAGCTTTACCCTACACCCAAATGGATAACTAACTCGTTGTTAATTCAACAGGATTCTACTTCTTCCTATTACCCACCCACAAACTTATAATTTGGCAATTTTCAGAGCTACCGGAGATAACCTCAGCTATATTTAAGCCTACTAATCCGATGTCTATTCCACTAATAGTGTTAACCCTCGTGGATGGAAATAGTTTCTCTTTTTCCATAAAGAAACCATGCTCTTAACTAAAAAAATGCCTACTTAATAGAATTTCCACAGTTTCTATTTAGCAGGCATTTGCTTTATATATTGATATTCTTAAGAACAATTCTGTGGAATAGTTTTTATTATTACATCTAAGATAAGGCTATTAGAGATTATTTCATGATACGTATTATAGCTAAAAAGGTTACCTTTTACTAAGAAGTGCAAGGTTGAAAGATTAGATATCTAATACTTTAGGTATTATAAAAAACCATATTCTTTAAAAAACAAATATTTGGACACTTTATGGGGGAAGGAGGAAAAAATTAATGAACGTTTTAGCTATTTCTATATATGAACATTCAGAATTAAAAGGTAATTTGTTGTCAAAAAAAAGGGGGTTGGATTATCTCATGTTTTTGTTACCTCTGAAAAACTTGAATATTGAAGAAAAATAAAGGAATAAGTTAAACTTTTCCTCTACTTTTCCAACTGCAACTCTCGTTTTCAGGATTTCTTTGTTAAAGGAGGAACAGTCTCAAAAATTTAGTCATTCAAAATGCAACATAGACTCCTGGTTAATCAACTATAATATCAAAGTGGAAGAAATAGTAGGCCTTCCCTTCAATAATGTACACTGTTTTTAATTGTGGGGTAACTTTCACTTGAGAAACCCAAACTATTTGACCTATCTCTAATTCACCTACCGAACTTATTACTTCTACCTCAAAAGGAGTAAACAACTGCTTTAACAAATTGTTCCATGTGAGAATATAAATCCATTCTGAACTGCTGTGTTCAAGCTGCTCTGCTAAGTCTTTATCCATCATATATTATCATACACCGTTGAGTCTAGAAACCAATTCTCTTCTTGGTTTTGCATCGCATTCGCTATTCCAGAAATGAATTCAAAAGCATTGACATTTCGCTCTAAGTTTGAGTCTATATAA
>Ga0307995_1001546_pt1 | contig 14284 bp, 21 predicted proteins | sample EllFjometagen262_FD_203132 | JGI IMG/M metagenome (GOLD analysis project Ga0307995, IMG submission 203132) | Marine microbial communities from Ellis Fjord, Antarctic Ocean - #262 | ecosystem: Environmental > Aquatic > Marine > Unclassified | place: Southern Ocean | collected 2014-11-02
ATAGATAAGTTCTTATACTTGTTATTTGAAACCTATAATCATGGCGATTACCAAATCACACATAACCTGCCCTGTTTGTTCCCGAAAAGTTAATGCGGGAAAGCCCCAAAAGGGTGACATATCCTATGAGGATGTCTATTGTTCAAAATACTGCCGAGCATATGATGAGCGAAAATTAGAGAAAGTGCCATATAAGAATGATAATAAACATCATAATAATAGGGAAACATGGCCGAAAATAGATGTGCCTTGCCAACTTTGTGATAATACATTAACATTACATCATACATTAGAAAAGCGGAATAAGTCTTTTTGCTCAACGGAGTGTTGGTATAAATTGAATGCTTGTCAAACGAGAGGTGTTCAACGCACACTAAATATACTTTCAATCCTTCACCATCAACGAGCGCATATCGGAGATTCTTGGATGGAGCCTTCGGTAATCAGTGAAAAGTTTGGGAATCGTGGGGTGGGTTGTAGTTCAATGACTATTGGCCTGTTAATGAAGCGATGGCGAAAGGCAGGTATCATTGAAATAAAAATGATGGCGAAATCTTATTCTTATAGATTCTGTATTGATGGGTTAAAAGGGATGAAGGTTTCTCAATTTGTTTATCATTGGAATACAATGACCTATGCCGAGCGAATGGCATTTACGCAAAGTTAATCTTTTCAAAAGTATTAGATAGTGCTATCACTCATAAGTGTATTATGCACCCATACATCATCGCTTCACTTTTAATCACATCTTGTTTAGGTGGTTATTTTGGAAATGTTGATACCGGAATGGTTATGATTGAGTGTCACAAAGAGATTCATGGAGATGTTGGATTTTCATCAACAGATTATGAGGATACTGATTGTAAGAAGATAGAGTATGAAGCCCATGATTTTAATCGTTCCGAAAAGCGCAAACAAGTCGGCACGGAGGAACGGAAAGGCGAAGATAGTGAGCCAAAACCCGAATCTTCTCACGAAGTCCTAATATACCTGTTGAGTTAATGGGTCTTTATGGCAGGTAGTAACCATACAGGATTGGGCATTAAGAAGAAGCGAAGTCAGCAGATATTGACTATGGCTATTGAATCTCTTGAACAGAAACGAGAGTTCATTCCGCTTCGTAAATTATATTGTAATGTATATGATAGTTGGCACAATGCAGATTTACAGGTTTCTTGGACACGCAAAGAGTTCTCATCATTACTTTCTTCGCACATAAGAAAGCCCTTAGATAACTTCGCATTGATTGAAAAAGACCATAAAGTTAATAAGTATGGTAATCGTGAGGCACATTACAGGGTGAAGAAAGATGACTGAAAACCACGCACATAAATTTGAGTTCCAAAGCGCAACACGACATATTGAGCCTAACCATCCACACGAATCGGTAGTAATAGTTTTCGTGTGTTCCGAATGTGGCTTAACAACCGATAGATTAGCAGGTATCAGCGAGTTTAACCTTGCCGAAGCATATCCTTGTGGTGATGAAGTATGAGTGATTTATGTTGTGGAGTCTGCAAAGTCTCATTGAATTTTCACAAAGACATTCCTCGTAATGGAATGAAGAAATTGTTTGGGTCTGTTAGACACAATAGCGGTGAAACATTTTGTTGTTCTCAATCTTGTATGGATATGGTGATTTGAATGAAGCAATTAGAAGAACAATTGAAGATTGAAGAAACTGAATTGGCGAGAGTATTGGAATTACCAAATAAAAACAAGAGGGATTTTTATTCTCGTTATTATGAAGGCCGTGTTGCATTACTCAAAATGATGATAGAGAAATCTAATACTTATGATGTAATAAAACAGGCACAAAGCGATGCCAAATACCTTAACCGATTGAATAAGGTTACTTTTAAGAATCTTGTATTCCCTAATTCGCCGGATGATGGCTATGTTGATGCCAAGTGGGAATTATTCAAAAACTCCAAAATGGAATTCTTTTGGTCATGCTCTTATGACAAACTTAATATACTCGGTCAATATATAGATAATTGTAAGGGGAATTGAAATGAATTGTAAAATCTGCGATGGGATATTTGAATGTCTGCAATACCATACCGAAGACGACCCTAATGAGCAGGGTTTCTTCCGAGTGGTTGAATACCTCAAGTGTAATCAATGCCTATCGGGTATGGTCATCTATCACCCCTTCATGCCTAAAGACAATTATTGATGGTTGGTATTATTATGTCTGTTCAATGTGATACTTGTGAAATGAAAGCGAAGGGATATACCTTATCTATTTCATTAGAAAATCCAACGGGCTTTACTTGTAAAGAATGTATAGATTGGAGGCCGCATTGTGATTCTTGTAAGTCTAAAGAAATTAGTATTACCGAAGGCTTTGGTCATTGTATCAAATCCTGTTATGCTTGTGGCTACAACATTGAATCCTCTTTCATAGGGGTCATGCCTAAGCGTCTAATTGGCGTAATCTCGGAAGAGGCTATGGCGATTTTGGATGCGGATGAAAATTGCGAAATAAGGATTTGGGTTGAGAAAGTATGATTGAGTCTTGGATGAATTGCCCGTTGCCAATAATTCCGAAAGAGGAACGGGTTAAGCAAAAATCACTCGGTATTTGTAATGGCTCATGTAATTCGTTAAAGAAAATAGACAATACTACATATAATTTATGTTCCACTTGTTATCCCAAATACCGATTTTATAGCGAATCTTGTGATGTGCCGAATTGTAAATCTGTTTCCGATGGTTCAATTGGATTTAATACTAAACAAAATAAGGTGGTGTGTATTCCTTGTTATACAATGTGGAACAAAACATTAGATTTCTGTGCATGGGAACGGTTTGTTGAGGAACGCCATTTAACTTTATTGCGCCCACCAACATTTGTTAATTCGTTGGCCGAAGGTTTAGTATCGTCTGTTGAAAATCCGGTTAAGAATCATGCAATTGCAGTATGTAAAAACTGTGAACGGGAACAACCGATTAGCAACAACACATATCAATTGTGCAATCATTGTCGCCTCAAATTACAATACTATGGCGAAAAATGTAGTATTGGCGGAACAGAACCTTGTTCAAATGATGCCTATTACTTTGATACTCAAGAATCAAGATTTGCTTGTAATCAATGTTCCAAAGCAAAAAGAACATATAATCTTTCAAGTTATGCGATGTATGAAACTCAAATCCGAACCAAAAATAATTGTATGATTTGTCATAAGTCGGTTTCTCATAATCGGGCAGAAGGGAAATATCATTGTTCGGCCTGTATAGACCACGACCACGATACAGGGAAGATACGAGGAATTCTTTGCTACCATTGTAATACTGTTGAGGGTCAAATAAATAAGATGCCAATTGATGCTTTGACCTATGCAAAAAATCTCGTAATATATCTTGAGCATTCGCCATTGTCGGAATCTTGGATGCAGAAAACTTAGAGAAATCAGCAGACCTACGGAACCATATTTAGCATAATAACAACCCATAACTCAAAAAACAAAGATTTAGATAACGAGACTGACAATATAGAGTTATGTTCGGTCACAACACATTAGGAATCCCGATGGATAATTCTTTATTCACTCATCCATCTCCGCAAAAGGCGATTCAGTTTTGGTTGGATACACTTTGTCTTCACGACCCCGAAGCGGTGACAAATCTATATATTCCCGAAGGAGTTCTTCTCGGAACCTTAGCAGAAAACATTAAGTATGGTCGCTCCGAAATCCGCACATATTTTGATACATTTATGACCAAGAAGCCTTGTGGAGTTATCACATCTATATCGTCAGTAACCTATGATGGCGTTGCTGTTGTCAATGGAACCTATTTATTTGAGTTGGAAGAGGATGGTAAAACTTTACAAGTCCCTGCCCGATTCACATTCGTTCTTGTTATGCGTGAGAGTGGTTGGTTAATTGATACTCACCATTCATCTGCACAACCTTAATATACTTGTTAATTATTAGTGCCTAATATGGCTGTGCGCTTTAGACCCAATTCCGGTTGTCTTTATTGTGATGAACTCCTTGTTAAACCACCTACTACTCATCGTGTAAATTATACTTGTGATATAAATTGTTTTCATAAAATCAATCGCACCATGAATTATTTCAATCCCGAAATCAGTCGTAGGCGAGGGCATAGTATGATGGCACTTTCTATGCTGTGGTGGACGATTTCAAAGAGTGAAACACCTTTGAGCCATGCACAAGTGCAAGGGAAGATGCGTTCAAACTTTGGTGACATGATTATGTTCAAGGAAAAATTGACTACAACCTCTATCAAGTTTTTCAATGAGGAATCTATAACTGTTGATAAGTCGGGCAAAGTCCACACATTTTATTGTAAGGATATACCATTCAACCAAGCATTGAAGCCGAAATTCTTAGATGTATTAAGTAACCTTTATTAACCTGTTCGGACAAGAACATATTGCGACATAAGTGGAGGGTTTTCTATATCACCTCGCCACCGGAGGGTTTCTCGGCCCTGTGAAAGTGGTTCGTGGGTTCGCAACGGCCTTGTATTCCGACTCCACCCACACCTCCTTTTATCGGAAGGCATAGATACTTCATTTTACAATATGTATTCAATGCCGACTACCGTTCTTCTTGATTCGGGTTATTTTGTAGGCAGGTCACAAAAGCATTGGTCGCCCAAAGGAACTATGCGGAGAGCGCACAATTCTTTTAAGAAGGGAAAGACAAATTGGTTTCAACGCCAATATCAATTTAAGAAGGCATTGAATGGTGACTTAGGTTACATAGAAGTAGTATTATCTCGGATGAAGGTTAATCCTAAATATGATAAGTCATGTTCTTTAGTCCTATGTTTTGATGGCATTAAAGGCCGTCAATTGAGGGGTTCGTTATATGAGGGTTACAAAGCCAATCGTAATTTCAATGCCGAAGAAAACGCATCCACTCACGAAGGCAAAGATATTAGAGAAGTGTTCACCAATTCGGGTCTTGAAGTCAATGAGTTGAAGCCAAATTGGACTTCGGTATATGATGAAAATAAGGAGGCTGACGACCTAATAGCGGAATTATGTATGGCTGAGTTGCTGAAAGGGAACAAAGTTGTCATTATTTCCGGTGATACAGATTTGTTTCAATTGCTTCGTTATCCCGATGTTCGCCTTCACAATCTCCGAAAGGAAATAACTGCCGCAGATGTTGAAGAGAAGTATGGTGTCAAGCCCGACCACTTTGCAGATTGGAAAGCATTAGCAGGTGATTCCTCGGATAATATACCCGGAGTTCAAGGTATCGGTGAAAAGAAAGCGGCGGCGTTATTGAAACAATACGAGACACTTGAGGAAATACCATCGGATGAGTTTAGAGCCTATTCAGCCGCTAATGTCAAAGCATTGGCCGCTAAGGTCAAGAAGATACGAGAAGAGAATCAATGGTCTATGTCTAAGTGTAAAAAGGATTTCGGTTCTGCTTGGGAGAAAATAGAGAATGCTCAAAAGGTATCACTTAATGCGGAACAGGTGCGGAAATTAACGAGTGCATTTGACATTTCGGGTTATCTAATTTTTGAGGATTATTACCATAGGGCTTTGATGTGGAAGCGATTAGTGCGATTACCATTTGGTGACGGACAGCCTACACTTTAGATAGCGAGGCCACACAGATAAGGATATGGTATTCGCTGAAACCAACTTAACTCCATTGATACAAAATGGTATTGATGAGTGGGTGGATAGGGTTTCAAGTGAAACCTCACATGAGGAATTGTCGGAATACATTGAATTGCTATTGAGAAGTTATGGTTATGAAAAACTTCAACACCTCCCATTTGATAGTGCCAATAAGATGCAAAGGAAAGTTATGGATGCGTTAGAAAGTGGGGGAGAACTTATTTATTATCAACTACAACCTATTCCGTCTGCTGATGTTAAATTAACGAGTGTTAAGGCGGGTATTGCCAAACAATCGGAGCGAGTTCCTCTCATGTGTGAGTTCCTGTATTGGGATGATGAAGGGTATGATGATGATTTAGAAACTCGCACATTTTTTGAACCGGAAAAAATGTCCGAAACGATAGGATTTGACTATACTATAAAACAGGTGATTACTGATGGGGTAATGGATTTAGTTACGGTTTGGAATTTTAAGGATGATGAAGGGACTAATGAATGGTGGGTCAAACCCCCATTCTCATTATATTCACCATACAACATGGAGTGGCCCGAATGGTTTGTGAAATCTATTGAAGCAGGTATGGTTGAAAATACGAAAGTATAAATACTACCTCCTGTCATTTACACTTTATGCCAATGCTGTCCGACCACCACGATTCTAATGTCTTTTCTTATGAGAGGTCTTGGGAGGATATTGAGTTAATGCTTGACAAGGCAGAACGCAAAAAGAATTACCACAGATTTGAGATGTCAAAGGTGAAACCGAAGAGTAAAGAGTGGGTTATTCACGCTCGTAATTTCAAGGCATTAGAGGGTGTAGTAAAAACGCTTCGTTGGACTCTTGGTGACAAGAATATCATGCACCCGCTTGAGTAATTATTCAATAGAATTATCGCCATCAAGGAATGCTAAGATTCCTTCTGCAATACTTCTCAATTCAATATCGGTCAAGGTATCAAGTTTCAAGATTTTATCTTTGATATGGAGATATAGAATACCTTGAGTTTCTTTTATTAAGTCGGACATAGCCGTTCCTTATTGGTTTTGTTATCTAAGATTTCACTTTCACAGTATATCCGCATCCACAGACCCAATATCCCTTTTCTAATTTCATTTCTAAAGCGAAAGGAGGGTTTCGGCAACAAGGACAGGACATTAGGATTCATCCTTCCCGAACTCATTGATGGTTGTTGGTATCGGTGTTAGGAATTTAGAGTCGGAGACTTCTTCGGAACAGGCCATTTTATCAAGGTATGCGGCGTAATCGTCATCATATTCGGCCTCAACATCGTCTTGGAACAGAACAATTTTATATTCGGAACGGTGTCTATATCCCGCCATCGCAATCATTTCCACAATGTTTCTCATTCCTTTATGTTGGAATTTTTCATCATATGTCAAAAGGTGAAGGCATTGATTCAAGAGTGCTTCATCTATCCGTAATTCATCCATGAATCCTTCATTGTTATAACTCCTATCTAATTCTATTCATAAGCCTTAGATAGCGAAAGCGTTAATAATTAGTTATGTTGTCCGAATCCTGTGCATTATGCGGCGGTGACAACAATTTCCAAGTTGAGGATTTGCCCGTTGGCCCTCGTTGGTTTTGCACGGAGAAATGTTATGCTCAATATGCAGGGCTACCTGTAAAAGAAAGCGGATATTATGGCCTTGAAGCAGAATCTTTTGAAGCCGAACTTGACGGGATTGAATTGCCTGTATGTTGTGGGCAAGGGATGGAATTATTCCCTTATGATGGTGATATAATCATAACTTGTCAAGGTTATAAACAATACTTTGGATATACATCACAAAAACATTATTGTGGACAAAGCAAGAGGTTAGGTCAATTACAAGATGGTGTCTTATGGGACGATTGTGGCTATTGTGGTAGCGAGTTGTGGGATGATGAAGACCACACTTTCAAATCTAAGGATGGTTTGGTATGTAAAAAGTGTTATGAAGAACATTACAAAGAAGATGAAGAGGAAGATTTTGAAGCCGAAGAATGTAATACCGAAGGGTGTGAAAATGAAGCGGGTTATTATGATAAAGCCAAAACAAGGCCAATTGAAGAAGGCATTTGTATTCCTTGTTTCATGCGCCCCTCCGACCCCGAAGCGGCAACAGAATTAAGAATGATGAGGCGACATTCCTCCGAATCTTTTGAGGCTAAAGAAACTACTGAACAACGGGTGATGCGGTGGTCAAATCAACCATATTATTCAACAGCACATACCGAAGCACCAACAGTAATTATGCACCCGAAGAAATGTAATCACTTCAAAACACTAATGCCCACAAAGGCAGGGAAGTGGCACGATTGGGGGACACCAATATGGCATAATTTACACTTTTACGAAACAATTGAAGAAATGTTTATTGACCAATTTCAATACTTGGCAGATAGTCAAATAGAGGGTATGCACGAAGAAGGGCAAGAAGAAGACTTGGCTCAATACAATAATATAAAAACCATTGGTGATGCTCGCAAATTTTTGAGAGGTTTCGGTTTCAAATTAGATTTCGCACCTTGTTTCCGAAAAGAAACGGATTACGATTCTAAAGCCTTGAATGCGTTGCCCATCAATATACACAAAGATTACAATTACTACAAGGACAATGTTCTATTCCATGCAGAAACTAAGAAAATAAATCCTCTTGAAAAAGCGGGTTTAACGGGTGTGGCTTCGGGTGCAACCATGGAGGGTCTTGAGTTGGCATTAGCCGCAGATTCAATAGAGAAGAAATACTTCACAAGATATGGTTTCACCGAAGGGGGTAAAGAGTGGGGTGAGATGGAATTTACATGGGTGGCTACGGTCAATGAGTGGAAGCCAATTGGTGAGTCCGAAATGGATGACTATGACCTCAACGAGTTCCGAGAAGAAAAGGAATATGTTTTGGTAAATAAAATGCTAAAGAATGAAAATAGTCACCTTCACAAGTATTTTATCAACAACCCACTCCATGTGGATGAGGAAGAATTTGATACTCAATACGAAGTCCTTAACGAAGATGGTGAAATAGAAGAACTTGGTTTCCTCATTTCTTGGGCTGAACCCGATATTGAACATCGCAAGTCGCAATACTACGACTATGACACACCACTTTATAAGTTTGAATTTTTAGATGCAGAAGAAATTACTCAAGAACTCTATGATTTGGAAACCAAAGATTTTGACCCTATTGATTCTTGGGATTGCGAGGGTTGTTCGGCCACATTCAAGGTAGGAGATTCTTATACAGTTGATGGTGATTTATTTTTCTGTGCTACTTGTTCTAAGGATTTCAAAACTTGTGAAACCTGTGATGAGTCCTATGACCCCGAAGGTGAACACAAGTGGGCCAAAACCTGTTCGGAGTGTAGGGGAGATGGATTCATATTGACTTCTTATACATCTGCATCCTACGACGACCCCGCCGATGGTGATGGTCACGATTGCGAGGCTTGTGGAGGTATAGGTTATGTTTGCGAGGGTGGAGATGGTTACGGTGCAGAAGAAACTAAATCATTAAGGAGAGATGTGCTTTACGAAGCATGGGGCAAATGGGAAGAAGGCAATTACCCACACCAAATGAAAAATTTGACAACAGAAGAAGTAAATTGGTTATATGACAAGGGAGATTCTTATCCACCGTTTGACATTGAGGCATGGTATAAAAATACTCCCGAAACATTCCCCGATGAAACCATAGAATATGAAGATAGTGGAGATGAACCCGAATATAATTGGGAAAATGATGCAGAAGAAACTAAATCATTATGGAAGCAATATCCGATAGTTACAGGAGTCGGAATTGCGGGCATATCATCACTTATTTATTCTTGGTTCAAAAGGTCTTGAATACAACCATTTAGATATGGTCTAATACAATAGGGTATTATGGGTTGTAAAGTCACCATAGATTCTAATGAAGGAGAGTTCTTATCCCATATTTTGAAGCATGATGACAAACGCCGATTACCTGTCGGTGACATTTTCCTTGAATGTAATGATACTGAATGGATTTTTGAGAGGAAAACATGGGGCGATGGATTAAGTGCTTGGAAGAGTAAAAGGCTACAAGACCAAATCTCAAGGATGATTGAATCTCACGATAACTATGCAGTAATCGTTGAGGGGAAGCCCGAAGACTTTTACGCACCAAGCCCCGATGATTGGGGTCATTTCCGTGCATTCCTTAATCGTGTATCTGTTGAAGTCTGTCCGGTCATCTATACTGATACTATAACTGAAACGGCTCGTTATATCAACACATTCAAACTTCGTTTAGAGGATGAATCGCAAGGACATTTTGTTCGCCCTGTCACCTCCGTTAAATCATCTCGTAACAAACATCATAATTTACTTCAAACAATTCCGGGTATAGGCCGTGAGAAAGCAAAAGCACTATATGACCACTATCCGACCTTAAAATCCCTAATAAGTAATTGGAGCGAAGCAAAAGCCAACAAAATCGTAGTCGGTAAAACTTGGATAAAGGTTGAGGCATTTCTCAATAAGGAGTGGGGCAATACGCCTACGAAGCCCGAAATAATTCGTGAAAGGAAAAAGTCGGAAAGTATTCAACGGTCTTTTGATTGGTGGGAAGTGATTTAATGAAGATGGAATTATCTGCAAAAACAGCGAAGGCTTTTGTCAAGGCGGTTGAAAATATGAGTGAATTATGTTTGCTTGTTTTTGAAGAAGAGGGTGTGCGAACTCGCATAATCAATTCGGATAACACAGCACTTCTTGATGTAAGAATCCCTGCATCTTCGGCAGAATCATTTGAGTTTAATGAAAGCAATTCTGTTGAAATTGGTGTCCTTATAAATGACATTAAAGATATGACGAAATCTCTTGTTGTAAAAGATACATTAGTTATTGAGTATAATACAGGCGACCCTACATGGTTAATTTTAAGTGGAAACGGTGTGGAAAAGAAAGTGAGGTGCAAAAACGCTTCACTGATGAAGAGGCACAAGTCACCACCGACTGAACACAAGTGGTCTATGAGTCTGCCTTGGAAGCAAGTGAAGGCATTTTTAACATCATGTGCAAAATCTCCTATCTTTGAAATCTTGGTAAATACAGACAAAGTTTCTTTGCTTTCTAAAACCGATGATGAGTCATTGAGTCTTGAGTTAGGTTCTTCGGAGATTGATTTACATATAGAGGGACAATCACTTTCCACTAATTTGACACCTGCACATTTTATTACTTTAATGTCCACAACATCGGCTAAAACCGTATTTTTGGCAAAAGGTGAGGCCAATTCAATAATTGAAGTTGAGTGGGAAGAGTCGGGATTAAGTCTTAGAGGATGGGTAGCACCAAGAACATAAAATAAAAAAGGAATGTGTATATATGAAAAATAAGAAGCCAACAATGTTTGAAGCCGCAAAGAAAGTTATGGGGATAATGGAAGAATTAACCGCAAGACAAATTATTGTCCGATTAAAAGATAACGGAAGAAAAGAAGTTCCGACCCCAAGACAGTTAGCGCAAAGGTTTAGAACTGACGAAGAAATTGAGGTCATTAAATCCAAATCAAAGAAGGATGCGACTCTTTTTCTTAAAATAATTGAATGAGGTCTTGAAGACATTATTCTAAAACCATACGAACATTGAGATAGTCATAATAACAATATGTTATTTGTCGCTCAATAAGTATTGGAGACACAGGAGATTTTATTATGCAACAAGATAGACCGTTTCGCTTATCCGATAATTTCGTGACCAAATACCGCCGAAAGAAAGCCCCGTTTGGTTTCAATGGATTGGGTGAATTAGTTTATAATAGAACCTATTCAAGACTTAAAGAAGATGGCAAAAATGAACAATGGTGGGAAACGGTTCAAAGAGTTGTTGAAGGAACATTTAATATGCAAAAGCGTCACATTGATGCACATGGTCTTGGATGGAATGCGTGGAAAGCACAGCATACTGCACAGGAAATGTTTGACCGTATTTTCAATATGAAGTTTTTACCGCCGGGTCGTGGTCTTTGGGCTATGGGAACTGCGATTACAGAAGAAAAGAAATTGTTTGCGGCATTAAACAATTGTGCTTTCGTTTCCACTAAGGGTCTTGCTCAAGATTTTGCCAACCCATTTTGTTTCCTTATGGATGCTTCTATGTTAGGTGTCGGCGTAGGGTTTGATACTAAAGGCGCAGAAAGTTTAATTTTGAAAGGCCCGAATAGTGAACGAAAGGTTGAAAAAAGTGAAATTCCCGATACAAGAGAAGGGTGGGTTGAATCAGTTCGCCTCCTTCTTGAATCATATTCTATGGGTGCAGGTTTGATTGAGTTTGATTACTCACTAATTAGGCCGTTTGGCGCACCTATCAAGGGCTTTGGCGGTGAATCTTCGGGGCCACAACCTCTCATGGATTTACATCAGCATATAAGGAATACATTGGATAGTGAAATAGGCCAACCGATTACGCTTACTGCTATTGTTGATATTATGAATCTCATTGGTAAATGTGTTGTTGCCGGTAATGTGCGAAGAACTGCCGAGATTGTGTTTGGTGAAGCAGACAATGATGAATATCTTGACCTTAAAAATTACGAAGTAAATCCCCATCGTGAAACCTATGGTTGGACTTCTAATAATTCTATCTATGCGAAAATTGGTATGGATTACAAACCATCTGCCGAGCGTGTGAAAATCAATGGTGAGCCGGGTTATGCGTGGTTAAAGAATATGCAAGACTATGGGCGTATGGCTGATGCACCGGATTTCAAAGACCACCGAGCGATGGGTGGAAACCCTTGTTTAGAGCAGACTTTAGAAAGCCATGAATTATGTTGTCTTGTTGAAACATTCCCTAACAATCACGATTCTCTTGAGGATTATTTGAACACTTTAAAATACGCTTACCTTTATGCAAAGACAGTTACTTTAGGACAGACACATTGGGCGGAAACTAACCGAGTCATGCTACGGAATCGCAGAATTGGATGCTCAATGTCGGGAATTGCTCAATTTGTAGCAAACAATGGTGTTGGTAAATTGCAGACTTGGATGGATAAAGGTTATCACCACATTCAAGAATTAGACAAAGAGTATTCGGATTGGATGGCTATTCCTCGTTCTATTAAGACCACCTCTATTAAGCCATCGGGAACTGTTTCTCTTCTCGCAGGTGCTACGCCCGGAATCCATTTCCCCGAATCAAGATACTATATTCGCAGAATGCGTCTTGGTATAAATTCTAATCTTGTTCCTTCTTTAGAGAAAGCGGGCTACAAAGTTGAACCTGCTTTCGGTTCCGAGGAAAGCACAGTGGTTGTTGAAATCCCTGTTGATTTAGGCGAAGGTGTTAGAACCCTTGATGATGTCTCTATGTGGGAACAATTATCACTTGCGGCACTTGCTCAAAAGTATTGGGCAGACAATCAAGTTTCATGCACAGTAACCTTTGACCCCGAAACAGAAGGCGACCAAATTGCTCATGCCCTTGATATTTTCCAATATCAGTTAAAAGGTATTTCATTCCTTCCTCGTTTAGAATTGGGTGCATACAAACAAATGCCTTATGAATCAATTACAGCAGAAGATTACAAAGTTATGAAAGAGTCATTGAGCAAATTATCCTTTGGAAGAGTTAAAGGAGAAGAGATTGCTATTGAAAGGTTTTGTGACAATGATGTTTGCGAGATTGATTTTAATCCTTTAGAAGAGATAACACCGTAATCTTTAAGTAGGGGTATCCATTGGGAAGGGATATGGCGCAGAAAACCACACTTGACCTTGAATACGAGAAGATTGAACGATGCACAGCCGCAATTGAAGGCTATGCTGTTTCCATTACACATTTGACAATTGCACATAAGGCTATTGATGCCGCAGAAAAGGCATTTGTTAAAGTTAATCCGCACACTACACCAACTTCACATGAGAGGGTTAGATTCGGACAAATGCTTCACGATATTGATATAGAAATCAAAGTCGCCAATATCCGTAAGGATAATCTCGTTATGGAATCAAAAAGAATAACTGATAAGTTTTATCTCAAAATCAAGGAGGCATGAATATGAACCACAACCTTTATGTAGGGGAGTGTGATGGGACAGACATGGACACCAATACTGAAACCCATGCCTATACTGTATATCGCTATTATGGCGAGAAGACCGAAGATGACGAGCGAATCTATGTGCCAACAACACATGAAGGCTATGATAGTGAAGATGAAGCATGGGAAGCGGGAATGAACTGCGCTACGAGTCACAGTGAGAACCTTGATAAAGTCACAGTCACGAACCTTGAGGATGATGAATCAATCACTTGGGTATTAACATTCAATGAAGAAGTTAATCGGTCACAATGGATTATTATATCTTGAGGTATAAATACCCGTTGAATCAATCTTAACTCATGTTGGAAAACTACCCGCTTGAGTATTTACAGAAACATTTGATTGAAAACCACGATGAGGATTGGATATTTGAATCCGTTTATCAAGATGGATTAGCCCTTCGTTGTTATTTGCCAACAGATACTCCCGAAACATATTTCATTGTTGATTCAAATTACGATGTTATTAAGCAGGGGACAGGCATTCCTAAAGGATTGTTGGATGAGGTAACTACGGCACTCCAAGATGGGCTTAAAATCTATCTTAATTGGGAAGACACCGATTTGCCGGAAAAGTGGGCATA
>Ga0307995_1001547_pt1 | contig 14281 bp, 10 predicted proteins | sample EllFjometagen262_FD_203132 | JGI IMG/M metagenome (GOLD analysis project Ga0307995, IMG submission 203132) | Marine microbial communities from Ellis Fjord, Antarctic Ocean - #262 | ecosystem: Environmental > Aquatic > Marine > Unclassified | place: Southern Ocean | collected 2014-11-02
CCGAGGTCGAAGCCAGACACAGGTTCGTGCACCAGCTCGCCGGTCGGGCCATTAATCTCCATGAAAACGACGTCCAGTGCGAGCGCAGTCCCATTCGATGACACCTCTCCGCCCGCACTCTGGCAGTTCTCGCATGAGAGGTACGGCGTCGGAGCCAGGTTGTCGGGTGGCGGCGGGGGAGGAGGGCTCGGAGGTGGCGGAGGAGGGCTCGGCGGCGGAGGTGGGCTCGGCGGCGGCGGGCTCGGCGGCGGGCTCGGAGGTGGCGGGCTCGGCGGTGGGCTCGGCGGCGGAGGCGGGCTCGGCGGTGGTGGACCCGGTGGCGGGCTCGGCGGCGGTGGACCCGGTGGCGGATTTGGCGGCGGTGGTGGACTCGGCGGCGGTGGACTCGGCGGCGGGCTCGGCGGCGGCGGGCTCGGAGGCGGCGGGCTCGGAGGCGGCGGACTCGGCGGAGGTGGGCTCGGAGGTGGTGGACTCGGCGGTGGACTTGGCGGCGGCGGGCTCGGCGGCGGACTCGGCGGCGGAGGACTCGGCGGCGGTGGCGGGTCCGGCGGCGGAGGACTGCAGTCTGCAAACGCCTGGTCGTTGATCCATCGCACCGTGAGCACGCCGCTCGCCACAGACGGATTGCTGTTCAGATCCGCCGCGGCTTCTGCGGCGACACGGATCCGCAGCTCCACGTACTCGCCGCACGCTTCGAGCGAGGCCAGTTGGACTTCGAGGCCCATGAACTCCGCCGCCGCCCCCGTGCCACCTAGGGCGCCGCCTGGGTCCGTCAGAATGACCCGGTCTGTCACGTCAATCTCGCCGGGATTCAGAACCGCCTGCAATATCTCCAGATCGCCGAGGTCGAAGCCAGACACAGGTTCGTGCACCAGCTCGCCGGTCGGGCCGTCAATCTCCATGAAAACGACGTCCAGTGCGAGCGCGGTCCCATTCGATGACACCTCTCCGCCCGCACTCTGACAGTTCTCGCATGAGAGGTACGGCGTCGGAGCCAGGTTGTCGGGTGGCGGCGGGAGAGGAGGGCTAGGTGGCGGCGGTGGACCCGGCGGCGGCGGACTCGGCGGCGGCGGCGGCGGGCTCGGAGGTGGCGGGCTCGGCGGTGGACTTGGTGGCGGTGGGCTCGGCGGCGGTGGGCTCGGCGGCGGCGGGTCCGGCGGCGGAGGCGGTGGTGGCGGCGGTGGCGGCGGAGGAGGACTCGGAGGTGGAGGACTCGGAGGTGGAGGACTCGGCGGAGGAGGCGGCGGAGGAGGCGGCGGAGGAGGCGGCGGCGGAGGAGGACTCGGAGGTGGAGGACTCGGCGGCGGACTCGGCGGAGGAGGACTCGGAGGTGGAGGACTCGGAGGTGGAGGACTCGGCGGTGGAGGACTCGGCGGAGGAGGCGGCGGAGGAGGCGGCGGAGGAGGCGGCGGCGGAGGAGGACTCGGAGGTGGAGGACTCGGCGGCGGACTCGGCGGAGGAGGCGGCGGCGGCGGCGGAGGACAGTCCGCCAAGACGGCATGACCCGGTGACCATTGAATGTGCAGCCGGTTGGATGCCACGTTTGCATTGCCTGCTTGGTCGATCGCAACGCCGGAATCCACATGGAACTCCAAGGATATGTATTCTCCACAGATACCGTCCAGCAGACCGGGATCTTCCAAGGCTGCTACGAACCGATTGCCGTCTTCACCGAACCCACTCGACGCCGCCAGTACGAGAGCATTGCTTAGATCACTGCCGTCAGACGTCTCCGCGTTCACCATTTGAAGTTCGCTTAACACGAAGCCGCTGACAGATTCCAACTGCAAACTCCCCGCTGCCTCGTCGAATTCTTTAAAAAGCACTCGAACAAAGAACGTCTCCGTTTCAATTACGAGCGGATCCGTGATGCTGCCACTTCCGTCCAGTGTTGCACCGTAATAATAGTCTTTTTCCTCTTCCCACGCTTCGACGATTGGTATCGGAGATGTGGTATCCGGAGGCGGAGGAGGGGGAGGACTCGGCGGCGGACTCGGTGGCGGTGGGCTCGGCGGCGGACTCGGCGGTGGCGGGCTCGGCGGCGGCGGACTCGGTGGCGGTGGGCTCGGCGGTGGCGGGCTCGGCGGTGGCGGTGGCGGTGGCGGTGGCGGTGGCGGACTCGGCGGCGGCGGGCTCGGCGGTGGCGGTGGCGGACTCGGTGGCGGTGGACTCGGCGGAGGCGGCGGAGGCGGAGGCGGGTTCGGAGGCGGCAGAGGAGGCGGTGGCGGTGGGCAGACGTCCATCCAATTTGGATACCATTTGACGTGTGTGTTCGTTGACGGCAGGTTTAGGTTGCCGTCCGAGTCCGCCGCAACGTTCTCGTCTACCCGGAATACGAGATGGATGTACTCCCCACATATCCCGTCCTGTCTCATCTCATAATAGCCGCTGTCACCATCTGCGCTGATGGTCACCGAATAGTTAGATTCCAACCGGGTGCCAAATCCGTCCAGCATATGCGTGTATACGCGTGACAGGACGTCGATTCCACCGGAAGTTTCTGCAGACAGTGTCTCGAACTCCTCGACCTGAAACCCGGTAACCTGTTCAAGCTCATTGCCTTCTTCGAACCGTATGTTCATCTGAAACGAATCCACATCCTGATGAACATAGGCTGTAGCGAATGTGAGTCCATCAGTCGTCGCGTTTGGGGTGTGCAATACCGCCAACGGGCGCTGCGTATCCGCCTCCGGTGGTGGCGGTATGGTGGCGTCCGCACAGCACACAAAACCGTCCTCCCCGACAATGCATGTGTATCCAAACGTACTACCTCCCAAGGCGTCGCCGCACACCGAGTCCTGTAGACAATGGCTCTCGTCGTCGTATGGCCCTGTGCATCCTTCGCCTGAGGGGGCGTCTGGGGTGGGCGGCGGCGTTGGCGGTGAGGTGGGTGGAGGAGTAGGAGGCGACGGCGGTGATTCTATACATCCCTCGTAACATCCAGCACATGTTGGGTTTAAATGCTCTGTGCACACACGGTCTGTGTCAAAGCAAGGCGACCATGTGCTGCAATATTGTGCACACGAGGGGGAACACCGTTCGCCCCCCGCGGCCTGTCCGGGCTTTGCACAAAACACAAGTAGGACCACCGCCAAACTCCCGAGAGTTGCCATTCTTCGCTTTCTTATTGGCTAGTTATTTATTGCCTGACAATATATAATATTTTACAATTGATTTCGGTAAAATATGTGGCGCCGCCGGGCTGATGTACTGCCGCTGGCGCTGTCTACACTTTTGTTCATTTTGCAATGCGACGCTCAGAAGACGCAGTCGCTATGCACGCGAGCATGTGTGGACTTATGTGACGAGCAATGGAGCGTATGTGTCGATGGATTAGAAACCTGCCAGGCCGCAATTGTAGGCTGTTTTGGATGCGACACAAACTGTAGTCTGTCGCCGTTTGAAGAAGATGAATACTGCTACGATACAGACACAGGCGAGTTGTCAATCAATCTCTCCGACGACGCGATTAATTATTGGACATTTCTTGGCATTCGGATAACAACAAACACCGAATGTCAGGTAGATTGGGGTGGAGTCGAAGAAGTGTGCACCGGCCCGACACAAGCCGGCATGTGGTTGGACTCCAGCATATTTAACGTCTTCGGAGTCTTCGGAGTCCAAGCTGACGTTTATCCACTCTGTGCTCCAACCGGTCAATCGGGTCCGGAGGGCTACTGCGAATACGTTGGCAAAGCGTCGTGCACTGATTCGTGTCTGGCTGCTCTGGGCGATGGCGACACGACAACACAGGTTGCAACCATTATGCCGCCGGCAACATCGAATGTTGAAATTCTGTCAGTGGGCGTCAGACTCGTCAGAGGACTGACCGACATCGGGTCGGTAACGGTTGACACGTTTGTCAATGGATGTCTGGTTCCTTTGACGCCACCAAGCCCTCCGCCGCCAAGCCCTCCGCCGCCGAGCCCGCCGCCGCCGAGTCCTCCGCCGCCGAGTCCTCCGCCGCCGAGCCCCCCGCCGCCGTTGAGTCCTCCGCCGCCAAGCCCTCCGCCGCCGAGCCCGCCGCCGAGTCCTCCGCCGCCGATTCCTCCGCCGCCGAGCCCGCCGCCGCCGAGCCCTCCGCCGTTGAGTCCTCCGCCGCCGCCGAGCCCGCCGCCGTTGAGTCCTCCGCCGCCGCCGTTGAGTCCTCCGCCGCCGCCGTTGAGTCCTCCGCCGTCACCACCCGTGTCGGGTCCCCCGAGCCCACCGCCGCCGAGCCCACCGCCGCCGAGCCCACCGCCGCCGAGCCCCCCGCCGCCGAGTCCCCCGCCGCCGAGCCCGCCGCCGAGTCCCCCGCCGCCGAGTCCCCCGCCGCCGAGTCCCCCGCCGCCGAGTCCCCCGCCGCTGAGTCCGCCGAGTCCGCCGCCGTCGCCACCCGTGTCAGGTCCCCCGAGCCCACCGCCGCCGCCGAGCCCGCCGCCGAGCCCACCTCTGCCGAGTACGCCGCCGCCACCTGTGTCGACTCCCCCTCTTCTGCCTCCGCCTAGCCCACCCCCGACACCATCCACCCCGCCATCGCCTCCGAGTGGTGGCGGATGGATTGTCGGCGGCTGGGTGACTGCTTGTGTGGCAACAGTTGCAATGTGGTGGGCGATCTGCGCCGTATGGCCGAGACGCCACTGGACTCGAAGGCAAGAGGTGTTGCACTGTGTAGTCGGGGGTCTGCCGCAGACGCGCAGCCTGCAACTTCTTGGTGGACGCGTTCCGTTACTTAGAAAAGAGAGAGACTAATAACTAGTTGTGATTACACATATTAAGCTGCTAATAGTAATATTTAAATGTTACGCATCCAATACAGAGGCCATCTCTTCGAGCGCCTGCCGCCGCCACCAGACCCGCCGTTCAGGATCGCACTCCACGTCCACGTCGTCGTCACAGCCGCCCAAGAAGTCGAGCGCTCCGATTATTTTCGAAATGAGAGGTTCGACCCGCAAATCCGCAGGGCGCCCTTGGCAGCGGCATATGGGACATGTCCAGTGGCGGGCGATCATCGCCAGCTCGAGAAAATTGCTCAGATCGAAGCAATGTGCCACCGATTTGCACTGCGCGAGCCTCGCCGGGATTTTCATGCGGCTGCCACCCAGCGGGCACCGCAGGCTAATGCTGTCGGGAGTCATGCACACGATGTCGTTGTCCGAGGCTGAGACGCCGCTTATCGTTCTCCACGACTCGTCTTCGGTCATGTCGAAAAGTGTGGGCTGACAGTCACGGATCAATTCTTCGACACCGACTTTGGTTGCGAACCGCACCACGACATCGAACGTTCTGGTGTCGATGCCAAAGACGTGGATAACATTTTGACCTGGGTGACAATGGTTGCCGATCGAGACGGGGTGCGGCCCTAGGTTTGAGGACGGTCGTTCTGGCACGGGCACATTAAAGCTGTTGACCCGAAGCACTGCGCGGTCTGGCCAGTAACATCTCCGGTCAATCTGGTCGCCCCGCATCATGCATACCACCTGGAGCTGGAGAAGGGCCCCCTCTTTGTCCTGGGCCAACGAGATCGCTTGGTCATCCGCCATATGAAAATGGGCTTCGGCGTACAGGTGCGACGAGTCGAGCGTCGGAAGAAGCTCCACGGGGGCCGTCAGCGGCGCGGATCGCCAGAATGGATCCAATTGCGCGGCACGCTGCATGGCGACGACCGTCTTCTGTGGCCATGCAATGAACTCTGGTCCCGAGTAGCCCGGCTCGTAATTGTCCCTGGCGAAACGAGCGATGGTTGCGCGCCAGGGAGAATTCGGGTTGCAGTGTGGACGGAGCCGGGCCGAGAGGTCTTTTTTATTCCCGGATGTGGGCAGCCCGCAGAGAGAAAGCGTCTGCCGCATATCAATCACGCGGCACTGCGTGCGAACAAAGTCGAAAAGCCCCTCCGAGTCGTCCATCGCCAGACTCTTCCTTCTGCGCCTAGAAAGATGTGTGAATGGAAGAAAAACCATCGATATCGCCCTATCGATTGGAAAAAAACGAGGAGACGGCCCACCGATAGGCAGACCCAAAACAAGCATGCCGGGAAAGACGTGTGACGCCGATAGGCTCGAGTCTGGGGACCATCTGTATGAAGTGACCGGGTACACGGTTGAGAAAGTCAACAACGACGACACGGTCGACGTTAAGGACTTGAACGGCAACCGCCTGACAATTGGTCGGTCTGTCGTCGAGAGCGCAATCTTCAGCACCAAGCAGCACACGTCCGAGAAGAAGGTGACCAAGACGCAGCTCGCGCAGAAGATGGAGACACTCGGGCGGGCAAGCTTCCGAGTGACGTTTCAGAAGCAGGTATCGAGCAACGATGTTGCGGACGGCCTCGAAAATGCTTTTGACGAAAATGAATTTGACGTCGCTTCAAAAGCAAAGCGCCGGAAGGTCGTCAAGCAGCTGATGGAGGGAACCCAGCGAGTGATGCACGCCAAGCTGCTGATGTCTGACGAGTTTGACGTAGCCATGGAGCTGGGGCGCTTCCGCGTCATCGACCTGGAAGAATTGGCGGACCACGGCGACGAAGCCCGAGCGCAGCGGCTGGTCGACACGCGGACTGTGTCGGAGCTCGTTGTGGACAATGTGCGGTATTTCACCTAGAATAATAGATGCGATCAATAAGATGCGCCCCGGCGTATAAATGACCGTGCTGAGAGAAGATATAATATAGCAGACTGTTGTCTCAAATATGTCATTTTTTTCGGAGAACCACACCACAGGCCTACCTTTGAACCTCAGGCCCGATGCCGACCCAGAGTTCATAAGTACCCGGTTGCCAGATGCCTACCGTCAAGAAAAATACGAGTCCAATTGCGGCGGAAACCCATGCGCGACCTGTCTGGGCGCCATTGACGGCGTCGCAATCTCCCCAAAAAAGAGTCCGGCCAAGTACCAGCCGTACGTGCTTTACTGTGTGTACAACGTCTTCATGTCCCGGGAGGCAGGCCTAAACGACGGGGGCGACCCTGGGAAACAAGAACAGTTTTTGAAGCTGTTTCGTGGGTACTTCCGGGCAAGGACCACCTTTCCCGACGGGCGCATTGCCATGCCATATCTTGAACGGCACCGGGACGTGCACCCAGATGATGCGCCAATCAGGTTCATAGATCGCCAGTCAGACATCAACTTCGTAGACATGAAAAAAAGACACGAGACGTTTTCATTTTCCAGCGGCTTCTACAGCATGAGGGACTTTTTCAGCTACGCGGTCAGTCTGGGGCGCAATATATCGCCCGCGGTGAACAACATTCTCCCAGCACAATTCCGCTTTAAGATTTCCTCCGCGCTCAACTACGGCGCACTGTACGAGCAGCTTATGCACATGCGCCTCAACGAGCTGTTCCTGCGCACCCGGAGAACCCCGAGCGTGTCGTCCTTGGTCGCTGCGTTCCAGGTGCCCAATGTGGCCAACAGTCCGCAACTTTTGAAGTTGCTATACCCTGAAGGCGTCACTGATTCCCAGCGGTCGCTGCTGTCGGGTCCGGCCTTCGTGTCCGTCTTGGAAGACAATACCGCCGGGGGCCAAACCTTGGGGGCGTTTCTGGCGTCACATGGTCAGGAGCGGGATACAGTTGCCGCGCACGAGGCTGTGCTGTCTGTTCTTTTCCAGCTGGTACATCTTCTGTGTCTGTTCAACGAAACCGGACTTCAGCACCAGGCGCTTGGGGTCGACGACTCGGTCACGGTGGTCCAGCTGCCAGAGCCCGTCGTCATGCAGTACGGCCGGTTAACTGTCCGCGTGAATCACATAGTCAAGGTGGATAACTTTCAATTCGCTCACGACGTATCTGGGTCGTCAGACTCGGTAAAGAACCAGATGCTGGAAGGCGAGTACACAGAGCTGTGCGAACGCCGGGGCATCTGTGGCGCCATAAACCCCCACCTGGATCTGTATTCTGTGTGGGCGCATATGGAAGACCTCTTCGAAGAACATATTGCCGACCTGGATGAGAAAATGCCCAGCGGCGCTGATAATATGAGAGCGCTTCAGGAACTGACACTTGGTCTCAACCAAGGCTTTGTCGACCACGTCGAAACGTGGCGAGACGATCCCGAAATCACAGCGCCGCTCGACCCGCAGCCGGTAAGTCATAAGGACTTCCGAATCTGCTACGGCCAGCCGGGCACTCTGCAAGACCACACGCTCTCCTACAAGACCACACCACCCTTCGGCACCCACTATGAGCGGCAACGGGCGGTGGCGTGCAGCGATGTTGAAGACCCGAGCAATTACAACTCCGACCACGAAAATCTCTTTCCCCACATGACACCCCGTGACGTGCTTGAGAAAATTGTGAATCATCATCACTTCCCCCGAGGGGTGGTGGGCGGGGTCACCGACGCCGTGTACGACACATCCTCCGACATTAAGTGTTTAAACCACTAGTCCACTAGTCCACGAGTCCACGTCTAACTACTAATTATATTAAAGTATCCCTCTCGCCGGAGTTTTTCCGGACTAAAGCACCGTTCGCAAGCCCTTTTCCTGGCAGGAATGAGCCACACCACTATGCTCCGCAAAAGGCCGGCCAGGCGTCTTCTCCGCCGAGTGTCAATAATGTCTTGGAAAAAAGCGTTTGCCGCGTCGCAGGCGTCCTGACACTCGCCGGCACGCCGGCCGCACACTTGCAACTGGATCCGACGGACGCCATGGTCAATGGCGGGGGCGCAGCGCAGAAAGAGTGCGATGGTGTCCGCTTCTCCGAGATCATTTTGGGAATCCTTGCGCAGAATCACATAAATGTCCGTGATGCCGGTGCTCCGCCCACTCATGGCCGCGGCGCGCATCGCCCAGCACAGCACGGCCCGATCTGGCTCGTGGATCTCCAGCGTATGAAACCCTTGGCGCTCGGCGCGATATGCAGCCGCGGCATAGTCTTTTGCAAAAAGTCGCTGGTTGGGTGGGTTCCGGATGACAAGTGCCATAGTATTTCTTTAATGATACCGTCGGCACGGCACCCTGTGTATCTGCCATCGATGGGCATCATCGATGGCGGGCATTGTATCGCATATATAGACGGGCGTATGCCGGTGCGTCCGTATCCACCATGGCTGCCCTCCCGGCCGTCGGAGGCTGGCAGGACCTCTACTTCAAGGCGTACTTCGAAGATCGGCAGGGTTACCTGGCCCGGACCAGAGGCACGGCCGATGATGTCGGTGCGCTCTTCCGCCGCGCTTCTCAAAAAGGCGAGGCGTGGTTTCAGGTGCCCCCCTCGCCCGGCAACCCTGCGGGCGCCGAGTCTTTCCGCGGCAGCCGGGCCCTCCTCATCAAGAGGACACCCAACCAGACCGTCGCAACCGATGACGCCTACCAGCTGCCAGCCGGCCAGTTCCGCGATACCTTTGAGGCGGCCTTGAAGCTGGCGGGGCTGTGGGAAAACGACGTCGTCGTTTCTGGGAACGAAGACGTCACGCTCAACAGCGAGATTGGCCAATGCGGACTCGTGGGTCGGATCGTCAAGGTCAGCTGGCAGAACATATGTGTCGAGGGCGAAGGGAAGCTTGGCTTAAAACAGGACATCCGAACCCAAACAAATTTCAAGGTGTGGAGGCCGATGGTGCTCGTGGACTACGGCGTGTATCACTTTAGCAGGAGCGCGTCCCCGAATCAGGAACACCACGAGTGGCTTTCCGAGCACGTGCTCTACTCGCCTGAAGACTTTCAGCCCCAGTTGCGCAGCGCCATCTTTGGCCTGCATGGACACAAGCAGATGCTGCACGCGCAGCCGCTTCAGTCGTTTGTGTGGCCGCTCCGCGACGTCTACATGCGCGTGTCCCCGTTTGACCCCCCCTCGCACCCGCCTCTGCCCGTGCCAAAGCCACGGGCGGGGCTGAGGTGGGTGTACGACGTGGACGTGCTGCTTCCCGATCCCCCGGCGGCGGCGGGCGGAGGGGGCTTGCCGCCGCTGAGCTCATGGCCGGAAGACGACTACTACTCCACAGACCGGCGCGCCGTGGACGCAGCCTCGCTCTTCAGCCCCGACCAGCCCGACATGAATTACGGACCGGGGTACAGCGGGGCCAGGGTGAACAAGGAAAAAGGCTGGCACGAAGACTACAGGGGCGTGCGGCTGGGCACGCGCCCCGCAGAGTTCAACATGCACCTGCAGCTCCGGATGCAGGATCTGCTGCGCGTCCACGAAGACCAGAAGCATCCGATGGCCATGATGCTGTGGCCAATCCTTCGGCGCCTGCGAGACGCGAGGGCCGGGCGGGCGGGGGAGCTCGAGCAGCCGGACCCGTCAGCGGCCGCCGCCGGGGCGCCTCCGCGGACCGTCCGGATGGAGCTGGAGCCAATAGAACCCCACCCGACCCGGACGTGTCTCCTCACGGAGCTGGTGCGCCGCTGCCACCAGTCCGGGTACGTGCTCAACGCGGCCTTTACGCAGGAGGTGCGCGCGATGTACACCGTCACGGGACGCATCAAGACCTCGAACTTGAACAACCTTCCCGAAGAGATCATCGAGAGCATCCGCAAACTGGACGACGAGTTCCTGGACGGGATCGCGGACGCCGACGAGCCCTCGGTGGTGCCTTTCCAGCTGGCTGCACACTTCAAGTCGAAGCTGAAATTCAAGTGGAAAAAAGTCGGGGGGGTCGGCGCGGATATAGCTTTTCAGCAGTACATCGGCAACTTTTCCGTCTACCGGATCGACGCCCGGGTCGAGCCAGGGACCGGGGAGCGGGATGTCGACGGCGTCCGGGAGTACCCCGTCGAGACAAGGGCGCACTGCCTTGTCGCCGCCCAGCCGGCCGGTGGAGAAGAGACGTTTAAAGGGCTTCAGGAAGCTCTCTATGCCAAGCTCTTGAGCACGGGCGAGGGCGGTGATTTCAATCTCGATTACCACTGGAAACCCGTATTCCCCCGCAGGCTGCACTTAGACGTCCCGGCGGCGGGGAACATCCCGGTGACCGCTGTTGCGAACGCGGTGCAGAGGGTCGCGGGCGATGCGCACGCCACGGTCACGGACGACGAAGTGAGCGTAGCTTGGAACAAGATCGGCCGAGAAGGCCTGTACACCTACGCCGGCATGCAGGCGCACGAGCGCATGTTTTTTGCCACCAGCGACGAGGCGCAGCCGCAGCCCCCGCCCCCGGACGGGGCGCCGGCGCAGCCGCAGCCCCCGCCCCCGCCCCCGGCTGCCGCCGCCCCGACTCAATATGCACAACAGCCCCGCAACGCGGCGGCCGACCTGCAGACCGTGACGGGGGCCGCCGGCCCGCGCCCGAACAACCGCCGCCTGCTGCCGAATGGCCCGGCGACGATGTGCATCCAGCCGGTTGTGGACGGCGCGCCGCCCGGACAAGCCGATACGTCGGCCGTGCGGGCAAGCAGCACGGGCGGTGCTGCTCCTGCCGCGCGGACCGTGTACGACGTTGACGACAGCACATGGACCACGCCGACGCAGTTCAGGGCGTCTTATAAAGACCCCACGCATCTCGACGCCTGCGTCCGGAGTTTTCAGCGAAACATGACGCGCGCCATCCGCGGCTACTACGCGGGCAAGGATTCGGAGGTGGCGTTCGCCGCGCTCGAGATGCCCATATACAACCCGTTTTGTGTTTTTAGCAAACCCGCGGTCAAGAAAGACAATTTGAAGCGAACCAAGCAGCCGACCCCCGCCGAGAAAATATACACCAAAAACGACGTCCGCATGTACACCACACGCATCGACGCCGTGCTGCACGTGCGGAAAACCCCAAGACTTGGGGAACCCCAAGATCCCCAAGGGGACACAGTCATCGTCGAGTACAAGGACTGGATGGAGCGGACCGTCCCGCAAAACCCCGATTCAGAAAACATCCGACGCGGCGTCAAGCGCCTGGTCAACGCCGAAAATATGCGGCAGGTGACGACCAATGCAGCCATGTTCTATCTCTGCACAGGCATCCTGCCGACCCACGTCATGCTGGTGTCCGCCACGCGACGGGACCCGACCAGGACCCACGACGACCACCCAAAGGCGCACGACAAGAAGGCGTCGCAGGGCATCGCGTACGTGCTGGTGGCGCCATTCGACCCGCACGAGCCGCACATCTACAAGATGCTCTCCTGGCTCACCGCGGCCACGCTCGGCGACGAGTACCGGGCCACGTATGTGGACGCCAGGTACTGTGTTCCGGCCGACCGCGACCCGAAGCCAACCCAAATGCGGAAGACGGAGGGCTCCGTCAAAGCCCCGCCCGGCCCTACGCTCAACATACGTGTGAATGCCGCGGGGAGCAGCGGCGACTGTGCCTACAGCGGCTTCCACGGCACGTACTACGACAGTACCGCCGATAACGGTGGCGAGGGCCACCTCAGGCATCATAAACTGCCGCGTCGAACAGGAGGCCACGAGCCCATCCAAAAACTGCTCCCGCGATGCGAAGCCGCGCTCTGGATTCACGCCGCCGCGCTGCTGTCCATGCGCCACGCCGCCTGGCTGGCGGCTCTGGCGGCTCTGGCGGTGCCGGCGCCAGCTGCACCGCCTGTACTCCTGGCAGATGCGCCGATTGCGGCGGCACAGCCGCAGACTGTCGAAGACATAAGTCTGCGGATTCCCGAAAACGACGTCTACTACAAGGCGGTGGACGCGCGGAATGGATTTCTGACAGGCGGTAATAATCAAGGCGTTCTCAGAGTGCAGCCCTGGTTTTTGTACAACAGCGCAACGGCCGCGGCCCCTTGGACCAGGCCCGGACCTGGCGCCCCGCTCAAAATCGGTGTCAATAACAACAATGGATGGGCAGCAGGAGACGTCGATGAATCCAAAAAGTTCTTCGTCCAGCACGCCTTTGACGACAAGTGGTTCAACATCCACTGGGGGGGCTGGGCTAGAACGCATGCGCTGCAACGCTTCACGTGCCTGCGCGGCCAGGAGGGGAGCGCCACGCCCGACGGGTCGATGCGACCCACGTACGCATTATTCGACGAGCTGCAGGACGGCGTCAATGGCAACCTGCTCCCCGTTGAGCTGGCCTCGGGCGGGCAGGCCGACAATGCCCTCGCGGGCCACCTCCGCGCAGCCGTCCGGCAGCATCCGCTCACGCTTCTCTGGCGCGAAACGCGCCCGCTGTTCTACAACAGTCGGCAAAACCAGCAGTTTGGCCGAGAACCCCCGCTCGCGTACATCCTTGGCCGAGGGCTGCGAGACCCGCGCAGCGCCATCTCCGCCCGCTTACTCAGAGCCGATCCGAATAACCCGGCGGCGTGCGCCGCCGGCTTCCCGGTCCCGTCCTCGCGGGACACCCAGCGCCCGGGCCAGCTCGAGGACGCGCTTGGGCGCAACGTGCGCAGTGTTGCGGCCATCCTGCCGCTGTTTCGCGCCGCGGACGCGCCGGGGGACTTTCGCCGATCTGGCGCCGGAGGAGCTGGAGTCGTAGCGGATCGCCAATACGCGGGCGAGCTGCAGGTCCACCGAGACGCCCGGGCCAACTTGAACGCCGCGGTCGAGCTGGGCGCGGTCCGGACGGTCGACTCGCTCGCAAACAACTCCCGCTGGCACCAGCGCGTCACCGCGCAGGACATGTCCAGCGCCAGCCGCAACGCGGAGCACCTGTGGGGAAACGCCGCGCCCGTCTTCTACGCCAACGCGCCGCACCAGGCCCTCCCCGCGAACCAGACCCCTGAGGACGTCGCCCGCCGGACCATCCACCGCCTCGTCAACCTCCGCATCGTGCGCTCGCTGCTGGCGGCCTGGGGGTTCCCCGACTCAGACCTAAGGACGCTCACCGCCGTCCTGCACGCCCACGCCGCGCCGGCGGCCCAGGGCGCGGGCCCGCGGCAGATCGGCACCGCGGAGGAGTTCCTGCACAACTCGCAGCGTGGCTGCTGGGAACTCGATGCGCTCCGGATGCCGCTGCGCCGCACAGAACGCGGTGTGACGCTCGTGGACAGGGCAGTGGACGACCTGGTCCGCGCTTTTGCAAACCCCAGCTTCGACATATAAAAGAGACCTATCTGCAGCGGCCGCGCATGCCCCGTCGCTCAGCCGGAGACACGTGGGCAAGACATGCCCCTCAAGCACGCAAAGTTCGAAATCCGCAATTTCGGAAAGAGCTGCACACAACGGAAAACTGCCAAGGTGTGCCGCAATGTGCGGGTCTGCAAGCAGGGCACGAACCGCTGCATGTCCAACTACAACACTACCCGCGCCCGGGCAGAGAAGCTCGCCGCCAAGCTGAACGGGAAATAGAATTTAGATACATATCGATATAAAAATTATTCGCGGCGCACACTTTGTTTGTAAGGGTGTATATCATCCAAACCACGCACGGGCGAGAACATATCACATATCGATATTAAACTGACTCGCTGCGC
>Ga0307995_1001548_pt1 | contig 14273 bp, 8 predicted proteins | sample EllFjometagen262_FD_203132 | JGI IMG/M metagenome (GOLD analysis project Ga0307995, IMG submission 203132) | Marine microbial communities from Ellis Fjord, Antarctic Ocean - #262 | ecosystem: Environmental > Aquatic > Marine > Unclassified | place: Southern Ocean | collected 2014-11-02
CAGTCCATTTCATGATGTCGCAAAAGCCTATATTTTATATAGAGATGAGCAAAATCGAAGCAGAACAACCAATATTTTTGAAAAAAGAATTAATTTAAAGCCTTATGAATACCCTGAGTTAAACGAATATGTAGATGCGATTCGTCATTCTTATTGGATTCATACAGAGTTTAATTTTACCAGTGATATTCAAGACTATAAAACAGCTTTAACCGGTGCAGAACGTAATGCGTTAAAAAATGCACTGCTTGCTATTTCACAAATTGAAGTAGCTGTAAAATCATTTTGGGGAGACATCTGCCAAAAAATGCCAAAACCAGAAATAGGATCTGTTGGTGCCACATTTTCTGAAAGTGAAGTACGTCACCAAGATGCATATTCACATTTATTGGAAATATTAGGTTTAAATGCAGAATTTAATCAATTAAAAAAGAAGCCGGTAATTATGAGGCGGGTTAACTATTTAGAAACCGCTTTAAAAAATTCTAAATCGGAAGACAATAGAGAATATGCTGAGGCTATTTTATTGTTCTCTTTATTTATAGAACATGTTTCGCTTTTTTCTCAATTTTTAATCATTATGGCCTTTAATAAGGAAAAAAATCTTTTTAAAGGAATTTCTAATGTGGTAGAAGCGACTTCCAAAGAAGAGCAAATCCATGGGGATTTTGGAATTGATGTTATTAATATTATCAAAAAAGAAAACCCAGATTGGTTTGATGATGATTATAATAAAATGATTCAGGATATATGCCAAGAAGCTTTTATTTCTGAAAGTAAAATTATCGACTGGATTTTTGAAGAAGGTGAATTAGATTTCTTACCAAAAAATGTGATTAACGAATTTATAAAACAACGTTTCAATAACTCTTTAGAAAGTATTGGAATAACAAAAATATTTGAAGTAGATGAAGCTTTAGTTAAACAAACAGAGTGGTTTGACGATGAAATTATTGGAACCAAACATGGGGATTTCTTCGTAAAACGATCCATTAACTATAGTAAAAGAACAAAAAGTATAACCAGTGACGACCTTTTTTAAACTATGAACAACCTTACAACAAACCAACAAGCGAACACCAAAGAATCCCTCTCTGAGCAAGATCGATTACTTCAAGCAAGAAAAGAAGCAATGCAAAATGCAAAAAGTAAAATGGACTTGCCAGAAATTAAATGGTTAACAGAAAATAGCCGTAAATTTTTAGAATCTGGATATTTAACTGGAGATACAACCCCAGAAGAAAGAATTTTAGAAATTGCTCAACATGCAGAAAAAATTCTTGGAATTGAAGGATATGCCGAAAAATTTTATAAATACATGTCTGAAGGATTTTATTCATTAGCTTCTCCAGTTTGGTCAAACTTTGGAAAAAAACGCGGTTTACCAATTAGTTGTTTTGGTTCTTGTATTGCAGACGATATGGGTGATATTTTATACACACAATCTGAAGTAGGTATGATGTCTAAACTAGGCGGAGGAACATCTGGTTATTTTGGAAAAATCAGACATAGAGGTGCTGAGGTTAAAAATAACGGAAGCTCTTCAGGGTCTGTTCATATTATGCAGTTGTTCGAAAAAATGGTTGATATTGTAAGTCAAGGCTCAGTTCGTCGAGGTCGATTTGCCCCTTATTTACCAATAGACCACCAAGATATTCATGAATTTTTAGAAATTGGAACCGAAGGAAACCCAATACAGGAATTAACTCATGGAGTTACAGTAGGAGATCAATGGATGCAAGAAATGATTGATGGTGATGTTGAAAAAAGAACCCTTTGGGCGAAAGTTTTACAACGTAGAGGTGAAATAGGATATCCATATATTTTTTTTAGAGATCACGCTAATAATGGAACTGTAGATGTTTATAAAGATAAAAAATTGAAAATTCACGGAAGTAATCTTTGTACCGAAATCATGTTGCCTTCTAATGAGGATTGGTCTTTTGTATGTTGCTTATCATCTATGAATTTATTGCATTATGATAAATGGAAAGATACTGACGCTGTAGAAACACTTACCTATTTCTTAGATGCGGTTATGGAAGAGTTTATCACAAAACTAGAAGTATACAAAAACTCAACAGACCGTGACGACCAACTTACTTTTACCTTTATGGAGAAAGCTTATAATTTCGCAAAAGAAAATAGAGCTTTAGGATTAGGAGCTTTAGGTTGGCATTCTTTATTACAATCTAGAATGTTACCATTTGATAGTGAAGAAGCTTTCAAATTAAATTCTGAAATATTTAAAACAATAAAAGATAAATCCTACAAAGCTTCAGAGGAATTGGCAAAATTATTTGGAGAGCCTGCTGTATTAAAAGGATATGGGAGACGGAATACAACGCTTAATGCAATTGCCCCTACCACTTCTTCCGCTTTTATATTAGGACAGGTATCACAAGGTATTGAGCCAATTTGGTCTAATAGTTATGTAAAGGATATTGCTAAAATTAAAACGACGATTAAAAATCCATTTTTAGTAGATCTTTTAGAGGAAAAAGGACAAAATACCACCGAAGTGTGGAGAAGTATTAGAGATTTTGATGGCTCTGTTCAGCATTTAGACTTTTTATCTGAACATGAAAAAGACGTATTTAAAACATATCCAGAAATAGATCAAACAGTAATTGTATATCAAGCCGCTAACAGACAAAATCATATAGATCAAGGACAATCTATTAATGTGATGGTTCACCCAGATATGCCAGTTAAAGACGTAAATAATATTTATATCACCGCTTGGAAATTAGGCGTAAAATCTATGTACTATCAGCACAGTATGAATGCAGCTCAAAAATTTAAACAAAAGAAATCTTGTGATAGTTGCGAAGGATAAATACCTAAAAACTTTAAATTATATATATTAATAAAAAAAGGAAGGCGAAAGCTTTCCTTTTTTTATTAATATATATGTGTGTCTAACAATTTTTAGGATATGACAGAGTTAGAGGGAAAGTAACAAAAATTCTAAAATTCAGATACTAAAAAAGAGTTAGTTTAGTATATCAGTCCCTAATAACGTATGTTCTTTATTGGTATACCAAGCTCGGTTTTTAGGTATTTTAATTCCTTCTATAATTTTTATTTCAGAGAGCAGAATATACTCGCCATCATTTTTAGGTTCCTCATGAAAAAATTGATACACCTCCATAGCATATGATTTAGGATTAAAATAAAAGTACCATACATCCTTACCAATTCCTTCTTCGTAATTTACTTTTAAAACTAAATATTCTTTACCTTTAAATGTTTTGCGTTCTATTTTTTCCTGAATAATGGTTCCTGGATCTTTTAATTTCATTGGTAAACCATATAAATAAGTATAATAATCTTTATACATAGTTGCCCTATCACAGCTAAGTCTATTTTCTGTAGCTATTTCTTTAGAAAAATCTTCATTACCATTAAATACTATTTTACAAGTGTCTTTTTCTAAAATAAATTCGGTAGTATCATGCTCTTTTATTGCTTTTGAATAAAAATATTCTTTGGGAAGATTAATACTAATTTCACTTTCCCTATTAGCACTCTTTGGAATTTCCATAGTAATAGATAATTTCCCATTAAACGATTCCCAATTGTTATTTGGGTCATGGTATTTAATCGCATTTCCTAATAATTCTTCTCCTGTTAGTTCTTGACTTTGAACGGTATTAAAAAAGAATAATACAGAAGTGAATAGTATAAAATAGTTCATAAAAGATGTTGATTTGTTATTTATATAAAAGTAGTCAAAAAAAAGCCCCACAATTATAAATTGTGAGGCTTCAAATATAGGTGTGGTTTGGTTAGTTTTTGGTGTTATAACTATTGTAATATTCTTCAATTAAATTCATAATTGCAGATACTAAATCTTTAGTCTCTAATAACAAACTAAAATGCAATGCAGTATTTTTAGGACTAACATCTTCTTCCATACGTGTTCTAGTTATTTGACTTGCAATTTTTACCGCTAAATCATCTTGCGTTTTTTGTTTTCTATTAATGATATCGCCTAATTTTTCAAACTCACGATTGTTAAATATAGTTTCAATTTCATTTAATAAACTTTCAAATAAGTTGTCAATGTCTTGTAAATCTTTAATTTGACTAAATTTTAGTACTTTGTGATTGTTATTTACATGTTTATAACTAGTTTTAGCTATGAAGTCTAGAGATTGCGCTACATCTTGTAAATAACCTAAAATAATAATATAGAAATTAGATCCACGAACACTAGTTTCATCTAGATTTTTAATAAAATAGAAGATGTCATCTCTAAGTTCGTCTACTTCTTTATTTAATTTTTCAACTCCCTTTCTACTCTTTTTAAGTTTAGACAAATCTTCCGTTGCCAAGCCAGTTAGCATATTAGAATAAATCTTGTTGGTTCTAGATACCACATTAGAAATATGGTCTGCACTTTCCTGTATAATTCCTTGAACGGTTTTACTTTCGGTTTTCTTTAACCCATCTTGTAAAAGACTGTTGTTGCTTTTTTTCTTGTGACTTAGATAGTTTCTTACCAATAATAAAACAGTGATCAATAATAAAACAGCAATCATTGGAGCCTCTCCTAAATAGATCAGGTAAGCAATAATACCAGAAGCTACAAAGGCGCTAAAAGCGGTAAAAAACCACCCTCCAATCACATTTAAGACACCAGCTACTCTATAAACTGCACTTTCTCTCCCCCAAGCTCTATCGGCTAGTGAGGTTCCCATGGCTACCATAAATGTAACATAGGTAGTAGATAAAGGAAGTTGCATAGAGGTAGCTATAGAAATTAAGATACTGGCAACCATTAGATTTACTGCAGCTCGAACCATATCGAATGCTGGTAAATCTTGATGTTTACCTGTTAACTTTAACTCTTTTGGCTTCTCAAATTGCTTGTCAATTTTATCCTGTAATCCCTTTGGTAAAATGGTGCCATGATATTTTGAAATTAATGTAGAAAATCGCACCAGTCCTCGGGATAAAAAATTGGATTCGAATCTTTCTTTTACAGAATCTTGACTTGATAAATCTATCGATGTTTTTAAAACTGCTTTTGCTTTTTTAGAAAACCAAAGTGTCAATATCATAACTAGTCCTGCTGCAAATAAAAGTAGGCTAGGTGTCGGTACTTTTTTAGACATTACTTCCATGCTAAATTCAGCTGCTGGTACTCCAGAAGTAACCCATGCTTCATAAGATTGCCAAGCTGCTATTGGCACCCCAATAAAGTTAACCAAATCATTACCTGCAAATGCCATGGCAATAGCAAAAGTTCCAATAATAATAATAAACTTGTAAACACTCATCTTAAAAACGGCAGTAATAAGTGTAGATAAAGCAGTCCAGAAGATAAAGCTTAAGGTAACAATCATGATCGTGTTTTCAGAAACAAAGAACTTAAAATCACCGGAGACAAAACTTGCTCCCTTTAATCCTTTTATTAAAATAAAATAAGTAATTGCTGTTGCAGCAATTCCTCCAAATAATGCCGAAACCCATTTGGCTTTTTGTTCAAAATTAAAAGTTAATAAGAGTCTAGAATTATATTGTACAAATGCCCCTATTGAGAATGCGACGACAACAGATAGGAGAATCCCTAGTATGATCTCGGTAGCCTTTGCAGTGTTTATATATTGGCCAAGGTCAGCTATTGTTTGAGAATCTGAGGCGCTAATTTTTATTAAAGACATAACAACCGCAGCTCCTAATAACTCAAAAACAATGGATACCGTTGTAGATGTAGGCATTCCTAAAGTATTAAAGAAGTCTAACAGCAGAATATCGGTGATCATTACCGCCATAAAAATGATCATAATTTCATTAAAGTAAAATTCGCTTGGCATAAAAATACCTTTCCGAGCAACTTCCATCATACCACTGGAAGATAAAGCTCCAAAAGCAACCCCTAAACTGGCGACGATCATAATGGTTTTAAAAGAAACAGCTTTAGAGCCAATAGCAGAATTTAAGAAGTTTACGGCATCGTTACTAACTCCAACTACTAAATCTGCAACAGCTAAAATAGCTAAAGCAGCAATCATTAAAATGTAAATATTATCCATTATAGATTAGTTTTAAAATGTAAATATCTTATTATTTGAAGTATTGAATGTTACCTAAATGTTATTTTTAAAAATGAACTTCTAATTGTAAACGAAATAACAATTCATTAGTAATGTCTGCTATTGTTAAATAACTTATATCCGATTGAATTTTTAATTTTTGGCCAATTATATATTTAGAAATACCTAGGGTGTATTGATTAGAAACGTCATTCTTTTTCATACCAATAGTTGAAAAACGTCCTGTAATTTCCCAGTTTTTTGAAAATAAATAACCCGCCTGTAGATTAACACCGTATCCCTCAGGCACAACAATGCCAGTTTCAGTTCCATCACTATTTTTTGCAATTGGATCTTCAGCATTTCGATTTGAATATTCTGCCATAAATGAAAATCCTTTGTGTTTTAATATAGCATCTACAAATAAAGTATTGATATTCGTTTCATAAAACCCAATGTCATTTACCATATAACTACCTCTATTACTCTTGTTTCTAACTGCATTATTATTAAAATCATAAGATACCCCTACTGCTAATTTAGGCTTGGCCTCTCTTTCTAATGAGCTTCCTAAGTAATCTCCATTATTTTTAAATTTTCCAAAAGGTAAAAACTCAAGACGACCCGTATACTGGTATCCTCCTAAATTTCCGGTAACCACATTTCTTCCTTCTCCTTGTGAGATAGAAATAATTTCTCGAACAATAAATGTATCTGTAATGTTAATGTAATGTCTCAATTGAATTCCTAAATCCCTGTCAATATTAAAGGTTGCATTTAAGAGAGACCTGTCTACTAATTGTAAATTTGCCGAAGAGATTACTCGTTCTCTATTCCCAGGAAGTTTTGTTTGTCCCGCCCACAGTACGAAATTCTCATAAAAATTCCATTTTACCACAGCGTCTAAAATAATCCTTGGTGCATTTCCTGTATAAATAGTAGCGCCAGCAATATCTTTATTAGATAATCCCAATTCAATTTTGTATTTAAATTTTGGAGATAGTACAAAGCCACTAAACTTTAAACGAGCTCTTCGAATTAAAAAGTTAGTAGTTGCTTTTCCAAACTCATTCTCTTCATATTTCCAATTTGTTGAGGAAAGTATTTGAATTCTAGGAGCAAATTTAATACTCCAAGAACTGTCTTTTGCAGTATAATTTATCATTCCTTTTCCAAACCCTTTGTCTTTAAAATCTTGAGCTTGAACAGAAAATACGGTCAATAAAATAAATAAAGTTAACTTAATAAAAGCATTATTCATTGTAAATCATTTTTAGTTTTTGTCATTGCAAATAACTGCACTTCATGTTAAGTGAATGTTAACTGTAGGTAAATAAATTAAAAAGTTTTTGTTATTTATTTACCATAGTAGTACGCTAATTGTTATATTTTAAGAGGTATAAAAAATTGTATGCTATATTCAAAAAAAATAATAAAAAAGTTTCAAATTCGGGAGCCTTAAATATTATTTTTGCCACCGTGATAAAGTCTTGTATTTATATACTATTAAAAATAGTTTTGATTTTTTCAATCCTCCCACCATCTGTATTCAGTTTATGTTCTGAAATAGATACTATTGTTTTATTAGATACTACAGAGGAAGATAAACCTGAAAAAATAGAAAAAGAGATAGAAGAAAAAATCCTCCACCTTTACACCTTAAATAACAAGTCTACATTTTCTCTTAAAAAGAGAGCTACTCATCTAATATACTTAGAAAGTAATGATCATACCTTAAAAGTACTATTGCCTCCTCCCAAACAGAATATATAGTTTTCTAGCTGAATAGGATCCTATCTTAAAAGAACAGAATTAATTACAAAAAGATTCTTATTTAGATAATGACATTGTTTAAATTCTCGAGGATTTTTCAGAAAAAGCTAAAAATAGAAATATTAGTATTAAATTAATCTCCGAAAAGGAGATTGTTGGTAACCCATTTAGTTATATCAAATTTTTCACTTTAAACCCAAAATAAAAATAACAATGTACACACACACACAACAATCGCAATCAGAAATGACACCAGAATTGTCATTGCAATATTTAAAAGAAGGAAATAAAAGATTTCAAGATAATGTAAGATTAAGTAGGAATTTAAATGAACAAGTAAAGCAAACAACGGAGGGTCAATTTCCATATGCAACGGTATTAAGCTGCATCGATTCTAGAGTTTCTTCTGAATTGATTTTTGACCAAGGTATGGGAGACTTATTTAGTGTCCGCATTGCAGGAAATTTCATTAATGAAGATATTTTAGGAAGTATGGAGTTTGCTTGTAAACTCGCAGGAACTAAACTTTTAGTAGTGCTAGGGCATACTAGTTGTGGTGCTATAAAGGGAGCTTGTGATCATGCAAGATTGGGAAATTTAACTGCATTGATCAATAAAATTGAACCTGCAGTAGCTGCTGTTTTAGAACCAAAGGATGAATCTTTAAGAAATTCGAAAAACATCGATTTTGTAAATAATGTTGCTGAAATGAATGTTAATATGTCTATTGAAAATATTAGGAATCAAAGCCCTGTTTTGGCCGAAATGGAAAAAAACAAGGAGATACAAATTATTGGAGGCATGTATGATATCTCTAATGGTAAAATAACTTTTTTTAATTAAAAGAATAAAAATTAGGTCTATAATAATAAAAGAGGCTGTTCAGTTGAACAGCCTCTAAGTCTAAAAATATTGGTTTAAATTCATAGTGCAAATAGACCATGTTAATGTAAAGTTGGCGCTACGCTCATATTAACAATAGGTGATTATAAGGTTAATAAAATGTTATCCAGTTAACATTTAAATCTCATTGAAAAGGAACTTATAAATAGTATATTGCATTTTAAAATTAAATCACAATGAATTGGGAACAGCTATTATCATTAAGAAGGCAAGGTGATACAAATAAAAGATTGCGAATAGAGCAGGATGAAACTCGTTTGGGTTTTGATGTAGATTATGATCGCATCATTTTCTCATCAGCATTTAGAAGTTTGCAAGATAAAACTCAAGTAATCCCCTTGTCAAAAACATCTTTTGTACATACTCGCCTTACTCATAGTTTAGAAGTATCTGTTGTGGGTCGTTCTTTGGGGCGAACTATTGGAAAAGCAGTTTTAGAAAAACATCCACAATTACATAAAGTTCATGGATATCAAAGTAATGATTTTGGAGCAATTGTAGCTGCAGCTTCATTAGCTCACGATATTGGAAACCCTCCATTTGGACATAGCGGTGAAAAAGCAATTGGGAATTATTTTTTAAATGGAAATGGAAATCGATTTAAAACACAATTAACGAATAAAGAATACCAAGACTTAATAGATTTTGAAGGGAATGCTAATGGTTTTAAAATACTTTCCGAATCAAAAAATGGAGTAGAAGGGGCTTTGCGTTTATCCTTTGCAACACTTGGTGCTTTTATGAAATACCCTAAAGAATCGTTGCCCAAAAAGCCAACAAGTCATATTGCCGATAAAAAATATGGGGTTTTTCAATCTGAAAAAGATTTTTTGGTTGAAGTAGCTCACGAATTAGGATTGCAGCAAAGAGGAGAACAAGGAGATCTAAGTTATCATCGTCATCCTTTAGCTTTTTTAGTGGAAGCAGCAGATGATATTTGTTATACAATTATCGATTTTGAAGATGGTATCAATTTAGGACTTATTGATGAAGAATTTGCATTGGAATATCTTATCAACTTAGTAAAAGAGAATATAAATACAAAAAAGTATACTAGTTTAATAAAATCTACAGATAGACTAGCATATTTACGTTCCTTAGCGATCAACACTTTGGTTGCTGAAGCTGCTTCCGTTTTTATAGAAAACGAAGAGAATATATTAAATGGGGAGTTCACAACGTCGCTATTAGATAAAAGTAAGTATAAAGCTCAAGTAGCTGATATTATAAAAATAAGTGTTCAAAAAATATATAAAAGCACCGAAGTAATCGATAAAGAAATCGCGGGATATAAGATACTTAACACCTTATTAGATGTTTATACGACTTCAGTTGAAAACTTATTTAATGACTCTTTAACACCATTTGACTCATTAGTATTAAACGATTTATCATTTAATGCTAATGAAAAATATACCACCTATCAATATCTAATTGAAAGCTGTAATTACATATCTCGACTTACAGATGGTAATGCCATGTTAATTTTTCAAAAAATTAACGGGAATCTTTAATATTTTTAACAAAAGCTAGAGTTTAAAATTATTAGTTGCTTAACTAAGAATAATAATTTGCAAGGCATTGTTTTAAAATTAACTAACTTTATTCTATCTTTAGAAAAAATTAATATAAAAAAAATCTCTATGAAAAAATTACTTTACATGTTTGTGTTTATGGTTGCTGGTTCTGTCTTCGGACAAGATTTTAGTAGCTCTATAAATACATATTTAAATTCAAACCGATCAGAATTAGGTTTGCAATCTCAAGATATTGAGGATGTTGTTATTAACAGAAATAGTTACTCTAGAAGTATGGATGTTGAAAACGTTTATGTTGTTCAACAATACCAAGGAATTGAAATATTTAATTCAGTTTCATCTTTTGCATTAAAAAACGGACAAGTACAAAATGCAAATTTATCTTTTTCTAAAGATGTCTCACAAAAAATAAACACTACAAGTCCAGCAATTAATGCATCAACTGCAATTTCAAGAGCAGCTCTAGAATTAGGTTTAAACAACCCTACAAATTTAGAATTATTAGAAACAACTTCTGTAAATTCTTTTGTGTATTCTAATGGGAGTATCTCTTTAGAAAACATTCCAGTAAAATTAGTTTTCCAAAAATTAGAAGACAGCTCACTGAGATTAGCATGGGACCTTAGTATCTATGTATTAGATGCAAGTCATTACTATAGTGTACGTGTAGATGCTATAACTGGGACTATATTAAATATGGGAGACTGGGTTGTTAGTTGTAATTTTGGAGAACATAAAGATCATTCTGACTTAGCGCATACAGAAAATAGTGTTTTGTTTTCTAAAGAAGAAGCGACGATGGTTTCTTCAGGAGGAGCACAATACAGAGTATGGCCTTTCCCGTTTCAAAGTCCAAATTCTGGTCCAGCTGCATTAATAGCTGACCCTTCACAAGAAGGAGCAGGATCTCCATATGGATGGCATGATATCGATGGTGCTACTGGACCAGAATTTGAAATTACCAGAGGAAACAATGTTTGGGCAAAAGACGATATCAGTGGAACGAATAGTGGTGGAGCTTCTGCAGATGGTGGACCTGATTTACTTTTTGATTTTGTCTTTGATTTTAATGAAAATCCAAATCTTTCTATTGATGCTTCTATCGTTAATTTATTTTATGGGAACAACATAATGCATGATATATATTATCAATATGGTTTTAATGAGGCTAGTGGAAATTTTCAACAAAATAACTATGACAATGGTGGTATAGGTACTGATTATGTAAATGCAGATGCGCAAGATGGAAGTGGTACTAATAATGCAAACTTTTCAACTCCACCAGATGGGTCTAGTCCAAGAATGCAAATGTTTTTGTGGGACGGAGCTCTTACAGGTGATATATTAACCATTAATGATGGACCTTTAGCAGGTAGCTACTTTGGAGTACCAGCAGATTTCGGAGGACCTATCCCAAATGGCTTGACAGAAGATTTAGTTTTAGTTGAAGATGATGACGCTACAGGAGACTCTAATGACGCTTGTGATCCTATCACTAATGGAGCAGACTTAGATGGAAAAATCGTTGTAATTAGAAGAGGTGCTTGTGAATTTGGTTTCAAAGCATTAGCGGCTCAAAATGAAGGAGCTATTGCGGTAATTATGGTAAATAATGTAGAAGGAGATGCTATTACAATGGCAGGTGGAGATTTTGGAGATCAAGTGACTATTCCGTTATTTATGATAAGTGATATAGATGGAGAACCTATTATTGCAGAATTAATGGAAGCAACTGTAAATGGTACTATAAATGATGTTGCAGTAGGAGAAATGATTGATGCAGATCTTGATAATGAAATTATTGCTCATGAATATGGTCATGGAATTTCAATCCGTTTAACAGGAGGTGCAAATAATTCAGGTTGTTTAAACAATGCTGAACAAATGGGAGAAGGTTGGAGTGACTGGTTAGGTTTAATGATAACTATGAAGGTTGGTGACCAAGCAGATGAAGGTAGAGGTATGGCTACTTATGCAGCTGGACAAGGTTTAGATGGTAATGGAATTCGTCAATATAAGTATTGTAGAGACATGACTGTTAACCCACTTACCTATGCAGATTTACCAGCTACAGGAGGTCAAGTTCATGCAGTTGGAACAATCTGGGCAACAATGATATGGGATTTAAACTGGGATTTAATTGATGAATATGGATATGATCCAGATATGTATAATGGTACAGGAGGAAATAATATTGCGATGCAATTAATTATCGATGGTATGAAATTACAACCTTGTTCTCCTGGATTCGTTGATGGTAGGGATGCTATCCTAGAAGCAGATCTACTTGCCTATGGAGGAGCAAATCAATGTATTATATGGGATGCTTTTGCAAGAAGAGGACTAGGGTTTAGTGCTTCTCAAGGTGCGGCAGGTAGTGTGTCAGATGGTACTGTAGCTTTTGATGTTCCTGAAGAATGTACGCTTGGTATTAATGATAATAATTTTGATAATAACTTTATTATTTATCCTAATCCATCAAATGGAAATATCAATATCAAACCATTATTAGATTTTGGAGATGCTAAAGTTTCTATTTATGATATCAACGGTAGAAAAGTATATAATACAGATGTTAATTTACAAAATACTGTTTCTATAAATATTCAAAACTTAAGCGCAGGAATGTATATCATGCAAATCGAAGGTGCTGATTACAGTCATACAGCAAAACTTATTATCAATTAAATAATAATAAAATAAATGATTTTAAAAAGCTGTCTTTTAATTAAGGCAGCTTTTTTTATAGGTAAGAATTTAAAGTTTTAGTCATTTTACTAGAGGAAATACCGGCGATTTCATGTAGCTCATCAATGGTTCCTTGACTTGGAAATTCATCTGAAATCCCAAGGTTTTCAACAGGAGTATTATAATTATATTTGGCTGCAAATTCTAAAATAGCACTTCCAAAACCCCCTAAAAGGATTCCATCTTCAACAGTAATAATGGAATTGTATTTTGTAAATATAGTATGTAAAAGGTTTTCGTCTAATGGTTTTATAAAACGCATGTCATAACAAGAAACTTCAAAAGGCATTAAACAATCTTCAATTGCTTTAGTAATATTATTTATTATTGTACCAATAGTTAAAACGGCTATATTTTTACCTTGTTTTATAGAAATGGCTTTTCCTATTTCAATTTTTGAAAAAGGTTCTTTCCAATCTATTAACATTCCTCTTCCTCGCGGATATCTAATTGCAATAGGACTTTTTAAACCTAATTGAGCAGTATACATTATATTTCGAAGTTCTACTTCATTTCTAGGAGCAAAAACGATGAGGTTTGGAATACACCGTAAATAGTTGATATCAAATATTCCGTGATGTGTTGCTCCGTCTTCTCCAACCATACCAGCTCGATCTAAACAAAACACTACAGGTAAGTTTTGTAAACACACATCATGAATTACTTGGTCATAAGCTCTTTGCAGAAAAGTAGAATAGATATTACAAAATACGATACATCCTTGTGTAGCCATTCCTGCAGAAAAGGTAACTGCATGTTGTTCTGCAATACCAACATCAAAAGCACGTTCTGGAAGTTTGTCCATCATATACTTAAGAGAACTCCCGGTTGGCATGGCAGGAGTTATGCCTATTATTTTTTCATTTAATATAGCAAGTTCGACTAATGTTTTTCCGAAAACATCTTGATATTTTGGAGCTTGTTTGATTTCTTTTTTTGGATGTAACTCTCCTGTTATTGCGTTGAATTTACCGGGAGCATGATACAGCACTTGATTTTCTTCAGCTTGTTGTAATCCTTTTCCTTTTTTTGTGATAATGTGTAATAATTTGGGGCCTTCAATATTTTTCAAATGCTTTAATTCTGAAATTAAACCACTTAAATTATGACCATCTATTGGACCAGAATAATTAAAATTTAATGCCTCAAATATATTATCAGTATTAGGAGTTTTATCTAAAGTTACTTTTAACAAGTATTGTTTTAAAGCACCTACACTTGGATCAATACCAATAGCATTGTCATTTAAAATAACCAATAAATTGGT
>Ga0307995_1001554_pt1 | contig 14222 bp, 13 predicted proteins | sample EllFjometagen262_FD_203132 | JGI IMG/M metagenome (GOLD analysis project Ga0307995, IMG submission 203132) | Marine microbial communities from Ellis Fjord, Antarctic Ocean - #262 | ecosystem: Environmental > Aquatic > Marine > Unclassified | place: Southern Ocean | collected 2014-11-02
ACTATTATTTTTTTCTCTTTCCCATACTTTAACCGCTGTCCCAGCGCTACTTTCGTGAGCCACCATGGGGTGGCAAGTATCAGTTTGGTTTTCAACTAACATCTTCCAATTACAGGTGTGCATATATCTAATAGGAGAACTGATAATTTCGAGTGCACCCTCAGGCGCTCTATCTACCATATTGTCGATTGTTGATAAAGATTCTCCAAAATATTCCTCAAACGAGGGACCATTTTTACTTAAGCGGGCAAAAATAAAATCTCTATAAATTTTAACGTTCTCTACTTTTGAAAGACCTTTAGAGGCTGGAGCGCTAGCAAATCCAGTTCCTTCATATCCCTTTTTAAATGGAACTGCTAAAAGAGAACCATCTGTTTTAAATGACCAAGCATGATAAGGACATCTAAAAAACTTTCCTGTATTACCACACGGTTCTGATGCTATTTTTACTCCTTTATGGGGACATCGGTTATATAAAACATGGATTGTATTATCTCTGTGTCTTGAAACCAAAATAGGTTGGGTACCTATCTTGCTTGTAATAAAATCTCCAGGTTTTTTAATCTGGCTAGCGTGCCCAATGAAGATCCAAACATTTGGAAAAAGATGCTCCATTTCAAGTTTAAAAACTTCTTCATTGACGTAAACATCTCGATGAACTGATTTGTCTAAAACTAACCCTTGAACTGCTTTTTTATTGTTCTCATATTTGTCCATAAGAATTATCCTTTGCACTTAAATGTCTATAACAAGGCGCTTTGATTTGGCTCGTGAAACGCAGATCTGCATTATCGTATTAGAAGATTTTTCTTCGTCTGTTAATATTATGTCCCGATGATCGGGTTCACCAGAAATCACATCACATTGACAAATACCACAGTCACCACGTTGACAGTCATATAATGGATCTAATCCTGCTTCTTCTAATGCATCAATAATAGATTGATCTGAATTAACCTGAATGATCTGGCCTGTACTGTGTATTTCTATTTCAAAAGCTGTATTTTCATTATTGCTAGTATCAGTTTTAAATAACTCAAAATGAACTCTAGAACTATCCCAATCTAATTCCAACGCCTGATTTTTTATAGCTTCAATTAAACCAGCTGGTCCACAGGTATAGGCATGAGAATTAATTGGGGCATTTGTTAAAATAGATTCTATATTCAGAGCGGAGTCATCATTATCATAATGTAATTGCAAGTGATCACCGCATATTTCTGTGATTTCAGTAACGAAAGCGAGAGTATCTTTACTTCTTCCAGCATAATGCAAATTGAAATTTTTATTTCCTTTGGCTAGATCTGCTGCCATCGATAATATTGGTGTTATTCCAATACCTCCAGCAATTAGTATGTTGTGAGATGCTTCTTTTACAAGTTTGAAATTATTTTTGGGAGGAACAGCAGTAACTTTATCGCCTATTTTTAATGAGTGCATATAGTTTGAGCCACCAGCACTGCTTGCCTCAAGCAAAACGCCAATTGCAATTTGAGTTTGGTTTAACTCATTGAGCCTAAGTAATGAATATGCTCGATCCTCATTAGTTGGTAATAAAATTCTAATATGTGAACCTGCGGTCCAAGACCAATCCTCATCACCCATTAAATTAAAAACAAACTTTTTAATATTTGGTGTTTCTTCTATTACAGAGAGTAGTTCAATTGTTTGGTTTGTCATAACTTAATCTTTTATAGGCTTTTTAGTCAGAATATATTTGTACAAATTATCATTTTAACTTCTTTTGTTCTTATTTCTAAATACTAATTACTGGATTTTGTAGTATACCAATACCTTCTATCCCGCATTCAATTATATCTCCAGGCCACATCCATTCTTGAGGATCTCTACCTGCGCCTACACCAGATGGTGTTCCAGTTGCTATAATATCTCCTGGCTCTAAGGTCATTCCAGAAGACAAATCAGAGATCAAAGTTGGAATATTAAAAAGTAAGTGCTTTGTATTGGAGTTTTGCTTCTCAATTCCATTCTTTTTCAGCCAAAGGTTCAAATTATGAGGATCAGAGATTTCATCTGCTGTTACTATACATGGTCCAAACGGAGCAAAGGTATCTTGTCCTTTAGAAAAAATCCACTGCCCCGCCCGCCGATTGTCGCGTGCTGAGACGTCGTTCATTATAGAATAACCAAAAACATGATCCATCGCATTTTCAACGTCAATTCGAGTGGCTTTTTTTCCTATAATTACTGCTAATTCAACTTCCCAGTCTAATTGTTGCGTCATTTTACTATTGTGTTGAATACTATCACCAGTCCCAATCACTGCTGTTGGTGGTTTTGAAAATACGACAGGTTTTGTTGGTAAATCTTTTGAAGTATCAAGACTTTTTGCTGATTCTGCTACGTGCTCCACATAATTTAACCCAATCCCAAAGATATTTTTCCTTGGTGTTGGGATTGGCGCAAGCAATGATACATTTTCTTCTGGAATCGCAATACCAGGAGGCATTCTGCCACCTCTTTCTTTTAGGGCGTCTGAAAGTGCAGATATTGCATCTGGTCCTTGGTCAATTAATTCCAACATAGAATCTGGAAATTGATATCCAATTGTTAATCCCAATTTATTAACATCTACAACTTGCTCATTGTGAATAACACCAAGTCTTGCTTCGGATATTTTATTTGCGCGGTAGGTTATTAATTTCATTTTATGTCCTTGTCAGTTTTGTTCCACAACTTGGTGGCCATTATTTTCAGGAAATACTTGCTCTTTGTAAAACCCAAGTTTTTGCATTACAGGAAGATCATTGAATGAAAAAAGGCAAGAATCATCATTTTTTTCGGTATTACAATGCTCATGCCAAGTCCAGCTAGGCACACAAAATATGTCTTTTTCTGTCCAGTCAAAACGGCGGCCATCGATTATTGAGTATCCATTACCCTTTGCAACTTGGTAAATTATGTTTCCAGTATGCCGGTGAGATTTTGTATGCTCGGTTGGGCGAAGCATTTGCATTTGTGCACCCATTGTTAACATTGGGTCACTTCCAGTTTGTGGATTAATGTACCTCATAATTACTCCGTCATATGGAGACCCATCAGTTACTTTAGAATAGTTTTTTAACGCCTCATAAGTGGGTTCCCAAGAAAATTTAAGCAGTGGAGAGTAAGGTTTATCCCATTTGTCGAGGGCTGGCATTAAACCAGGTGCACCATAGGTAAGAGGACTATCATTTGTTGGCAAGTTAGAAGACTGGTGGTCTTCTGGGTGTACCTCATAAAAGTTAGCTTCAAGGGCATTGGTGAGTGGAATGTCAAGTCCATCTTGCCATATGCATGTGCTCCCATCTTCTGAAATACCATGCTCATGCCATGTTCCATTTGGAGTTATCACAAAATCGCGACAACCCAACTCAACTTTGTGGCCATCAACAATTGTATAAGCACCGGTACCTTCCATGATAAATCTAAGAGCGGATGCTGCGTGGCGATGTGCACCAGCTTTTTCACCAGCTTTCATCACCTGAAGGCCAGAAAAAAGCCACCCACAAGCGGCACTAACATCTTGTCGCTTTGGGTTTCTGAGGTAAATCACTCTGCGTCCGGCATCTTCTGGACGCACAAGATCAATTGCCCTAAGTACCTGTTTGCGAAGGTCAGAATGGCGCCAAATAATTGGATCAGATTTTGGTGTTGGTTCCCATGGCTCTATATCGTTCGCAACAGTCCATAAGGCACCAGTATCAATTTCTGCTAAATCCTTATAATATTCTGTTAATTCGGCACTCTCCCTAACCCGAGCACGGCCCAGCACATCATCTTTTGCATCGATTTCAGTCATTTTGAACTCCTAAAATTACTTGCTTATAACTATTTAGTGGTTTTAGCGTAATTAATTTTCCTTCTTTTTACTATATAAAAACAACTTCAATTTACTACTTGAAAATTGGCTGAGTTTGAAAAAGATTTTGAAGGTTTCTTAAGGTTTAAAAGAAAGATTAAAAAAGTATTAAACGGCCTAAGACACCGCTGATTATATCAATTTTGATCATGTTAAAACCCTTAACCTTCTGATTTATGCTTATATTGTTATACACTTTACTAATATAAAGATAATTTACCATTTAAAAATTATTTTTATGACGATAAAGATCAAAGATAGTATTTAAAAATCAAAATTGATATCAAGATTGGATTAAAAGGTAGATATGATTTGATGAATGAAATTGAGAAAAAAAAAGCTGAACGACTTACCCCAATAAAAAAATGTGATTTATCGACAGCTTGTTGGAGCCACACTGTAACTCTAAGGCATGGTCAATGTGATCCTGCAGGTATAGCATATACCCCGCATTTCTTTGACTTATTCAATGTTGCTGTGGAGGATTGGTATTCTACGTGCCTTGGCATCAATTATTATGAAATTATAGGATCAAGGCGCATTGGTTTGGGTTATGCCCAAGCGAGTGCGAATTTTTTCGAACCATGTTTAATGGGAGATAAGCTAGAAATTTTTGTTCTTGTTAACAAAATTGGTAATTCCTCTTTGTCATTAGATCTTCATATATTCAAAGAAGAAGTAGAAAAATTGAGGGGAAGGTTTGTAACAGTAGCTACAAACCTAGATACTCATAAGGCTATCAAGATCCCACAAGACATATTAGACGCATTAATTTTATATAAAAGTAGTTGTGATTAGATATTTGAGGTAACTGGCTTGCAAATTGCAATATTAATGGCAAATACAGATGAAAGTGATTTTGCGTCCCAACATCCTAGCGATGATAAAAACTTCATTGATATATTAAGCTGTGTTAGATCTAACTGGGGGTATGAAGTATTTAATGTCACTCATCAAATTTTTCCAAAATCATTAGATAAATTTGATGGTATTATAATTACTGGTAGCCCCGCATCAGCTAATGATAAAAATTTGTGGATTGAAGAGCTTTTAATTATTATCAGAAGCTCTATTGATAAAAACATTCCAATATTTGGTTCTTGCTTTGGCCATCAAGTGATTGCCAAAGCTTTGGGCTCAAATATTATAAAAAATCCAAATGGTTGGTCTTTTGGTCTTGTTAAAACACAAATCGTAGCAGATGCACCATGGATTGCTGGTCTGGAAAAAGAAACTTTAGTCTATGCTGCACATATGGAGCAAGTGAAGGAACTTCCAAATGGCGCTAAACTTCTATTTAAAACTGATGGATGTGAGATCGCTGGTTTTTCTATCGAAAATAGTATTTTCACAACACAGTATCATCCAGAAATGAGTGGTCAATTTATGGAGGCCTTAACCGAAGAGTTGTCTTTTGAATTGGGCAAAGAACTAACAGAAAGTGCCCGTTCTTCTTTGAGTAAGAATGCTCATACAATTAAATTTGCTGAGTCAATTGCGCAATTTTTTGAAAAGTTGTCAACTTAACCTACTATTTATAATTGGATCCATGCTGTTTTAAGATTAATGTATTTATCTAAAGCATGCATTGATTTATCAGCGCCATTTCCTGATTGTTTGACCCCTGATAGTGGGACAGTAATATCTGCACCACCGTAAGTATTGACGTTCACTACTCCAGCCTTAACTTTAGAAACCATTTTATGAGCTTTTGATAGGTTCGATGTCCAAATTCCAGCTGAAAGTCCAAATTCTGTTCCATTTGCTAACTCAATTGCCTCATCTTCAGTTTTAAATTTTGATACAGCTAAGACTGGTCCAAATACTTCGTCATTAAATAATGTACTGCTTGAGGAGACATTAGTTAAAACAGTTGGTTCCATATAGTATCCACCAGTATTTTGTAATATTTGGTTACCACCAGTTATAATATTAGCACCCTCTTTTTTTGCTATATCGACAAATTTTAAGTTACTTTTCAACTGAATTTCAGAGTTTATCGCTCCAACATCAGAGCTGAGATCTAACGGGTTGCCCACTTGTAATAGCTTAGCATGCTCAACAACATTTTGTATAAAATCATCGTGTATATTTTCTTCAACAATTAATCTTGAAGCTGCTACACATACTTGACCAGAATTTCTAAAAATGGCCATTGCTGAAACTTTTGCAGCTAGATTTAAATCAGGTGCATCAGAAAATATAATGTTTGGGGATTTACCACCTAATTCCAAATAACAACGTTTCATATTCGATTGTGCTGAATATTCTAGAAGTTGACGACCTGTTGGTCCAGAACCAGTGAATGCAAGTACATCCACATCCATTGATAATCCCATGGCTTTCCCAACTAATGAACCTTGACCTGTAACAACATTTAAAACTCCTTCAGGCACACCGGCCTCCGCAGCAAGTTCGGCAAGCTTCAATAACGACAAAGATGCTGTTTCAGCAGGCTTTAAGACGATGGAGTTCCCGGCAGCTAATGCGGGTGCGATCTTCCAAGACCCAATCATTAAAGGAAAATTCCACGGAACAATTGCGCCAACAACGCCTACGGGTTCTTTATGAATTAAACCAAGAACACTATTTGCTGTGGGTGCTATCTCACCATAAACTTTATCAATGGATTCTGCATAATATCTGAAAGTACCGGCCGCTGAACCAGCTTCTGCATTGATCGCCATATTTATTTCTGTACCATTGTCACGTACACCTAAGACGGTAAGTTCAATAGCATCGCGCTCAATTAAATCAGAAAGTTTGTATAATATTTTTTTGCGCTGTGCGGGCGGCATATTAGACCAAGAACCTTTTTCAAAAGCATCGCGGGCTGACTTTATGGCTTTATTCATGTCAGCAACAGTTGCCCGTGCAATTGACGTAAACGGTTTCCCATCTATTGGAGATATAATATCAAAATTCTCGCCAGATCCATTTACCCAATTTCCATCAATAAACAGTTTTTGCGCACGAATTTCTTTATTACGATACTTATTGATCAGGTCTTGATCCAACATATTTTTATCCTACTTCTTTCTTAAATTTTTCCACATTGTTCGAACTTGTAACAGTAACACTATGATTATCAACGCAAATAGAATGAATGCTATAGGTCTGTTAATAAAATCAATTGGACTTTTTACATTCATCATAGAAGTTCGAAGTTTGCCTTCCATTATTTCACCTAAAACCATACCCAAAATGATTGGCACAATTGGTAAGTCTAATCGCTTTAAAATAAATCCAAAAATACCAAAGCCAGCAGCTACGGCGCAATCAGTAAAGCTATTACGTAGACTATACACACCAACAAAACTTAAAATAAGAATACTCATCCCTAAAAACCGACTTGGTATTTCAATAACTTTTAATAAAGAATTTGTTGAGAATAATAAAAATATTAAAACTAGGACGTTCAATATTAAAAGTGAAATATATAGAGCAATAACAAAATCTAGATGATTTTGGAAAAGATTTGGCCCTGGTATCACATTATGCACGTAAAAGACAGAAAGCATCATTGCCGTCAAAGCTTCTCCGGGTATCCCTAGAGCTAGTAATGGTATCATCGCTGCAGCCGGGACAGCATTATTAGCAGCCTCAGATGCAACTAAGCCTTCTGTTGAGCCCTTCCCAAATTTTTCGGGAGTTTTAGAGGTTCGCTGAGCGTAAGTGTAGGATAAGAATTGTGATGTAAACTCTCCAACGCCTGGTATCATGCCCATTAATACACCAAAACTAGCAGAAACTGTTGCAATTCGTTTGTGCTTTCCAAGCTCTTTTAAGCCTTGGAAAAGGCCACCAGTAACTTTTACAGCTTTTGATCGTTTATCTTTTTCAACAAGCAGTAATATAGCTTGAGATATCGCAAATAAGCCTAAAACAACAACAATTAAGTTCAAACCGCCAGTTAACCAACTCTGGTCGAAAGTGAATCGCTTTGAATATTTAATTGGTTCCATGCCAATTGCTTGTATGAATATCCCCAAGCTAGCCATCATGGCGGCAGCAAACATGTGACCACGATGAGCAGTTATAACAAGTATAATTCCAAGAAGCGCTGCTAAAAATATTTCCCGTGATCCAAACATTGGCGCTATATAAGCCAGTAGGGGTGATAGAAAAATTAAACACATTATTGAAAAAATACCCCCAAAGAATGAAGCAGAGTAGGCTAAACTTAGTGCTCGGCGACTTTCCCCCCTTTGAGTCATTGGAAAACCATCGTATGTAGTCAATGCGTTTACGGGTGTGCCTGGGGTATTAATCAAAATTGCTGGTATTGATCCTCCATACATAGCAGATCCATAAATACCGAGAAGTAAAGTTAGACCTACAATTGGCTCTAGGGAAAAAGTAGCTGGAAGTATAATTGCAATGGCAACAGCTGGCCCGACACCAGGAATAGCACCAATAACAACACCACCGCAGGATCCAATAAGAAGCGCTATTAATACATCCCATCTAAGTAGAATTTCAAATGCAGAAAAAATAATATCCATTAATAGCCTATCTAAAAATTTAAGATCATAAAGGATCTTAATGTACTGGGAAGAAATTCATAAATTACACCACCTGGTATTTTTACTTCTAAAAATGTTTTAAAAACTAACACTATAGATAACGCAGTTATAAGTGAATATAAGAGAATTTTCTTATTCCGATACCCAGCGCGATATGACAAACAAAAAGCAATAATGCATGTCGCTAATAAATATCCAATATAAGGAACAAGGAAGACGTATAAAAGGAACCAACAAGCGAATTCCATTGATCTAATCCAAATGAAACCTTCTATTAATTCTTTTTTTAAATCATCGAACCGGATCTTAAGTAACAAATGGATAAATCCAAAAATTGTCATTCCTATTAAACCAATAGAGCACCATAATGCTGGTTGGGATGTGATTTTTGTTTTTTTAAACCATTTAACCTGTTCAGGTAGTTGAGTGATTAAAAAAGCTGAAATTAAAAAAAATAATATTGCAAATAATAGATCACCTGATTTTATATTTTTCATAATAATATTTTCATATAATTTGGTATTGAGAGGCTGATTTGGTTTTCCAGCCCCTCAAAGTCTGTATTAATTGGTTATTTTAGTAAACCATTCACATATGCTGCTTGAGCTATATCAGCTGCCACCATAGCCGCAGATTCCTCTGGACCCATCCAGTAGATTTGAGCGCCAGTATTTGTTGCAACTTCCTGAGCTCTTTCACTCATTACGGTTTTGGAAGCTACTGCAATTATTTTGTCTCTAACATCTTGTGGTGTATCTTTGTGAACAAAGAGACCATTCCAAAGGTTTGATGTTAAAGTAGGTTCAATTTCCATTACAGTTGGAGCGTCTGGTGTCAGACTAATACGTGATCCTGTTATTGAAGCCAAAACAGTTACGTTGTCTAGACAAGGTAACAGAAGTGCTAGTGTTGTATTTATCACGTCTGCATCACCAGATGCGAGAGTATTACAATCCAGCATATCAAAAGCTGCATCAGAGGCAAAGCTAAAGTCCATTTTCTTTGCAGCTGCTAACGTTATTTTTGTTGGTATTAATGGTGCACCAAAGTGACCTAGTGAAACATCATTTTCCTTTGCGTACTCAGCTAATTCCGCCATTGTTTGATAAGGAGAATCAGGGCTTGTTGCTATAACAAATGGATATGTAACAAAAATACCAAGTGGGTCAAATTTTGCAGGAGCTAATTCTTCAATACCGATTTGATGTCCAATTACTGGAACGCCAATAACAAAAGATCCAATCGTGTAGCCATCAGCTGGTGCATTCGCTACTTCAATCGCTCCAGGGAATGGTCCACCACCTCCGCCAGGTTTATTAACGACAGCAGCTGCAACTCCATATTCTTTTTGAAAATCTTCGGCAATCATTCGAGTAAGTATATCTTCTAGATCACCTGGAGGCCAAGGAACAATAAAAGTTACTGGTTTTTCAGGATATTCTGCGAAAGTTGGATTTACAAATCCCGCTATTGCTAAAGTTAATGTAGCAATGGTTAAAAATATTTTTTTCATTTTTTTTCCCCTATATATATAATTATTATTTGTACTTAAATTTAATTATTTTACGTAGCGTATTTAGAACGGTTACAAATTGTAGATTAAGAGTCAATTGTTTTAAAATCAGAATTATAAATTTAAAATTTTGTTAACATGTTAATTAATAATATAAATCTAGACCATGTTTTTTATTATGTAAACTAGTTTTTTTTTAAATATTAGTTAAATTATCATACTTGATGCCTTTCTTAGTCACCTGAAGAATAGACAATTTTCGCTCTTGGTAACATTGACATTAATAATTGAATATACTGAAATAAATTAACTCATCTCATCTTCGTATGCTTTTTTGAGGAGTTTATGTAAAAAAAATTTGGAGAATTTTGCCTTATGTTTGTGCCAAAAATAGAGAGTGTATTGGATTCTATCTCACTGATCTTTGGTCATCCTCAAGGGCCAACTGGTATGCGTTTAGTGATCGAATTGATTGAGGAGCTCGAAATGAAGGGTGGTGGTTATGGGTTATTTACGGGCTGTGCTGCAGGTGATACCGCTGCAGCAATTGTGGTGGAAGTGAGTTAATTTTTTTTGGGTGTTTTATATTTGGTCACTTGTTAATCTGAAAACAACATTTTAAGTTTTTAATGTATTGTCGTTTAAAAAAGGAAAATCTGTGACTAAAAAGGCTATAATATTTGATTTTGGAGGTGTGATTTCTAAGACCTTATTTGAAACGCATGATTTAACTGAAATAGCGTTGGGACTCCCTCCTGGGACTCTTAAATGGCGTGGTCCTTTCGACCCAAAAAACGATAAGCTATGGGAATCAATGCAAGCTGAAGAAATATCAGAAAGGGATTATTGGTTAATAAGAACTAAAGAAGTTGCAAAGTTGATCAACATTAAATGGTCTCAAATGTCTGAATTTGTCAAAGCCGCTCGGGGTGCAGATCCAAGCTCAATTATTAGACCAGAATTTTTAGAAGTAATAGCTACCGCAAAGTTAAGAGGTGTAAGGTTAGCGATCTTATCTAATGAGTTAGATTTGTTCTATGGAAGTGAGTTTAGAGAAAAACTCGATTTTTTAAAGGACTTTGAGGTTATTCATGATGCAACATATACAAAAATTCTTAAACCTGCACCTGATGCCTATATTTCTTGTTTGAGGGACTTAAATCTTAGAGCTAAAGATTGTTTATTTATTGATGATCAAAAAATAAATATTGATGGTGCCAAAAATATAGGGCTAACAACTATTCATTTTAAGGTGGCAGATCCAAAAGCAAGTTATAAAGAAGCATTGGACAAGTTATCTTTAGTTTAAATTGCAGCTGAGCTAACTTTTGGGTTTGTTAAAAATTGGAGATACTGGGAGAAATTAATGACAAAAAAAATAATTTTGGTGGTTGGAACCTACGATACTAAAAATGATGAGTTATCTTATATTTCTAAAAAGATAATAGATTTAGGCGGTAACATTCTTACAATGGACGTTAGTGTTTTGGGAGATCCAGTTGAGCCAACAGATATTTCCAAGCAAAATGTTGCAGAGGCATTGGGCTTAACAATTGATGATGCAAAAAACGCGGGTGATGAGAATAAAGCTATGCAGATTATGGCAAAAGGGTCGTCTCTGTTAGCTTTAAAACTTTATAATGAGAATAAGTTTGATGGCGTTCTAATACTTGGTGGTACTATGGGTACAGATTTAGCTCTAGATGTGTGTGCTGTACTTCCTTTAGGGGTTCCCAAATATATAGTGTCTACGGTATCTTTTTCTCCTCTTATACCGGCTGCTCGTTTGGCACCTGATATTCAAATGATACTTTGGGCTGGAGGCTTATATGGTTTAAATTCCATTTGTGAAGCCTCTTTGAGTCAAGCGGCTGGAGCAGTTTTAGGTGCAGCAAATGCAGTTGAAATAAAGATCAACAAAAGACCCTGTATTGGTATGACTAGTTTAGGCTCTTCAGCGTTAAAGTATATGAAATTTTTAAAACCAGCCTTAGAAGCACGTGGTTATGAAGTTGCTATCTTCCATTCCACGGGAATGGGTGGGCGAGCTTTTGAGGGCTTGTGCGCGCAAGGAGCTTTTGTAGCAGTCATGGATTTTTGTATACAAGAATTATCTAATCATATTCATGGTTCTGAAGTCACTTCTGGAGAGAATAGATTAACGTCAGCTGGCAAGCACGAAATACCACAAATTTGTGCTCCTGGTTGTCATGATTTAGTTGATTTAATCTGCTGGCAAGACGTTCCTGAAAAATGGAAGAACCATCCTTATCATGCCCACAATAGATTAATTAGTTCTATTGTTTTAAACCCAGAAGAGCGAGTGCAAGTGGCTGAAGGTTTTATGCAACAATTATCAAAAGCGTCATCTGAAACTCACATGATTTTACCGTTAGATGGTTGTGGAGAGTGGGATCGTCCCGACGGTGGGCTGCATGATCCAGTTGGGCTAGAGACTTTTATGCAAGCATGTAAAAAAAATTGTCCAAGTAATGTCATACTTCATGAACTTGATTTTCATATAAATGATTTGGAGTTTTCTAATAAGGCATTAAATATATTTGATGATATGGTTGAGAGAGGAATTGTGGTTAAAGGTTTTAATGAATAAAAATGAGGGATAGTAAATGAATTTAGAAGAAACTTATGCAATAGTAACTGGTGGAGCTTCTGGTTTAGGTGAGGCGACAGTCAGAGCGATAATTGCTGGTGGTGGTAAAGTTGCAATTTTAGATATGGATTCAGTTCGTGGTAATGAATTGGTTAATGAATTGGGTACTTCTACTATTTTTTGCAAAACTGACGTTACCAATGAGGGTGATGTAAAGTCTGCAATAGACAAAACAATAAAAGCCTTTGGCAAATTAAATGTAGTTCTAAATTTTGCAGGCATTGCGGTGGCTGTGAAAACAATTGGTCGAGATGGACCACATGATTTAAATCTGTACAAAAAAGTCGTTGATGTAAACCTGAATGGGACCTTTAATGTTTGTCGGTTAGCAGCAGAATATATTTCAAAAAATACACCCAATGAAAGTGGTTTAACGGGTTTGATTGTTAACACAGCATCAGTCGCTGGGTATGATGGTCAAAAAGGGCAGACTGCTTACGCGGCATCAAAAGCTGGTGTAATTGGGTTAACATTGCCGATGGCTCGTGATCTGGCAAGTTATGGAATTAGAGTGAATACAATCGCACCAGGTTTAATAATTACACCGATGTTGGCTTCTTTGCCAGTGGAAGCTCAGGAAGCTTTGTCCAGCCAACCCTTATTACCAAAGAGATTAGGAAAGCCATCAGAAATAGCCAAATTAGCCTGTTTTATGATTGAGAATGAATATTTGAATGGTGAAGTAATTCGCCTGGATGCAGGAATTAGATTACCATGAAGGGACCCTTAAGTTCTTTAAAAATTGTGGAATTTAGTGGATTAGGACCAGCCCCACTAGCGGGGCAACTTTTAGCAGATTTGGGTGCAGATGTAATTACAATAGATCGAAAATCAGCGCAGGTAGATCCAAGTGAAATTAATCGAAGAAATAAAAGATCAATTGCATTAAATCTCAAATCAAAAGAGGGATTAAAAGTTGTAAAAAAAATAATTGATAGCTGTGACGTGTTAATTGAAGGTTTTAGGCCTGGCGTTATGGAAAAGCTGGGAATAGCGCCGAGTGATTGCCATGATAGGCTAATTTATGGCCGAATGACTGGTTGGGGTCAGACTGGAACATTTTCAAAAACTGCAGGACATGATATAAACTACTTAGGAATAACGGGAGCTTTACACGCAATAGGAACTGATAAAACACCAATACCACCTTTAAATTTAGTTGCAGATTATGGAGGTGGTTCAATGTTTTTGATCTTTGGAATTTTGGCTGCGTTGTATGAAAGAACCTCCTCAGGAAAAGGGCAAATTGTCGATGCTGCAATGGTAGACGGTGTTCCAGCGATGATGGGTTTATTTCATCAATTTGTTTCTAATGGAAGTTGGCTTGATGGTGAGAGAGAGTCAAATTTGCTTGATGGGGGAGCTCCATTTTATCGATGTTATAAATGTGCAGATGGAAAATTTATATCAGTTGGCGCTTTAGAGTCTCAGTTTTTTGCTGAATTGGGAAGGGTTATCGATCTCCCAGAAATTGATTTAAAAACGCAGAATGATCAAGAAACATGGTCATATAAAAATGAAGCCTATGAAAATATTTTTAAATCAAAGTCTCGTGATGAGTGGTCTGAAATTTTTAAAGGTTCAGATGCTTGTGTTACACCTGTCCTCACATTGGAAGAAGCAACAAAATACCAAGTTAATTCTGAGCGT